>Ga0081455_10001126_pt1 | contig 33425 bp, 33 predicted proteins | sample TabmetS3T2R1_FD_70207 | JGI IMG/M metagenome (GOLD analysis project Ga0081455, IMG submission 70207) | Tabebuia heterophylla rhizosphere microbial communities from the University of Puerto Rico - S3T2R1 | ecosystem: Host-associated > Plants > Roots > Rhizosphere ...
CTGCTCGCGACGTCGTCCTGGCTGATCTCCCGGGCCGCCGAGCATCCGCCGGTGCTCTACCTCATGGTCGCGATCGTCGCGGTCCGCGCGCTCGGCCTGGCCCGTGGCGTGCTGCGCTACGTCGAGCGGCTGGTCGGCCACGATGCCGCGCTTCGCATCCTGGTCACGATTCGGGAGCGGCTGTTCCGGTCGCTGGAGCGGCTTGCTCCGTCGGGACTCCCTGCCTTCCGGTCCGGCGACCTGCTCGCTCGGCTGGTCGGCGACGTGGAGTCCGGCCAGGACGTCTACCTCCGGGTGTTCGTGCCGTACGCCGCGGCGGCCCTGATCGGCACCGCCGCCGTCATCGCCACGGCCGTCCTGCTGCCGGCCGCCGGACTGCTGCTGGCCCTGGCACTGCTGACGGCAGGGCTCCTCGGGCCGCTGCTGGGCGCCGCCCTGTCCCGCCGGGCTGACCGTGCGGTCGCACCTGTTCGTGGCGAGGTCGGCACCCTCACGGTCGAGACGCTGCAGGCGGCCGGCGAGCTGGCGGTCTATGGCGCGGTCGACGACCGGATGGCGGCGCTGGCGGCGGCCGATCGGCGGCTGGCCCGGGCCAGTGCGTCGTCGAGCCTGGTCGCAGGCGCCGGCGCAGCACTGACAGTGGCCGCCACCGGGGTGGCCGTCTGGGGCGCGCTGGCCTTTGGCGTCCCCGCCGTGCGCGCCGGCGACCTCGGACGCACCGAGCTCGCGGTGGTGGTCCTGATCCCATTGGCCTGCGCCGAGGTGGTCGCCGGGCTGCCGATTGCCGCCCAACTGCTCACCCGGTCCAAGCGCGCTCTCGGCCGCGTCGTAGACGTCATGGACACTCCCGCACCGGTGTCCGAGCCCACCCAGCCGCTGCCGACTCCGGACGGGCGCGGACACCTCCGCGTCGAGAACCTCCAGGTCCGCTGGCAGCCCGACCGACCGCTGGTGATCGACGGACTCGATCTCGACCTGCCGCCGGGCACCCGGCTCGCCGTCGTCGGACCGAGCGGATCCGGCAAGTCGACCCTGGCGGCGGCGCTGGTCCGCTTCGTCGACTACTGCGGCGGCACCATCACGTTCGACGGCGTACCGACCAACCAGCTCGACGGCGACGACGTACGCCGGGTCGTCGGGCTCTGCACCCAGGAGGCACATGTGTACGACACGACCGTGGAGCAGAACCTCCGAGTCGCGAAGCCGGCCGCGACCGACGAGGAGCTACGCGCGGCCGTGTCGCGGGCTCGCCTGACCGACTGGGTGGCCGGGCTGCCACGAGGCCTCGATACCCCGGTCGGCGAGCACGGAGCACAGGTGTCCGGCGGCGAACGGCAGCGGATCGCGCTCGCCCGGAGCCTGCTCGCCGAGCACAAGGTCGTCATCTTCGACGAGCCGACCGAGCATCTCGATCCGGACACGGGCGACGCTCTGCTGGCCGATCTGCTCGACGCAACCAGGGGCCGAACGGTCATCTTGATCACACATCGAAAGGACCAACTCGCTGAGTTCGACCGCGTGATCGAGACGGGGGAGCGACGGCACCCGTACTCGTGTGATTCCCTTGAAGACCCCGGCACACTTGTTGCCAGCTAACCGAAAGGGTCGCCCGCTATGAATGACAGGCAGTTGTATACGTGGAAGGGTGCGGGTGGCCCCTTCGACCTGGCGATCGACGCCGGAGTCTTCACCCCGAGCAGTACGAGCCGCGTGCTCGGCGACGCGATGAGCGTGCGCCCGGGCGACACGGTCCTCGACGCCGGCTGTGGCTCGGGCGTCCTGAGCTTCGTCGCCGCCCGGCTCGGCGCGGCGCGCGTCATCGGTACCGACGTCGCACCGGCCGCTGTGGAGTGCGCCACCCGGAACGCCAAGGAGCTCGGCCTCGCCGACGTCACCGAGTTCCGGTGCGGATCGCTGTTCGAGCCGGTCGCCGACGTTCAGGCCGACGTGGTGATCGCCGACGTGAGCGGCATCCCGGACGTCGTGGCCCAGGCCACCGGCTGGTTCCCGGACGGCCACGGCGGCGGACCGACCGGCGCCGAGCTCCCCGTGGCGATGCTCGACAAGATCGTCGACCACATGGCGCCGGGCGCGCAGGCCTACCTGCCCACCGGAACCCTGCAGAACGAGTCCGTGGTGCTGAAGGCGGCGCACCGGGTCTTCGGCGACGACATGGAGACGGTCGCGACCCGGGACTTCCCGCTGCCGGACGCGATCACCAAGGCTCGCGACGTCGCGCGGCTGATCTCCGACGGCGTGATCGGGCTGACCAAGCGCGGCAGCCGGCTGTTCTGGCGGCTCACGATCTGGCGCTGCGGCCGTCCCTGACCGACCGATCCGTGGCGCCGGACGGGCGGGCGCGCCGCTTGTGCCGTGACGTCCGTCCTGCGCCACTTCGCCACGACCTGGGGCCGACGGCACCCTGACGGGGTGTCTTCCGCCTCTTGGCGGGCGCGACCGTCGAGGCGCACGGTCGCGCTATGGCAGGCCCGCCGCTACGCCGGACATCCGACCGCGTGGAGGAGTTCGGCCGCCGTAGCTGGCGGGTCGTCGCGTTGCTGGGGATACCGTTCGCCATCGCGATCGCGATCGGCTGGCACGCGCACGCCGCCGCCAATGTCCAGAGCTACGCCGCCACCGTCCACCTCGCCGACGCCGTCACGCTCGAGGGGACGGCCTCCTCCACGATGACCCCGCCGATCGCCGGCGGGTACGTCACGGCGCGATGGACCGGACCGGACGAGTCCGAACGGCACGGCACGGTCGAAGTACCCCTCGGAACCGGCGCCGGCGAACACGTGCCGGTCTGGCTGACCGACGACGGGGATCTCGCCAATGCACCGCCGGCGCGAACCCAACTGCTCTTCGACGCCGGCTTCGTCGCGCTCACGATCATCCTGATCACGGCCGGGATCGCCTACCTGTCGTACCGCATCCTCCGGTTCGGCCTCGACCGCTGGCGTCTGCACGAATGGGACCGGGCCTGGGCGCGTTTCGACGCCCAACAGCGACGAGAACCCTGACGACGTACGCGGGGCATCAGAGCCGGCAGGTCCCCTCGCGAGTCGCCCTGGACCTGTCCGGTGCAGTGGAACCGGCTGGTTCCCTGGTGGTAGGCAGCATGGCGGTCGGTGTTGGCCGAGGAAGGGCACGCCAGCCCTACGGCGCTGATCGGCACCCCAGCACGACGGCGAGCGCCTTGCGCTCCATGATCGGCTCCTTTCGGGTGAAACGGATCTCGCGTCCCTCCGCCGGTCACCCTGTCAGAAGCAACCCAAAACGACAGGATCCCCTGGGCTGCCCCAGGGGATCCTGCCTTGTTACCCCCGCCATCCCCCGTCGTGGGGCTTCAGAGTCGGCAGGTGCCCTCGCGGGTGATCAGGGTGGCCAGCGGCGCCCCTTCGTCGCTGTACGCCCGCGTCACCACGCGAAGCCGGAACAGGTCGTCCTGGCCGGCGACCGAGATCGAGAGGCTCGGGCGGGTGCCCATGCCGTTCCAGACGAACGGCGACACGTTGTTGACTCCCGCGTCGCGCGTCGCGCCGAGGTGACCCCAGTAGAGCTTCGAGTACTTCACCGCGGCCCAGGAGCCGTTGTACGTCTTCTCCTCGACGACGATCCGCGTCGAGATCGAGTCGGTGCGGAAGTGGTCGTCCTCCGGACGGACCTCACGGCCGGAGACGCGGACGCTCATGGCGCCGCCGTCGCCGTTGTCGTGCACCTGTCCGGTGCAGCTCAGGCCACCGGTGTTCTGGTGGTACGCGCCGTGGCTGGCGCTGTTCGCCGACGCGGGACCGGCGAGCGCAATCGCGCCAACCGCCGGAACGGCAACCGCAGTCGCAAGGATCTTTCGGATCATTTCGGATCTCCTCCGTGCTGTTGAGGATGCCCAACCGCCCACGAGATTCGGCCCCGTGACTGTGCATCCGCTTGTCGACCACGAGAATTTCAGCGACCGAGGGGACGCCGGGTCGTACAAGAGTCCGGCCCACTCCGGACAGATGGACCCGAAGTTTCGAGGACCTCGGACTCTCTTTGTCCCGAGTCTTGCGGAATCCGTAACGTTCGTCGGCCTCAGCCCGATATTCCTCCTTCCGGACCAACGGCGCCGCCGAGCGAGTGGGGAGCCGCTCCCGGCGGGATCAGATGATTTGCGGTACTTCGCGGGGGCCATCGGATGCAGACGCTCGGGACCTTGGGCCCTGTCAGGCGCCGATAGGCCGGGATGCAATGACAGACGGGGCTTGAGGGCCGACCCAGCTCACGCAGCGGGGCGCGCCGGCCCAGGAGGCGCGAGGACAGCGAGCACGCACCCTGTCCTCGCGCCTCTCAGCGCGATGAGGGACTTTGGCGGCGCTACGCCGATTCCGATCCGAGGCCGACCAGGCGCGCGGTGCCGACCGGATCGCTGCCCACGGCGTGGTCGGCCCGGCCACTGACTCCGGAGCCACGCGATTGCGGCCATGCCGTCGCAGCCGGGCGGATGCGGCGATGACCGGACGGCGCCAGGCGAGCCGGGACGAACATCACGGGGCACCGGGCCAACCCCAGCAGCGACTGGCGTACCGCCCCCAGCGCCAGGGCACTGTCCGGCCCGAACTCCCGGGCACCGACGACGACCAGTTCGACCTGGTCCGACAGGTCCGCCAGCACCCGGACCGGGCGTCCGACGGCCACCTGAGTGTCGATGTCGACCTCCGGATAGGCCGAGCGCGCCCGCCGCAGCAACGCGTCGAGCGTCGCAGTGCTCTCGATCGCCGACTCGCCGGGGTCCGGCACGCGTACCGCGCGGACTCTGACCCGCCGCCGCGCCGCCGCCGCGACCGCCGCGACCATCGCCATGACTCCGGAGGAGGTGGTGTCGACGAGGACGGCGATCGCCGGATCGCGGTCCGGCGGCGGGAGCTCGGGGACGACGACCAACGGCGCCAGCGTGCCGGCGGCCAGTCCGCCGGCCGACTCGACGACCCGACGCGTCAGGCCGCCGGGTCCGGGCGGGCCGAGGACGACCACGGACGCGATCCCACTCTCCCGCTCCAGCATCTCCAGCGGCTCCGCCGTCTCGACGTCGACGCGAACCTCGATGCCCGGCGCAGTCGTTCGAGCCTTCCGGACCGCCCGGTCGACGATCTGGTACGCCCGGGGCGGATCGTCCGGGCAACCAGGACAGAGGAGAGCATGGACGATCCGCAACGGCTGTCTGCGCAGCCGGGCCTCACGGGCCGCCCATGCGGTGGCGTCGAGCGCACCGGACGTCCCGTCGACGCCGACGACTACGGCAGTGCCGGGCCCACGTCTTGCCACGGATTCCCTCCCCGTATGAGTTCCACTTTCAGGGTGGCCACGCCAACGCCATTTCCCCTGAGGCGAAGGTCCCTCCCGACAGGGCACACCGGAGTGACTACGGACAGTTGTGGCTGTCAAGCTCGTGTCATGCGCAGCATCGATGTACCCCTTCCGGTTGCCGAGCTCGACGTGCTGCGTCAGCGTCGAAGTGCCAAGTGGCGCAGCTATCCGGCGGATGTGCTTCCGCTTCCGGTGGCCGAGATGGACTTCGACCTGGCGCCGGGAATCCAGCATGTCCTGCTCGATGCGGTTCACCGCTCCGACGTGGGCTACGCCGGGCCGCCGTCGGCCGTCGCCGAGGCGCTCGCTGAGTTCGCCGCCGCCCGCTGGGACTGGACCATCGACCCCGCACGAGTACGGCTCGCCACCGATGTCGGCGTGGCCTGCGTCGAGATGCTGCGCATCCTGTGCCGGCCCGGCGACGGCGTCGTGATCAGCCCGCCGGTCTATCCGCCGTTCTTCGACTGGCTCGAAGAGTCTCAGGTGACCCGGATCGACGCCCCGTTGCGGCAGACCGCCGACGGCGCCTGGCGACTCGACTTCGACACGCTGGCCGCCGCGTTCGCCCGCCGCCCGGTCGCGTACATCCTCTGTCACCCGCACAACCCGGTCGGCCGGGTTCACAGCGCCGACGAACTGGCCGAGGTCGCGCGGCTCGCCCAGGAGTACGGCGTACGCGTGATCGCAGACGAGATCCACTCGCCATTGGTCCTGCCCGGTGCGACCTACACGCCGTTCCTCACCCTCCCCGGAGCGGCCGAGATCGGGATCAGCCTCCAGTCGGCGAGCAAGGCCTGGAACCTGGCCGGGCTCAAGTGCGCCACCATCGTGTCGGCCTCGCCGACCATGGCGGCCGAGGTCGAGCGGCGACCGGCCGACGCGAAGTGGCGGATCGGCCATCTGGGAGCGCTGGCGACTGTGGCGGCCTACACCCACGGCGGCGACTGGCTGGACGCCCTGCTCGGCACACTCGACATCCGCCGTCGGCAGCTGGGCGACCTGATCGCCGACCGGCTGCCCGACATGACCTGGACGCCGCCAGAAGCGACCTTCCTGGCCTGGCTCGACTGTCGCCGCATCGGGACCGGCGACCAGCCACAGCGGCAGTTCCTCGAACGCGGCAAGGTCGCGGTGGAGCCGGGACCGAACTTCGGCCCGCCCGGCGACGGCTGGGTCCGGCTCAACTATGGGACGAGCGCCGAGATCCTGATCGAGGGCGTACGCCGGATGGCCGCCGCCCTGCATCGCTAGTCGCTGACGCGATACGACCACACGAACGTGGCCCACGCGAACGCCCACAGCCAGCCGGCCAGGATGTCCGACGGATAGTGCACCCCAAGGACGAGCTGTCCGAGGCCGACGACGACCACCAAGGTCGCTCCCGCGACCACGGCGACGATCCGGAGCCGGGTCGCCCAGGCGATCAGGATCACCGCCGCAGCCAGGGCGGCCGTGTTGGCGGCATGACCGCTCGGAAAGGTGTGCTCCGACAGCTCCATCGGCGGCGGCCACAGATCCGGTCGCGATCGCGCGACCAGCGCCTTCAGCAACGGGTTCACCGCCCAGACGACGCCGACGATGACCGTGGCGTACGCGAGATCCCGCCAGCGATGCAGTCCCGCGACCACCAGGCCGACCGCGACGGCGACGACCGCCAGCGGAAGCGGATCGGTGAGGTCGGCCAGCCGGACGAGCGCATCCTCGTGCGTCGTGCCGCCGAGGTCGTGTAGCTCGACCAGGACCCGTCGCTCGCCGGGCAGCGGACCGGGGTCGGCGCTGACCCAGACTGCCAGCGCGACGAACGCGGCGCCGGCGACCCCGGCGCTCCACCGCAGTCCGCGACGCGTCAGCGCGAGGGCCCCCGCTCCTGGGTCAGCGAGATGAGTGCCGCGATGACCGCGAGCACCGTGATGAGGAGCACCACCCACGCGCCGGCACCGATCGTGATGTCGGTCGAGATGTTGCCGTCGGCGACGTTGTGGGACGCCTGCGCCTCGACGTCGAGCAGCACGACGATCAGAGCTGCAACCGTCATCCCGCTCGCGATCGCGCCCACCCGCGACGGCCAGGTCCGGTCGCGGCGCAGAATCGCGGTCAACGCCGCAGCCGCGAGCGCGATCGCCAGCACGACGAAGACGATGCCCAGCCGCGCGGCATGCCCCGAGACCGGCACATCGGCCGCGTTGTACGTCAGCTCGCCCCAGCCGTTGACGCTGTAGGAGCTGACCACCTCGGAGTTGCTCAGGTAGTCGTACGAATAGAATGTCAGGAACGGCGCCACGACGAGGCCGACCGCCATCGTCAGCCAGAGTCCGACGAGCAAGGGCGGCGACTCCTGGTCGGCCGGGCCAGCCGTACGCGCCGGATCGGCAGCCGGCGCCGCGGAGTCCCCGATCTGATCGGTCATGTCGTGACTCTCTCGGAGTGGCAGGGCCGATGGCAATCGGACATGCGGATGGTGCCGCGCCGTCCGAGGTGTCACATCTGGCGCCCGGTCGGCGTCATAGGGGTGTGGAGAGCACGCGGAGCGGTCATGCCCACAGCGGGATGGTTCGCCAGAATCCGGGCGACAGTCCCCGCATCGGTATCAATTCCGACGCCCCGATCCTCCTCCACGAGAGCGCTCGTTGCGTGCTTAGACAACGCCGCCGCCAATCGGTTCATCCAAAGTTAGGGGAAAACCCCGAGGCGAATGTCGGTGCGAACCATTAGGTTGTGCGGGCAAATAAGGGTACGGCGCGGGAGCGCCCTTAGTTGAAAGGCCAATCTTCATGACGAGAAGGTTCGCGGGGGCTGTGTGCGGCCGCCGGATCAAGTGGGTCGTTCTCGCCGTCTGGCTCGGGCTGTTCGTCGTGCTGGGCTTCGGCTTCGGCTCGAAGCTGGGTGACGTCACCGACAACGAGACCGTCAACTGGTTGCCGGGAAGTGCCGAATCGACCCAGGCACTGAAGAAGACCGCCGACTTCCGCTCCGACACCACGCTCGACGCGGTCGTCGTCTATCAGCGGGACGGCGGTCTCACCGCCGCTGACATGGAGAAGGTCAATGCCGACGCGCAGACCTTCTCCGGCATGGACGGTCAAACAGTCGGCGAGTTCGTCGGAGACGACAGCGTCTCCAAGGCCGACACCCAGATCACGCTCGACGGTGAAGTCCAGGTAATCCCGGCATCTCAGTCCGAGGACGGCCAGGCGGCACAGATCGTCGTACCGATCGACGCCGGCACCGACGGCTGGCTGATCATGCCGGACATGGTCGACCACATGCGCGACATCGCCGGGTCCGACACCGACATGACCACCCACATCACCGGCTACGCCGGCTTCGCCGCCGACCAGGCCGACGCCTTCGCCGCCATCGACGGGCTCCTGCTCTTCGCCGCGCTCGGCGTCGTTATCGTGATCCTGCTATTTACTTACCGCAGCCCGATTCTGTGGCTGTTCCCGGTGATCTGCGTCGTCATCGCGATGTTCACCGCGACAGGGCTAATTTATCTCTTGGCGAAATACGCCGATCTGACGGTCAACGAACAGAGTCGAAGTATTCTGACCGTCCTCGTGCTCGGGGCCGGTACGGACTATGCCTTGTTACTTGTGGCTCGCTATCGCGAAGAGCTGCGGCGGCACCATGACCGTCACGAGGCGATGGCCGAGGCCCTGCACCGGGCGGGGCCGGCGATCATCGCCAGTGGCAGCACCGTCGTGCTCGGCATGCTCTGCCTGCTGGTCGCCGAGATGAACTCGACGCAGAGCCTTGGACCCGTCCTTGCGATCGGAGTCGCGGTCGTCCTGCTGGCGATGATCAGCCTGCTGCCGGCACTGCTGGTGATCATGGGCCGCTGGATCTTCTGGCCGGTCAGGCCGACCGAAGGCAGCCACGAGCCCACGTCGACCGGCTTCTGGGCCAAGACCGGCTGGAAGATCAGCCACCGGCCACGGGCGGTCTGGGTCGGCACCGCGCTTGCGCTGGGCGTCATGGCGATCGGCCTGACCACGCTCGACGCCAAGGGTCTGACGACCGAGGACTCGTTCGTCGGCACGCCGGACTCCGTCAAGGGCGAGCGTGTGGTCAATGAGCACTTCGAGTCGGTCGGCGGCAATGATCTGCAGATCATCACCAACGCCGGTACCGAAGGCGAAGTGATGAACACCGTCAAGGACATCGAGGGCGTCGATCCCAACGCCGTCTCGGTCGCGGGACCGCCACAGAACGGCAGCTCCTTGGTGCTGGCCGGCATCACCGACTCGTCGCTGAGCGATGCGGCCTACCAGACCGTCCAACGGGTCCGAGATGCCGTCCATGCCATACCAGACGCTGATGCCCTGGTGGGCGGCAACGCAGCGGTCAACTGGGACGTCCAAGAGGCATCACGCCACGACAACAATGCGGTCATCCCGCTCGTCTTGGTGATGGTGTTCCTGGTCCTGCTGGTCTTGCTCAGAGCCGTCGTCGCACCACTGCTGCTCATCGGCACCGTGGTGTTGTCGTTCGGCGCCGCATTGGGCTTCAGCGCATTGGTGTTCCAGTACATCTTCGACATCAACGGCGCTGATAGTGGGCTACCCCTGTTCGTGTTCGTCTTCCTGGTCGCCTTGGGCATCGACTACAACATCTTCTTGATGACCCGAGTGCGGGAGGAGGCGACCCGCGAAGGCAGTCGCCGTGGCGCCCTGATCGGACTCGCCGCGACGGGAGGCGTGATCACCTCGGCCGGACTGGTGCTGGCCGGTACGTTCGCCACACTGGCGACGGTGCCGCTGACCTTCACGCTGCAGATCGGGTTCGCGGTGGCGTTCGGTGTCTTGCTCGACACGATCATCGTCCGCTCGATCCTGGTCACTGGCCTCAACCTCGACTTCGGTCGACACATGTGGTGGCCGGCCAAGATCAGCCGCAAGGAGCACGAGGACCAGTTCGAGGAGCCCGACGAGAGTCGCGAGCTGGAGACGGTGCACGCGGCCGACTAGCCGCGTCATCTGCGCCCACGCCCTCGGCGGGACGCTCTTCGTGGGGCCCAGGTGTCACCAGCACCTGGGCCCCACCCATGGTCTCCTGTCTCACACACACCACGCCCGAAAGCCAGCACCGTAAGCTATCCACGTGGACTTTGTCGGTTACGCCGAACGAGGGGCGGGCCTGGTCAACGTCTCGGTCGAAGACGCCGACGATCTGCGGGACTACCTGTCCGATCGCAACTGGCTCGTGCCACGCGTGACCGATCGAGACATCCCCGCGATTCGCCGATTCCAGCGCGAGCTCCGCCCGACCTTCGAGGCAGCCTCGCAAGGCGACGAAGCGGCCGTCGTACGGCAGCTCAACGACCTACTCGACCAGCATCCGATCACCCCCCAGATCGCCGGACACGACAGCCAGTCCTGGCACCTCCACGTCAGCAACAGCTCGTCGTCCCTGGCCGAACTCCTGATCGCCGAGGCCCTACTCGGCCTCGCCACCCTGGCCTGCGACCTGAGTCCGCTGCGACTCGGCGTCTGCCACGCGGCCGGCTGCGACCAGGTCTTCGTCGACACCTCTCCCAATCAGTCGCGACGCTACTGCTCCGACCGCTGCTCGTCTCGGGCCAACGTCGCCGCCTACCGCGCCCGCCGCCGCGCCGCAGCCGCCGCCACCTCGAGCTGACGCACCGCCGAGCCGCCGCAGCCGCCACCACCTCGAGCCTGACGCACCGCCGAGCCCTCGCAGCCCGCCGCCACCTACCTCGAACGCCGCACCGCCCTCGGCCGACTCACTGCCAATACCGCCGTAGGCCGACTCGTTCGCCACCGCAGCAACGCCGTGCATGCTCTCGATTGAGTCCGCATCCGATCAGGCGCAGGTGCACCGCATCCGGCGCGTGCTCTCGCGAGACCACGCCGACGAGTTGGCTTCCGCAGGAAAGCCGGCGCGTCGTCTCGAACGAGTCCGCACCGCTTCAGGCGCACACGCACCGCTCCCGGTGCGCACTTTTGCGAAAGACATCACCGAGATCCGAGTTATCCACAGCAGGAGCGCCTCCCCGCAGCGCCAGCCGTCCGGCGACCAGGATGCCAGCGTGGAAGAGCCCGGAGACATCCTGCTGCGGCAGCGCGACGTGCATGGGTGGACGCAGCAACGGCTGGCGGAGGCGTGCGGAGTCAGCCGGCAGCAGCTCAGCCGCTACGAGACGGGAGCCACGATGCCGAGTTGGGCGGTGTTCAAGCGAATCCTCGCGGTCTTCGGGTTGCAGGCGCGAATCGAGCTGGAGCCGCTCGATGCCGACGTGATCGCCGAGATCGAGCGGCAACGCCGGCAGCCGCGGGAGCGTTGGCTAAGCGACGTGACATTTGCAGCCGACCGTCTGCACCGGCTACTGACCGGTCTGGAGTGGCGGGCGACCGGGCTGCTTGCGGCTCGCCTGATGGGTGCGCCGGCGCCGCTGCCCGAGCTCGAAGCGGAGGTGGTGCTCGACGACGAGGATTGGCAGCGGCTGCAGCGCAATGCCAGGGAGCGGATGATGGAGCTGTGGGATCCCACGAATGCTTCGGCTCGGTGCCGATGACGCCTGACATTCTCCGACGGCGGTGTGAGGCCGGCGGAGGCCGGATGCGATGGGCCTGCATTGACGCGTGGTTGACGCTGCGGCCGGTCGACGGATTCGACGGTCCGCCGGTCACGGTCGAGGTCGGTGAGATGAGCTGGCAGGTCGTGAGCGTCGACCGGCTATCGTTCGACGACCCTTGGCTGACTCGTGTTCTCGAGCAGGTGCGCCGGATCGATAAATCGGATGACACTGCCGGACGGACGACGTAATGTCGGCTGGCCCTTTGACCCTGCGCCGCGAGAGCGGAGGTCCGTCGTGCCCTCGAATCCCACCGACGTCGCCAGCCCCGACCTGATGCCTCCCGATCCCAAATCGCCACCCGATCTGGCCGCCGAACGACACCATCTCGTGGAGTCCAGAGCCGCCCTTGCCCGGATGCGGGCCAAGGTGTCCGGCCTCGAAGCCCACGGCGGGGACGCGGTCTCGACCGAGTACCTGAAGGCCGCGCTCTGGCGGCGGATGAAGGCGCTGGAGGACGATCCCGAGATCCCGCTCTTCTTCGGCCGCCTCGACACCGCCCCTCCCCCGGACACTCCGGCCGAGCGCTTCTACATCGGGCGACGCCACCTCACCGATCCCGAGGGCGAACCGATGGTGGTGGACTGGCGGGCGGACGTGTCCCGGGCGTTCTATCGGGCGAGTCCGCGCGAGCCGATGGGGATCGAGCTACGGCGGCGCTTCGGGTTCCAGCATGGGCAGCTCACCGCGTACGAGGACGAGCATCTCGGCGCGGTCGAGCCGGAGCTTCACAGCGCCATCCTCGAAGCCGAGATCGAGCGGCCTCGCGTCGGGCCGATGCGCGACATCGTGGCGACGATCCAGCCCGACCAGGACGTGATCGTCCGGGCCGATCTGGACACCTCGATCTGTGTGCAGGGCGCGCCAGGGACCGGAAAGACCGCGGTGGGGCTGCACCGCGCCGCCTACCTGCTCTACGCGCACCGGGATCAGCTGATTCGACAGGGCGTGCTGGTCATCGGGCCGAACGACTCGTTCCTCCGCTACATCGGCGACGTGCTTCCGGCGCTCGGTGAGATCGACGCCGAGCAGCTCACGATCGAGGCCCTCACCGCGCGGGTACCGGTGCGCGGGGTCGAGGACGCGGCCACGGCGCGGCTCAAGGGCGACGCCCGGATGGCGATGGTTGTGCAACGGGCGGTCTGGTCGCACCTGGTGCCGCCGACCGAGGGTCTCCTGGTGCCGCGTGGGTCGCGACGGTGGCGGGTGCCGGTCTACGAGGCCGAGGAGATTCTGGCCGAGCTGCGCGGGCGCGGTGTGCGCTACGGCGCTGGCCGGGCCATGCTCGCACAGCGGCTGGCCCACGCGATTCTGGTCAAGATGGAGCTGTCCGGTGACTCACCCGACGACCGGGTGCAGTCCGCAGTGGCGCGATCGGCACAGGTCCGGCGCTGGGTCGACGCGGTGTGGCCGAAGCTCGACGCGGCCCGGGTGGTCTGGCGGCTGCTGTCCGATGCCGAACTGCTCGCAGCCGCGGCCGACGGGATTCTGACCGAGTCGGAGCAGGCGCGGCTGCTGTGGGCCAAGCCCGGCAAGTCACCGGGATCGGCGCGATGGAGCGTGGCCGACGCGGTGCTGGTCGACGAGGCGGCGGACATCATCGAGCGCACGCCGAGTGTCGGCCATGTGGTCCTCGACGAGGCGCAGGACCTGTCGCCGATGATGCTGCGGGCGGTCGGCCGGCGCTGCTCGACCGGATCGGCGACCGTGCTCGGCGATCTCGCGCAGGCCACGACTCCCTGGGCGACCACCTCCTGGACCGACGCGCTCGAACACCTCGGCAAGTCCGACTCGCACCTCGAGGAGCTGAGTCAGGGCTTCCGGGTGCCGTCGGACGTCATCGACTTCGCTGCGCTGCTCCTACCGGAGATCGCGCCGGATCTGGAGCCGCCGACCTCGGTGCGTCGCGCCCAGGGCCAGCTCGGCGTCCGGGCCGTGACCGATCCGCTCGCGGCCGCGGTCGAGGCCACGCACGAGGCGCTCGCACAGGAGGGTTCGGTCGGCGTCATCGTCCCGGACGGATTCGCCGACGCGACCGGAGCGGCGCTCACCGAGGCCGGGGTGGAGCACGTACGGTTGGGCGACGAGCACGATGTCGACTCACGGGTCGATCTCGTACCCGCCACACTCGCGAAAGGTCTGGAGTTCGACCACGTGGTTCTCGCCGAGCCCGCCGCCCTCGTGGCCGCGGAGCCCGACCCGACGACCGGGCTGCGCCGGCTCTACGTCTGTCTGACCCGCGCGGTCACCTCGCTCACCGTGGTCCACGCCGAGCCGCTTCCGGAGCCCCTTCAGTGACGAACGGGATCGACCTGCGGCGGGTTTGGAACGACACGTTGCCCGGTGCCGATCGGCTCGGCGCCGACCTACTGCGCCGCTGGTCCGAGCCACACCGCGCCTACCACGACGTGGAACATCTCGCGGAGGTGCTCGCCGCGCTCGACGAGCTCGCCGACCCGGCGCCCCGGGCGATCCGGCTGGCGGCCTGGTTCCACGACGCGGTCTACGACCCCCAGCGAGACGACAATGAGGAGCGCTCGGCCCAGCTGGCTGAGGTCACGTTGGCCGACGCCGGTCTGGATCCGGTCGAGGTCGTCGAGGTGCAACGGCTGGTACGCCTCACCGCCACGCACGATCCGGCCGGGGACGACGCCGACGGTTACCTGCTGTGCGACGCGGATCTCGCGATCCTCGGCTCGTCGCCGGCGAGATATGCGCGATACGCCGAGGCGGTGCGGCGCGAGTACGGCTACGTCGCAGAGCCGGAGTTTCGGGCCGGGCGGACACAGATCCTTCGAGGCTTCCTCGACCGGCCGGCGATTTATCGCACATCACTCGGCCGCGAACGCTGGGAGTCGGCGGCCCGGCGCAACATCAGCGAGGAGCTCGCCGCCTTCGAAGGCCCGCCTTCTTGAGCCGAGCCACCAGCTCGCGGCTGCTGACCGCAATCGCGCCGGCGGCGACGACCCGGTCGTAGAGGTCGGCAGGCACGTCGTAGTGATCGCGGTGGAAGCCGCGCTCCGGCAGGCCGAACCCGAGGGCGAACTCGTGGAGCTCGTCGAAGCTCTCGTCACTCACCAGATGCGACCAGACCCGGCCGTGCGCCGGCCAGGTCGGCGGATCGATCAGCAGGCTCACGAGGTGGTCGTCGCCTGGTCGGCGGCGGCGTCCAGCAGTAGCCGCCACGACCGTACGTACGACGCATCGACATAGGCCCGGTCCCACGAACCGCCCGGCCGGGCACTCGATCCGAGGTGGAAGGCGCGAACTCCGGCCCGCAGCAGCCATGGGACGTGTTCAGGTTTCAAGCCGCCACCGGCAACCATCCGCTCCGCGATCCGCGGGTCGCTGGCCGCCAGGCGGGTCAGCTCATCGATGCCGTGATCGACTCCGAGTGCCGCCCCTGCGGTCACGACCGCGTCGAGTCCCGGCAGGCCGAGCAACTGCCGCCATGAGCGGTCGAGATCGAGGCTGGAGTCCACGGCACGGTGGAAGGTCCAGGGCGCAGGCTCCACCGTGACGGCCAGCCGGCCCGCGACATCGGTGTCGATCTCGAGGTCGGTGGTGAGGAAGCCGAGCACGACCCCCTTGGCGCCGGCGGCGAGATAGGACTCGGCCAGGCCCATCAGGCGGACCAGCTCGCCGCCGGTGGTGCCGTAGCCCTCACTGAGCCGGAGCATGGCGCGGACCGGGAGGTCGGTGGCCCGTACGACCGAGAGCACCGCTGCCGGCTCGGGAGACATGCCGCCGTCGGTCATCGAGCCCACGAGTTCGACCCGATCGGCGCCGCCGGCCTCAGCAGCCTCGGCATCGGCGGCATGCAGCGTCGTGACCTGAAGCAGTGCGTGCGTCATCGTGCCGCCATCATGACAGGTTCACTTGCGCCGAGATTGCGCGTGACAACGGTGAGGACGCGCAATCTCGGCGCAAGGGCTCTCGCTGGGTCAGCGCCGAAGCAGCTTGCGCAGCAACAAGAACAGGATCAGCAGACCGATCACCGGCACCGCGTAGCGCTTCACCAGGGCCGGGCCGACCGTGGTCAGCAGATTCAGTTCGGCGCCGCCGTCGCTCTGCGACGGCTGCATCCGTGGCGGCTCCGACTCGGCCTGTGGAGCTGCCGTCTCCGACTGACCCGTCTCGGTCACCGGCGGCGCCTCCGGCTCCGGAGCCGCGCCGCCGAGATTCTGCTCGAGACACGAGACGAACTGGCCCAGCAGCTTGTCGCTGACGTCCTGGATGACACCGCGGCCGAACTGTGCGGGCTTGCCTGTGATCGCCAGATCGGTCGTCACCTCGACGAGGGTCTGCTCGCCGTCGGGCGACAGCTTGGCCGTGATCGTCGCCGACGCGGTCCCGTTGCCCCGCTTGTCCTTGCCCTTGGCCTCGATGACCGCCTGATGTGCCTCGACGTCCCGCTCGACGAACCGGCCGCTGCCGTTGTAGAGCAGCGAGACCGGGCCGAGCTTCACCTTCACCGAGCCGGCGAAGTCGTCGCCCTCGACCGAGCTCAGTGACGCTCCGGGGAAGCACGGCGCGATCCGATTCAGGTCGTTGAAGGCATCCCAGGTGTCGGCCACGGGGGTCGGCACGGTGAACCGATGCTCCAGCTCCACTGCACACTCTCTTTCGATAGCCAGCGCCCGAGTTCCGAGCCCTGGGTCGATCCGCGGCCCCTACGAACCGACCCTAACGCGGAACTCGAGCGTTGAGCCGAGTCAGCCGGCGGCGGCGAGTACGGCGCGGCGGGCCAGGATCGGTGCCAGGTGGCGCCGATAGGCGTCGTCGCCGTTGATGTCGGTTGGCGGGTTGGTGCCCGCGGCGATGTCGGCCACCGCCGCGCGAACCGCTGCGTCCTCCGGCGCGATGCCGACCAGCGCCTGCTCGACCGCCTGCGAACGGACCGGCGTCGATCCCATGTTGGCCAGCGCCACCTGGGCCTCGGCGATCGAGCCGCCCACGACGCGTACGGTCGCGGCCACGGCCACGATCGGCCACTGCTGCGCCGTGCGTACGAACTTCTCGTAGTGCGCACCCCAACCGGTGTGCTTCGGAATCCGGATCTCGGTGAGGATCTCGTCCTCGCCGATCGCCGTGGTGAAGATGTCCTGGAAGAAGTCCGCCGCTGCGACCGAGCGCCGGTCCGCGCTGCCGGCGATCTCGAACTCGGCGTCCATCGCCAGGGCGCAGGCCGGCAGGTCACTCGCCGGGTCGGCATGCGCCAGCGAGCCGCCGAAGGTGCCACGGTGCCGCACCTGGGGATCGCCGATCAGCGACGTCGCCTTGGCCAGCAGCGCGGCATGCTCGGCGACCAGCGGATCGGTCATCACGGCCATGTGCGGCGTCATGGAGCCGATCACGATCGCGTCGCCGGCGTCACGTACGCCGCGCAGCTCGTCGATCTTGCCCAGGTCGACGAGGAGCTCCGGCGTCGCCAGTCGCATGCGCAACAGGGGCATCAGGCTCTGGCCGCCGGCCAGGACCTTGGCGTCGTCGGACGACGCCAGCAGGTGTTGCGCCTCCTCCACCGTGGTGGGCGCCTGGTAGTCGAACGCCGTGGGAATCATGACTGGCCTCCGCTCGAAGCGCTCTGGATGGCTTGCCAGATCCGATGCGGCGAGCACGGCATCGGGACATCGTTGATGCCCATCGGCCGTAGCGCATCGACGATCGCGTTGACCACCGCCGGTGTCGAGGCGATCGTGCCGGCCTCGCCGACGCCCTTGACGCCGAGCGGGTTGCTCGTCGCCGGGGTCTCGGTCCGGTCGGATCCGAAGGTCGGCAGGTCGGCTGCGCTCGGGACGAGGTAGTCGACCAGCGAGCCGGTGACCAGCGTCCCGGACTCGTCGTGGATGGCCTCCTCGTACAACGCCTGGGCGATGCCCTGTGCGACTCCGCCGTGTACCTGGCCCTCGACGATGAGCGGGTTGACGACCGACCCGACGTCGTCGACACAGACGTACGAGCGGATCTTCGCTTCGCCCGTCTCGGTGTCGACCTCGACCGCGCACAGGTGGGTCCCGTGCGGGAACGAGAAGTTCTCCGGGTCGACCGTGGCCTCCGAGTCGAGACTCGGCTCGTACCCGTCCGGCAGGTCGTGCGCGGCGAAGGTGTGCAGCGCCACGTCCCCGATCGTCACGCTCTTGTCGGTGCCCTTCACCGTGAACTTGCCGCCCTCGAACTCGAGGTCGTCACGGTTGGCCTCGAGCATGTGGGCAGCGACCGTTCTGGCCTTCTCGACGACCTTGTCGGCGGCCCGCAGAGCGGCGATGCCACCGATGGTCAGCGACCGCGAGCCGTAGGTGTCCATGCCCTTGTGCGCGACGTGGGTGTCGCCGTGCAGCACCTCGATGTCCTCGAACGGCACTCCGAGCCGGTCGGCGACGATCTGGCTCCAGGCCGTCTCGTGGCCCTGGCCGTGCGCACTCGATCCGGTGATCACCTCGACCTTGCCGGACGCGAGCATCCGGACCGAGGCATGCTCCCAGCCGCCGGCGCCGTACGACAGCGCGCCCAGCACCCGTGACGGCGCCAGGCCGCACATCTCCGTGTACGTAGAGATCCCGATGCCGAGCTGGACCGGGTCGTTACGTTCCCGCCGCTCGGCCTGCTCCCGACGCAGATCGTCGTAGCCGAACATCTCCTTGGCCTTGGCGGTCGCCGCCTCGTAGTTGCCGCTGTCGTACTCCAACCCGGCGACCGTGGTGAACGGGAACTCCTCGTGCTTGATCCAGTTCTTCTCCCGCAGCTCGAGCGGGTCGATGTCCAACTCGGCGGCGAGCTCGTCCATCATCCGCTCGATCGCGTACGTCGCCTCCGGCCGCCCGGCGCCCCGATATGCGTCGGTCCAGGTCTTGTTGGTGAAGACGTTGGTGCACGTGAAGCGGTAGGACGGGAACTTGTAGATCGCGTTGAACATGAACGCGCCGAGGATCGGGATGCCCGACGTGACCAGGCCCAGATAGGCGCCCATGTCGGCGAGCAGGTCCACCTTGAACCCGGTGACGGTGCCGTCGCGGTTGGCGGCCAGCGTCAGCCGCTGGATCTGGTCGCGGCCATGGTGGCCCGAGACCATGTTCTCGCTGCGGGTCTCGGTGTACTTGACCGGACGGCCGATGCGCTTGGCCGCGAGCAACGTGATGACCTCTTCCGGGGTCACCTGCAGCTTGCCGCCGAAGCCACCGCCGACATCCGGCGCGATCACCCGCAGCTTGCTCTCCGGCGTGTCGGTCGTGAGCGCCAGCATGAGCTTGAGGACGTGTGGGATCTGCGTTGCCGACCACATCGTGATCTGCTCGTGGGTCGGGTCGACCACCACCGAGCGCGGCTCGATGAAGCCGGGAATCAGTCGCTGCTGCCGGTAGGTCCGTTCGATGGTGACCTCGGAGTCGCGGATCGCGTCGTCGACATTGCTGCCGCTGCCGGCCTCGGCGGAGTCGAACACCCAGGTCGCGGAGACATTGGTCCCGAGATCCGGATGCGCCAGCGTCGCGCCCTCCTTCGAGGCCGCGTCGAGATCGAGCACCACCGGCAACTCTTCGTACTCCACGTCCACCAACTCGGCGGCGTCCCGCGCCTCCGCGGCACTGCGGGCGATGATCGCGGCCACGATCTCGCCGGCGAACGCGACTCGATCCACGGCCATCGCCGGGTGCGGCGGCGCCTTCTGGTCATCGGTGATCGGCCACGCGTTCGGCAGGCTGCCCTGCTCCTCGGCGAGGTCCTGGCCGGTGAGGACGAGGAGGACGCCCGACGCCTGGCTGGCGGCCTGAACGTCGATCGAGGTGATCCGGCCGTGCGCGATCGGGCTGCGCACCATGGCCATGTGCAGCATGCCCGGCAACATCAGGTTGTCGGTCCACCGGGTGCGCCCGGTGATGAGTCTGCGGTCTTCCTTGCGCTTGCGCGGCCGGCCGACCTCGGCGGCGGCCCGCTCTTCTACGGCGGTCATGATTCACCTCCGCCGCTCGATGCCTGCTGTACGGCACGAACGATGTTCTGGTAGCCGGTACAGCGGCAGAGATTGCCCTCGAGACCGAGGCGGATCTCCGCCTCCGTCGGCTTCGGGTTCTCCGTGAGCAGATCGATCGACTGCATGATCATGCCCGGAGTGCAGAACCCGCACTGCAGCGCGTGCGTGTCGTGGAAGGCCTGCTGCACCGGATGCAGCTCGCCGTTGCTGGCGATGCCCTCGATCGTGGTGACGTCGTGGCCGTCGGCCTGGACGGCGAACATGGCGCACGACTTCACGCTCCGGCCGTCGAGATGAACGGTGCATGCGCCGCAGTTGGACGTATCGCAGCCGATGACCGTGCCGGTTTTGCCGAGCCGTTCCCTGAGATATTGCGCTAACAACATGCGTGGCTCGACGTCGTCGCTATAGGCGACCCCGTCGACATTGACGTTGATCTGGGCCATGAGGCGCCTCCTCATCGAGACATCGCCGCTCAACGTGATGCTGGTCTCAACATCCTGGCAAGGGCTCGGCGTACGGGGAGGGTCATTTATCGCCCAGCGATAAACCGCGTTTGACCTCGGATTTTCCCGTCCTCAGGCGGTTCAAAAGCACCGGCTGCGACGGGTCCGTCGGTGCGGAAAGAACAAGCCTGAGCATCGCCGAATCTGCGGCGATACTCAGGCTCAAAGGGCTCCGAATCTGCGCTCAGTCGTAGTTGCGGATCACCTTGACGTTGAGTAGCAACATGATCACGCCGCAGACCGCGATGACAGCGAATCCGCGACCGATGGCGGTCCACTGGAGATCCTCGAGGATGAGGGACCGCAGGCCCTCCATCACATAGGTCACCGGGTTGAAGGTGGCGGCGATCTCCATCGGTCGGGTCAGCAGATCGCGGGGCACGAAGTTGGGCGTCAGGAACAGCAGCGGGAAGAAGATCAGTCCACCCGAGTTGGTCGCCGCGGCGCTGCGGGTCTTGAGCGCGATCAGCTGCATGAACCCGACGAAGACCATCGACCACAGTGAGGTCATGATGAGCAGCAAGGCCCATCCGAGCGGGCCACTGGCGATCGAGACGCCGAACGGCAGGGCCAGGATGATCAGGACGGCCGTCAGCAGGACGGTCTTGATGCCCTCGGCCGCCAGCCGGCCGAAGACCAGGGAGCTACGGGAGATCGGCGTCGCCCGGAGCTTGTCGAAGTAGCCGCCCTCGATCTCCTCGACCAGATAGAGCGCCGCCGTGCCGAACGAGGCGCCCAGCAGCAGCGAGCTCGGCAGGGTGAAAGCGGCATAGGTCTGGCCGTGCAGGAAGTCGGTCGAACTCGACGGGAAGATCTTGCCGGCCTGGCCGAAGTTGACGACCAGGAAGAAGATCGGGATGAACAGCGTCGGCGCCAGCGCCTCGGGGGTGCGCCAGGCCTCTCGAAGGGCACGGGTGCCCAGCACGTTGACCTCGGTGACCATGCTCATCCGGCCACCTCCTGGACCTCGCCGGCCTTGCGCTCTCGGGTGCGGCCGGTGGCGTCGAGGAAGACCTCGTCGAGCGTCGGATCCGAGTCGAGGCCACGCCGCTCGCGCAGCTCGGACTTGAGCTGTTGCGGCGTGCCCTCGCGGACGATGACGCCCTCGTCGATGATCGCGATCCGGTCGCAGAGCTGGTCGGCCTCCTCGAGGTATTGCGTGGTGAGGAAGACCGTCGTGCCGCGGTCGTTGATGCGGCGGACCTCGTCCCACACGGTCAGCCGGCTGGCCGGGTCGAGCCCGGTCGTCGGCTCGTCGAGGAACAGCACCGCGGGCTGGTGGACCAGCGCCGATGCCAGGTCGAGCCGCCGCTTCATGCCGCCGGAGTAGCCGTTGATCCGCCGGTCGGCGGCGTCGACCAGCTCGACCAGCTCCAGCAGCTCGGTGGCCTTGGCGGCGGCGTCGGTGTGGGACAGACCGAACAGCCGCCCCTGCAGGATGAGCAGCTCGCGCCCGGTCTGGCGGGGATCGAGCCCGGCCTCCTGCAAGGCCACACCGATCCGCTTCCGCACCACGTCGGGCTCGGCGGCGACGTCGACGCCGGTGACCCGGGCCGTGCCCGCGGTGATCGACATCAGCGTCGTGAGCATCCGGACCGTGGTCGACTTGCCGGCGCCGTTGGGACCGAGGAAGCCGAACACCTCACGCTCGTAAACGTGGAGATCGACGCCGCGCACCGCGTCAACCGTGCCACCACGGCCACGGTATTGCTTGACGAGACCCTCGGCCTCGACGGCAAGGGCAGTCAAACTGCCCTCTCTCGTCGAGCGCGGGTCATTACTGACCTGACTCATGCTTGATTCCCCTAGGAGTCGATAGAGCACCTTCGTACCGGAGGGCACTGACAGCAGGTGCTCGGGCTAGGTCAACCTACCCGGACGACCGCCCGAAGCAACCAGTTTTAGGACGGGGCGGATTCGTCGTGATGGATCCGGCCGGACAGGTCCGAAAGCCGCTCACCGGCGCCGCCCCACTGCAGCGCGATGATCTCGGCGGCGATCGACACCGCGGTCTCCTCGGGAGTACGAGCCCCGAGGTCCAACCCGACCGGGCTCGACAGCCGTGACAGCTCATCGTCGGTGAGCCCCGCCTCGCGGAGCCGGGCCAGCCGGTCGTCGTGGGTACGCCGCGACCCCATCGCCCCGATGTACGCCACGCCGGGCAGTCGCAGCGCCACCTCGAGCAGCGGGACGTCGAACTTCGGATCATGGGTGAGCACGCACATCACGGTGCGGCTGTCGATGCTGCCGTCGTCGACCTGACTCTGGAGGTAGCGATGCGGCCAGTCGACGACGACCTCGTCGACGCCGGGGAACCGGGCCGCCGTCGCGAAGACCGGCCGGGCGTCGCAGACCGTGACGCGGTAGCCGAGGAACGCACCGAGTCGCGCTACCGCGGCCGCGAAGTCGATCGCGCCGAACACCAGCATCCGCGGCTTCGGGGCGTACGACGCGCAGAAGATCCGCATGCCCTCGCCGCGCCGCTGACCCTGCGGTCCGTACGTCAGCAACTCGTTGCGGCCGCTTGCGAGGAGTCCGCGTACGTCGTCGACGACGGCGGCGTTGGCGCGGGCGTTGCCCAGATCGCCCTCGAGCGGGGTGTCAGCGTCGATCGGCCGGACGACCAGACGACGGCCCAGCCAGCTCGGATCCGGATGCTCGACGACGGTGGCCACCGCGACCGGGCGACCGGCCTCGATGTCGTCGGCCACCCGGCCGAGGCCGGGGAAGGTCTCGGTCGACACCGGCTCGACGAACACGTCGAGAATGCCGCCGCAGGTGAGGCCGACGGCGAAGGCGTCGTCGTCACTGACGCCGTAGCGCTGCAGGGTCGGAGCGCCGTCGTCCATAACGGTCTTTGCCAGGTCGTAGACCGCGCCCTCGACGCAGCCTCCCGACACCGAGCCGACCGCGCTCCCGTCCGGGCCGACCAGCATCGCGGCTCCGGGCTGTCGCGGGGCGGACTTCCAGGTCCCGACCACGGTCCCCATCCCGACGGTCGCGCCCGAGCGCCACCACGCGACGAGGTCGCCGAGCACGTCACGCATCGGCGATCACCTCCAAGACGGCATCGAACGCGGCCATGCTGTGACCGGCTACCAATTCATCAACGTGCGGGAGTACCGCCGCGATTCCGGCCTGCACCGGCGCATAGCCCGGCTTGCCCCGATGTGGGTTGGACCAGACCACCGAATGGGCCAGCCGGGCCAGCCGAGCGGTCTGCTCCGCGAGCAGCGAGCAGTCGCCGCGCTCCCAGCCGTCGCTGAACACGACGACGACGGCTCCGCGGGCCAGGCCGCGCTGGCCCCATCGGTCCAGGAACGCCCGCATCGACTCGCCGAGCCGGGTGCCGCCGGACCAGTCGGGTACGGTCTCGCCGGCCGCGATCAGGGCCGCGTCGGGGTCGCGATGCGACAGCGGTCGGGTGACCCGAGTCAGCCGGGTGCCGAGCGTGAAGACCTCGGTACGGCGTGGCCAGGCGGAGTGGATCCGGTGCGCCAGGCGCAGCAGGCTGTCGGCGTACGGCGCCATCGAGCCGCTCACGTCGATGAGCAGCACGACCCGTCGGGGCCGGGTGCTGCGACGGCGGTAGCGCAGTGGACCGGGCACACCGCCGCGCCGGATCTCCTCGCGCAGCATCCGCCGCAGGTCGAGCTCGCCCCGGTGGTCCCGCCGCCGACGCGACGACCGCCGCAGCGGCGCCCGTGGGCTCAGGCGCCCGAACAGCCGGGCCAGCTCGACTCGCTCGGCGGCGTCGAGGTCGGCGACATCGCGATGCCGAAGCACCTCGACCGGGCTGGCGACCGCGGCCACCGCCTCGGAATCGCCGTTGCCGGCTCCACCGGCGTCGGTCTCGAGCATCGCGGCTCGGCGAACGGCGACGCGAGGACGGTCGGCGCCGCGTGCGGTCGGACCGGCGTCGCCACCGAACCAGGCCGCGAACGCGCGGTCGAAGGTCGGCAGGTCCTCGGGGTCCGAGCAGAGCGTGGACCGACCGGCCCAGTAGAGCCCGGCCGGATCGTCGGCGCCGACCGTCGCCGCGGCGGTGAGGAAGCCCTGCACCCGATCCGCCGTGACGGGCAGGCCGCCGCGGCGCAAGGCGGCCGCGAAGCCGACCAGCGCCTCGTCCGCCCCGACCCTCTCAGAGTTCGCGCTCATGGCACTCACGCGCTGGTCAGCATGGCTTCGAGCGAGACACGTACTCGATCGGCGTCTTCGCGGTACTTCAGGACGGCTCCGAGCGTGGTGGCCGCCGACTCGACGTCCAGGGTGTCGCGACCGAGTGCATGCAGGGCGGTCGCCCAGTCGAGGGTCTCGGCGACGCCGGGCGGCTTGAGCAACTCGACGCCGTCGCGCATCCGGTGGACCGCCCGGGTCACCTGCTCGGCGAGCTGCGCCGACACCTCGGGCAGCCGCGCTCGTACGATCGCGACCTCGCGGGCCAGACCGGGATGCTCGATCCAGTGGTAAAGACACCGACGCTTGAGGGCGTCGTGGACCTCGCGGGTACGGTTCGACGTCAGTACGACGACCGGTGGCGTGTCGGCCGCGACCGTACCCAGCTCCGGGATCGACACCTGGTTGGTCGACAGCACCTCGAGCAGGAACGCCTCGAACTCGTCGTCGGCCCGGTCGACCTCGTCGACGAGCAGCACGACCGGGCTGTCGCGCAGCGCCCGCAGGATCGGCCGGGCCAGCAGGAACCGCTCGTCGAACAGCGACTTCTCGACCGCGTCGACATCGAGCTCGTCGGTGCCGTGGGCCGCCTCCATCGCCCGCAGGTGCAGCACCTGGCGCGGGAAGTCCCAGTCGTACAGCGCCTGCGAGGCGTCGATGCCCTCGTAGCACTGCAGCCGGATCAGCGGCAGCTCAAGCGACTCGGCGAGCGCCTCGGCCATGGCCGTCTTGCCGGTGCCCGGCTCGCCCTCGAGCAGCAGCGGCCGGCCCATGCGCAGCGCGAGGAATCCGACCGTGGCGAGGCCGTCGTCGGCGAGGTAGCCGGTGGCCTGCAACCGCTCGGCGAGATCCTTTGCGGATCCGACGTCCGTCATCCCTCCAGCATGACCGATCCCCGCCGACGGCACGAACGACCCTTCTGGCGACGGGAGAATCGACATTGCGGGTCCTATCGCCCCCGCGATGTCGATTCTCACGTGCTGTGACGGCCCTTTCGGCCGATAGCGTGTGCGCACCAGAGCCACTGCCGCACACCAAGAGGGTGATCACTTTGCAGGTAATCAGTCGTGTGACTCCTACCGCCAAGGCCAGGATCGGGATCGGCGCGGTGTTCGCCACGATCGTGGTACTGGCGACTGGACTCGTCTCGGGCACGGCGTCGCTGGCGCAGGGCGCGGTGCCCGCGAAGCAGGGCGTCGCCGGGACGAAGACAACCCTGATGAAGCACGCTTCGACCAAGCGCGTCACCACCTCGAAGGCGGGATGTCGGGTCTCCCGCGGCTGCTACGGGGCGATCCAGATGGCCGTCGACGCCGGTGCCGGCAAGGCCAAGAACTACCCGAGCAAGGCTCGCGCGTTCCGAGCGGCGGGCAACCAGTGCCGCCGGGCAACCGACCGCGCGTGCCACCGGATCGTGTGGACCAAGAACTCGTGCGCCGCGGTGGCGATCCGGACCAGCCACGGGCGCGTCACCCGCTACCGCGCGTCGTTCGGTCGGCCCAGCCGGGAGAGCGCCGAGCGGGCCGCCGACCGTAAGTGCCAGCGGGACGGCCGAAACTGTCGGGTGTGGATCTCGGTCTGCACCGCAGGGGCCTGAGTCAAACCCCAGGTGGCTGCGGAGGTGCCCGGCAGCTCCGCAGCCAGTTGCTTGCCGCCTAGCGGAAGGGCATCACGAACATCGGGCACACCGGTGGACTGCGAGTGCCGGACGGGTCGGCTGAGCGGATCCCGCACCGATAGAGCGCGAAACCGAACTCGGCACCCGGGACGTCGACACGCTGATGAAGGCGCTCGAGCCGCACGACAACGGTGAACGGCTCTCCCGGCCGGATGCCGAATGCATCCATGGATGGCGATCTCCAGTGCATCGTCATCCGTCCGTTTACCGGGGGGTATCCGGCCCAGTCCCGGCATGGGGCCGACGACAGACGTTGACCATCGATGTACGAGACGGCGTGAAACGCGGACCGGCTCGATTTCCAGGTCTGCGGCAGATGGCAGAACTGCATGCTCGACACCACCCACCGCGGATGCCCCCGTGGGATCACTGTCGTCCAGGTCAGCTCGCTGGCGCCTGGCTGATTGAGCCGAGACCCGAGGACGAGATGGGTCGGAGCGCCTTCGACGAACTCCCAGTGCCGGACCTGGCTCGGTGCGTGCTCAGCCGGCTTCAGCGCGAACGTGTCCATCATCGGCGGCACCACCGTCGGCGCGACGGCCAGTACGAGCGCGACTGCGCCAACCGCGCCGATGACCCGCGCCCGGCGGTGTACTCGGATCTTGTGCCGAGCCGCCGCCAGCCACTGCTGCGACGACACCTCCGGCGTCTCGTCTGCGAGTTCACGCAGCCGGCGGCGGAGATCGCTGACGTCGGTCATGGCGACTCCTCCTTCCCCCGCCGAGACTCAATGAGCGCCGGGTCGATCCGCAGCTTCCGCAGCGCCCGCGACGACTGGCTCTTCACGTTGCCGACCGAGCAGTTCAAGACGCTTGCGGTCTCTGCTTCGGACAGATCCTCCAGGAAGCGCAACACGATGACGGCCCGCTGCCGCGGCGGCAGCCGTCCGAGGGCCGCCATCAGTCCGGTCCGCTCGTCGATCTGACCGTGCTCGGCCGGCTGGCCTTCGTCGGGCAGCTCCTCGGTCGGCGTCTCACCGCGCCACTTGCGGCGCCACCACGACAGGTAGGTGTTGATCATGACCCGGCGCACGTACGCCTCGGGATCGCCGTCGACGATGCGCGACCAGTGCGGCCAGACCTTCGCGTACGTCGTCTGCACCAGATCTTGCGCCAGATGGTGATCCCGGGTCAGCAGATAGGCCATGCGCTGGAGCCGTCGGGACCTGGCGACCACAAAGTCCTCGAACGACGGTTGATCCACTCGGCTCCCCTCCGAGGCCGAGACCTGGGCGCGGGACAAGTCCGGCTGCTCGAACGAAGCGCCCAGTGGAACCGTGCCGGCCATAAGCCGCACACCCGCCTCACCGTACATGAAACGCCCCGTCCGATCGCTGCCCAGCCGAAAGCTCCCTCTGACAGGGACTACCGGCTGGCTGCCGCGAGAGGTTGCATCTACGAGCGGCGGTCGACGTCCCGCCCGGTCGCCAGGTCGGCGCACTCGACCCGCTTGGCGTCGTAGGCGTCGAGATAGGTACGTGCGCCGCGGTCCCCGACCGCACCGGCGGCGATCGACGCCCAGTGGTCTCGGCCGATCAGGACGGGGTGGCCGGGCCGTCCGGAGTAGGTCGCCCGCGCCAGCGCGTCCGGCTCCACCGGGGCCGCGGCGGCGATCACGCGCGACACGACCTTGGGGCCGATGTCGGGCAGGTCGACCAGGTGGACGCAGGCCGCATCGGTCGCGGCGGCGTTCCGGGCGAGCGACCACAGCCCGGTGCGCAGCGACGCTCCCATGCCCTCGGCCCAGTCGACCGCTTCAACGACCGTCACGGGCTCGTCGGTCAACAGCTTGCGTACGGCGTCGGCCTCAGCGCCCACCACCACGCTCACAGTGGCACAGCCGCCGTCCCGCAGGACCTCGATGCTCCGGAGCAGCCACGACGTGCCGTCCTCGTCACGAACGAGCGCCTTCGGCTGACCCATGCGAGTGCCGGCGCCGGCCGCCAGCAACAGTCCGGCGACCCGATCCGTCATCGCGGCTCCGGCGCCGGCTCCCATCGGCTCACGGACGCTTGCGTCGCTCGAGATAGCGCCTCATGCGGTCCTCGGACTGGCCGGTGAGCTTGGCAGCGATCTTGACCCGGTTGATCCAGAGCACCGCGCCGGCCACCACCAGGAGCACGATCACCAAGAGTGTCATGCCTCAAGCCTAGGGCGTGGCCAAAAGAGCTAGGCGGAATCGGCGGCGACCGCCTCGACGTCGCGAAGCACCCGCAGCGCATTGCGGCCGGCGAGCTTGGCCAGATCGGCCCGGCTCCAGCCCCGGTCCTCGAGCGCGGCGAATAGTGCGGGGTAGCCGGCCACGTCGGTCAGGCCCTCGGTCAGGAACTGGGTGCCGTCGAAGTCCCCGCCGAGTCCCACCGCATCGACGCCGGCCACCTCGCGTACGTGCTCGATGTGCTCGATCACCTGGTCGATCGTCGCGGGCGGCGGCGGATCGGTCAGGGCCCGCTCGTCGAGGATCGGGTCGAGGTCGTCGAAGTCGCGGGGATCCAGACCGCGCTCGGTGGCGATGCGCTGGCACTCCTCGTACCACACGCCGGCCGCCGGGGAGACGAACGCCGGCACGAACGTGACCATGCAGACCCCGCCGTTGTCGCCGAGCCGGGCGAGCACGTCGTCTGGGACGTTGCGTACGACGTCGCAGACCGCCCGGGCGTTGGAGTGGCTGAACATGACCGGCGCCCTGGTCGCCCGCAGCGCGTCGCGCATGGTGTCGGCGCTGACATGGGAGAGATCGACGACGATGCCGAGCCGGTTCGTCTCAGCTACGACGTCGCGACCGAAGCCGTTGAGCCCGCCGAGCACCGGCTCGTCGGTCGCCGAGTCGGCCCACGGGACGTTGTCGTTATGGGTCAGCGTCAGATAGCGGACGCCGAGTGCGTGCAGCGACGCGAGTACGCCGAGCGAGCCGCCGATCTGGTGCCCGCCTTCGGCACCCATCAGGCAGGCGATCCGGCCGGAGGCGACGGCAGCGTCGACCTGGTCGGCGGTGGTGGTGAGCGCCAAGGCGTGCGGATGCCGGTCGACCAACCGGCGTACGAAGGCGATCTGCTCGAGTGTCGCGACTACCGCGGCCTCGCCCGCCAGGGATGCGGGGACGAAGACCGACCAGAACTGGGCTCCTACCCCTCCGCGACGCAGCCGGGGGAGGTCGGTGTGGACGCCGGGTTGGTCGACGTCGAACGGCAGCGAGTCGAGGTCGTAGCCGGCCAGGTCGCGATGGGCCCACGGATAGTCGTTGTGCCCGTCGACCAGCGGAACCTGTCGCAACCACTCGGCCAGTTCGGACACCTGGAGTCCCGCCTCAGCGACCATGCGGCCAGCCTAGGGCGGCATCAGCGGGCGCGACTCGTCCCTCGGACCGACGTTCGACGGCCGGGTTTGGATTCGGGATCGTGGCGATTGGATTGCGCCGGACCGATATCGGCCGATTCGACGCGGCATCGGCATGCCGCTACGATCTCTAAGGTAAGGCTTACCTAAGTCATTCGTACCTCGGAGTCGCCATGACCCCAGTGCTCGCGTCCGCACCCACGCGCGCCACGTACCTCAATCGCTGCGTCCACGCGCAGGTCGTGCAGACCAAGCAGCTGACGCCGCACCTGAAGCGGATCACGATCGCCGCCGACGAGTTGCGCGGGTTTCCGTGGCACGGGCCGGACCAGTGGTTCCGGCTCTTCCTCCCCCGCGAGGGCCAGTTGCGGCCGGTGCTTCCGACCCGGGCGGACGACTGGTGGCCGCAGATCGTGGCGATGCCCGACGATATCCGGCCCTGGGTCCGCAACTACACCGTGCGGCGGCTGCGACCGGAGCTCGGCGAGCTCGATATCGACTTCGTACTCCACGGCGAGGGCGGCCCCGCGTCGCGCTGGGCGCTGCGGGTGGGCGCCGGTGACTGGGTCGGGCTGCTCGACCAGTCCGCGCCCTACGACCCACCGGCCGGGACCCGGTGGCAGTTGCTGGTCGGCGACGAGACCGCGCTGCCGGCGATCTCGGCCATCGTCGAGAGCCTGCCGGCCGGCACCGATGCGCAGGTGTTCATCGAGGTGCCGACGATGGCGGATCGCGTAAGCCTGCCGGCTCCGGCGGGAGTCCGGGTGCGCTGGCTGCCGCGCGAGTCCGACGACGTCACGGTCGGCTCGCTGGCGCTGGACGCGGTGCGTGCGGCCACGCTCGGTGCGCCGGGCGAGGGGTACGCCTGGGTGGCCGGTGAGTCCGGTCTGATCCGCCAGGTACGCCGGCATCTGGTGTCGCGTCGCGGCCTGCCCAAGAGCGCCGTGTACTTCTGCGGCTACTGGCGCATCGGCGTCAACTACGCGAGCTGAGCCGACCGCATCGGCGTCGGCCGGGGCGCTATCGTCCGGCAGCAATGGGCGATAACAAGCAGCGGATGCTCGCTGGTGAGTGGTATCTCGCCGACGATCCGGACCTCGCGGCCGACACCCGGCGGCGCGTCGCGCTGTGCGCGGACTACAACGCGGCCGGCCTGGCGCCGCCGGAGGAGCGGGATCGGATCCTGCGGGAGTTGCTCGGCTCGGTTGGCGAGGACGTACGGATCCGGGCGCCGTTCCACTGCGACTACGGCTATCACATCGGCATCGGCGACCGTACGTTCGTCAACTTCGGCGCCGTGTTCCTCGACGCTGGCCCGATCACGATCGGATCGGACGTCCAGATCGGGCCGAACGTACAGCTGCTGACGCCGACCCACGAGCTCGCCGCCGGTCGACGGCGGGCCGGCTGGGAGCGGGCCGTTCCCGTGACGATCGGCGACAACGTCTGGCTGGGCGGGGGCGTGATCGTCTGCCCCGGCGTCACGATCGGCGACGACACCGTGGTCGGCGCCGGAGCCGTGGTCACCAAGGACCTGCCGCCCGGCGTACTCGCGGTCGGCAACCCGGCCCGCGTCATCCGCCAGCTCTGAGATCCCGCTCCACTGGGGGTAGGCAAGTCCCGAAACACGCCGGCGTGTTTCGGGATTCGGCTACCGTCAGCGTCGCTCGAACGCCGGTGCGCGGACGTCGTCCGGATCGGCGTCGGGGCCGGAGGCCTTGCGGAGCAGTGCGATGGCGACGACAAGACCGAGCGCGGCGAAGGCGATCGATGCCGCGAACGCCGACTGGTAGCCCTCGGTCAGTGCCGCCAGCGGATCCGATCCAACGGCCTGCGACAGCGCGACCGACGTGACGACCGCCGAGCCGAGTGCGCCGCCGATCTGGAAGGCCGCGTTGTTGAGCCCCGAGGCGAGTCCGGCATCCCCTTCGACGACACCGGTGAGCGTGGCGACCGAGGCAGCGACGAACGTGGCACCGAGGCCTGGGCCGAACACCAGCAGCCCCAAGAAGATGTCACTCCAGTAGTCGCCGCCGGCCGAGACCTGGGTCAGCAGCAGGCAGCCCGTGCCGGTCAGCAGGAAGCCACCGATCGCGATCGCGCTCGGCCCGATCCGCGTCACCAGCGTCTGCCCGACGGTCGCGCCGACCACCGCGCCGAGGGTCATGACCACCGTGCCGAGACCGAACTTCACCGCCGAGTAGCCGAGCACGTTCTGGGCGTACAACGACACGGTGAGCCCCATCCCCCAGGCCACCATGCCGAGCGCGAGCAGCGTCAGGTTGCCGCCCACAAGTGCAGCCGAACGGAAGATACGCAGTGGGGCCAGCGGCGAGGTCGAGCGACGTTCGATCCGGACGAAGACCGCGATCAGCACTGCTGAGACCAGCAGCAGTCCGATCGTCTGCAACGACGCCCAGCCGGCGTCCGGCGCCTCGACGATCGCCAGCACCAGCAGGACGAGGGCGGCTGTCACGGTCGCGGCTCCGGCCAGGTCGTAGGTCCGCTCGGCGACCTCGGCCCGGCTCTCCGGCAGCAGTCTGGGGCCGAGCGTGAGCAGGACCAGCGCCACCGGGACGTTGATGTAGAAGATCCACTCCCAGCCCGGGCCGTCGGTCAGCGGGCCGCCGATCAGCAGCGCGGCCGTGGCTCCGACGCCGCCGATCGCCGACCAGATGCCCAGCGCCTTGTTGCGTTCCGGGCCCTCCTCGAAGATCGTCATCAGGATCGAGAGCGCCGTCGGTGCCATGATCGCCGCCGACATGCCCTGGACCACGCGGGCCGCGATGAGTACGTCTCCGGACCAGGCGAGTCCGCAGGCCAGCGACGACACCAGGAACAGACCGGTGCCGACCATGAACATCCGGCGTCGACCGAGCAGATCGGCCGATCGGCCGCCGAGCAGCAACAGCCCGCCGAAGCTCAGCAGATAGGCGCTCATCACCCACTGACCGGCGTCGGCCGACATGCCGAGATCGGCCTCGATCGAGGGCAGTCCTAGGATCACGATCTGGGCGTCGAGGATCACCATGAAGAACGCCAGGCACAACAGCGCCAGCGCCCACCAGCGCCGAGAGTCGGCGTACGACCTCATCGGATCTCACCCGTCGTGCCCGGCAGTCCGAATCGCGCGAAGAGATCGGGCTTCTGGAACGACGTGATGTCGGCGATCCGGCCGCGCCGGTCGACCGTGAGCACCTCGATCGCATGGGCGGTGTCGGCCGAGCCGTCGTCGCACGAGCCGTACACGCCGAACCCGAGCTGGCCGCTGACCCGGATCGGCACCCGCTGCCACCGGCCCGCAGTGGCGACGCGTGCCGTGGCGAGGAAGGCACCGATGTCGTCGCGGCCGCCGTACCAGCTCGCCCGGGGCGGCATGGACAGGGTCGCGTCGGCACGCAGCAGCGCCGTGATCGCCGCGATATCGCCACGGTCCCAGGCATCGACGTAGCGCTCGACCAGGCGACGCAGCCGCTGGTCTCCGATGGTCCGGAGGTTCGCCTGCTGACTGCGCGGCGGCAGCCGGTCGGTCACGGCCTGCCGGGCCCGCTGCAGCAGGCTGTAGACGGTGGTGGGTGCGACATCGAGTGACGTCGCGATCTCGACCGGCGCGTAGCCGAGCACGTCGCGCAGCAGGAGTACGGCGCGTTGGCGAGCGGGCAGGTGTTGCAGCGCGGCGGTGAAAGCGAGCTCGACACTCTCCCGGCGCTCGTAGCGGGCCTCCGGCGACGTGGCTCCCGGCTCGAGTCCGAACCGGCCGTCAGGGTACGGCTCGAGCCAGGTTGACTCGGCCAACGGCGGGAGCAGGACCTGGTCGGGG
>Ga0081455_10001127_pt1 | contig 33413 bp, 55 predicted proteins | sample TabmetS3T2R1_FD_70207 | JGI IMG/M metagenome (GOLD analysis project Ga0081455, IMG submission 70207) | Tabebuia heterophylla rhizosphere microbial communities from the University of Puerto Rico - S3T2R1 | ecosystem: Host-associated > Plants > Roots > Rhizosphere ...
CGGCGACCGGCGATCCCGAGGACCTGACCGGCACGCAAGCCACCACGCTGCTCGATCTGTTCACGAGCTCGTTGAAAGGTCTGGTGCCATCGTCGGGCGGCGGTACTACCAACTTCCTGCGAGCCGATGCGACCTGGGCGGCGCCGGCAACTGGCGGCACCGTCGTCCCCGCAATGGGCGGGCGATTGACGGCGCAATCGCTGACAGCGGTGCCGTCTGCTACTATTACATCGTCGGGAGTGATGTATTACACACGCTACCTGCATGATCGGGTCGCGATTTACGATGGCACGACCTGGACTGTTGCTGCATTGCCAACAGGCGAGCTTTTCCAGAACTTGAATGACACAACCAAGTCGCCAGCGGCGGCGGTGGCCAACTCGAACTATGATTATTTCGTGTGGTCGGATGCCGGCACGCTGCGCTGTACGCGCGGACCAGTATGGGCAAGCTCGGTATCACGCGGTACTGGCGCAGGCACCACCGAGTTGGTGCGTGTCAATGGCGTGTGGATGAACGCCCAAAATATCACCAACGGTCCCGCCGCACAGCGAGGAACCTATGTCGGCTCCATCCGTACCGACGCCAATGCGACAGTAACTTGGCAATATGGTGCGGCCGCTGTTGGCGGTACGCCCGGACTCTTTTCTGTGTGGAATATGTACAACAGAGTGAATGTGTCCTCGATTACCGAGGACACCTTTGGTTCCGCGAGCGTTACCGCGACCAATCAGCTCCTCAATCTGAGTGCTACTAATCGCTGCAGTTTTATTGTCGGCCTGCAGGAGGATATGTTTTCGGCAGAAGTATTCGGCCTGGGGATACCGGGATCGGGCGGCAATATCTCAATGGGTGTTGGATTTGATGGTGCGGCTACGGCCGGTTTGAGCGTGGTGAATATTAACAATGTAACTGCTGCGTTGTCGGGTTCATATTCCAGCACTGCTTCTCCCGGCTGGCACTTTTTCCAAGCAATCCAAAATGCGGTGGCTGCCAACGGTACTATCTATGGCAGCCAAGGTGCTACGCTGCAACACACTGGCCTTAAATTCGATGGCAGGATGTAGAAGTGACTGTGTTCGATGTCAGTATTTATGAGCCGATTCATCCGGGATGGACTGCTGATTCGATCGCGGTCACCGCCGACAGCACCATCTATACGGCCGATGGCGGGCCGCTCGAAGGGGCCACGGAAGCGACCGATGCAGGCGTCAATGCCCATATTTACGATGTCGACATCATCGAGCCGGTCGCGAGCGTTTGGACCGCCGATTCGACCGCCGTCACCGCCGACTCCACCTACTGGACCGCCGACGGCGGCCCGCTCGTTGGCGCCCGCGATACCACCGATGCCGAGGTCATTTCCGCCGAGCTACCGATTTCGGAAGTCGGCGGAGTTGCTCGACCGCTCAAGCCATTCCCAGTCATCGGCCGCGGCTACGGTATCCTGCCCGAGCTCGAGGGCGAGGCTATCGGCATTGTCGGCGTCATCGGCAAGGGTCAAGGTAAGGCCAGCGAGCTTGCCGGCGCGGCGGAAGGCACGGTCGGCGCCGTAGGCCGTAGCCATGGTCAATTGCTTGTCCATGCGCATGCGCTCGGCAATCGTGGCCAGGCTGGCGCGGCAGTTGCAGTCATCAAAGGCTTATCAATCGCAGCTAAGGGTGCGAGCGTAACCCGCGGTTGGGGCACCACCACAATTGCACTCAAAGGTAGGGCAGTCGGACGGCATGACGATGACGAGATCGCAGCGGTGACATTGCTATTGGCAGCATGAGGCAGGGCATGAGCGAGCATCCAATGATCCCCGCCCCGCAATATACGTGGTTTGAAGGATTGAGCGTGTGTCTTGCGATGTGCCATCGCGCCTTGGCCGAAGTTCGCGCACTCGCCCGAATGCCAGGTCCAGCGGGGCAGAACGGTCCAGAAGGCCAAGCCGGGCCACGCGGCGAGCGCGGGGAAAAGGGCGAACGCGGCGAGCCCGGCATCGGCAAGCAAGGACCGCCCGGCCTCGACGGCAAGGATGGTGAGCGCGGGGCAAAAGGCGAACCGGGCCGCAACGCCACCGATCTCGTACTGTTGCAAGAACAAATCGAACAGCGGATCGAGCGGGTGATTGCGGCCATATCACTGACCACGCCGGATAGCGGACGTACCCTGCGGTTTTGTCTCGGCGGCGAGCAAGTGCGCGAAATCAGAACCGCGCTCGTGCTCGATGCCGGCACATGGAAAGATGGAACCACCTACGCCGCCGGCGATGGCGTTACGGTGGGCGGCTCGTTTTTCATTGCCCAGATCGAAACCGCCGCCAAGCCCGGTCAATCGGATGACTGGCGGCTCGCCGTCAAACGCGGCAACGATGGGCGCGATTGGCGGCCAGAAAAAGAAGCTCAAATGATTAAACAGCCAATTAGGTTCAAGTGATGCATTCAATCCTGGAAATCCTCGAGGAAGCAACCGAGAGCGCCGGGCCGGACCTGATCAGCCTCGAGGATCTCAAATTCGCGCTCGGCATCACCGATACGAGCGAAGACGCGGAATTGCAGGCCGCAATCACCTTTCAATCACAGATCATTTCGGAGTATTGTGATCGCCGTTTCGGCCTCGCGCAGGCGCTCGAAACCTTCGTGTTCGATCCCGGCGAGATCATGCCGACGCGGCAAGCTCTCGTGCTATCGCTCTATCCAGTGCTCGAAATCATCGAGGTTTCGACCGCCGGCGCAACCGCGGCTGACTATGATGTCGATCCCGTTAGCGGTCGGCTATGGACGCAAGGCAATTGGAGCGATGCCGTCAGCGTGATCTATTCGGGCGGCTATGATCTGCCGGAACAGTCGCCGGCCAGGCTGCAGCGGGCCGTCATCGAGGCGGTCAACCTGCAGCGCACTTCCGGCACACGCGATCCGTCGATCCGCGAGGTCGCGCACGGCGATACTCGCGTGAGCTATGTCTCGCCGGGATTTGCAACCGGCTCATCGGGCCATCTGTCGGCATCGGTGATCGACCTGATCAAGCCATTCCGGCGCATCAGCGTCGCGTGAGGAGGAAATCATGGCACGCACTAGAGCACAGCGCATGCGGGGCAGCATCCATGGCGCATCAGTCAAGAATCCAGCTTGCTATGAGGCATTGCGGCGCAAGGGCAAGAGCAAGTCAAGCGCCGCGGCAATCTGCAATGCAGCCTTGAATAAGGGCTATCGCAAAGGCGTTCATCACAGTGGCCGTAGATGAAGTTTTGGTCGGTACCGCAAGAATGGCCGGGCGAGACCGTGTTCATTATCGCCGGCGGACCATCGGTCAGAGGACAGAACCTGGAGCTCCTGCGCGGTCGACGCGTGATCGTCATTAACTCGAGCGTCTATGCGGTGCCATGGGCTGATATCCTCTACTTCGGCGACTGGCGGTGGTGGCATGAGCCGGAAAACCAAGTGGCAATCGCAAATTTCCGTGGTTGCGTCATCACCGTCTCGCGCCTGGTCGAGGGCGACAAGATCCGCATCTGTCGCATCGCCAAACCGCCGGGACTCGCGCTTGCGCCCGATAGCCTGATGCAAAAATCGACCTCGCTCACGGCCGCTACCAATCTGGCAGCACATCTGATCGGTTCCGGCGGCACCATCATATGGCTCGGTGCCGATGGCCGAATTGCCGCCAATGGCCGCCAACATCACTATGACAAACCGCATCGCTGGCCATATCGGCCCGGTTGCTATGATAAACAGCATGCCGATCTGGTAACGATCGTGCCATCTCTGCGGACGCGAAACATTGCATTGTTCAATGCCTCGCCCGGAACGGTATGGGCCGATCTCGCTCCGGTGGTAGAGCTCACGGATATGTTGAGCGAGCGGCGCGCGGCTTGAAGCCACTTCTTGTTCACGGCATGTGGGGGCTTGGCGACAATATCTACTCGCGACCATTCGTGCGTGCGGCCGCGGCGCAATATGAGATCTATCTCGAAACGCCCTGGCCCGAGCTCTACGCCGATCTCGATATCAAGTTCATGCGTGGATCGCGCAAACTGCGCACGCAGCAAAAGAATATCGCCCGGCAAGCACCGAATATCTGGTCGAAACCGCCGCCGATGCAGCGGCAAATCAAGATCGCTTATAGCGATCTCGCCATGCGCTCGATCATTCGTTCCATGGAGTGGCGCTGGAAGGTCGTCAATGTCGCTTTTGATCCGGCGCTATTCGACTTGCCGGACCTGGGTCATGCGCCGGTCACTTCGCAACGACCGATCGCGATCATCCGGCCGGTCACGGTGCGGGCCGAATGGCGCAACGAAGCGCGCAACCCACAGCCGGAATACATCGCGCAGCTCGCCGCCGAATTGATGCAGACGCATACCGTGGTCGCGGTCGCCGATATCGCGCCAGGTCACGAATGGGCGGTCGGGGAGCTGCCGCCGGCGCATCATCACTTCCTGTTCGGCGAGCTCGCAGTGCGCGAGTTGCTCGCGCTCGTGCGAGATGCAGATATCATCATCGGCGGTCCCGGCTGGATCGTGCCGGCAGGCCTGGCACTCAAGGTCAAGACTTTCGTGGTCCTCGGCGGCCATGGCGGTCATAACGCGCCCGAGAAGATCACCGATTCGCGGCTCGATCTCAGCCGCATCGGATTTGCCATCCCGGAGAAATTCTGCCGATGCATGAACATGCTGCACAATTGCGACAAGCGGATCTCCGATCCGCTAGGGCAATTTTCCCATTGGCGGCGCAATGCGTGCACGGCCGCCTGACCTGGTGGCCGCAACTCGGCATCGGTTATTACCCAGTCAAGGACGGACTCGCACCTTACGATCAGGACTATTTCGATTGCTATGATCGCAATGCGCATACCGAACTCGGCCGCGCGCTGATGCAAGCAAGATTCAATTTCGTCGAGCAACATTACCGCGGCACGCTGATCGATGTCGGTATCGGCTCGGGCGCATTCGTCGAGCTGCGCAATGGCCGCCGGCGCACGACCTATGGCTATGATGTCAACCCGGCCGGCATCGCCTGGCTCGAGCAGCGCATGCTGCTGGTTGATCCACATCTCGTTTCATTCGATGCCATGACGCTCTGGGACGTGCTCGAGCACATCGGCGATTTCCAATCATTGCTCGCCAATGTGCGCGAGTGGCTGTTCCTATCGCTGCCGATCTTCGCCGACGCCGAGCACGCGCTGCGCAGCAAGCATTTCAAGCCGGATGAGCACTGCTGGTATTTCACCCGTGATGGCTTGATCTTTGCAATGCAAATGTGCGGCTTCATCCTGGTGTCGGAAAATACGGTCGAGACCGATCTCGGTCGCGAGGATATCGGTACCTTCGCCTTCAAGCGGGAAATCAATGGCCATCGACTTTACCAAGATGCTTTATAATCCAGCTTATGCCGAGCTTGGTGTCAAGGCGATGCTCACAACCACGGCAGGCGTGGTCGATATTACCGTGATCGACGATACGCGGCCGAAGACGCATACCAGCGGCGGCGTGGAAGCACGCAGCGTCGGACCTGGCGCCTTCGCGCGCATTCCCGAATTGATGAGCAAGAACGTCGATCGGGCGGATTACATCAACAGCATGCTCGCATTCAATGGGCGCATGTGGATCATCCGTTCCTATGAATTGCGCGGTAGCCCAAATGGCGAGGATCTCGGTGACGTACGGTTCTTGTTGAAGTCAAGCGATGACTGATGTTCGCGAGGCACTTCTGGCGCGGCTGTTTGAAGTGGTGAGCAATATTCCAAATATGCGCTCCGCTCACCGCAACAATGTCGACATCCCGGAAGATCAAATGCCGGCCGTGATCATCCTCGATGGCGATGAAGAAGCCGCAACCGATACATCCACGCGCCCGCCCACCAAGCCGCAAGTGGTAACGATGACGCCCGGCATCGTGGTCCAGGTACAAGATGATAACGTCGTGCTCGGCTCGGTTATCACTACGTTCCGTCAAGAGCTGCTCAAGCGAGTGTTGACCGACATCCAGCTCATTCAATTGACCGGGACGAATGGCTCGATCCGCTATCTTGGATGCGAGACCGATGTCGGCTGGACCCGCACAGGATTCGCGGTCTTAACCGCACGGTTCACGTTGAAGTATCCGCTCAAAGCCAACGAGCTCTAGAAAGGAGAAATCACATGCCGACGCCTCCCGATATCAACAATTATCACATAGGAAAGGGCATCGTTACCTTTCAAGAAACCGGTGTGACCGCCGCGGTCGACCTCGGCAATGCGCCATCGTTCGTCTATACGCCCAACGTCACGAAGAAAGAACATTTTTCGTCGCGCGAAGGCGTGCGGACAAAGGATTTCACGGCGATTACGCAAGTCGGTGCAACAGTGAAACTTAGGCTCGACGAGGTTACCGGCGATAATCTCGCCTACTTTGCGCTCGGCCAGGTGGGCATCGATACTGCCGGCAATACGACGATTTCCGGTCTGTCCAAGACGCAATTCGAAGGCGAGATCACGGTCACGGGTACCAACGATATCGGCCAACAAGTCGACTTCGTTGCCACCGTCAGGTTCGTGCCATCCGGTGATTTCAACTTCATCACCGATGGCGATGATTTCACGGTGATCGAGCTCGAGGCCGAGGTGCAAAAGGATGTCAATGGCAACTTCGGTATCTGGACGATCAGGGAGCAACCCGTCACGGTGTGAGGCAAAGCATGGCAGACCTCTTGGACATTGCGCCCTCGACGGCGCTCGAAGTCGTCAAGATCGACGGCAAGCGGATCATCGTGCGCGGCTTGCATGTCGATGCCATCGCGTCCATCGTGGCGCGCTTTCCCGAACTCGGGCTCCTGCTCGCTGGCGGTGCAAATATCAGCCCGCGCCTGATCGAGCGCTTCGGCGGCGCGATCGGCCCGATCATTGCCGCCGGCTGCGACCACCTCGGCGACGAGAAATATGAGCAGCATGCCGCAACGCTACTGGTCGAAGATCAATTGAAATTGCTCAATGCGATTATCAGACTGACATTCCCAAACGGTTGGTCGTCCTTCGTCGAAACAGTGACGGCGCTCCTGGCAGGAGCGGACGCAGGACAAAAACCCGTCACGCTGCGCTTGCGGAAATCGCAATCGCCATCACCGCCCTCATCGGCCGCGGCTTCCCGCCCGAATTTGCAATGACGCTCACGCCGCGGCAACTCGCGGCCTATCTGGAATTTTCCGGCGAGCTCGATCGTATCGAACGCGCCAATGCGCTGATCATCGCCGCAACCGGTGCGCAAGGCGACAAGCAGGCGATCGAGAAGATGCTCAAGGATTTGAGCGGATAAAAAAAGGGCCGCCCGAAGGCGGCCCAGTTGGAGCAATCTGCTCTAGCGCGAAGAATGATAGGTGCTATCGATTACGGTCGTGCCATATTTGGATCGGATGACCATCCGTGATTGGCTTTCATAAGTGTAATAAGAACCTGTTGTGCTCTCTCTCTTGCTGAGATCATTAAACGGCACGGTACCGACGGCGCAGCACTTATCGGCGGTTATCGATGCCGCGGGCGGTTGCGCTGGCAAGCATTTGCTGCCGCAAGGCCGCTCAACTTTGATCGCATCGGCATACGATGGACTGGCAATTGCGGTCGCCAAAAGCATTGCAACAATAACGGTCTTCATTGTCTTGCTCCATTCATGGCCAGGATTGGCCTTGTTATTTACCAGCCGAATATACGCATTCCGCATATCCGAGGCAATAGGGTGCAAAAAAATGAGCGCTAGGGCTTAAAAAAATGGCCACTCCCGGCTTCAAGGTCATGGTCGATCAACCGCGATGGCTCAAGCTGATCCGGGACAAGCAGCGGCCGGTGGCCACGGCTGCGGTTGCGGCGTTGCGCGAAACTGCCGCCAATGCGGTGCAGGAAGGGCGGCAGAACATCGCCGGCGCCGGGAAGTTCGGACCGAGCTGGCAGCAGGGCCTGCAATATCGCACCGTCGATGCTGTGGAAGGCGGCGAGCCATCGCTGCAGGCGAAAGCCATCATCTTTCACAGGATGGGCATTGCCGGCGTGTTCGAGCATGGCGCCACGATCGAGGGCAAGCCGCTGCTGTGGCTTCCAACCGATCCGGGCGCGCCGCCGGCCAGCCGCTCGGGCAAACGCTTGGTGTCGGCGACCGTACGCGGGCGGCCAATGCTGTTCGATGCCCGCGATCGCGCACGCGATCGTAAGCCGCTCTATATCGGCGTGCCATCGGTGCGCATTCCGAAAAAATGGCGGATCATTGAGATCGTCAAGGAACGCGCCAAAGAGCTCGGCGCGTTGTTCATCAAAAATTTCAAGGACGAGTGATGGTCGAGAAAATCTCAGTCCAGATCGCGCTCGAGGGCGGCGCCGAGATCGAACGCCAGCTCGAAGGCATCGGCGAGGCCGGGCAGAAGGCGTTCGCCGATATTTCCAAGTCGGCCGAGGAAGTTGGTGGCTTCAAGAACCTCAAGCCCGAGGAGGTGACGACTAAACTCCAGCAGATGGGCGTCACCGGCGTCGAGGCCATCAACAAAATTCAGCAGGCAGTGCAACAGGCGACACGGCTCGAGAGTCTAGTGCAGGGTATAAGTTCGGTCGAAACCGCGTTCGTGAACCTGGCGAAGGCTGCGGGAGTTGCTGCTGTCGGTGTCGCTGCGGCGTTTGCCGCCATGGTTAAGCCGACGTTGGCTTTCGCGGAAGCAATCAATAAAGCAGATCAAGAGGCAATCAAGCTCGGATTGAGCATCGAGCAATTCGACAAGTTGCGGATTGGTCTTGAAGGTGCCGGATTATCGTCGAAAGCGATCAACGAAGGTATTTCGACGCTCAAAAGCAATCTCGACAAGCTCGATCTTGCCAATGTCCAGAAGGCATTTAAAGAATTGCAAGATGCCGCCGAACGCGGGTTCGGTGCCGTCGGTACGCAGCAATTGAAGTTGTTGGAGGATGCGGCGCGCGGGATCGGCCCGGCGGCGGAGGAGGCGCGCAAGGCCCTGGTCGAGCTCGGCCAGCCGGTTCCGACCGAGGCCGCGAGCGCACTGGAAAAATTGGGCATTGCGGCCGGAAGCGTCACCGAGCGATTGCCGGAAGTGGTCGAGAAATTGCGGCAGATGCCGGACAGTGTGCAACGCAGCGCGCTGGCAATCCAGTTGTTCGGCCAAACCGCCGGCGCCGAGCTCGTTCAAGCATTGCGAACCGGTGGTGTCGCCATCGATCAATTCGTGCAAACACAGGGAGCGCTCACACAGCAGCAGGCAAATACTGCGAATCAATTGGAGCAATCGATCAACCGATTGGAGGCGGCATGGAGTCGCTTCAATAGTCTCGCCATCGCGCCGACGCTGACGCAAGGAATAAATGCGGCGATCACGGCGGTCGAAGCATTGACGACGGCGCTCGGCGGCCTGCAGCAAATCGGGCAATCCGATTTTGGCACGCAGATCCGCAACACGCTGCAAAATGCCTTCACCGGACTTGATCAGATCATCGCGAATGTTGTCAACGGCCTCCTGCAAGGAATGGGCGCGAGCCAGCAACAGATCGATGCAGTCACGAATGCACTTTTAGGGACCGCACAGGCGGCGCAAGCAGCGGGACAGGCAGGCGCTCAGGCCGGCGAGCAGGGCGCACAAGGATTTCGAAGCTGGGAGCAGGTTCTCGAGGAAATGCAGTCGAAGTTCCCGCAAGCAACGGAGGCAACTGGTACTGGTGCCGGTCCCGGCTTTGCCGGTGGTGGCCTCATTGGCGGTAGCGGCGGCGGCACGAGCGATAGCAATCTCGCCTGGGTCTCGCGCGGCGAACATATCATGCCGGCGCGGACGGTAGCGCAGCCGGGCGTTTTGGCCTTCCTCGAGGCGCTACGGGCAAGCGGCGGCAACCTGCGCGGCGTGCTCGACGGCCTGGGACGCTTCGCACTTGGCGGCCTCATCCCGCGGGCGATCCCGGCCTATGCCACCGGCGGCCCGGTCGGCGGCATGAGCCATGTCACCATTCAATTTCCCGGCCTGCCGCCGATCGCCGGATTGCGCGCCTCCTCGGCGGTCATCGACGAATTGCAACGCGCCGCCGCCATGGCCCAGGTCCGCTCCGGTGGCCGCAAACCTTCCCGCTATTCCTGATGCCGCTCACGCATTCGCCGCCCTATACGTTGCTGGCAATCGACGCGATCGATTTCTCCGATTATGCCGTGCGCGGCATCACCATGACGCTCACGCCGATCGACCAGGCGGCGCATCTGGTGCGCGATTGTAGGGGCGAGCTCGCCGATGTTTCGATTGCCCAATTCCGGCAATACAAGATCAGCATCACTTGTACCGATCACGAAGCGCCGGTGCTCACGGATATCTGGCCCGGCCAGGATATCACCGTGACCTGCATTCCCGGCCTCGGGGCCGCCAACAGCACCGGCGACGTGCTGATCATCCTCGCCAAGGTCACGACTTGGAATACCTCGCGTGAGGAATGGGCCGCCGAGGTGGCATGGCAGCTCGAGGCCGAGCAAAGGACGCCGTGATCGATGCCCGCCGGATGGCCTTATTTCGCCTGGATCGATGCCACCGAGACCGCGTTTGGTTCCGAGCATCTGCGCTGGGATGAGCAGATCTTCTCATTCACGCTCAAGCAGGATGAAGGCGATCCGGCGAGTTTGACCGTGACGGTACGCCGGCCGGACGGCGGCTTGCTCGCTCCCGGCCGCAAGATCTGGTGCTGGTTTGCGCTCGATTGCGGACCGAATCTGGTCCGCTTTCGCGGCCGACTCGTCGGCATTCCGACCAGCATCTTCGAGGAGCTGGTCACGCTCGAATTCGTCGCGCGGCCGCTCGATATGGTGGCGCAGAAAGAAGCGCTCGCCGACACGTTACGCGTGCTGCCGTATTACGACGAGGCGGTGATCGATCCGTCGCGCCGCACCGACCCGGATGTGGTGCTCGAGGGCTATACCAAGATCTGGCATTTCGATCGCGAGACCCATGTCGTCACGGTTTCGGACGAGCTCATCGGCGAGGATGGCCAGGTCAATTTCCTCTGCGACAATGGCGATGTATTGCATGACGGCCTCGGCCTCAAGCTTACGACCGGGCCATTGGCAGTCGTCGATGTTTCCGCCGAATTCACTTGGACCCAGCAGGCGGAAGGCACGGTCGATCTCACCCGATATCTGACCTCGAATTGGCCGGGCGCGGTCAATGGCATCATCAGATCCTATTCGCTCTATGCCGCGGATTGGCCGAAAACGGGAGCCGGCATCGGCGATGGATGGACGGCCGCAAGCGCCAGCGCGACCGACTTTTATGATCATGAAGTGCGGACCACGAGCCGCACTACCACATTGAAAGTTCAAGAATCGACCGGCGAGACCACGGGAACAGCGACGCTGACAGAAAGCGAAAGTTCAATCGCATTTGGCGCCGGTCAAGAGGTCGGCATTACTAATTTCAAGGATGATGTGAATGTATCTTATGCGACCGATGGCGATGGCGAGGAATATCCATCGTCGGTCAGCCACAATCGCTCGACCACGGTTGCGGTGCTGGTGTTTCAGGAAATCCAGCCGACCTTGGTCGCCGGCTACAAGGCCGAGCGGCATTATACCGAACGGGTATCGTTTTCACTGTTCGCCAATGTGCAACCGATCTTGACCGATCCACAGGATGGCGAGGCGTTGCGCATCGATAATATCCGCTCGATCAATTTGAGCGAAGCCGTTGACGGCAATGTATTGATCGGCGATCCCGCGCGGCGATCCTATATCGCGACCGCGCGTGGGGCGCGCAGCATCGAGCATCTGATTGCGGTGGCAAGAGCGCACTTGCTGAAACGGGCACGCGTGGTCGAGATCAGCTTTGCGCCCAAGCTCGCGCGTATGCCCGAGGTCACGTTGCGCAAGAGTGCATTTCTGTCGGAACCGCGGATCGGCGAAGCACTCGGCAAGATCATCGGCTATTCGATCGAGCTCGATGGTGCAGATGGCGCGATCAAATGCAAGGTGAGCATGGGTTGCGCCATCGGATACGGCGGCACGGTGACGGCGACCGAAGGTACACCGACCTACTGCACGATCGATTATTGCGGTCCCGATTATCAGGTCTTCACCGGTCGCACGGTCATGTTTCCGGCCGATACATCGGTGGCCTATTCGCCGCCGATCGCCGCACCGAATGACGATGGGATTGATTTTCTCTCCGCACTTACGGTCGCGGACGTGCTCGAGCGGCCGCTCGTCGTTGAGAACGGGCCGGATGAGCAAAAGGCGGCATTGCAGGGTCAATGGCCGGATGGCGCCGTGATGGTGCCGACCGCCGATACCCAGCCGGAACAAGCGCAGCAGAAATATTTCAAGGACTTGATCAAGCAATACGAGACGCGCGCGACCTTCAAGCTCAAGCCCGTCACCGGTCAGGAGTTCACGACTGAATACCAGTTGCAAGTGAGCGATCTGGAAATCCCGACCGGCTATGATTTGGAGGCCGTGTGATGGCAGGCTTCGAAGGTATCGTCCGGCCGGTTGTCGTTCCCGATATCCGGCCGACACCGAAACAATCGGTGCGCCGACAGGAGAGCGCAACCGGCGATGCCGAGAAAGGCGTCTGCAAAATTCATGGCACCAGCGGCAAGATCGTGCAGCTCGCCAATTCTTTCAGCTACACGCAATCCTCGTCCCGACCGGTCGAGACCAAGCGCCGATTTGATCAAGCCAGGGTCTATCAGGAACGTGATGATGGCACGGTCAACAAGAAGAACTTTGTCGATATCAATGTCACCAACAAACTATGGAAACGCGGCGGCGCCGGTCCCGGCGTGCAAAAGATGAGTCCGGAAGAAAAGGCACAGCGCGAGCGCGATGCCAAGATGTATGATCAATGGGTCGAATATTACAAACGACTTGAAGAACAGAAGAACATTGAAATCAAAAAACGAGACCAGATCGAGGAAAATAAGCAAGCGGAGAAATAGAAGCCAATGACGATTGTTTACGTCACGACCGGACCTTGGGGATCTGGCACGGGCGCGCCGAATAGCGCGGCGCAAGTCGACGGCAATTTCTACGATCTCGATCAACGCGTCCTTGATCTTGTCGGCGATCTCGCCGAAGGCAAGCGCATCGATTTCGTCACTTATGCGAATGACAGTATGACCTTTCACTATACTGATGGAACGACGCAAGTCATTCCGCTGCCGATTGCTACACTCGAATACAAGGGAGAATGGACAAACAGCACGCTCTATGCACGCGGCAGCATGGTTGCCGCCGACAATGGCTTCTATCAGGTGCTCGAAACGCATACGACGCCGGCCTGGCCGGCGCCGTTCGATCCTAATGCCACCGATGGATCAACCGCAGCCAATCCGCTTTATGCGCTGTGGATGCCGATGCGCGATGTCAACTATGACGCCGCGATCTTCGTGCCGGGACCGATCCAACGGGCGGCGAACGAGCTGCTGTTTGTCGGGATTGCAAATCGGACCATGCTCCTGGGAGCAGGCGAGGCCGGCGCCTATGCCTATCTCGATGTCGGCAACGATAGTACTGGCGCGACCGACATCATCGTTTCGATCCAGAAGAATGACAGCGAGATCGGCACGATTACCTTCGTCGCCGGCGGTCCCGTCGATACTGACGGCGGCCAGGCCGGCGCATTCAACATCCCGGCCGCTATCGATTTTGCCGAAGGCGATCGCTATGGCCTGCGCATCACGCAATCTAACAATGTCGAACCATCGGGCCTGTCGGTCACGCTGCCGTTCATTCGCACCGATATCTAATGCCGCTCGATCTCGATGTCTGGACAGAGCTCATCAATGTACAATGGGACAGCGGTCTCGCTGTAATCTTTGGCCCACAAGCCAGCGACGCGCCGCCGCAACCCGGCAATAATCCGCAGGCAGTAGACCATGAGCTATTTGCAAATGATCAGGGCACCATTGCCCGACATGGACAAAGGAATCATTTCGTTGTGGTTCCGCGACATCCGAAAGCAAAGTAAAGCGCCGGGACAAAAGCAATGGCCTTCCGGTTTATGGTTTTCCGGAACGGACTCGATGGTGCCGCCGGATACAGTCGGAATGATCGAAACAGGGGACTATGATCGGAACGTCTTTTATTGGGATGCTTACGGGATGCCGATCTCGGTCTTTGGAGTGAGCCTCGGCTTGCTTGGACCGGCATCAGTATGCATCCCGACGCCGCCGCCATTTGTCACCAACGACATGCACATGATGTTGACCTTTGGGATTCCTGGTCAATCCTACGATTATTCTCAATGGCAGCTTGTAGAAGCCGGCGTTATTGAGGCGGTGCATTATATTCCCCAGATCGTCACAGGTCCGCAATGGAGCGTGCCGGATTTTCCGCCGCCTTACGCGCCATACATAACGGCAGATGGCAAGTTCAAGCCGGCCATGCTGAAGCTAGGCGGTCCAATCCGAAAATCCGGCTATGTTCCGCAGTCATTTATCGGCGTGGATAAGAACGGTTATCTGACGATCTGTTTGCAAACCAGTATTAGAGGGACAGACAATGACATTTATAAAGGATGGGCATTTCAACTCGACAAAATGCATGAGATCTGGGCCACAGTATCTTACTATGACGCGCCTCCACATTTGAGTTTAGGGTCCGGTCGCTGGGTTCAGGTGGGAGGATATTGGGATGGCTACGAATTTGAATATAGCGATGTTTCAAACGAGGTCATGGGTGCGGGGCCGGAATATTTTGTCCTCGGTGGCGGTCCAAGCCTGGCGGACTTTCTCACCATCCCTCCGGTCAACGATGGAGCATGGCACCATCTGCTATTCTCATTCGATATCAGCGGATCGGTGCACTTGGAGCGGCCGTCACGGCCGGATGGAACATCGGGAGCGCTACCGGACCCGATTGTCTCAACCAATTGCCAGGCCTGGATAGCATTGGATGACAAGAATTATAGCGATGCTCCGTTGCAGCATCGGTTTCCGATGCATGATGGAATTACCTTGCCACTTCTGCCTGGAATGGGAACCGATCTTGTCGGCTTTGGACCGGTCACCAGTACGATACGAAGTCGGTTGGCTTTGGCACCCAATGAGATTTTGCCGAGGAATTGTTGGATTCTGCCGATGCGTGGCAATCCGAAAGATCAGTTGCTGCGGTTTGCCTCATCTGCCGGCACGTGGAATCAGGAATCCACCCAATATATCACCAAGGGCGATTATAATTTTTTCTATTGGACCGCCAATATCTGGCCGTTATTCCATCACGGTGATTGGAAAGGAAGCCTGCAGCCGCCGCGGCCAAGCACGCCTGATCCTAAAACCTTCGATCACCCGACCTATGACTGCAATGGCTTCAAGATTCCGATTGCCGGATATCCGATCGGCATTCCGGCATCGATGCACCATCTCGAGCATAATACCGGAATTGAAATGGCCGAGTTGCAGATTTGGGTCGGCCAGACGCTCGATACAAACCTGCAAAGCAATCGACGATTATTCATCGCGCCGGACCCAGACGCGATCAACACCAAGGTGCCAGTATCGCCGGAGATCGCCGCGCGAGCGCTCGGCCGACCGCATATTCTGCTGCACGGCAGCGACGATTGGATTGAGGGCATAAATACCGGTTCGACAGGCAGCATCGATGGCAGCAGCGAGACCGACAAAATCATTGCGAGCGGACGGTTTGAGCCGATTGGAGGAATAGAGGAATTCAAACCGGATCCGGAGCTAGGAAAGTAATAGGACGATGCTCGTATGTTTCAATGTCAAAGCAATCTTGTTGCCAGGCACAATTAGCGAAACGGCTTCTGCCCACGATGCAATTACCGCATCCAGGGCGCTCGCATCGACGATCGAGGAAGCTGCGGCGGCGGCAGACGACCCCACAACGGGGACTGTGTTCGCTGCGCTTGTTGATGATCCCGCTTCGGTCAACGATTACGTCAATGCATATCTTGGCCAGCCTCTAGCCGAGGCGGCAAGTGCCAGCGATACCGTCACTGCTGGACTTTTCTATAATCCGTCCGTCGTCGCGGCAATCACTGCAACCGATACCAGCGATGCCACGATCACGCCAGCGGTTACGGCAACGACCTGGAATCCTTCCGACAAGGGCGCCAATATCACGCTGAGCAACGGCAATCTGACGCTAGCAAATAGCGGAAGCGTCGCCGCTGTAAGAAGCACTACAAACAAGACCACAGGCAAGATCTATTACGAGGTGACCTGGACCGGATCGAATTTCAACTTCTTGACTTCGAGCGGTTGCGGCCTCGCAACCAGCACCGCCAGCCTCATCTCCGCCGCGCCTACCAACACGGTTTTTCCGCGGATCAGCGATGGAACGGTGCTTCGCAGCGGAAGCACAACGGGAATGCCGACGCTCGGTGCCATTGCCTCGGGCGATACGGTCTCGGTGGCAATCGATATGGGCAACCACATGATCTGGTTCCGCAAGAATGCCGGCAACTGGAATGGCAATGCTGCGAACAATCCCGCGACCAATACCGGCGGCGTCGATATCTCGGCGATTTTCGCCAGTGCCGCCGCCTTCGCCTATGGAGCAGCGAGCTCCGGCGTGACCGCAGGCACGGCGAATTTCGGGGCAACGAGTTTCGGCTTTTCGGTTCCGAGCGGATTCTCGGCTTGGACATAGATGAGGAGATAACAAGATGACGAAGGAGCTCGCGCCAGCGCATGAATGCCAGGATGCATCCGTGATCCGCGGCGCAAGGTTCGACGAACATGCCGATGCACATGGCCGTTACGAGATCGAATGCATCGGTGCCGACGGCAAGCTCAAATGGCGCGAGGTGATCGACAACGTGGTGCAGACCGTCGGCAAGAACCTGGCGCTCGACACCTTCCTCGCCGGCTCGGCCTATACCGTAACCGGTCCGTTTATGGGGCTGATCTCATCGATAGGGTATTCGGCAATCAATGCAGGCGACACAATGGCTTCGCACACAGGATGGCAGGAAGCCGGTGGCGCCACCGCGCCGACCTATTCCGGAAACCGCAAGACTGCAGCATGGACGGCCGCCAGCGGAGGATCGAAAGCATTATCGGCAGCATTGTCGTTTGCAATCACCAGCAGTGGAACAGTCAAGGGCGCCTTTCTCTGCTACGGCACCGGCGCGCTCAATACCAAGGATGATACTGCCGGCACGCTGTGGTCAGCCGGCACATTCTCGACCGGCGACAAGGCGGTGGTCAATGGCGACACGCTCAATGTGAATTATAGCACCTCGCTATAGGAGGCTGGTCATGACGCTGGGACTTTGTTACTGGGTGCTGATGCTGGTGTGGCTGGTATTCGGCGTCCTGGCTCATTTTGGCATGGTCGGAACGTACAGCATCGCAGGCAATACAATTCTGTTGTTCATTCTGTTTTTGCTGTTGGGCTGGCAAGTCTTTGGACCGCCATTACATCGATGAAACCGCTCGAAGATTGCAGCCTTGGCCAGCGCATCATTCTGACGATTATCATCGTCATCATCGTGCTATTGCTGCTGGCGGCAATCGGCTATCTTACCGGACGTTGGGATGAGGCCGATGCGCAGGCCATCACCAATTCGAAATGGGATAGCCGCATAATCGAACTGGACAAGCAGGCGCTCGATGAGGCTTATAAAACTCATATAATCTTGATATGGACGAACTGGCTCAAGGATGGTGGGCCACCGACGCGACATCAGACCGGCTTGGCTAAGACTCGTAGCGGCTACATCGCTTCGCAACTAGATATTGAAAAGCGTGAAAGGGAGCTGCGACAATGAAGATTGCGATCTCGTCTGGCCATGGCAAACACATCCGCGGCGCCCGCGGCAATCCCGTGCCGCCGCAGCTCGACGAAGTCGATGAAGCGCGCAAGGTGGTCGAGCGTGTGGCCGACTATCTCGGCGAGGCCAAGGTCGAATGCGAAATATTCCATGACGATAAATCGACCACACAGTCGCAAAATCTCGACCGGATTGTCGCCTGGCACAATGATCAGGATCGCGATCTCGATGTGTCGGTCCATTTCAACGCCTACGATCACAAGGCGCATGGCACGGAAGTGCTCTATGTGACACAGGAAGAATTGGCGACAGAGGTTTCTGGCGCGATTTCCGATGCCGGCGGCTTCACCGATCGCGGCGCAAAGAAGCGAACGGATCTCGCATTCCTCAATGGCACCCACGAACCAGCGATCCTGATCGAAACGTGCTTCTGCGATAACACCAATGACAGCAATCAATACCGCAACAATTTCGATGCGATCTGCCACGCCATCGCCGAAACAATCTCCGACACGACGATCGGCGACGCGCCGCCGCGGCCCGAACGTCCCCAACGTCCGCCAGTGGCGCCACCGACTACTGGTGCGTTGTTGCACGTTATCGGCACGTGTTCCTGGTTCGGCGGCCCGGATGATGATGGCGTCTCGTCGGATGAAGGCCTCGCGTTCCTTTATGAGCTCGAGGATGCGCCGCATCTGTTTCTGCCGTGGCAACCGGACCACACCAGCGGCCTGGCGCGCCGTCTCGATCCGCAGACGTTCTACATCGCCTGTCGCTGGGACTATGGCACGACCCCGAAAGACATGCTGCGTGATCAAACCCGCAAGGCGCTGGTGCGCGCAAAAGACAAGGAATTTCTCGCCTATCCCGCCGACTGGGGACCGCATGAGGATACGCGCCGTGTTGCCGATCTCAGTCCCGGATTGATGAAGGCGCTCGGGGTCGATACCGACGATGAGGTCGAGGTAATCTATCCAGCGTCATCAGAATGAAAACCCGCGCCAGCCGGGACCGCTGGCATCACAGCCTAGGAGACTGAACATGCCAGGACGACCTGTCATTATCGTTGGTGAGTTATACGATCCGAACTTGAGCATCGGTGGTGGCCCGATTCCTCCCTCGGTTAGTCCAATGCCACCGATCTACATTCCCCCGCCTGGGTTCTGGGGAGGTGGCGGCGTTCCGATGCCAACGCCGCCGATCTATCTGCCGCCCGTAGGTGGGGTTCCCACGCCGCCAATTTACTATCCGCCAGTCATTGGTGGCGGGCTGCCGTGGCCAACGCCACCAATTCATCTACCGCCGACTGGTGGCGTGCCGACTCCTCCAATCTACTATCCTCCGGTTGCGACGCCCCCGATCTATCTGCCGCCGCAGCCACCGCTAGGCATCTGGGGTCCAGGACAACCAATGCCTACACCGCCAATCTACTATCCTCCGGGTCAGCCTCCCTATCCATCCACAGGACCAGGCTTTCCGACACATCCAATCGTGATCCCGCCGCCGGAAGGATCGAAGCCACCGCTAGGTATCTGGGGTCCAGGACAACCAATGCCTACACCGCCAATCTATATTCCTCCGATTGGTGAGCTACCGCCTCCTCCTGCCGATGGTGGAAAACCTCCGCCTCCCGAGGGTGGTTGGGGCTATCACCCGGATTATGGGTGGGGTTATTTTCCGCCTAGTCAGGTACCGTCGCCAAAGAAGTAAATTGAAAATACACGAAGAAGCTTCGGCTTCTGCGTGCTAGCCGCAGGTAGAGGGGAGGTCGCTTAGCTCCTGGGCGGCGACCTCCCTGCAGCGGGGAATTTCACATCCACTCCAGCATGATCCAGACCAGCAGCATGCTGGCGATAACAGCCAATCCCCATAGCCAGCTGCCGAAATACCAACTTAATCCGACCGCCATGACGACGGTATAAAACCAGAGCGTGGGCGTGACGTATTTGCGTGATGGAAACAGGATCAGCGCGATCCGATCCATGATGCGATCGTAAATCGGCGGGATCGGAATCTTCATCGAAGCTCGAGCTCTCGCACCCGTTGCTCCAAGCGAGCAATGCGTTTGACAAGATGATCGATCACATCATTGAACTGGTCGAAATGCGCCTTGGTGCGCCGGTAGAGACGCTGGTATTCCTGTTGCCGCGCCGGCTCATCGGCGCTGTGACCTCTCCCATCCTTGCGCATTCAACACCTCCCGTTGTGGATTCTTATGATCCTTTTCCAGACGGACCAGCCGATCGATCAACCGATCAACGACGCGATCAAGCTGCTCGATCTTGATCCGCATCTGCGCTAGTTCGGCAAATACTCTGTCCAGGTCACTCATTCTTTTCCGATCCGATCGAGTATTTTCAAACAGCTTCATCACCGGAATTATCCCAACGTACCCAACCGCGACATGCATGAGCATGCGCTCCACCTGCCGATAGGCTTGCATCATTCATTGTGTGTTGTGCGAAATAAATTTTATCTGCAACCGTACAATAACCAGCCTCGCGAAATTTAACTTCGGCAATCTCAAGTTCCTTAATAGCTCTTTCCAAATGATCGTTGGCATCATGTTGAAGCCAGAATCGGTCTTTCTTGGTCACAATTCTTCTCCCTTCATTGCTTCTCGATGCGATCGAGCACCTTGCCATGCGGATCGTATAGTGTGCGGGTGCCGTTGCGCTCGAGGACGATGGTAGCGATCAGTTCGCCGTCCTTGTCGCGCAGATAGAGGCGCAAACCGGAAAGCGTTGCGGTGCCGACGACTTCGCCGCTCTTGTTCACGAGCGGCACCGTGCGAGGCATCGGTGATTGCGCGCGTGCGAGCAAGATACCGGCGATGAAAATGATCGAAATGGCAAGCGCAACAATGACAGTGATGCGGGCACAGATAGTCGTTCTGCCGAGCTCGCTCATGCGACATCCTGTTTCGGTTTGAAAGAAGGATCGCCGGATGGAAGCGACGCACACCCGGCGACCCCTACCCATCAGGCGGACCTGATGAGGTAATTGCTGTCAAGTTTTCCCGTTATCCCAAGCGACGTTTGCGCCGGAAGCGATGTAGGCTGAACAAACCACCCGCCCCGAAGATGAGCGGGAGAATGCCGGCACCGACAACCGGTCCAGGAACCGCCTGGAACGCCACGAAGCTCTCCTGACCGTCGGTCGAGGCAAAGCAGCCTGACGGAGGGGCAGGGAACCCATTGGGAGCAGGCCCGCCGGTCGGGCAGACCTGACCAGGCAGGCCCGAGCCGAATGACGCACTCAGCGACTCGAACACGTTGAACGCCCCGCCGTGAGCCGCCAAGAAGGCGTCATATTGCGCCTGCTCGGTCGCATCCAGGCGGATGTCGAACACCGAATTGCCGTTGCCTTGTTGGGCGGCCAGCAGTTCCTTGCTGATGTTGACCGGCCCACTGCCGGAGAACGACAATGAAGCCGATGCATCCGATGACCAGATCGTCAACGTCAGGCTATTGAACGTGAGCGCGGTGTCGCTCCCGGCCTCGTTCGTGTCCAAGCCGATGCCGACTTGGATGCCGCTGAACCAACCTAGAGCACCGACGCTATAGACTAGCGACTTGTCGGGCTCGATTTGCGGCTGGTTGTTGCAGGTCGCATTGCTGGTGCAGATGGTTCCTGGTGCTAGACCGGTGAAAAACCCGGTCGCCGTGTTGTTATTAGTGACCGTCTGGTTCGATGGATCACCAGTGTAGTACGTCCCGCCTGCCTCGTTTCCATTGTTCTGGATGTTGAGCAGACGCGGCGCGTTGCCAAACCCTGTCGCGCCGAGATCGCGAAAGGTCTCGTCAGACAGGAGCAACTCTGCCTTGGCCATATTCCCGGTCAAGGCGATCGCGGCGATGGCCGCCGCAGCCAGTAATACCCTCTTCATTTGAGCTCCTTATGTTGAGGGGGAAGATGATCGTTTCTTCTGGTTGCCCATCCAATTCCTCCGAACTCCGGACTGTGATACAATATCCGAATAATTCAACGGCTATTTTTTAGATACTTGAGAATTTTAGGCATTTGTTGCATATTCGGAAATCATGAAAATATGGCGACACCAACGATTGGCGGAATTGATTGGCGGCAAGCGCAAAGCCGCCGGACTGCGCCAGGTCCAGCTCGCCAAGAAGCTCAAACGATCACAGGCCTGGATCGCCCGGCTCGAGAGCGGCCATCGCCGTATCGACGTGATCGAATTGATCGAGCTCGCCGATGCCATCGGTTTCGATGCCCCTGCCATGGTGGCCGCCGTGCAGCAAGCCAAGAGATGATTATTGGCCGCGCGCCTCGGCGAGTCCGGCAAGCCGCTCACGCATATCGCGTTGGCGCACCATGCCATGGTCTTTTTCAATGAACGTGCCGCTCGATGTCATGCTTGGCGGGAACATTACGAAACCCTCGCTCGAGCTATAGCGGATGATCGCCGCGACGTTTTGTTCGCCGCGCCGTGCCAGATAGGCCAGCAAGGCCGGATCTTTGTAGGCATCACGAAAATCGGGATCAACCCAGATTTGCACGACCTCGATTTTAATGCTCTTGGCCTTGTCATCGTCTTCGATGAGTGTGATGAAATCCGGCACGATGTCGATGACGTAATGCGAGCGATCGGGGCGACGAAGATCCGCGGTATCGGCATTGATCAGCCAGCGGCAATTCCACATTGCGCAAGGAAGTGGGCGGTATGCATAGATCGCGCAGCCCTTGTTGGCTCGCTGATGTGGGCAGCGTTCGCCTGCGAGCTTCTTGCCACTGGGCAAATCCGCGGGAATGAGCTTGCAACAGAGCGTGCAGCCGTTGCATTGGCGTGCGCTCATACAACTTCCTCTCCGGGCACGAGCGCCATTCCGCGTGCGATCTGCCTCTCGAACTCGGTGATAGCGTCGACCCCCTCTTCTTCCGCGAGCTTGCGAAGCAGCGGCAAGCCGGAATTGATCGAGCTGAGAATTTCCTCGCGCGTTGCTGGACGGCCGCGATGCCACCAAGACCATCTAATCGGTTCGCCGAGCAGGAACAGAATGCCGCCCGGCGCAGTGCCGCGCTGGGTCTTAAATAGCTGATAGGTTTTGGTAATCCAGATGAGGATCGTGCCGGGATTGCGCTCGATCGGGATGCCGGGGGCCGGTACACTTCCCTGCGGATAGTTTGCTGTATCGCGCTTGCGTTGAGGATAGGCCAAGAATGGGCAAGCTCGAACGGCAAACTTGGCGCACTCTAAGTGCGACGGCGGCTCAGAATTGATGCGATTGATCGCGCACATCGGACCGATCACAAACGCGAAATGGCAACCGAGCTTCTCGCCGCATAGCCAACACAATTTGAATTCGACGGCGCGTCTTAGCCAGCGGCTATCAACACAACGAAAGTCCGGCTTGCCATTAACCCATTGAACAAATTTGGGTACGGGATAACCGCGCTCGTCGACCGGAAGCTTGAGAAAGCGCATCGGCATGTCGATACGATTGATCGCATCATTGTAATGCTGGTTCATCGTGTCCCTCGCTCATTCTCTTGCATGGCGTTCCAATATTGTTCATTCCAGCATGCCCACCAGCCTTCATCGTAATCATGACCGACGAATGTGCCATCATTTTCGAACAGCTTCGGTCGTCGGTTATAGCAATCGCGATATCCGCGGATATAAGCTCCGATTGCGCGATCGAGAGATGCAAAATTGGTCATTTTCGTTTTCGCTTTCCCTATTGGCGCCAACATGGCAACCGGTGCATAATATGCGAAAACCGAATAGTTGGCAAGGCCGAAATTATGGCGATATTTCAAGAGGTTCGCTGGATTGGATCGCAGCCCAATCGCGGATGTCCTGCTCGCTCATTTGCCAGCGCGCTTTGCGTTCAAGCGTGGCAATGCAGGCGCGTTTGAACTGTTGATGCAAACGCACGGCGAGCTCGTCGTTCTCGAGCGCATCGGCTAGCAGTGCGAGTGCGAGCTGGGCGGGACCATTGCCTGCATAACCCCAGTCGAAACCGGTCGGTGAATGGTTCACGAGATCGAGCCGCTTGCGCAGTGTACGCGAATCGCCGCCGAATACGCTGATATAACAGTCGCCCGTCCGACCGCGGAAGCCGCTATAGATTTTCATCGTTGCCTTAACTCCTCATATGCCCAGATGAGAATGACTGGGACGAGCGCGATTGCGATTAGGCAAGCGCTCAATGCGATAAGGAAGATGAGCCAGTCCATATTGTTGCCTGTCATTTTATTTCATTGGCACGCTCGATCAGTTGGTAACCGATCGCGAGCGCGCTTGCCTTATCTAGACCGATCCAGCGCATCGGTTTGGCGAAACCGACAATAACGGTGCGGTCGCACACGCTAATTCCGATGATGGTCTCACCTTCATCGTCGTCGCTGATCTTGCCGCGCGGATAGTAGTTGCTCATTTTCCTGCCTCGTCGGTTTAGCGCAATTTCCAGGTCGAGCTCGGTCCACTCGGCAAACGGCCACGCGCTTCCCACCAGATCGCGAGCCAGCATCGCAGGCATTCAAGCCGCGTCATTACTTTTCTCGTTTTTCGGGACAACGCGCTGCGTTGCCATCAGATCGCGCAGGAATTTTTTCACCGAGCGTTCGGTGACGCGGGTACGGCGGTCGAGCTTGACCAGCTCGAGGTAACCGCGCTGATGGAGCTCATAGAGCTTGGTTCTGCCGCAGGATAGTAGGTCCATCGCTTGCGGCAGCGTCAGCAAGCGGCCGATATCATCCATTGGATTGGTTTTCTTCATCCGATTTCCGTTTCGCCATAGATTACTTTGGCGAAATCCACGACATCATTGGCGACATCACGTGCCGACTTATCGAACAACGCTGCCGTCAGATTGACGACGCGCCAGCCGGCGACGGCGGCCGGATCTTGCGGCATGCCGCGGGCCTCGCGCACGATCCAGGCGAGAGCCTTGGCATATTCGGCGCGGCCGGCGATCATCATGATTTGATCAGCGCCTCGAGCATCCGGCGCATGTAGAGCATGCGCTGTTCCTCGAGATCGAGCATCTTGCGCGCCCAGGTCGCGGTGAGTTCATGGCCGGCGCGGCGATAGTGCTCGTTTGCCCCATCGAGCCAATCCTTGACGATCAGCGCGATCGGCAGGTCGGCCGGCCGCTCCTCCATCGCCATCACCGGCTTGGCGCCGACCGCCGCCAATCGCTCGGCGAGATTTCTGCCGTTGCTTGCGCGGCCGGCGGGTAACGGTTGTTCCTGGTCTGCCATTTCAGCCTCCTTCAAACGAGCTTGTCATCCTCGTGCGGCATCGGCGAACCATCGAAACCGGCAAACCAAGCATCGGCTTTTTTGCTATTGGCGGCGCCGCGATATTCGCCCGGCAATGCGGTGCGGCGATGGCCGGCGCCCTTGGCTTGGACGCCACGTTGATAAGCTAAGGCGATCGGATGCTCGGAAGTATCGGCGGTGGCGGGGCGCTCTGCCGGTGATGTCCGTGCGGCGGATTCATCGGCAGCAGTGGGCGCGCCCTCACCACCGCCTTCCGCCGCGGCCTTGTCAAGGTTGGCCGCGGAAGCTTGATCGATCGGCGGGAATACCTCGTCGACGGTGGCCATGCCATCGGCGACTGATTTCATCATGGCGACGATCTGCGCGATGTTGGGCGCGAGCCAGTCCTTGGCCGAGCGGCCAACCACGCGCTCGACGCGGGTGAGCTCGACCGGGATCTCGGCCAGGCGTTCGAGCGTGCGCTTGCGCCAGCCGTCGATGTTCTTGCCGATCCTGTCGATGAGCGAATTCTGCGCCTGTTCGAAGGCGTAGTCGGCATAGATCTGCAGCGAGTTGACGATGCAATTGCGGATCGCCTTGGATTGGCCGATCTGGTAGGCGATATCGAGCTGGCGATCGGCGTCACGCGTGCGCATCGAGGTTTGCGACTTGCGTTGCCGGTAGGCGCGCTCCATCGAGAAACCAGTTTCGATATCGGTAAAACGGGCATAGAACACCCAGGCATCGCCGACATCGATCTCGCGCACCTCGTTGACATTGTTACCGAAGATGCGGGCAACATCGTTGGCGAGTTTGATGCTCGGGCCTTCGATCCAGTCCTGGCCGCCATCTTTTTTCTTAACCGGGAAGCGATAGAACCAATCGCTGCCGGCGGCGGCGCCGAGCATGCGCAGCTTGTCGAGGATCTTTTGCTCGTCGCGGTGGACGGCGACCGGCTGCGCGCCGATGACGCGCTCGGCAAGGCCGGATGTTGCTCGCACTAGCGCGTGGCCGCCGGGCGGCGGCCCGACGGGTTGATTGGGCTGCGCGCCGGCGTTGGCGAAAGTTTCAAGTTCTTTCTGGCGATCATCAATCATAGTGGTGCCATTTGCTTTCGGAGATTTTCGGGGTTTCACGCTCACCGAGAATAAATTCGACATCAATCACGTCGCCGTCTTTGAGCTTGACCCAATGCTCGGCGATGTACTTGTGCGCAATTTTTTTCGTCCGACAGCCGTCAACCCAATTATAACAGTCGTACGCAACACCGCGACATTGCGCGTCGATCAGAATGATGCAGCGTTCGCTCACATCACCGCGATAGCCATCACGACGCAGCAAGTATCGCTGCGCTTCGTTGATTGGCACCGGCCGAATACAGATGACCGGAATAAACGTTCCGTCGTCCCGAATCTCTAAACATTTGATTTCCATTTGATCCTCATTCGACATCCTTTGCTGACAAAATTCGAAACACGCGGAAATCGGTGGCCGCGACCGTGTAAGCTTTGCGATGTTGCATACGCCATGACAAACACCGCCCATTGGCGAGGCGGCCGAATGAATGCCCGCCGAGCTTGGCGCATAGCTCGTTCTTAAGCGCGCGTTCCTGGTTTTGCATGCGCTTGCAGGCGGCTTGCGTTTCGATCAATTCCTCGACGGCGGCGAGCGCGCGCTTATCGCTGGATAGATCGATCTCGGTGCCGTCGTCTTGCCGGTAGAGCGCGCGAATGAGCGCTTCATCGCGTAATGGCTCGAATGGCGGCATGATATTGGCGTCAAGATAGTCGCGTAGGAAGGCTTCGGTGTGGTAGCAGATGCGATCCTCGGCGACCGGATCGCGCTCGATATCGATGAGGCGGAAGGTCCAATCGAATTCGCCGTTGATGAGCACCGCGAGCACGCCCCATTTGGTTTCGTTGAGCATCTGCTCGGTGAGAACTTGCAGGCGCATCGCCGGCGGCGGCGTTGCCGGACCCATCAGGCCATCATCGGAATTGTCGAGCCAGCGATCGCGGAAGATCGCGCGGCTGATGACTTTCGCCTGTACCACGCCGATGCCATCACGGCCGGGTGCAGTGGCGAAACCGTCCGGTGTGCAGGCAAGGCGGCGATCGCGATCGCGGACATGGACCTTGGCGCGACGGACTTCCCATTCCGGGTAGGTTTCGGCGAGCGCCTCGAACACAGCGGCTTCGCCCCAGCGGCCGCGGCGCAGCACCGCGCTATCGACGCGCGGCGGGCGCAATTCCTTCTTTTCGGCATAGAGCTCGGCGAGCGAGCCATAGCCAGCCTCGCCGCAGACGATGGCGACCTCGCTGGCATTCACGAAGGCGAGGCGGTCACGCAGCCATTGCGCGCGGTCGTCGGACAAAGGGATGCGCTCGATCGTCATCGTTCGCCAAATGCCCCTTGCTGTTCGCTGATGTTCGTGGTTGTTCGCTGATGCCCGCAATGATTAAAAACCGTGATCAAGCAGCCGTCAAGGGGGTCGGAATCGGAATCGCAAAGTTCCAACAGATTTCCCCATTATCCACCATCCTCGTCGATCCGGGCATTTCACTTGCACCGCATTGACCATCGCGCCACAATGTCATTTCTCCGACCTGGTTTCAATTCCGACGTGTGTTCCGGCGTGTCTTCCCGCTGCGTCTGTTTGCCTTTGCGCGACGATGTAAAAGGTATTGCGCGATGTCGCTTACCTATTCGGAAACTAAATCTAATAGGTTTAATACCGAATGGACGGCGGAACGCATTGAATTGTTGAAGAAATTGTGGGCCGAAGGTTGGTCGGGCTCACAGATTGCCCGCAAATTGCATGCCGGCTTTACGCGTTGCAGCGTAATCGCCAAGGCGCGCCGACTCAAGTTAGCGGCGCGAGCGCCAAGGCAACCGCGACGCCGGGCTAATGGTGGTGTGCCAAAACCGCCGGCACCACCACCGCGGCCAAGACCGCCACCACCACCGCCGCCAAAACTGCCGCGCATGCGCCAGCTCGCGCTATTCAAGCTCAAGCCGCAGCAATGTCACTGGCCGCTGGGCGAATGGTTCGAGCCGCCAAGGCTGTTCTGCGCGGCCGATACCGATAGAGGCGAGAACTACTGCCCATTCCACATGCGGGCGGCGCGAGCTCGCAAGCAACGAGACGATTACAACGCCACCGACGACTTCGCGCGCTCGATCGACGAGTGCTACCGCGAGATCCGTACCCGCAAGAAAAACGGCGGCAAAGGATGGGGAGGATGGGAATGAATGAATTGCTGAAATCTGATGGCCGACGCGAAATCGAGCAGTTTGATCCGGAACGATATCGGCTCAAGATGGCTGCGCTGGATTACAGCATTGAGCATGCACAGCGCATCCGTGATTGGCCGAAGCTTGAGGAAGCGGTGGATGTGAAGATCGAGGAACAGCGCAGGTTCGTCGCGTGGTGGAAGGGCAACATCAGATCGCAGGGTGAAGTAAGAAAGAAAGAAAACCGCGATCCTGGTTTTCTTTCGGTGTGTGAGGCTGAACGTTTCACCGGCATGAAGCAGCAGCGTGTTTCGGATCTCGGCAGGCGACTTCAAGAACCTGACAAATATCGTGAGCGACTATTAGGTGCGGGTTATCTTGCCGCATTGCTCGAGGCCGTTGATGCTCGCGGTACTAAGGGTACCGGCGAAAACGAATGGTTTACACCGCCAGAATACATTGGGCGCGCACGAGCTGTGCTTGGCGGGATTGATCTTGATCCGGCCACACATATCGAGGCGCAGAAGATCATCGGCGCAAGGCAATATTTTACCAAAGCCGATGATGGCTTGCAGCATGAATGGCATGGCCGTGTCTGGCTCAATCCGCCGTATGCACAGCCTTTGATTGCGCATTTTGTTTCGAAGATGTGTGTCGAACGAACTGCTGGCCGCGTCAGTGCGGCGATCATGTTAACGCACAATTATACTGATACGGCGTGGTTTCACGAAGCTGCTGGAATTACCGATGCAATCTGTTTTACGCGCGGTCGTATTAAGTTTTACGAACCTGATGGCGCCATCGCCGCGCCGACGCAAGGCCAAGCATTTTTCTATTTCGGCAATAAAATCGAATGCTTCGCACGGGAATTCGAGAATGTTGGTTTTGTATTGAGGCGGTGGACATCATGACCGATGATTTTATCGAAAAATTTATCGCTGGCCGACGCGACGAACACGCCATTACTTTCCTGTTGCAGAAGCAACAATATTTCGTGACGCCGCTTGCAGAGATCGAAAACGGCGCCGCGCCAAAGGCGTTAGGGCCATTTCGTACAGCCATCGTGCTGCCCGATCTGCAAATATCAAAAGGCGGCTGGACTGGTGCGGTCGAGGTCAAAGGTAAAGGCGCGGCGACTTTTACCTTTGTCACACAACGACAAGAACATGGCATAGGGTTACGGCTTTATAAGTATTATCGGCAATATCAGCAAACAACCGGTATTCGCCTCATTTTAATGATCCGCGAAAAGAGCACGAATGAAATCATTGCGCGCAGTTTGGACGGCCTGGGCAAGCCGCGCATTTATCTCGGGAGGAATATGCCGCGTGGCGAACAGATGGCGTTCTGGCCGCGAAAGAAATTCACAACATTTCATGTTGGAATATCGGATTTTGGGCTTTTCAAAGGGATGACATTGCCGCCAACATTGCCGCCATTCGATTTTGAATGCACGGATGGTTATGAGCGGTGGTTAAAAGATCATCCACCGCCCGATCTGCAAGAATTGATCCGCAAATACGGTAAGTATTCGCAAATTCCGCCTGAAGCTTGGGCGGAATTCGAAGCCGCAATGGAGGAATGGGAGAATTTAAGAAAGTCTCGCAGATGACCTTCACCTTGCAGCGACTCGTCCAATGCGCCGAGCGCGAGCTCAAGCTGCGGCAGCGGATCTATCCTCAGCGCGTACGGGACGGCCGCATGTCGCGCCAGTTCGCCGCCGACCAAATCGCCATGATGGAGGCCATCCTCGCGCGGCTGCGCGAGCTCGAACGGGAGGAGGCGTTGATATGAGAGCCGATCAGCCGCAACGGATCTTCGTGGTGACGCTCATGCCCATGCACGGTGTCGTCAATCCGATCATTGCATTGCGTAACGTGCTCAAGATTGCGCTGCGGCGATTTCGGTTGCGCTGCATCAATGTGGAGGAAAAAACGCAGGTGCACTCATGAAATGGCATCGCCATTACGAAGATCCCTGGCGCGCAGGTGTCTCCAATCTCACGCCCGCCGAGCGCGGAATCTACATCACAATCATCGTGATGCTCTATGCCTACGATGGCATCCTGCCAGCGCATTTTAATGATAAATTCTGGCAACGTGAATGCAATTGTGATCCTAGAACATGGAAAACGGTTCGCAGGTCCTTAATCGCAAAGGGAAAATTGTATTTTCTTACAAATGGCCAGTTAATGGCGAACGGTGTTGCAAAAGAGTTGAGTTTACTTCGACCTAGTGTTGCAAAAGAGTCGAGTTTACTTCGAGTTTGTTCTGAGTTGAAGGCAAAAGATGAGCAAAATCAACAAAACTCGCCGACAGATCTTAGATTACAAGATAAGGAAGACCCCCCTTACCCCCCAAACCCAAAAAATGGAACTCAAAATGCAAACGCTCAGCGCAGCCGTCGACAACGTGCTTCGACAGCCGATTGCATCGCCATCCTCACGCGGACGGATGGAAGCGGCAAAGATCGGATGCCGGGTGTTGTTAGGCTGCTACCGAACAGCCGATGTGAATGATCCGGAGGTGCTGACCGCCGCTTTCGTTGCAATGCTGGCGCATTACCCGGAAGAAATTATTCGAGCAGCCACCGATCCAGTCGCTGGCTTGCCTTCACGTCTCAAATGGTTGCCAACAATCGCAGAATTGCACGATGAATGCGAGCGATTGAACCAAATCGCCAAAGCTTCGGAACAACGCAAGAGCGATCTCGAAAAGCAAATTGCAGAAGCATTGCAACGAGATCGTGAACTTCGGGACTTGCCGACACAAACGCCACGCCAGCGCGGGAAAATTTATGATGTTCGTCAATTCGCCGATGCCGTTGGTAGTCACGGCAGACCGATTGGAGTGTTTGAGAACGGCCGCGAAATATCCTATCGCGGATAAACCGATTAGCAGAGGTTTCACGTGATAAAAATTCGAAGATCACGCCAGCGACAACCGGCAAGCTATTCTCGACGCCAGCAGCGATTTATCGATTACATTTCCACCAAAAGTCGGCCAATCGTGCGGCAACCAATCCTACGCAAGATTGTCTGCAAGGTGAACTACGCATGAAACAGTCCGAGACCACGATCCCGTGGATGCTCGAGCGGCAACTGCGCGGTGAGATTGAACGGCTACAGGCGGCGCTGGATAGCGCGTTGGGTGATAAACAAATTGAAGATGCACTCGCGGAATGTCGAGCCGCCAATGCGCGGCTGCAGGCGCAAATCAACGCAATTCTTGATGATATTAACGGGAAGGACGTTGGCGGGCTGACGCTGCGGGATTTTGTACGAGAACTTGAATATGCAGTGGAAACGCAAACAAATATCACGCTAGAACCGAAGGCATCGAAGCTATTGCTTCGACTAATTCACCGACTGCGAGCCGCGCGCTGAAGGGAAAATGAGCAGCGATAAACGCAACTTCAATCCAACGCCGCAGGCAATCCTCGCCATGACAATGTACGGCGTTGAGTATGCCGCACAACGTGGCGGCAGCATGGATTTCTGGGATCAACTTGATCAACGACGTAAGCGGCTTTGTAAAGACGCGATAACGCGCATTCGCCGCGCATTGGAGCGGAAGCAATGAGCGATTACCGCATCACCAACAATCAAGACGATTGGATGAGCCACGCGCTCAAACTAGAGGCCGAGAACGAGCATTTGCGCGCCGAGATCGCGTCGCTGCGCGCGGCGTTGCAAGAGATGATCAAAATATCGCAGCGCAATAGCGACGCTCAATTGATGCTTATTGCCATTCGCAAATGCGCCCGCCACGCGCTCAAGGAGAAGACATGACGCCGGACGAATGGCTCGCCCTGGTGGTAATGCTGCAGAAGCAATCGGCCGTGTGCATCGCGCGCGAGGATCGAAAGTTTCTCGGCGATATGGTCAACGTGCTGACGCTCGACGATCCGCCTGCTCCGCTCGATTGGCAACGGCGCTGGATCTTGACGCTCAAACGCGAGTGTCGGCTATGAAGCTCATACATTGGAAATGCGAAATCTGCATCCACGAAATATGGGGACCAATCATCCGGCAAATGCCATTGAGCATTTGGAAGTACAGCATCGACAGCGATCTGTGAGCAGCGGCATGAGCTTTTGGGCCGTCGCGCAATGCGAATCCCAGCACGAGCATGTCGTGCGTCTACTGCTTATGCGCCAGCAATTCGAGACCTGGATGCCGCGAATCAAACATCGCGGCCGCATCGCGCTGCTGTTCCCGAGTTATCTGTTCGTGCGCATCGTCGACCAGTTTTATCCGATCATGTGGACACCTGGCGTGATCCGCCTGTTGATGGCCGGCGACAAACCCGCACGGCTCAAGGATGAAATCGTCGACAACATTCGCAAGCGCGAGGTCGGAGGCTTCGTGAAACTCCCGCTGCCCATTCGGCAGCTCAAAGTCGGGCAGAAGGTCCGCGTGATTTCCGGTTCCTTCAACGGCCACATTGGATTGTACCAGGGGCAAACCAGCCGCGATCGCGAGCGCGTGCTGCTCGAGCTGCTCGGCCAGGCGGTCGCGGTCGAGCTCCCCGGCAAGGACATCGCCCCGCTACCAATTGTGGCTAAAACTGTTGCGCAGGCCCAGCGCTTGCGATAATTCTGTTTCGCAATCCACCAACCTAACTGGTTCGCTGATCATGAAATTCCCGCAAAATTCGGGAGTTTCTGCCGTGCAGCGCGTTTTCGAGGCTTGGGTTGGTGGATCTTCCTTTCGGCCTCGAAACCAAGGACGCCAAGTCCCGGTCAACTAGCCCGCCGCAAGGATCGGGCTTGGCGTCCATCCTTCTTGCCGCAGCAAAGCCACAGGGAAGGCCGCCCGTGCGATAAACGAGGTCGACCCTAGCCACCCTAGCTCCCCATGCCCAAACTGCGAACCCTCGCCCCGCGCCTGCGCTCCTACGATACCAGCACCACCCGCCTACCACCCAAGGCTAAGGCCTCGGTGTACGATAGCCCTGCCTTCCGATGGTGGCGTGCCCAGGTGGTAGCCCGTGCAGGCGGTAGGTGTGAGTGGGTAGACCACCATGGCCACCGTTGCGCCAAGGCAATACCCCACCGCCGCATGTATGCTGACCATATCGTCGAGCTCAATGATGGAGGCCAAGCCTTTGATCTTGCTAATGGTCAATGCCTTTGTGCATCGCATCATCAGTTCAAAACGATGAACGCTCGATATCGAAGGCATTCGGCCTCGAGCGACGGGGGGTAGGCGAAAATTGGGAGGGGGGCCGCGCTATCCC
>Ga0081455_10001128_pt1 | contig 33411 bp, 30 predicted proteins | sample TabmetS3T2R1_FD_70207 | JGI IMG/M metagenome (GOLD analysis project Ga0081455, IMG submission 70207) | Tabebuia heterophylla rhizosphere microbial communities from the University of Puerto Rico - S3T2R1 | ecosystem: Host-associated > Plants > Roots > Rhizosphere ...
GCTGACGGACCAGAGCCCGGACGGCCTTGGGCTGGTCGGGCGCACCGTCGCGGAGGCGCCGGCCTGGCTCCGCCCCGGCGGGTGGCTGCTGGTCGAGGTCAGCCCCGACCGGGCCCGGCCAGTGGCGTCGGTGATGCGACGGGGCGGGTTCGCCGAGGTCCGAAGCACGATGGATCACGGGTTCAAGGTCACGCGGGTACTGGTCGGCAGGCGCACCGCATGAGCCCGCCCGAGCCGCTGCCGTACGGGACCTGGCCCTCGCCCATCACCGCCCGGCGGGTGGCACAGGCGTGCATGCGCCTGGCGGAGACGAGGGCGTTCGGGGACTCGACGACCTGGATCGAGCGACGGCCCGACGAGGACGGCCGATACGTCGTGGTGCGCGCCGATGCCGGGGGGGACCCTCGCGACGTGACGCCGTCCGGCTTCTCGGCCCGCACGCGCGTGCACGAGTACGGCGGGGGCTCGTACACGGCGTTCGGGGACACGGTCTTCTTCACCAACGACGACGATCAGCGGCTGTATCGCCACCGTGACGGCGAGGAGCCCGTCGCCCTCACCCCCGAGCCCGCGGCGGAACGGGGGTTCCGCTACGCCGACCCCGACGTGTCGCCGGACGGCGAGCGCCTCGCGTGTGTCCGCGAACGCCACGACGCGACGGGCGAGGTGACCAACGACCTGATCGTGATGGGGACCGACGGCTCGGGCCCCTCGGTCCTCGCGTCGGGCCACGACTTCTACGGGAGCCCGCGCTGGTCCCCCGACGGTTCGAGGATCGCCTACCTCGTCTGGGACTTCCCGCGGATGCCCTGGGACGGCACCGAGCTCCGGGTGGCCGAGGTGGATGCGGACGGGAGCGTCGTCTCCGACCGCCACGTCGCCGGTCGCCCGGACGAGTCCGTGTTCCAGCCGACGTGGAGCCCCGCCGGCCTGGTCCACTTCGTCTCGGACCGGACCAACTGGTGGAACCTGTACCGGGAGGAGGCGGACGGCGGGGTGACCAACCTCACGCCGACCGACGCCGAGTTCGGCGTCCCGATGTGGCTGTTCGGCTACGCCACCTACGCGTTCCTGTCGGACGGGCGGATCGCGGTCGCCTACCGGCGCCAGGGCGTCCACCACCTGGCGCTGCTGGACCCCGTCACGGGCGAGATGCTGGACCTGGACCTGCCGTTCACGTGCTTCGACTCGTACCTGTCGGCCTCGGGTGAGCGGCTGGCGTTCATCGCGGGCGGCGCGGCGACCCCGATGCAGGTCGTGTCGCTGGACTTCTCGACCCGCGCCGTCGACGTGCTGTGCGAGAGCGAGCGGATCGAGTTCGACCCCGGCTACGTGGCCCGGCCCGAGCCGATCGCCTTCCCGACGGCGGACGGCCGAACCGCGTTCGCGTACCACTACCCACCCACGAACCCGAACGCGACCGGGCCCGAGGGCGAGCGCCCGCCCCTGGTCGTCTCCGTCCACGGCGGCCCGACCTCGGAAGTCTGGCCGGAGTACGACCTGGAGGTGCAGTACTTCACGAGCCGCGGGTTCGCCTTCGTCGCCGTCAACTACGGCGGGAGCACCGGCTACGGCCGCGAGTATCGCGAGAGCCTGTACGGCCGGTGGGGCGAGGTCGACGTAGACGACGCGATCGCGGCGACCCGCGCGCTGGTCGAACGCGGCCTGGCCGACGGCGACCGCCTGCTCGTCACCGGCGGGAGCGCCGGCGGGTGGACGGCCCTGTGTGCGCTCGCCTTCCGGGACGCGTTCGCGGCGGGCACGAGCTACTTCGGGGTCTCCGACCTCGAGCCGTTCGCCCGGACCACGCACAAGTTCGAGTCCCGCTACCTCGACCTGCTGGTGGGCGCGCTGCCCGAGGCGGCCGAGGTGTGGGAGGCGCGTTCGCCAGCCCGTCACGCGGACGGCATCCACCGCCCGCTCCTGATCCTGCAGGGCGACGAGGACGAGGTCGTGCCGCCGGCCCAGGCGGAGGTCATCGTCGAGGCGCTCGAGCGGCAGGGGCTGCCCTACGCCTACCTGGTGTTCGAGGGCGAGCAGCACGGGTTCCGCAAGGCCGAGAACATCGCGAGGTCCTTGGAGGCCGAGCTGACCTTCTACGGGCGGGTCCTGGGGTTCGTGCCCCACGACGAGCTGCCCGGGCTCGACGTTCGGAACCTGGCCCCGAGCGTGTCGCCGTCGTGAACGGCGTCGGAACCATCGCAGGGGGGGTGCGGGGGGCCCGGCCATTTGGCCCGACCCCCCGCTCGAGAGGGGGCGCATCCTCTCGTGGCGAGCGAAACCGTAGCGGCGGCCTGTGAAGGCGCCGCGACGCCCCGGTGACGGAGCGGTGAACCTAGTGCTTGACCGGCCAGGTGGCGGCCGCGAGCGCCGCGCGTCCGATCCGCCGGGTGAAGCTCCGAGCTTCGACGGCCTTGCCGCGGCGCGTCGAGCGAGCCAGGCGGTCGGCGTGCGCCTCGCGATGACGGTCGGCGATCTGGTACCTGGCCATCTCTCCGCTCAGCATCTGCGCACCTCCTTGAGAAGACGCCTCGAACGCTACGCGCCGGTGGTCGCCGCCCTCGGTGACCAGGCGCACCGACCGGTGGTGACCTCCATCACGTTGCGGTTCCTTGCCCACAGGTCGAAGATGCGGCCGTGATCCGTCGGGGCGCGATCGGGTTGGGGGCGCTCGCGGCGCTCCTCGTCGCGTTGTGGGCGAGCCCGGTGCCGGCGAAGGCCCAGTCGGTCTCGCCCACCCCCGCCAGGGGCCCGAGCATCTCGGGGCAGATCTCCGGCTCGCTGGCCAAGGGCTCGACCCTGTCGATCCGTGCCGACGCGACGATGCCCGGCGGGTGGCAGGGGCTGCACCTGATCGACGTCGTGGTCCGCTCGGGCAGCCGGCCGCTCGAGGAGCTGGTCTACGACATCGAGGACAACAAGCTCACGATCGCGGGTCAGGACGTCGTCACGGGCACCGGCGCCGTGGGCACCGGCGAGTACCTGCGTGTGAGCGGCGCGGACGTGATCCTGACCACCGGCGGCGCGAACCTGTCGCTGCAGGTCAACGCCAAGGTGATCGCGGCGATCCCCGATGGAGCTCGGTTCGACCTGCAGGCGATCGACGACACCGGACAGACCGCCCGCGCCTCGCTGTCGCTCGCCCAGCCCCAGGACACGGGCGGGTTCTCCTGGGCCACGCTGATCGCGTTCGTCGCGGTGGCGCTGTTCGCCGGGGGCTTCATCGGCAACCTGTTCGCGAACAAGCGCCGGCCCCAGCCCGGGTTCTCGGTCTACGGGGCCGTCCAGCGCAAGCTGGACGAGGAGAAGGCCGCCAAGGGGACGTCGTGAAGACGACCAGCGTGTACGGCCTCATCGCCGAACGCGCCGAGACCGACGGAGCCGCCGGCCCCGACACGTGGCAGCGCCTCGCGGAGATCACCGACCCGGCGGAGTTCCGACCCAAGCTCCGCGACGACGTCGAGACGCGGGTGTTCGAGCAGCGGTGGGGCCAGGGCTACGCGATGGTCGCGAACACCCGTGACCTCATCCACTACCGGCTCCAGGTCTCCGACCTCGAACTGTTGAAGTTGATGGACGGCACCCGCACCGTCAAGGAGATCGTGGTCGAGCGGTTCGAGGACTCGGGCGAGCTCGAGCTCTCGGCCGTGATCGACATCGTTCGCTCGCTGTACGAGGGCAACTTCCTCGAGCAGCGCTACGTCGACGTCTCCGAGATGGTCAGGCGCGCGCTCGACCCGGTGTCCGAGGGCCGGCGCAAGGCCCGGCAGTTCGGCAAGACCCTCACGATCGAGTGGGAGGGCGCCCACCGGATGGTGAGCTGGCTGTACCGACACGGCCTGAAGTACCTCTTCAACTGGGCGGCGGTGATCGTGCTGATCGCGATCGCGCTGGTCGGGTTCGGCTTCTTCGTCGACCTGATCCGCACGAACGAGTTCGAGATCGCCGGGCAGTCCATCGCGATCGGCTTCATCGTCCTGCTCGTCCTGGACTACGTGATGGTGTTCTGCCACGAGCTCGGCCACGCGTCGGTGGTGGTGCACAACGGGCGCCGGATCCGCAGCGCCGGCTTCCAGATCTACTTCGGCTCGCCGGCGTTCTTCGTCGAGAGCTCCGACGGGCTGATGATGGATCGCAAGCAGCAGATCCTCGAGTCCTTCGCCGGCCCGTTCGCGCAGCTGGTCCTGGCCGGCATCGCCGCGTTCTTGGCCTGGGAGTTCCCGGGATGGATCCTGGCGGAGACGATGTACAAGTTCGCGGTCCTGAACTACCTGGTCGTGATCATGAACCTGATCCCGCTGCTGGAGCTGGACGGCTACTACATCCTGGCCGACCTGATCGAGGTCCCCGACCTGCGCGAGCGCTCGCTGACGTTCATGCGTCACGACCTCGTGCACAAGGTCGTGACCCGCGAGCACTTCAACAAGCGCGACGTCGGGTTGTTGCTGTACGGGGTGCTGGGCGTGCTCTTCACGATCTTCTCGCTGTGGACCGCGTGGTTCTACTGGCAGACGGTCTTCGGCGACCTCGTGTCGAGGCTGTGGAGCGAGGGCGCGATCACCCGCCTCCTGCTGATCGTCCTGGCCGCGTTCATCGCCGGGCCGCTGCTCCGAGGGCTCATCAAGCTCATCCGGGCGATCGCGCGGGAGATCCTCACCGTCTGGCGGCGCATCAAGTTCCGCCTGGAGACCGGCTGGCGCGTGGAGGCCTCCGAGCTGATCGACGCGCTGCCGATGTTCGAGGACATCCCCGTGGACGCGCTCAACGAGCTCGCCGGCCGCGTCCGCCTCCGGGCGCTGAACGCCGGGCAGGCCGTGTTCCGACAGGGCGACCGTCCCAACGCCTTCTACGTGGTGCGCAGGGGGGTCCTCGAGGTGGTCGAGGAGAACGCCGAGAGCGCCGCCGAGCGAACCCTGCGCGCGCTCGGCCGCGGCGAGTCCTTCGGCGAGCTCGGCCTGGTGACCAACGCGCCCCGGGCGGCCACCGTCCGGGCGGTCGACCGCGCCGAGCTGTTCGAGGTGGACAAGAGCAGCTTCGACCGGCTGCTCGCCGACCGGATCGACCTGCCGGACCTGGAGCCCACGCTCCAGCAGCTCGCGGAGCTCCGGCGCCTGAACTGCTTCAGCAGCATGGGGACCCAGCAGCTCTCGGAGGTCCTGGACCGGGGCGAGTGGGTGGCGTTCGCGCCGGGGCAGGAGGTCATGCGCCAGGGCGACATCGGCGACGCGTTCTATGCGATATCGTCCGGCCAGGTCGACATCGTCCACGACGGGACGCTGGTCAACACGATCGGGGCGGGTTCCTACTTCGGAGAGGTGGCCTTGCTCATGGATGTGCCGAGAACCGCGACGGTGGTCTCCAGGACGCCCGTCCGGGCGTTCCGGATCGATCGCGACGGCTTCGACGCGCTGGTCGGCGACGCCTTCCGAAGAGGCACGTTGGTTTCGCATTCGGTCACCGAAGAGCTCGCTCACTGATGGACTGCTGGCACTGCAAGCGGAGCGCCGTCGGGGTCTGCCGGTTCTGCGGCCGGGGGATCTGCGAGGACCACGTCGAGACCCAGCCGTTCATCCTCGAGCTGTTCCGGGCCAAGGACGTCCCCCAGGTGCTGGTGGTCGAGGACGCGTTGTTCTGCGGCGCATGTAACCCGCGTCCGGACCCGCTGGAGCTGCCCGAGCTCGACTCCATGTGACGTCCGTCACATCGGTTCCTGTGACGGACATCACGCAGGGGTCCGTGACGCGCGACACATGTACACGGTGACGCTCGGGAGCAGGATTCCGTCATGAACAGTGCCCTGATAGGGCAAGAGCGCATGGGGGGGAGGTGACCAACGTGGCGGAGAAGAAGATCTCCCCGAAGGCCCCGGCCGACAAGGCCAAGAAGGAGGCCGGGAAGACCGAGGCTGCCACTCGCGTCTCGCGCGTGAAGCGCATCAAGCGCCAGAAGAGAGTGAAGCGGGTCAAGAAGTAACGATCGAAACCCATCGGAGCGGGCCGGGTCGCCTCAGGCGACCCGGCCCGTTCGTTTCTCCGATGCGGCATCCCACGAGGGGGAAGGGTTGACTACGCTTGCGCACGTGAGCACCGGGGAGGTCGGCGCGGACGTCATCGAGGCCATGGCCCAGACCCCCCTGTTCGAGGGCGCCTCGATGGAGACGGTCGCGCGCCTGGCCGACAAGGGCGTGATCCGGCGGTTCCGGCGTGGGACGTACCTGTTCCATCAGGGCGACGAGGCCCCGGACATCCACTTCCTGGTGCAGGGCCGCATCGAGATCAGCTCGCTGACCTCCAACGGCCACCGCCAGCTGCACACGACCCTGGAGACCCCACAGTTCTTCGGCGAGCTGGGCGTGCTGGGCGATCAGCCGCGCTCCGCGGCGGCGCTCGCCCTGGACGAATCCCAGATCTGGCGCGCCGACGCGGCCGACTTCCTCGCGTTCCTGACCGAGGAGCCGCCCGCCGCTCAGGCCATGCTGCGGGCGCTCGCGAGGCAGGTGCTCTCGCAGGAGGCCTTCGTCGAGGACCTGCTCTACCTCGACCTGAAGGGCCGGGTCGCCAAGCGGCTGCTCCAGCTCGTGACCCCGTCGCTGGACGACCTGCCGGAGGACGGTGCGGTCGTCCCGTCGATCGTGACCCACGCGGACCTCGCGAGCCTGTCCGGCGGCAGCCGCGAGAACGTGACCCGGATCCTGTCCGACTTCCAGCGGCGCGGCTACGTCGAGCGGGACGGGCGGCGGTTCGTCCTGCAGAAGATCAGCGGGCTCGCCAAGCTGGCCGGGCTGTAGGGGGATGACCTACCGCACGTTCCGGAGGCGGCTGAGCGAGGCGACCGCGGCCCACGACTGGCTCGAGGGCGTCTCGTTCGTCCTCGGCGTCGCGTTCCTGGCGCTGGCCGTGCTCTGCGTCTGGGGGATCGTGACCGCCGTGGCGAACATCGGCGACACGGAGGGGATCCCCGGTACCTACTCGGTGGTCGGGTTCCTCGAGGTGACCCGCTGGTTCGCGATCGTGCTGTTCTCGATCCTGGGCCTGGTGGCGGTCGCGGTCGGCTGGTTCTTCGCCGGGGACACGTTCAGGCGCTGGTTCGGGCGCGTGCGTTCGCGCGGCTGAGGTTCGCTCAGCCGCCGATCGCGGACATCGAGCGCTCGGGCTGCACGAAGTCAGGGTGGTTGATCCGGTGCCCCGACCACTTGCGCCACACGTTCTCCCGGATCAGCGCCTCGAGGTCCTCGTCGGAGGCCCCCGCCCGTAGCGGGCCGCGCAGGTCGGTCTCCTCCAGCGCGAACAGGCAGGCGCGCACCTCGCCCTCGGCCGTGATGCGCAGCCGGTTGCAGCTGTCGCAGAAGGGCTCGGTCACGCTCGAGATCACGCCGATCCCGCCGGCAGTGCCGTCGGCGAACCGGTAGCTCGTGGCCGGCTCGGCGTCGGGTCCCTCGGGGACCAGGGGGAAGACCGCGCCGACCGCGTCCACGATCCGGGCCGACGGGACGACCTTGGCCCGCTCCCAGGCGTGCTGTGCGTCCAGCGGCATGTACTCGATGAACCGGACCACGCGGTCGTGCTCCCTGGCCCACGCGGCCAGGTCGACGACCTCGTCGTCGTTGGTGCCGCCGATCACGACGCAGTTGATCTTCATCGGGACCAGGCCGGCGGCCTCGGCGGCGGCGATGCCGGCCAGCACCTTGTCCAGCGCGTCGCGCCGGGTCATCTCCTGGAACCGGTGCCGCAGCAGCGAGTCGAGCGAGACCGTGACGCGGTCGAGCCCCGCCCGCGCGAGCGGCTCGGCCAGCCGATCGAGCAGGACCCCGTTGGTGGTCATCGACAGGTCGATCGCGGGCGCGGCCTCGCGGAACATCCGGACGAGCTCGGGCAGGTCGGCGCGGACCGTGGGCTCGCCGCCGGTGACCTTGACCGAGCGGATCCCCAGCCGGTCGACGAACAGGCGCAGGAGCCGCGTGAGCTCCTCGAAGGTCAGGATCTCGTGCTTGGGCAGCCACGCCAGGCCCTCGGCCGGCATGCAGTAGGTGCACCGGAAGTTGCACCGGTCGGTGACCGAGATGCGCAGGTCGTCGGCCACGCGGCCGAACGAGTCGACCAGCGGACCCTCGGCGGGGGCGGGCGAGGCGGGTGGCTGCCAGGCGTCCATCGGTCCTTCCACCTTACCCCGACGGCCGTGTTGGCTCGCCCGCCCGTCAGCCCTCGAACCGGGCTTCCTGCGAAGGCGGCGGCAGGAGCGTCTCCAGGCTTCCGAGCGCGTCATCGACGGCTTCCGCACGCGAGGCCCCACCGGCCATCCTCCTCCCGACCGCAGACCCGAGCAGGAAGGCCGCGAGGGGGGTCGTCTTGCGTTCGACGCGGTGGGCGATGTCCCGGGAGGCGCGCAGGAGCCGGCCGGTCTCCTCCTCGGTCAACGGATCCTCGCCGAACGCCTCGGCCAGACGGTCGATCCAGTCGTCCATGGCGCCTCCCACCGGTGTCGGGCTCGAACCGTACCTCGGCGCGCCCATCGTCCGTCTGGCAGGATGAGCCCGATGAGCGCGATGCGCGCCGCCGTCGTGACCGTCTCCGACGGCGTCACCCGGGGAACCCGCGAGGACGCGTCCGGAGACCTCGCCGAGGAGCTGCTGCGCGGAGCCGGGTTCGACGTCGGGGCTCGCGAGCTCGTCCCGGACGAACGCCCGGCGATCGGCTCGGTCCTGCGCGCCCTGGCCGACGAGCGCGGCTTCGGCCTGGTCGTGACGACCGGGGGGACCGGGTTCGGCCCGCGCGACGTGACCCCCGAGGCCACCCGCGACGTGATCGAGCGCGAGGCCCCGGGCCTGGCCGAGCTCATGCGCCTGGACGGCCTGCGTCAGACGCCGATGGCGGCGCTCTCGCGCGGCCTGGCGGGCGCGCGCGGCTCCACGCTGATCGTGAACCTGCCGGGGAGCCCCTCCGGCGTTCGCGAGGGCCTGCAGGCCCTGCTCCCCGTCGTCCCGCACGCGATCGAGCTGCTCGCGGGCTCGACGGGGGAGCATCCGACCGGACATGGGGCCCCCGAACACGCCGCCCCACAGGCGTCGTGGGTCGAGGCCAAGGCCGTGAGGGTCCACGGCTCCCCACCCTGCAGGGTGGGCAACGCGATGCGGATCGTGCCCTCCGGCGAGGTGCACGGGACGCTCGGGTGCGCCGAGTTCGACGAGGCGGCCGTCGCCGACGCTGCCGAGATCCTCGCCTCCGGCGAACCGCAGACGCGCACGTATCACCACGACCAGGGCGACGTCGAGGTGTACCTGGAGCCGCACCGCGCCGAGCCCGTGCTCGCGATCGTCTCGGCCACCGACGTCGCGCGCGAGCTCGCGGCGCTCGCGCCGGGCCTGGGGTATCGGCCCGTCCTGGTCGAGGGCCGGGCCGGACGCGTGACCGAGGCCGACCGGCGGGCCACCGAGATCGTGGGCTCGCTGGACGAGCTCGAGATCGACGACCGGGCACGGGTGGTGTTCACCGACCACGACGCACCCGGGGTGACCGAGGGGCTGGCGTTCGCCCTGCGCTCGCCCGCCCGGTTCGTGGGGGTCATGGGCAGCAGGCGGCACGTCGGCCCGTACGTGGCGGGGCTGCGAGAGATGGGGTTCGGCGACGCGGACCTGGCGAGGATCCGCTCGCCGCTCGGGTTGGACCTGGGAGGGCGCCGCCCGGCCGAGATCGCCCTGTCGATCGCGGGCGGCCTGCTCGCCGACGCCAACGAGCGCGACGCCGGCTGGCTGGACCGATGAGCCCGTCCCGTCCACGGCGGGGCGCGCCCGCGAAGGCGACCGAGCCCCGTTACATCGCCCGCAACCGCGCGAACTGGAACCGCGAGGCCGACGAGTACCAGCGCGAGCACGGGTCGCAGCTGAACCGGTTCGACAAGCCGCGATGGGGGACCTTCGGCATCCCCGACGACACGCTCGGCGTGCTGGGCGACGTCGCGGGCAGGGACGTGCTCGAGTACGGGTGCGGCGGCGGGCAGTGGTCGATCGCGCTCGAGCGCCGAGGCGCGCGTCCGGTCGGGCTGGACCTGTCGATCCGCCAGCTCTCGCATGCGCGGGCGCTCGCGACGAAGGCCTCCGCACGCGTCCCGTTCGTGAACGCGAACGCCGAGCGGACGCCCTTCCCCGACGAGCGGTTCGACGTCGTGTTCTGCGATCACGGCGCGATGACGTTCGCCGACCCGTTCCGAACCGTGCCCGAGGTCGCGCGGATCCTCCGGCCGGGCGGCCTGTTCGCCTTCAACATGGCGACGCCGCTGATCTGGCTGTGCTGGGGCGACGGCGACGAGCCCCCCGGCCCCGAGCTCGTCCGCAGCTACTTCGGCATGCGGCGCGAGACGTGGGAGACGGTCGAGTTCCAGCTGCCGTACGGCGAGTGGATCCGGTTGTTCCGCGCCAACGGGTTCGAGATCGTGGACCTGATCGAGCTCCGGCCTCCTCCGCGTCCCCGGACCACGTACACCGACTACGCGCCGCTCGAGTGGTCGCGCCGCTGGCCCGGGGAGCACATCTGGAAGCTCCGCAAGGCCGGATGAGCCCGGAGCCCCCGTCCGCGAGCGCGGGGCGCCGTCCGGGTGCGCGAGCGGGAACGGCGGCCGCGCTCGCGCTGCTCGCGCTCGCCGGGAGCCTGGTCTTCCTGCCCGAGGTCCGCGGGCAACAGGACCGCCCGCCGAACGTCATCGTGATCGTGACCGACGACCAGCCCGAGGACTCGATCCCCAACCCGGAGCCGGTCATGCCGTTCCTGCAGGCCCGGGCCCTGGACCCGAGCGACCATTGGGTCGTGTTCGACCACGCGTACGTGAACACGCCGCTGTGCTGCCCCTCGCGCGCCACGATGCTGACCGGGCGGTTCGCGCATCACACCGGAGTCCAGGACAACGAGGACGCGCAGCTGCTCGACGAGTCCTCGACGATCGCCACCTGGCTTCACGACGCCGGGTACCACACCGGCCTGGTGGGCAAGTACCTCAACCACTACCCGTTCGGGGGACCGGGGTACGTCCCACCGGGGTGGGACCGGTGGACGGCCCGGCGGTACGGGCCGGTGACGACGCTGTACTACGACTACACGCTGATCGAGCAGGCCCGCCCGGTGCGCTACGGCCACGCCGAGAGCGACTACGCGACCGACGTGCTGGCCGACCGCGCGACCGCGTTCATCCGGCAGACCCCGGCGAACCGCCCGTTCTTCCTGTGGTTCGCGCCCACCGCGCCCCACCCACCACAGACCCCGGCGCCCAGGGACGCGGGGGCGTTCGCGGGTCTGCCGCTGCCGGTCTCGCCCTCGTTCGGCGAGGCCGACGTGTCCGACAAGCCGCTGTGGGTCCGGGCCCTGCCCGAACCCGACGCCGCCGCGGTCGACGCGAGCCACCGGCGCTCGTACGCGGCGCTGCTGGCCGTCGACGACGCGGTCCGGGGGATCATGGCGGCGGTGCGTGCGCGTGGCGAGCTCCAGGACACCGTCGTGGTCTACACGACCGACAACGGGCTCGCGTTCGGCGAGCACCGGTGGCTCCGCAAGAGCTGCCCGTACGACGCCTGCGTCCGCGTGCCGCTCATGATCCGCGTCCCGGGCGTCGAGCACCGGATCGAGCCCGCGATCGTGTCCGCCGTCGACCTCGCCCCCACGATCGCCGAGCTTGCGGGGGCGACCACGCCCGCCGGCCTGGACGGCGTGAGCCTCGCGCGGCTGCTCCAGACCGGCAGCCGCGAGGGCCTGCCGGGCGAGCTGTACGCCGAGTTCGTGGGCGACGACACGATCCCGCCGTGGTGGGAGATCCGCACCCGTCGGTTCGCCTACGTCGAGCTCGGGACCGGCGAGCGTGAGCTGTACGCGCTGCGCGAGGACCCCGCCGAGCTCGTCAACGTGGCGTCGGTCCCGGCGTTCGGCGACGAGATCGCCCGTCTCGCTGCAACGCTCGATACGTATCGGAGCGCGTGAGGCGTTCGGCCGCGATCCTCGTGGGGGCCCTGGTGCTCCTGTGCGCCGCCCCGGCCGTGGCTCGTCCGGCGGCGGCGGAGGGCGACCGCCCGAGCATCGTGCTGATCGTGTCCGACGACCAGCGCTGGGACACGCTGTGGGCCATGCCGATCCTGACCCGACGCCTCGCGGACGCCGGCGTGACGTTCCCCGACGCCTTCGTCACGAACCCGCTGTGCTGCCCGAGCCGCGCGAGCATCCTGACCGGCAACTACTCGCACACGCATCTGGTCTACCGGCAGGACCCGCCGTTCGGGCGGTTCGAGTGGTTCGACGACCGATCCACGCTCGCGACCTGGCTGCACGACGCCGGCTACACGACGGGGCTGTTCGGCAAGTACCTGGACGGGTACCAGCACGCGGCGGTGACCGGCTACGTGCCTCCGGGGTGGGACCGCTGGGTGGCGTTCGTGCACTCGGCGCAGCTGGACTACGGGCTGTCGTTCGACGGCACGGTCCGATCCTACGGCGATGCACCGCAGGACCACGCCACCGAGGTGCTGGCCGACCAGGTCGTGTCCTTCATCCGGGACTCGAGCGGCCCGCTGTTCGTCGAGTTCACGCCGTCGGTCCCGCACGCGCCCGCGATCCCCTCGCCCGGGGACGAGCCCGCGTTCGCCGACCTCGAGCCGGCCCGCCCCCCCTCGTTCGACGAGGCGGACGTCTCGGACAAGCCGGCATGGGTCCGCGACCTCCCGCGCCTGTCGCCCGAACAGGTCGCGGCGATCGACGCGTTCCGACAGGACCAGTACCGGTCGCTGCTGGGTCTGGACAGGGCGGTCGGCCGGATCGTGGACGCGTTACGGGAGACGGGCCGGCTGGACGACACGCTGATCGTGTTCAGCTCCGACAACGGGATCCTGCACGGCGAGCACCGGTGGACGAAGAAGGAGGCGCCGTACGAGGAGGCGATCCGCGTGCCGCTGGTGATGCGGTGGGACGCGGCCGGATGGGACGAGGGCTCCAAGCTGCCCGGCACGTTCGCCCTGAACATCGACCTCGCGCCCACGATCGCCGACGCGGCGGGGGTTCCACACCCGCCCACCGACGGGCGCAGCCTGCTCCCGGTCCTGGCCGGCGATCCGACGTGGCGCTCGGACTTCCTCGTCGAGCACCTGGAGGGCACCAACCCGGTCCCGACGTACTGCGCGGTGCGTTCGGAGCGGTGGATGTACGTCAGCTACACGACCGGTGAGGAGGAGCTCTACGACCTGCGAGCCGACCCCTACGAGCTCGAGAACCTCGCGTCCGAGCCCGCGGAGCATCGGGTGCTCGAGGGCCGGCGTGCCCGCCTGCGCGAGCTCTGCTCGCCCGTCCCACCCGGCTACGGGGACCGAACCGACACCAGCGTCCCGATCGCGCTCGGCGTGCTGGGGACGCTCGTGATCGTCGAGGCCGTGCTGGCCAGGCGACGCGCCCGAAAACCGGGGGTTGCCCGGTAGGCTGGCCGCCATGAGCTCGTCCTCCGGGCCGTCGCGCCCGGGTTCACAGATCCCGAACGATCGCCTGCGGTTCTCCAAGCGGCGTTCGGCGCGGCGTCGTGGGTTCGCAGCGTTCCTCGGCGTCCTGGTGATCGTGATCGGCGGCCTGGCGTTGGCGTCCATGCGGGGGGGCAACGAGACGAGCGCGTCGGGTCCGACCGGCGGCACCACCGCCGCCACCGGTCCGGGCGGGGGGACGGGGACGAGCGGCGGCTCGACGGGCGGCGGCGGCGAGATCGTGCCGGGGGAGACGCCCATCAAGCACGTCGTATTCATCGTCAAGGAGAACCGGACCTTCAACAACTACTTCGCGACCTACCCGGGCGCCGAGGGCGCGACCGAGGGCGGAACCATCCGGTGCACCGAGAACGGGTGCGAGGACGGCCCGGTCGTGAAGCTCACGCACGGCCCCGACATCTACCCGCACGACCTGACGCACTGCTTCCGCTGCGGCCTGACCGCGATCAACGACGGCAAGATGAACGGCTTCAACCACATGAACGGCCCGATCCCGCAGTCGGAGAACGCCGACCTGTATGGGGCCGATATGTCGAACTACTCGTACCTGGAGCGGAAGGACATCCCGAACTACTGGGCCTACGCCGACCGGTTCGTCCTCGCCGACCACTTCTTCACGCCGATGTACGGCCCGACGCTTCCCGAGCACCTGTACGCGGTGGCCGCGCAGTCGAACTTCATCGTCGACAACAAGTCCACGACCGATCACGAGGGCAACTACTGCGACGACCCCACCGAGAACGCGACCCGGTTCGAGCCGCACGAGGTCCGCCAGAACGAGGACCACATCATGCGCCTGGAGCGCGACATCACGAAGAACGGCTCGAACGTCTACGACATCGCCGACTACTGGGGCAGCATCCGGCTGTGCTTCGACATCCCCGTGTTGCCCGATCAGCTGGAGAAGGACGACATCTCCTGGAAGTACTACGCCAGCGAGAACGCCTGGATGAACGTCCTGCAGATGATCCGCCACGTGCGGTACGGCCCGATGTGGAACAAGGTCGTAGACCCGACGAACTTCGTCAAGGACGTGAAGCGGGGGGACATGCCGGCCGTGTCCTGGATCATCCCGCCCGAGTCCTACAACGAGCACCCCGGAGCGGGGAAGAGCACGTGCGCCGGCGAGAACTGGACCGTGCAGCAGATCAACACCGTCATGAAGAGCGAGGACTGGCGCTCGACCGCGATCGTCGTGGTCTGGGACGACTTCGGCGGCTTCTACGACCCGGTCGTCCCGCCGCAGTACGACGTGATGGGTCTCGGCCCCCGAACGCCCGCCCTCATCATCAGCCCGTACACGCGCTCGGGCTCGAGCCCCGACGGCGGCTCCATCGACTCCACGGTGTACGAGTTCTCCTCGGTGCTCGCGTTCATCGAGCACCTGTTCGGCCTGGACCCGATGACCGAGCGCGACGAGCAGGCCGACCCGCTCTCGGGCGCGTTCGATTTCGCGCACCCGAACTTCGACAAGCTCGTGCTGCCGCTTCGGCAGGACTGTCCGTACGGGACCTCGACGTCGCAGTTCCGGGCGTCCTGGCCGTTCCTGCGCACGATCGGCAGCCCGCGGGACTAGCGCTCCTCCCGATGAGGAAGGGCTCACGCGCCTTCTGGTCGGGAGCGTTGCCATGGCGGAGCAACGGGGGCATGATGCCCGCAGTCAACGCCGCCTGGCAGGGGAGGGTGACATGCGACGTTTGCTCACGCTTGTGCTGGCCGCCGTGATCGGCCTGGTCGGCGCGGGACTGTCGACCGCGTTCGCCGCGACACAGATCGCGCAGGAGGAAACGCTCGTGCTCGCCGAGCACTCGGTGAACGGGCGGGCGACGCTGGACCTGGCCGGCAAGCCCGATGCCTACAACGCGGGCGACCGTTACATCTTCCGCAGCGTCCTGCGCGACGCCGAGGAGGTGCGCGTGGGGCAGATGTTCGTCGACTGCACCGTGCAGTTCGCCAAGCAGGACGCGTGCTCGCACGTCTACGACCTCGAGGGTCGCGGCACGATCACGGCGCTCGGGATGATCCCGGTCTCACAGCTCAAGCTCGGCGGCACGTGGCAGCTCGCGATCACCGGCGGCACGGGCGAGTTCGAGAACGTGGGCGGATCGTCCACGGTCGCGATCGTCGACGACGCGGGCAACAGCCAGCACAGCCTGCACCTGCTGCCCTGATCGAGCGCCGGGCGGCGTCCGTGCGCTAGGCGGGCTGCAGCTCCTTGCCCGATGCCTGCGCCATGAACTCGCGCCAGTAGCGCTGCCCCTCCTCGGGCAGGGTGGTGATCGGGTCGTAGTAGGGGTACTCGCGCGTGAGCGCCTCGGGGTCCTGGGCCTCGATCCCGGTCCGGTAGTTCTTGGTCCAGTTCGAGATGCCCCTGACCCGGTCGTACGAGCTCACCATGTGCACCCACCGCTTGCCGACGAACGGCACGTCGCAGACGAACCTCGGCGTCGCGAACCCCGGCAGGTAGCCCATGATCGCGAACTGCAGGTCCTGCGCCTCCCACAGCGCGAGCCGCCAGTGCTCGGCGTTGGGGATCATGTCGCACATGTAGAAGTAGTAGGGCATGACCTTGGCGTGGTCGAGCAGCATGAAGCAGAGCTCCAGGATCTGGTTCGGCGTCGTGTTCACGCCGCGCAGGAGCACCCCCTGGTTGCGGACGTCGCGGTAGCCCATGTCCAGCAGCTTGCCGACGGCCGAGCCGACCAGCGGCGTGACCTGCTGCGCCGCGTTCACGTGCGTGTGGATCGCGACCTCGACCCCGCGCTCGTGGGCGCGCTTGGCGATCGCGTCGTAGCCCTCGAGCACGTCGTCCTGCAGGAAGTGCTGCGGGATGCCCATGAGTCCCTTGGTGGCGATGCGGACGTCGCGGACGTTCTCGATGTCGAACAGCTTGAACAGCCACTCCTGCAGCCGCTTGATCGGGACGTTGGCCATGTCGCCGCCGCTCACGACGACGTCGCGGACGCTGGGCGTGGCGCGCAGGTAGTCGAGCATCGCGTCCCACCGCTCGTTCTGCTTCATCTCGAACTTGTACTTGAGGACCTGCAGCGTGTCGTTGCCGACCAGGTCCATGCGGGTGCAGTGCCCGCAGTACTGCGGGCAGGTCGGGATCAGCTCGGCCAGGACCTTGGTGGGGTAGCGGTGGGTGAGCCCCTCGACCGCCCACATCTCGGCCTCGTGCAACGAGTCGCGCCCGGCCATCGGATGGGACGGGAACTCGCCCTCGCGGTCGGACAGCGCCGGGGCCATGTACCGGCGGACGGGGTCGGCCCGCAGGTCGGTCTCCTGCATCGTGTTGACCATCTGCGGCGGGATCAGCATCGACATCGTGGCGCGCTCCTGCTGGTCGCGCTCGATGTCCTGGTACAGCTCGTCGGTGAGCAGGTCGCCGAGCGCCTTCTTGAGCTCGACGAGGTTCTTGACGGTGTGGGCCCGCTGCCACTGCGCCGAGGTCCACTGCTCGTCGGTGACGTCCCGGTAGCCGGGGAGGCGGCGCCAGTCGGGCTCGACGTACTCGCGCCGCAGCGGGTATTCGAAGGGCTGCTCGGAGGCGTGGGCGTGGAACGCCACGCGCTTGGGGCGCTCCTTGTTCGGCCGGAACTGGTCGCTCATGTCGGGTCTCCGTGGGGTCCCGCGGCCCGGGCCGCGTGATGGGTTCGGGGTCGAGCGCCGGACGAACCGGCCCTCGCCCCGATGATACCCGCAGTTCCTGCGGCGAACCGGGCTTCCCGCCGGAGGATCTTCGACGCGGGATCCACCCTGTCGCGGCGACAGCCCCAGGTGTTATCGTGCTGGCGAGGGTCCAGCACACGGTTGTTCAGCAACACCGGTTGTTCGGCAACACGGGCAGTTCCCTCCCGCCGCGCGAGCGGCGGCCCCGGCGCCTCGGCGCCGGTTCGGCTCGACGGGCGGCGCCACAGGCCCCGACGGCCAAGGAAGGAGGGATGGCTCGTGGCAACCGGTACCGTGAAGTGGTTCAGCCCCGAGAAGGGTTACGGTTTCATCTCCCAGGAGGGTGGCGCGGACGTGTTCGTGCACTTCAGCGCGATCCAGGGTGAGGGATACCGCAACCTGGAAGAGGGTCAGGCGGTCGAGTTCGACGTGACCCAGGGCGACAAGGGACCGCAGGCAGCAAACGTACGGATGGTCTGAGGATCACCCCGGACGTGCAGAGGGACCCGCTCTCCGAGCGGGTCCCTCGTCGTTTCCACGGTCTGGGAAGCCGAACGCCTAGCGCCGGCCGCGGGGGCCACCACGGCCGCCGTCCCGACCGCCCACGCGCGGGCGCCGCTCGAACCGCCCCTGGTCCTTGTCCGGTCTCGGCATCCGCAGCCGGATCGGCGTGGGACCCGTGCGCTCGTACCGCACCCAGATGTGGTCCACCTCGCGCCGGCGCTCCATCTCGCGCCACCCGTCGGCGAGCAGGTGCTTGTGCCGCCCGGCGGCGCTCTTGCGCAGGTTCTCCGTGTTGGGAACCTTCAGGTACAGGCGCTCGACGCGAACTTCCTTGAAGTCGGCCATGGCCGACAAGGGTAGCAAAGGCCGGCCCCGGCTCCGTGTGGACCAGTCCGGGGGCGGGAACCATAGACTCCGGGCCAGGGACGAACCGAAGGCACAAGGAGGTCTGTGGTGGGCACGGTCACGGAGTGGAACGAGATCGCGAGCCAGCTCGGGGTGGACTCGATCCGCTGCTCGACGGCGGCGGGGTCCGGTCATCCGACCTCGTCGCTGTCCGCCGCCCACCTGATGGCCGTCTTATGGTCCGACCACCTGCGCTACGACGTCGCCGACCCCAAGAACAAGGCCAACGACCGGTTCGTCCTGTCGAAGGGCCACGCCTCGCCCCTGATGTTCTCCATCCTCAAGGCCGTCGGCGCGATCGGCGACGAGCAACTCATGTCCTTCCGCCGGTTCGGCTCCCCGGTCCAGGGGCATCCGGTCCCCGTGCCCGAGATGCCGTGGATCGACGTCGCGACGGGCTCCCTGGGGCAGGGCCTCCCGATCGCGCTGGGGATGGCGCTCGCGATGAAGATGGACGGCATCCCCGCGCGCGCGTGGTGCCTGATGGGCGACTCCGAGGTCGCCGAGGGCTCGGTGTGGGAGGCGATGGCGAACGCCTCGTACCACGGGGCCGACAACCTGATCGCGATCTTGGACGTGAACCGGCTCGGCCAGCGTGGGCCGACGATGCTGCAGTGGGATCTGGACGCGTACACCGCGCGGGCCGTGGCGTTCGGCTGGCACGCGATCGAGGTGGACGGCCACGATCCCGAGGCGATCGAAGGGGCGTTCGTCGAGGCCGAGCGCGCCGACCGTCCGGCGATCGTGATCGCCAAGACCGAGAAGGGTCACGGCGTCTCGTTCCTGGCCAACCAGGAGGGCTGGCACGGCAAGGCCCTGTCCGAGGAGGAGGCCCGGCGCGCGATCGCCGAGCTGGGCGGGCCCCGCGAGATCTCGATCACGCCGCCCAAGCCCGAGGCGGGCGTGGCCCCGCCGGCCAACGGCGCCGCCGTCATCCTGCCCGAGTACCGGGAGCCCATCGCGACCCGCAAGGCGTTCGGGGAGGCGCTGGCGGCGCTCGCGGTGCGCCAAGAGGTCGTGGCGCTCGACGGCGAGGTCGCGAACTCCACCCACACCGAGGACTTCCAGAAGGTGGCGCCCGAACGCTTCGTCGAGGGCTACATCGCCGAGCAGAACATGATCGGGATGGCCGTCGGGATGCAGGTCCTGGGCAAGGTCGCGTTCCCGGCGACGTTCGCGGCGTTCCTCGCGCGCGCGTACGACTTCATCCGGATGGCGGCGATCAGCCGTGCGGATCTGCGGATCTCCGGCTCCCACGCCGGCGTGTCGATCGGCGAGGACGGCCCCTCGCAGATGGCGCTGGAGGACCTGGCGATGATGCGTGCGGTGCACGGCTCGACGGTCCTGTACCCGTGCGACGGCAACGCGACCGCCGGGCTGGTGGAGGCGATGGCCGAGGTCCCCGGCATCTCGTACATCCGCACGACGCGCGAGAAGACGCCCGTGGTGTACGAGCCCGGCGACGCGTTCCCGATCGGCGGTTCGAAGACGCTGCGGTCCTCGAACGACGACCGCGTGACGCTCGTCGGCGCGGGCGTCACCCTGCACGAGGCGCTCGCGGCCGCGGACGCGCTCGGCGCGGAGGGCATCTCGGCCCGGGTGATCGACGCCTACTCGATCAAGCCGATCGACGAGGTCGCCCTGCGCACCGCCCTGTCGGAGACCGGCCTGCTGCTCACGATCGAGGACCACTGGATCGAGGGCGGGCTCGGCGACGCCGTGCTCGCGGCCCTCGCGGGCGAGGGCGAGCTCTCGGGGCGGGTCGTCAAGGTGGCGGTCACCGAGATGCCGGGTTCTGGCACGCCAGAGGAGCTGCGCGACTGGGCGGGGATCTCGGCCGGCAGGATCGCCGAGCGCGTCCGGTCGCTGCTCGGCTGAGCGGAGGCTAGACCTCGAGCGGGACCAGCTCGAAGCGGTTCACGTCCACCAGCCCGCGGTCGGTGAGCTTGAGCTCGGGGACCACCGACAGCGACAGGAACGACATCGCCGAGAACGGGGACGGCAGCGTCGTGCCGAGCTCCACGGCCGCGCGCTCGATCGCGTGCGTGCGGACCGCGACCTCCTCGACCGGCAGGTCCGAGAGCAGGCCGCCGAACGGGCACGGCATCTCGGCCAGGACCCGGCCGTTCGCGACCGCGAGCTGGCCGCCGCCGATCTCGCGCAGCCGGTTCGCCGCCGCGGCCATGTCCGCGTCGTCGACGCCCACCACGACCAGGTTGTGCGCGTCGTGCGCCAGGCTCGTCGCGAGCGCCCCGGCCTCGATCCCGAACCCGCGGACGAAGCCGAGCCCGATCCGTCCGGTGTTGCGGTGTCGTTCGATCACGGCGATCTTGGCCAGGCCGCTCTCGGGCGCGGCCACCGCGTGTCCGTCGCGAACGGGCGGCGTCTCCACCAGGGCCCGGGTCACGATCTGGCGGGGATGCACGCCGATCACGCGAACGCTGCCGTTCGCGACGATCGCGAAGTCCTGCGGCGCGAGCTCGCGGATGCGCACGCTCCCGCGCATCCAGTCGGGGAGCTCGGAGCCCGCGATCTCGACCGACATCGTTCCCTCGGAGACCCGCCGGCCGTGCTTCCACACGCCGACCGGGCGGAACGAGACCAGGTCGGGCACGGCGACGATGTCGGCGAGGTAGCCGGGCGCCACCGCCCCGCGTTCGGGGAGCCGGTGGTAGCGGGCCGCGTTCAGCGTCCCCATCACCACCGCGTCCGAGGGCGGGCACCCCATCGCCACGGCCTTGCGGATCACGTCGTTGACGTGACCCTCCTGCAGGAGGTGGTCGGGCTCGAGGTCGTCGGTGCACAGCAGGCAGTTGGTCGGGCCGTGCTCGAGCACCATCGGCAGGACCGCCTCGAGGTTCCGGGCGGCCGAGCCCTCGCGGATCATGATCCACATGCCCAGCCGGCGCTTCTCGAGTGCCTCCTCGTACGTGGTGCACTCGTGGTCGCTCATCACGCCGGCCGCCAGGTAGGCGTTCAGCGCGCGGCCCGAAAGCCCGGGCGCGTGGCCGTCCACGTGGCGGCCACCGACGGCCCGGAGCTTGGCGATGGCGTCGTCCTCGCCGGCCACGACCGCGGGGAAGTCCATCATCTCGGCCAGGCCGATCGCGTTGGGCTCCTCCTGGAGGAACGCGGTGATGTCCTCGGCGGTCACGGTCGCCCCGTTGGACTCGAAGGGGGAGGCCGGCACGCAGCTGGAGACCATGACGAACACGTCCAGCGGAACCTCGACCGCGCTGCGCAGCATCGCGCGGACGCCGTCCAGGCCGAAGACGTTGGCGATCTCGTGCGGATCGAGCACGACCGTGGTGGTTCCCCACGGCAGCGCGGCGCGCGCGAACTGGTCGATCGTGAGCTTGGTCGACTCCAGGTGCATGTGGCCCTCGACGAACCCGGGCAGCAGGATCAGGTCCGTGATGTCGACGCGCTCGGCGCCCTCGTAGCCCGGACCGACCCCGGCCACGTGCCGGCCCGCGATCGCGACGTCGGCCTCGAGCAGCTCGCCGGTGAAGACCGAGAGCACCCTGCCGCCGGACAGGACCACGTCGGCGGGCTCGTCGCCGCGCGCGACGGCCAGCCGGCGGGCGAGGTCCTCCTCCATCCCGGAAGGGTAGCCCAACGCCTCACGATAGGATGCGGCGCCGTGCTCACCGCCGACACGCTGCCGAAGCCACGCCTCCGCGGCCGGATCCACCAGGTCGCGTTCTTCGTGTCGATCCCCGCCGGCGTGATCCTGGTCGCGCTGGCCGAGGGTGCCGTGGCCACGACGGTGGCCGCCGTCTACGCGCTGAGCCTGGCCGCCGTGTTCGGCTCGAGTGCCGCGTACCACCGGGGCCGATGGAGCGAGCGCGCCCGCCGCTGGATGAAGCGCCTGGACCACTCGATGATCTTCGTGCTGATCGCGGCCAGCTACACGCCCGTGGCGGTGCTGGTGCTGGGTGGCACGTGGGAGGCGGTGCTGCTCTCGCTCGCGTGGGTGGGCGCCGTGGTCGGGGTCACGCTGAAGATGGCGCAGCCCGACGGACACCACGTGATCGGGGGCATCCTGTACATGACGCTCGGCTGGCTGGCGGTGATCGCGCTCCCGCAGCTGTTCGCCCAGCTGACCACCGCGGAGGCCGTGCTGATGGTGGCCGGCGGCCTCCTGTACACGGCGGGCGCCATCGTGTTCGCGACCAAGAAGCCGGACCCGTCGCCGTCCACGTTCGGCTACCACGAGATCTGGCACGCGTTCATGGTGGCGGCCGCCTGCTGCCACTACGCGATGATCTTGCTCATCATCCTTCCGCCGTAAGGCGTGGCTGGTATCGTGAGGGGCGAGGACGGCGATCGCCGTCCGTGAGGTTTGTTCTTCGTTCCTCCTTCGGAATGTGTTGGCCGGTGACGGCCGCGCGGTCTCGGGAGCAAAGGCCGAACCTCCCCACGACCCACGAGGCCGTGCCTGCGCCCGGCGCGGGAGGCCTCCGAGACGCGGTGCCTCCGATGCGCCGCACGAAGGAGAGAGCATGACCGGCACGTTTTCCGATCTCGGCGTGTCCGCGCGCGTTCGCGGCACGCTCGCCCGGCGGGGCGTCACCGAACCCTTCGCCGTGCAGTCCCTGGTGCTCGAGGACGCGATCGCAGGCAGGGACGTCCTGGCTCGGTCCGCGACCGGCTCGGGCAAGACCCTGGCCTTCGCGATCCCGATCGTCGAGACGATCCGCCCGCACGACCCCGCGCCCTCCGCGCTCGTCCTGGTCCCGACCCGCGAGCTCGCGCAGCAGGTCGCCGACGAGTTCGACGACATCGCGCAGGCGCAGGGCCTTCGGGTCGGCGTCGCCTACGGCGGCGTCAGCATCCGAGAGCAGGGCAAGCGCAACCAGCGGGCGCACGTCCTGATCGCGACGCCCGGACGGCTGCAGGACCTGGCCGAGCGCGGGAGCGTCCACCTGGATCGCGTTCGGATCCTGGTGCTGGACGAGGCCGACCGGATGCTGGACATGGGGTTCCAGCCCCAGGTCGACCGCATCGTCCGTCGGATCCCCAAGGACCGGCAGACGATGTTCTTCTCGGCCACGCTGGACGGCGCGGTCGGCAACCTCGCCCGCGCCTACACGCGCGACGCGATCCTGCACGAGGTCGAGTCGGCGACCGAGACCGTCGACGGGCTCGACCACCGGTTCGTGCAGGTGGACGCCCGCAACAAGGTCGACGCGCTGATCGAGCTCCTGGAGCACGACGGTGAGCTGACCCTCGTGTTCGTCCGCACCAAGCGCGGGGCCGACCGCCTGGTGCACAAGCTCCGCCAGCGGAACGTGCAGGCCGAGGCGCTGCACGGCGACCTGCCTCAGCGGGCGCGGCAACGCGCGCTGGACCGGTTCGAGCGTGGCTCGGTGCGCGTGCTGGTCGCCACCGACGTCGCCGCCCGAGGGCTCGACCTCGAGCGCATCAGTCACGTCGTGAACTACGACCCGCCGCAGGACGACAAGGGCTACGTGCATCGTGTGGGCCGGACGGCGCGAGCCGGTCGAACCGGCACCGGCATCACGCTGGTGACGGCGGACCAGCAGGGCGACGTCGGCCGCATGGCCGCGCGCCTGGACCTCCACGAGGCGTTCGAGGAGGAGGGCATGAAGGTGGCGCCGCCTCGCGTCGTCTTCTCGGCCAGCGCCTCCGGGCGTCGTTCGGGCCTGCGCCCGCCGCGGCGCCGCGTGCTGTAGCCGGCTCGGGCCCTACGCGACGGTGAACGCCGTGCGCATCCCCTGCGGGCCCACGCGAGCACCGACCGAAGGGCGGGCGTCGCGTCAGCAGCCGCGCTCGTCGGGCAGGAGGGGCCGCAGGATCAGGCGGTACGTCGTCCCGTCGCTCTCCCACGGCGTGAGCTGGTTCGCGGTCTGCCCGGCCGCGTAGACCTCCTCGAACTCGTCACCCGAGACCACGCCGCACCGGGTCTGCGGATCGTTCGCGAGTGGCTCCCCGAACCCGGACAGCGGCGTGCCGAGCGGCCAGTCCATCGGTTCCTGCGGCAGTTCGGGATCGCCCTGGTACGGGAGGACGTACACGCGCATCTCGGTCGGGTCGAACGACGTCTCCTCGCCGACCGAACCCTTCGGCAGCCAGCTCTTCAGGTCGCCGAGCGTGGCCTGGAACCCCGCGAGCGCGGCTCGCGCCTTCGCGTCCTCCTTGCTCCCGCACGTGCCGGCGGGTGCGCCCGTCGAGCCGCCGGCGCCCGAGCCTTCAGCCCCGGTGGCACCCGCGACGCCGACGTCGAGCGCATACGCGGAGACCACGGACGTGGATCCGTTCGCGTTGGTGGTGAAGACGGTCGTGGCCGCGTCGGCGATGCACATGTCGCCGTAGTCCTTGTCGCCGTCCATCAGGCCGGCGTCCCTCGCCGCCTCGAGGATCGCCTGCACGCCCTCCTCGGTGATGGATGTGCGGAGGAGGTTCGGCAGCGCGGGCGGCGGATAGATCTCGATCTGGGGTCCCGTCACGATCAGCGTGCCGTCGCCGAACAGCGACCAGAAGGGCACGCTCGACAGCGTGAACTCGTAGGGGACGAACCCGCCCTGGTACTCGACCCGCAGGACGAGCTCGTCGGCGCCGGTCGGATGGGCGATGCCTCCACTCGTGCCCGAGGGGCCCGAGCCGCCGGCCCCCGGTCCGCCGTCGTTCAGCCGGCCGCAGGCCGAGGCCAAGATCGCCACCGCCGCGATCGTCACGCCGATCCGCTTCGCGCTCATCGGTCCTCCGGGTCGGGATCGTGCTTCGACGCCCCGCAGGGGCGGGAGGGTTCCGCGCCCGGGAACGTTCGCGCCCGCGCTAGGCTGTCCCGGATGCGGGCGCTGCGCAAGACCACGCCGGATCCCGGCGCCGACCTCGAAGACATCCCGATCCCCGAGCCCGGCGAGGCGGAGGTCCTCGTGCGCGTGCACGCGGCATCGATCTGCGGCACCGACCTGCACATCTACGACTGGAACGAGTGGGCCGAGGGCCGGATCAAGACCCCGATGACGTTCGGTCACGAGCTGGCCGGGACGGTCGAGGAGGTCGGACCCGAGGTCCATCACGTCCATCCCGGGGCGTTCGTCGCGGCCGAGACGCACATCGCCTGCGGCGTCTGCTCGACCTGCCGCACCGGCCGGGCGCACATCTGTCGGAACCTCAAGATCCTCGGCGTCGACACCGACGGCGCCTTCGCCGAATACGTCGTGGTGCCGGCCGAGAACGCCTGGATCGTTGGCGAGGGCATCCATCCGGACCACGCGTCGGTGATGGAGCCGTTCGGCAACGCCGTGCACGCGACGTTCGGCACCGAGGGCGGCGAGGACCTGCTCACCAACCCGGTCGCGGTGATCGGGTGTGGGCCGATCGGGTTGTTCTCGGTGGGGATCGCGCGGGCGCTCGGCGCCTGGAAGGTGATCGCGATCGAGCCCAACGACGAGCGGCGGGCGCTCGCCGCAAAGATGGGCGCCGACCTCCTGGTGGACCCGAAGTCCGACGACCCCGTCGAGGTGGTCATGGACGCGACCGACGGCAACGGCGCCGAGGTCGTCCTGGAGATGTCGGGGAACGCCACCGCGATCGACCAGGGGACGCGCATGCTCGCCCGCGGCGGACGCATGTCGCTCCTGGGGCTTCCCGACCGGCCGGTGACGTTGGACCTGAGCGACCAGGTGATCTTCAAGGAGGCCCGGATCCTGGGGATCACCGGCCGCCAGATGTTCCGCACGTGGCAGCAGACGACCACGCTGCTCTCGACGGGGAGGGTGGACGTCTCGCCGGTCATCACCCACCGGTTCCCGATGGACCGCTACCGGGAGGCGTTCGAGACCGCGGCGTCGGGCCACGCGGCCAAGGTCATCGTCTTCCCCGACGGGCGCCCGTCCTAGCGCTCGGTCACAGGTAGCCGGCCGTGCCCGTCGCGGGCGGTTCGTCGCGGCCCGTCGCGGGCGACGGCTCCCGGCGTGCGGCGGCCGTCGCCACCACGGTGAACGCAAGCGTCTTGGCGTCCTCGCCCTGGATCGAGATCACGACCCGGTAGCCGCCCGTCGAGGGGAGCGCGAGGCCGTTCAGGTTCAGCGCGATCGGCACGATCTGCTCCTCGGCGGCCCCGGCCGTGAACTCCCCGGCGATCCGGTTGATCGGGCCCTCGGGTCCGGTGCCGAGCGTGAGGTCCTGCCCGGCGGGTCCCACCAGCCGGAGCTCGAACCGCCGCGACTGCGCCGGCGCGCCCGCGGGCACCCGGAACAGCAGCCCGATGCCGATGCGGTCGTGCCGCGCGGGGAACCGGGCCACGCCGATGCGGTTCCAGCCGGCCCCGAGCGCGTACAGCTTGCCCTGCACGGCCGAGACCGAGTCCGCGAGGAACCCGTCGAGCTCGATCTCCATCTGCCTGCGTCTCCATCGCCGCCGGACGACACAGCGTAATGCGGTAGCGTGGGTTCCCGATGCCGGGCGCGCTCGACTACCTGAACGAGGAGCTCGCGAAGCTCGACGCCCAGGGGCTCCTGCAGCACATCCGCACCCTGGAGGGGCCGACGGGGGCGCGCGCGCGGTTCGACGGCCGCGACGTGATCAACCTGGCGTCGAACAACTACCTCGGCCTGTCGAACCACCCGCGGATGAACGCGGCCGCGGCCAGGGCGGCCACCGAGCTCGGCGCCGGCAGCGGCGCCGTCCGCACGATCGCGGGCACGATGACGATGCATCGCGAGCTCGAGCGGCGGTTCGCGGCGTTCAAGCACGCCGAGGACGCCGTGATGTTCCAGTCCGGGTTCACGGCGAACGCCGGCACGGTGGCCGCGATCTTGGACAAGCAGGACGTGATCGTGAGCGACCGCCTGAACCACGCCTCGATCATCGACGGCGCGCGCCTGTCCCGGGCCGAGATCAGGGTGTTCGACCACAAGGACGCCGATCACGCCGACCGCCTGCTGCAGGAGTCCAGGGCGCCCGACCGCCGCCAGCTGCTGATCACCGACGGCGTGTTCTCGATGGACGGCGACATCGCGCCGTTGCCGGCGCTCGTGGAGGTCGCCGAACGCCACGGCGCGATCATGATGGTCGACGACGCGCACGCCTCCGGCGTCCTGGGCGCCGGGGGAGCGGGCACCGTCGACCACTTCGGGCTGCACGGGCGCGTGGACGTCCAGGTCGGGACGCTGTCCAAGGCGATCGGGGTCCTGGGTGGGTTCATCGCGGGCCCGCGCCAGCTGATCGAGTGGCTGCACAACCGCGGCCGGCCCTTCCTGTTCTCGACCAGCGCGCCGCCGTCGGCCGTCGCCGCGTGCATCGAGGCGCTCGACATCATCCGCGACGAACCCGAGCGCCTCGAGCGCCTGTGGTCGAACACGGACGCGTTCAAGCGGGGGCTGCACGAGCTCGGGTTCGACACGGGCGCGAGCGAGACGCCGATCACCCCGGTGATCACCGGGGACGAGGAGGCCACGCAGGCGTTCGCGCGCCGGCTCTTCGAAGAGGGCGTGTTCTGCCCGGCGATCGTGTTCCCCACCGTGGGCCGCGGGCTGGCCCGCGTTCGGACGATCGTGACGGCCGATCACACCCGGGACGATCTCGGGCAGGCCCTGGAGGTGTTCGGGCGGGTCGGGAGCGAGCTGGGGCTCCGGTAGCGGCTACGCGGTGCCGGCGACGCCGGCGCGGACCCCGCGGAAGATCAGGTCCAGCCCGAAGTCGAACTGCTGGTCCGGGTCGCAGTCGGCGAAGTGGGGCAGGCACGCCACGACGTTGTCGAAGCCGGAGCCCTGCAGGGCGGTCACGGCCTCGTCGTGCTGCCGGGCATGCTCCTCGTCGTTGCCGAGCATCAGCCCCTGCTCCATCGTCACGTACCCCAGGATGTAGCTCCCGAGCGCGTTGAACGCCTGCGCGGCGTCGCGTTCGGACAGGCCCGCGCGACGGAGCAGCCCCAGCGCCTTGTCCATCGCCCCGAACGCGGCCAGCCCTTCCAGGGGTTTGTGTCGCTCGGCGAGCAGCTGGCAGACGCTGGGATGCAGGTTGAGGAGCCGTCGCCACTCGTGCGACATGGCTCGGCCGTCCCGCATCCAGTCCCCCGTCAGCTCCGGGTAGTCGAACTCGGTGAACACGCGTTCGGTGACGCCGTTCAGGATGTCGTCCTTGTCCTCGACGTGGTTGTACAGGGACATGGCCTCCACGCCGAGCTCGCGCCCGATCCGGCGCATCGTTACGGCATCCAGGCCCTCGGCGTCCATAACCCGCAAGGCGGCCTCGACGATCCGTTCCTTGGTGAGCGGCTCCCGCCGCGGTGTCTGATCGGTCTGCGATGCTTCGGTCTTCACGTTCATCCACCGTCCATCTGGTTCAGGGAGTCTTTTCCCCATCGGGAGGAAGGAAGTCCCTCCTTCCAGGGTTGACACCTTACATCGTACGCCTATACTCCGTACGTCGTAAGCATATGGTGTAAGTCGGTCCGGTTCAAGTCCGGACCCCGAGAGCAGGGGGAACACGATGAGGCTGAATCCGGAGTCCATCGCCCGAGCCAGCAGCCGGCACCCGTGGCGCACCGTCGGGATCTGGGCGGTGATCCTGGTCCTGGGGTTCGGGGCATCGGGGGTGCTGCTGAGCGACGCACTCACGACCGACTTCGACTTCACGAACAATCCCGAGGCCATCCAGGCGAAGAAGCTCCTCGAACAGGAGGGGCTCGAGCAGGACGTCTCACCCGAGACGTTCGTGATCACTGGTCCGGAGGGAGCCACGACCGATCCCGCGTTCGCCGAGACGGTGAACGGGGCGCTCGATGACCTCCGCGGTCTGGATCCCAGCGTCGTCCTTCAGGTGCCGTCGGGGTTCCCGCTTCCTGAGCAGGAGGCATCGGACCCACAGGTCGCCGCGCTCGGACCGATCCCATCGAAGGACGGGACCGCCGTGCTGTTCAGCGTCGTCCTGGTAGGGGACAGCGATCAGACCGCCACGATCGTCGAGGATCTGAATGCGATCCGTGATCGGTACACGACGGGGGACACCCAGTTCTACATGCTGGGCGAACCGACCTCGACCGATGACTTCAAGAAGATCTCTGAAGAAGACCTTCGCAAGGGCGAGTTCTTCGGGATCGCCGTCGCGATCATCGTCCTGCTGGTCGTGTTCGGTTCGCTGATCGCCGGTGTGACGCCGATCATCATGGGGATCTTCGCCATCGGTGTGGCGCTCGGGTTGGTCGGGGTGTTCGGACAGGTCTGGCGCTTCAGCTTCTTCGTCCCGAACCTGATCTCGATGATGGGGCTGGCCGTCGGGATCGACTACTCCCTGTTCATCGTCTCCCGGTACCGCGAGGAGCGCCAGCACGGGCGGGACAACCTGGAGGCGGTCGGCCGGTCGGGGGCGACGGCGAACCGAGCCGTCTTCTTCAGCGGCATGATCGTGGTCCTCGCGCTCGCCGGCATGCTGCTGGTCCCGACGACGATCTTCAGGGGTCTGGCGGGCGGCGCGATCATGGTCGTGCTGATCTCGGTCGCCCTGTCGATGACGCTCCTGCCGGCCTTGATGGCGCTGTTCGCGGATCACCTCGTGAAGCCCGGCTGGCTCTTCGGCCGCGGCCGCACCCTCGAGCACGGCCGGGCCGGCGGCTTCTGGGATCGGGCCACGCGCACCGTCATGGCTCGGCCGTGGGTGTGGTTGATCGCGACCGCGACCTTCATGATCGTGCTCTCCGTCCCGTACTGGGCACAGTCGAACCCGCACGACAGCAGCCGGGGGATCCGGACCGGGTTCTCGGGCATCTCGACGATCCCCGAGGACATCCCGACGAGGCAGGCCTTCGACGTCCTGATCGCGAAGTTCCCGACCGCGGGTCAGCAGTCGACCGCGGACGTCGTGATCCCGGGGGACGCCTCGGACCCGGCCGTGCAGCAGGGGATCCAGGACCTGGAGGCCGCAGCCGCCCAGAATCCGTCGTTCGGGCAGGCCCAGCCGCCGCAGACGAGTGCTGATGGAACCGCGACGATCGTCCGGTTCCCGTTCGCGGGCGCGGCGTCGGACGCATCGAGCGAGGCGGCGGTCGATGCCGTCACGGCGATGCGTGAGGACTACGTCCCCCAGGCGTTCGGTCAGGACTCAGGCGTGCTCGTCGGTGGGGACACCGCCCTCACGAAGGACTTCTTGGACGTCTCGTCCTTCTACACGCCGATCATCCTGGCGCTCGTGCTCGGGCTGTCGTTCATCCTGCTGACGGTGGTCTTCCGCTCGATCGTCGTGCCGGCCAAGGCGATCGTGATGAACCTGCTGTCGGTGGGTGCCGCCTATGGACTGATCGTCCTGATCTTCCAGAAGGGGGGTCCGGCCTTCGCGAAGTCGATCGCCGATGCCCTGAACTTCATCCAGGTCGACGCGATCGAGGCGTGGCTGCCGCTGTTCCTGTTCTCGATCCTGTTCGGCTTGTCCATGGACTATCAGGTGTTCCTGATCAGTCGGATCCGGGAGGAGTACGACAGGTCGGGCGACAATTCGGAGGCTGTGGCCTTCGGCCTGAGGACCACGGGCGGCATCATCACGGGCGCCGCGATCATCATGGTTGCGGTCTTCGCTGCCTTCGCCACCGGACGGATCGCCGGGCTCCAGCAGATGGGGTTCGGGCTCGCGGTCGCGGTCTTCTTGGACGCGACGATCGTCCGATCGATCCTGGTGCCCTCGGCGATGAAGCTGCTCGGCCACCGCAACTGGTACCTGCCCAAGTGGCTGCAGTGGCTGCCCAAGTTGGACGTGGAAGGTCATGAGACCCAGGAGCAGCCGGTGCTGGTGCCCGCCGTCGAGACCGAGACCGTCGGCGCCCGCGACGACGGCTGATCTCGAGCCGAGCACCGGGCCAAGAGGAAGGGGCCTCCCCGTAGGGGAGGCCCCTTCCGCGTTCCCGTCGGCCGGCGGGGCGCCCGGTCCCTCACCGGCGATGTGACCCGACGCTCAGGGCGTCGGGTCGGCCAGCGCGATGCCCCAGATGTCCGAGTTCCCGAACGCCGCCGGGCAATCCACCTGGACCACCGGCGCCTCCGGCGGATCCTCCTCCTGCGTCTTGCCGTGCTCGCGCTCGAACTCCTCGACGCCGCGCGGCTCCTCGGGCTCTGCGGTCTGCATACCCGTCGCGACGGCCTCGTCGTGCAGGCCCTGCCGGTACGTGTCGATCGCCGGGCAGTCCGCGGCCTCGCGGACGTCGTTCCACACCGCCGCGCCGTAGTCGCGCGTGGCGGCCGCGTAGACGTAGTCGCCAAGGAACTCGGCCGCCAGGTCGTTCTGGCTCGAGCCCCGGGCGTCTCCGGACGTACCTCGATGGACCTCGGTGAACGGGCCCACCGCACCGTCATCGGCCACGTCGGCGTGGAGCACGACGCCGACCAGCTGCCGGTCGTTGCCCGCGCCCTCGGCGCTGTCGCGGAACGGCGTGGTGAACGCGTTGTAGACGACCCACACGTCCGTCCCGTTCGGGGAGATGGCCGGGGCCGAGTAGTAGCCGCGGTCACCCTCCTGCGTGATGTCGGCGAAGTCCGTCCAGGTGTCACCGCCGTCGGTCGAGGTGGTGAACAGGACGTTCTCGTCGTTCAGCGCCTCCTGCTCGGTCGTGGCAAGGACGATCTGGTTGGTCGCGTCCTCGCCGGTCGGCGCCCCGTTGGCGATGTCCACCGACGGGACCGGCATCAGGTCGTCGCGAGCGCCGGCCACGCCGTCCATCACGCACCGGCCGATCGAGGGCTCGACCTCCTCACATCCGTCCTTGACGTCGAACAGGTCGACGGGCCGCTGCCAGGTGGCCCCGCCGTTGAACGAGCGGACCATCTGGATCGTGCCGGTGGCCGACCCCTCGGCGTCGAAGGCGAACTGGTACACGAAGACGTACACGGTGCCTTCGGAGTCCGTGCGGATCGTGCATCCGGAGCGCCCGAACCCGTTCGGGCTGTTGATGTTGTTGGTCGCGGTCGTGACTTTCTTCTGCGTCCAGCTGTCACCGCCGTCGCCGGAGGTCAGGACGTAGAGCGGCTGCGGGGTGAACCCGCCGCCGAACGCCCCGCCGAACCCCGCGTAGCACACGTACGCGTTGCCGAAGAACGGGCTGGACTCGGCGTTGTCCGCCCAGACCTGCTCCTTGTCGGAGAACAGGGCCGAGTTCTGCTTGCTCGCGACCACTGGCGCCTGCCAGTTGTCCTGGTCCGCCACGATCTCGGGCGTGAGGCCGCTGTCGGACGGGCCGTCGATCCGCGAGACCGCGATCGCCTCGAACCCCTTGAACGCCTGCGATCCGGGCAGCTTCGAGGTCAGGTTGGCGTAGTACAGGCGGCTCCCGTTGTCCCAAGAAAAGCTCCCGTCCCCGTCCGGCACCGGGCCGAACGCCAGGGCCGGGTCGCCGTCGGACACCAGCCCGGCCGTGTCGTAGCCGGGCAGCGTTCCGATGTCACCGGTCTCCGGCACACACGGGTCGGGCCCGAGGCAACCGCGGGCCGAGAGCCCCTGGTAGGTCGGCTGGTTCCAGCTGGCCCCCGAGTCGAACGAGAAGTAGATGCCGGAGCCGCCCACGCCGTCGGTGAACGGGCACGTGGTCGGGTCACCGGCGGCACACGCCTCCATATCGATGTTGTCGTTGGCGCCGGCCGCCAGGACCGTCGGATGGTTGGCGTCGATCGCCACGGCCGGTTCGTTCTGCTTGTTCTGGGAGAACGGGGTGTTCGGGCTCCCGTTGGTCACCTCGACGTCCCCTTGTGCGGATGCGGGCAGCTGCGGGATCGCGACGACGATCGCCGCTACTGCCGCGACGAGCAGTGGAGCGAGGGATCTCCTTCGCACCATGGACCTCCTTTCCGTCCGTGGGTGTCCGGGCGAACACCCGTGCCCGCGTACCCAGGTCGCAGAGACTCGACACGCGTTCGGCCGAGAAATCTCGCGCCTCCCGGCCGCGCATGCCGCTCCGGGCATTGGTAGGGTCCGGCGCCATGGAGGGTCCGTCCGGCGAGGCGAGCGAGGCCGAGGCTCCCTCGGCGCAGGAGCTGCAGGACCTCGAGCTGCGCAGGGAGCGGGACGCCCTGCGCGAGTCGCTCGGGCGGATCGGCGCCTGGAGCTTCGCGCTGGAGGCGATGCCGGCCGCCGAGGAGCGGGACGCCGCGGCCGAGATCGAGTCGTTCGGCTACCGCGCGATCTGGATCCCCGAGGCGGTCGACAGTCGGGAGGCGTTCGCGCACGCGGGGTGGCTGCTGTCCAGCACCGAGCGCGCGATCGTCGCCACCGGGATCGCGAACATCTGGGCGCGGGACCCCACCGCGATGGCCAACGGCTGGCGGATGCTCTCCCATGCGTACCCCGGGCGGTTCCTGCTCGGGATCGGGGGGAGCCACCAGGGG
>Ga0081455_10001129_pt1 | contig 33388 bp, 36 predicted proteins | sample TabmetS3T2R1_FD_70207 | JGI IMG/M metagenome (GOLD analysis project Ga0081455, IMG submission 70207) | Tabebuia heterophylla rhizosphere microbial communities from the University of Puerto Rico - S3T2R1 | ecosystem: Host-associated > Plants > Roots > Rhizosphere ...
GGCGGGCGGATCGTGACCGTCGGCACCTGCATGACGCGGGGGGTGCCGGGGCCGGGCGGGACGCTCTACGCGACGAGCAAGGCGGCGCTGGTCGGCCTGACGAAGGCGCTCGCGCGCGAGCTCGGGGCCCGTGGGATCACCGCGAACATCGTGCACCCCGGGCCGACGGACACCGACATGAATCCCGCCGACGGGCCGTACGCGCCGGACCAGGCGGCGATGACGGCGCTGGGGCGGTTCGGGACGGCCGAGGAGGTGGCGGACACGGTCGCCTACCTGGCCGGCGCGGACTACGTCACCGGGGCGGAGTTCGCGGTGGACGGCGGCCACGCGGCGTGAGCCTGCGGCGGGCGGGCCGGCCGTGGGTGCGGGTGCGTCGTGGCCCGCGTCCCTGGGGGCTCTGCCCCCAGACCCCCGCTTCGGCCTGAACGGCCTCGTCCTCAAACGCCGGACGGGCTCAAGGATGGAGGCTCGTCCGGCGATCGAGGAGCTCGGCTCAGCCGCCCAGTTCCTGGTGCCTGGCCGCGAGGGCCGCCGCTCCGGGCTCCGTCAGGGAGCCGTACAGGCGCAGGCGGGAGATGCCGCCGTCGGGGTAGATGTCCACGCGCGCGTGCGTGCCGACGGCCGGGGCGTCGAGGACGAAGCGGTGGTTGGTGTCGGGCTGGAGGCGGGTGCGCGGCAGGACCTCGCGCCACTCGCCGCTGTCGCCGTCCTTCACCGAGACCGACGCCCAGCCCGCGCTGTTGCCCTTCAGATACGCCGTGTCGATCTCGACGGCGCGGATCTCGGCCTGGGCCGCGAGGCCGTAGCGGATCCAGTCGTTGCCCTGGTCGCGCCGGCGGCGGGTCTCCCAGCCGTCGTCCATCTTGCGGGAGCGGCCCGGCTGGATGGTGTTGGTGGCCGGGGAGTAGAAGAGGTTGGAGGCGTCCTCGACCCGGCCGCCGTTCTCCAGGGCGACCACGTCGAACGTGCCGAGGGTCCGCAGCCACCGCGGGTCCGGTACGACCTCGCCGTACACGCGCAGGCGCGCGATGCCGCCGCGCACATTGTTCTCGACCTCCGCGCGTCGCCTCTCGTCGAGCTTGACGAGCGCCGGTAGATAGACCTGCGGGAAGGCGCCCGACGTCACCTGTTCGAGACAGCCGTGCGGGTAGTGGATGAGGTACTCGAGCCGCCCGTCGAGATTGAGCGGCGGGATCGCCGACACTTCGAGATTCGCGGACTGCGTGCCGTCGAGCCCGAAGCCCTTGAGGTCGGCTTTCCAGGATTCGCCCGCGCGGATCGTGCCGCGCGTGAGTCGCGTCACCGGCACGTTCGGACTGCGGATCTCGAGCCAGATGTCCGCCTCGGCGCGGAACTTGCCGCTCGACGCGACCACGCGGATCTTGCCCGCGCCGAGCCGCGTGCCCGAGCGCAACGCGAGGAAGCCGAGCTTCTCCTCGGGCCGGCTGAACGTCACCGTCGTCGCCTTCGCGCCATTCGGCGTGAAGCGCGGGTCGAGCTCCATCGACAGCGACACGTTCTTGATCGACGGATCGCTCGCGAACACCGACACGGGCATCGTGATTTGTTCTTCCGGTCCGACGATCCGCGGCAGCGTCGGCAGGATCATGAGCGGCTGCCGCACGAACACCGATTTGTCCGCCGACCCATACGCCGCGCCGTCACCGGCCACGAGCATCACGCGCACCGCGCCCACGTACTGGGGCAGGGCGATCTCATGCGTCTTCTTGCCGCCGGCCTCGAGCGCAAACGGCCCGATGAACCGCACGACGGGCGGGAAGCGTGACTTGCCTTCATCCGGATTCACGGGCTGCCCCGCATCCGAGCCGCCGAGCGCGAGCAGGCGATCGAGCGCGCCGCCGTATGCACCGGCGACGTCGTCGAACAGGTCCCACGTCGCGACGCCGAGCGCCTCGCGCTTGTAGAACTCGCCGTGCAGGTTCGGCGTCTTGAAGTTCGTGAGGCCCAGCAAACCCTCATCGACGACCGCGATCGTGTAGTTCATCGCGCGGCCATTGGCCTCGCGCACGTCGATCGTTGCCTTGGACGCCGGCTTCCATTCGTCGGCCGTCGTGATGACGGGCGTTATCTTCGTCGCCGGGTCGCTCACCTTGAGCGGGATCACGCCGTACAGGCGGATCGGCCGGTCGTTCGTCTTGTTCGCGTGCGGCTGCACGAGCGTGACGGCCACGTAGACGTTCGGCGCCATCTCCGCCGTGATCGGGATGCTCACGCGGTTCTGCTTCGGCTTCGCCTCGATCCAGCGATGCTCGAGCACGCGGCTGCCGGTTTCGAGCGTCAGTAGCGCGCGGCCGTCGCTGGCCTCGGGTAGTTGGACCACCGCCGTATCACCGACCTTGTATTCCTCCTTGTCCGCCGTCAGCGTGAGGATGTTGGCCGCGGGCCCGGACTGGTCGCGCGCAGTGCCCGCCCAGCTGGGCCAGTCGATGTAGAACGTGCGGCCCGTGCAGTGGCCGCCGCTCGTGTCGCAGGCGCGGATCAGGTAGCGGCCCCACTCGGGGTATTTCACCTCGAACGTGAACTCGCCCTTGCCATCCTTCGTCGCGACCGTGTCCTGCTGGATGATCGCCTGGCTCTCGCTCTGCGCGTACTGCGCGAGCGAGTCGCCGTTCTGGTCCCACCACCATTTCCACTCGATCTTGTAGAGCGTGACCTGCACCATGTCGACGCTCACGGGCTTGCCCGCGGCGTCGAGCGTCGCGAGCTCGACGACATGCTTCTTGTCCGTCATGAGCATGTCGCGCGACACGTCGCCCTTCGGCAGGCGCAACCCGACGAAGCGGTCGAACGGCGCGATGGTGCGCGTCTCGCGCGAGATGCTGAACGCGCCGCCGTTCTCGAACACGCGCGTGACGAACGTCGCGGCCAACATGCCGGGCACGTCGCGCGGCAGCTCGAGGTTCTTCTCGAACGAGACCTTGCCGTCGGCGTCGAGCTCGCCGTCGAACAGCGTGAGCGGCTCGCCCGAGAACGTGCGCGCCGGGTCGTCGAAGATGAAGTCGGCGTTGCGCGTGAACTTCGTCGTCGTCGGCTTGAGCGTCACCTCGATCTTGCTGTGCAGGTTCGCGGCCGTCGCGCCCGAGAGCCACTGCGATTCGATGCCGCCCTTGAGCGGCGTGCTTTCGAGCACGTCGGAGTCCCCGAGCTTGAGATCGATCTTGAGGCGGTTCGGCATCACCGTCTCGATCTTGAGGTTCTTCGTGAACGCCGTGCCGCCGACGAGCGCGGTTGCCGTCCAGTCGCCCGTCATCGCATCGGCGCCCGTCGACAGCATGAACGCGTAGAACTGCCCGACGGGCGTCGTGTTCGTGAGCGTCTGCACGAGCTGATTGCGCGGGTTGCGCAGCTCGAGCGTCACGGGGTGGTCAGGCGGCAGCGTCTTGAGCTTGTCCTGCAGCGCGAATGTCAGGTAGATCGAATCTCCCGGACGCCACACGCCGCGGTCGCCGTAGAGGAAGCCCTTGATGCCATTCTTCACGGTCTCGCCGCCGACGTCGAAGTGGCTGACGGGCAGGGCGCCGCCGTTCGTCACGCGCAGGTAGCCCTTGCGTCCGTCGCGCGTCGCGATCAGAGCGAACGGCTGCGCCTTGAGATCGAGCTCGGCCATGCCCTCGCGATTCGTGGATTCGCTGCCGATCGTCGCGCCCTGGAAGTTGATCGCGTCGATCTTCACGCCCGAGAGCGGCTGCGAGGAGTCGAGTGCCGTCGCGACGACGAGCAGCTTGCCGCCCTGGCCGCGCTTCGCGATGAGGCCGATGTTGGACGCGATGAGATTGCGCGCGGCCTTGATGTTCTGGCCCCAGCGGTAGTAAGAGCCCTTGCAGGGGTCGGTGCGCTCCTCCCAGTTGTACGAGTCGCCGACGTACCACTCCTCGACGTAGTCCCAGTTCGTCGGATCGTTGCTGTCGCCGTCCTCCTGGTTCTCCACCGGTTTGTCAGGGACCCGCTCCGACTCGGATGCGGCGCGGTCCGGGCATTCCCAGATCGCGTCGTCCGGCACGAGCGACAGCGAGAGCTGGAACAACCCACCCGGATGCTGTTTGACGAGCTCCGTGACGTCGAGGTCGTAGCGCGTCCAGCGGCCCGGCACGGGCGAGGCGAGCGGGATGGTCTTGCGCCACAGCACGCGGCCGACGCGGCCCATCTCCTGCTGGCCGTCGAGACGGTTCACCTGCAGGAACTGCGGGATGTTGTTCTCGAACACCTGCAGCGCCTGCACGTGCACGGCGCGCGCGCTGACCGCTTCGAACGGCACCGTCAGGCGGTCCGCGTCGGGCAGGATCACGCCCTTGCCGACGAAGCGCACCTGCGGCTTCGTGCTGGTGAACGTGAGCGTGTAGGTAGACGCATCGGCGAGCTTGGCACCTGCGGCACTGCGCAGGCCTTGCTCGAGCGACAGCGTGACGTCGCCGACGACGTCGGGATTCACGTAGAGCGTGAGCGTATTGCCGCGGATCTGCGTCGTGAACTCGCCTTGAGATAGTCGCACGAGGCCCTTGAGGTCCTGCTTCGCGTCGAGCTTCTCCGAGAACTGCACGAGGATCTGGCGCTGGCTGTTGGTTTCGAGCGCCTGTGCCTGTGTCACCGTGAACTCGCCGCGCGCGGGCACGTCGAGGGTGAGCTTGTTGGCGACCTTGACGCCGAGCGGCGTGCCGTCCCAGGCGAGCTCGAGCTCGCGCGCCTTGTCGGCGCGCACGATCGCGGAGACCGTGAAGTCGTGGCGATGGTCCTCGGCGTGATGCGACCACGCGATCGGCAGCTGCGCGCCGACGAGCGTCGCGTTGAGAAGCTTGGCGACCGCGGCGTCCTTCTCGACGTCGGCCGTCGTGATCGTGCCGCGCAAGATCATGCGGTCGTCGTTCGACGGGTCGATGTCGAAGCCCTGCGTGTTCACGTCGAAGTTCGGCGCGAGCGTCTGCACGATGAACTCGAACGGTCCCAGCTTCTGGTCGACGCCCTTCAAGCCCTTGCCGTTGACGCGCACCTTGTACGTCGTGCCGGGCGCGAGCTCGCCGTTGTCCGGCGTCGCAACGATCTCGCGCAGCCCGCCGAACGTCACCTTGCCCTTGATCGCAGGTTCGATCGTGACGTTGGCCGCGGCGTCCGTGCCGACCTTGTCAGGCTCGACGATGTCGCTCGAGAACGTGACGCGCAGCGGCGAGTGCCGCGAGATCGCGCCCGTCGAGTGCGCCGAGATGAACTGCGTCCACAACGGATCCGCAGGCGCGGCGACCGGCTTCGGCGCCACCGTCGCGTCCTTCGAGCACCCCGCGACGAGAAGGATGAGGAAAAAGGGGACAGATTTATTTTTGAGGGTGCGCGCGTAGCGACCGAGAGCGGACAGCCTGAAACCGAGCATGGAATCTCCGAAGGGCGGGTGGATCGAGGCAGTTCCAGTTCACTGCTCGATGCTGTAATTCTGGTGCGGCAATTGTGGCAAAGAAGTGGGGTGGATTTGGCGCGAGGGCAGTCCGTACTTCCGATGACCGGCTATCGAAGCTCACCTCGGCGGCAACGGGCGAGCGCTCGTTCGCTCCCTCGAGTGGCGTCCGCGGCAACTTGCCCAAGAGCGCCGCTCGTCATGTATAGAAGAATCCATTTCCCATACGTCACCGCGATAAATTGCAGCGCTAAATGCCTGATATCCCTATCCTAAAGACGCAGCCTGGGCGGCCGAATCGCCGTTGCCGGCCCGTCCCGAGAACCGCCTTCATGACCCATCGCCAAACACTTCCGCCGGGCATCCACATCATCCTCGGCGACTCCGCCGCGGGTTCTTTCAAACAAGCTTTCGACGCGGCCGATCGCCTGCTCATCGACCGAGACTGGCTCTCGGCAGGTCCGACGCCACCGCGGACCAATCTCGCCGAGTGGCAGCGAGCGCGACAAGACTTCTGGTTCGGCGATCATCCCGACGGGCTCGAAGAGTTGAGCTCCTTCGCTAACCTCAACGACAACATCGCTCGACTCGTGTCGGCGGGGCAGATCAACCTCTGGACGTCGACGAGCGTGACCGAGCAGCTGTTCATCGTGTCGACGCTTCAGCTTCTCGAATTCTGCGGCGGTGACGCACAGCGTGTGCGCGTGATCACTTTCGATCGGACGCGCACTGGCGGCACGATTCGCGCCGCCGGCGAGATCAACCCCGAACAGTTCCAGGATTTCCCCGAGCCGCAAAGATTGTCGCCGCAGGAACTGGATGACTATCGCGCGGCGTGGTCAGCTCTCTCTTCGCCGGAGCCATCCGGCATCGACGGTTTCGCGAATCGCCGCCCGAACGCGAACGCGCATCTCAAACGCGCCATCGAATTCATGAAGCGACGATATCCATCGCGCGCCTCAGGTCTCTCGCATTTCGACATGCGATTGTTGCGCGCGGTGCGCACAAATCCAAATGCCGCGCGCGTCATCGGCCGCGTGCTCGTGGAAGACTCCGAGGACGGCGACTTCGTCGGCGATTCCTGGCTCTTCGATCGCATGTATCGCATGCACGATCTGCCGACGCCGCTCCTCACGCTGACTCCTCGCGATGCCCCCATGCGAGAAACACAAGTGACGCTCACGCCCTTCGGCCTCGACGTGCTCGAAGGCCGCGCCTCGAGCTATCCGACCAATCCCATCGACGATTGGGTCGGCGGAGTGCGGCTCTCGTCGCGCGATGGATCACTCTGGTTCAACGACGGCGGCCGTCTCATCGCGGCATAGCCGCCAAGGATCAGGGCGCGCGCCGATCGCAAAATACCGCGCGATCTCCTATAAGGGCACGTCGAACAACAATTCTGCGAACCGGATGAAAAAATTCTTTGGCGAAGACTTCTCCTGGCCCCTCTGGCCCACCGATCCCAACGACTCCCTCACCCGACCCGACTTCACATTCGCCGACTCCAACGCGCCCATCAACGATCTCGTCATCGACGACGTGCAACGCGCGCGTTGCTTCGCATTCCTCGCGCCCAAGCCGAACGGGCGCGCGGCGCTCGTGCTCGCGGGCGGTGGCTACACGCAGCTCGTCGTGGGCAAGGAGGGCGTCGAAGTCGCGCTCTGGCTCAACTCGCTCGGCATCCACGCGTTCGTGCTCGTGCATCGCTTCCCGAGCGCGCGCGTCACGGACAGTGAGCGCAGCGGCTCGCAGGCGCCCGTCGATGACGCCATCGAAGCGCTGCGGCAGATCCGCGCGCGTCCCGATGACCTTGGGATCCGATCGAACGGTGTGGGCGTGGTCGGCCTGTCTTCCGGCGGCCATCTCGCCGCGACGCTCGTCTCGGAATACCCATTCGAGTGGCGAGCACCCGCATCACCGCATGCGAACGTGAGCCATCGACCCGACTTCGTGGTCATCGGCTACGCGCCCATCTCGACCAACGCGACCGGCCGCACCGTCATCCCTAACAAACCGCCGCTCCCGCCACCGGAAAAGCAGTCGCTGTACGAAGCGATGCAACCCGATCTGCAGCTGATGAGTTCCCCGCCTCCCACGTTCATCGTCTACGCGGCAAACGACGCGGTCGTCCCCGTGGAAAACGCGCATCGCCTACACAAAGCCTGGCTCGCCAAAGGCGGCTCGGCCGAGCTCCACGTATTCGCCGACGCACCCCACGGCTTTGCGCTGCGGGAAACGGCGCTGCCCGTAGGGCAGTGGCCGCACCTCTGCGCCCGCTGGTTAATGGGGACATTCATCGTTTCCTAGCAAACGGGGACAGACCTGGCGCTCCAATTTTCGAAAGCATCCGAAACCTCGCGGTCCGCAAACCTGCGTGGTTTCAGCGACAAAAGCCGCCTTTTTCGCGCCAGTGTGAGCCTCGGCTGACGCCCTGCGGAGCCCGATTCCGCATCGGGGATACCCCGGTCTCGCGTATCTTTGCCCAGCGACCCGGAGAAGAAGCAATGACACGGCTCGACAAGCCCCTGAAGCGCGAGCTTCGGATCAAGGCCAAGGCGTACGTGCTGACCATCGATCCCGATGGCCTCAAGCTCACGCTCAAGGGACGTCGCAAGGGCGTCGCACTCGCGTGGCGCGACCTCGTGAGCGGCGAGGCCGCGATGGCCGTCGCGCTCAACGCCAGCCTGGGCAAGATCCATTGATCAAACTACTGCCGCCGGGGTTGCACATCATCCTGGGCGACTCGGCCGGCGGCATCTTCACGCGCGTGTTCTTCGCGCGCGATCGCCTGCTCATCGACCAGGACGTGCTCTCCGTCGGCCCGACACCCGCATGCACCGACCTTGCAGCGTGGAGCAAGATGCGGCACGACTACTGGACGGGCTTCGTCCCGGGCCACGCCGGCGAGCACGTGCATTCGCGCTTCAATCTCGTCGACAATGCGCAGCGGCTCAAGGACGCCGAGCGCGTGCACATCTGGGCTGCGACCGCCGTGAGCGAGCAGCTCTTCATCGCGTTCGTGCTGCATCTCGTGCGCCTTGTCGAAGGCAATCTCGACAACGTCGCGCTCACGCTGCTCGAAGTGCTCAACGGCCGCAGACTCACGGGACTCGGCGAGCTCGACGAAACGCAGATGCGCAACGCGCCGGAATCGACGCCGATGACGACCGACGTCGAGCAGCACTATCTCAACGCGTGGCAGGCGCTGACGTCGCCCGATCCGCTGCTCATCACGAGCTTTGCGCGCGAGAACCCCGAGGCGAACCGCTGGCTCAAGCTCGCGATGCAGCTCATGACACGGCGGTTTCCGGATCGGCGCACGGGGCTCACGTACTGGGATCACGCGTTGCTGTCGCGCGTCGAGAAGCGCGGGCCTGGCATGTCGCAGATCATCGGGTTCACGATGGCGGAGACGTTCGAGCAGGGCGACAACGTGGGGGATTGGTATTTGTTTGGCCGCGTGTTGCGCATGGGCAGATGCCCGCAGCCGCTTGTGAAGCTCGAAGGGGAGCAGACGAGCATCCGCAACACGGAAGCGACGATCACGGAGTTCGGACAAAGGGTTTTGAAGGGAGAAGCATCTAACCACCCGGCGAATCCGATCGAGGATTGGGCGGCGGGTGTGAAGCTGAGCTCCGCCGAAGGAATGGTTTGGTTCAACGACGGCGGGAAGCTGGTGCGGGGCGGGTAGTCACTCGTCGATGTCGGCGGTGAAGCCGATGGGGCGGGAACGGTTCGGCGCCGGGGTGCCGACGAGTTGGCGGATGGATTCGACGATGTCGGCGATGACTCGGTCGTGGACGTCGACGCGCTTCGACAGATCGTCGATGAGCGGAAGGACGCGATCGCTGACTACAGCAGCGCGACGGAGCCGAACGAAGGCGCGCATGATTTCGATGTTTACGCGGACGGCGGTGTCGCTGCGAAGGACGGACGAGAGCATCGCGACCCCTTGTTCGGTGAATACGAGCGGCAAAGTTCGGCGTCCTCCGTGAAACGAACCCGAAATCGACGCCACAAACTGTGCCCTGAAGTTTCCGAGCTCTTGCTTGGTAGCTCGAAACATGAAATCAGAAGGGAATCGATTCCGATTCCTCCGAACCGCCTGAAGCAAGGCCTTCGTCTCAACGCCAAATAGCAAAGCCAGCTCGCCGTCGGCCATCACGTGCTGACCCCGAATGACGTAGATCTGGCTTTCAATTGCATCGGTGACTTTCTGCCGCGGGTTCATGTCGAGAGTCTGTCTCTCAACGAATCGAAACCCGACCCGTCAATTGCCTGTGATTGGAGAGAAACCTGAACTTGAGGTCACAATTTGTGACCTCAAGTTCGTAAGTCACGGAAATTAAAGGGGAATTCGCCGAAGCATGCGGTCGACGGCTAACAACTATTTCAAGCGGAAGAATGTTTGAAATCACAGGTTGTGATTTCAAACGCGTAAGTAGATGAATTGGCAAGAATTAATCTTGCGGCGAATGTTCCGTGCGATGCAGTTTCCTGAAGACGAGGGGCTCTGAATCTAACTACCGGGCGATCTCAAACGCGTCTGTTGCCAACCGAGTTTCGCCATCTCGCCGGCCATCCAAACTTAAGGTCGCAAAATGCGACCTCAAATGGCAACCCGCTGACTCGCTGGGACATTCGGCCATCCTGACAGACACCGTGCGCGCCGTTGCCACCGCCGAACCGCCCCCTTACCATGCCGCCACTTCTTCCCCAGGTAACACCCAAGAGGGCATCGGATGAGCAATTTCGAGACGCAGGCCGCCAAGATCCGCAACCAGCCGGGATTCATCGCGGCGCTGGACCAGAGCGGCGGCAGCACGCCGAAAGCGCTCAAGCTCTACGGCATCGAAGAGAACACGTATTCGGGCGAGCAGCAGATGATGGATCTCGTGCACAAGATGCGTACGCGCATCGTCACGAGCCCCTCGTTCACCGGCCAGCGCATCGCGGGCGCCATCCTGTTCGAGGCGACCATGGATCGCGAGTTCGGCGGCAAGCCCGCTGCGGACTATCTCTGGAACACCAAGCAGGTCGTGCCGTTCCTCAAGATCGACAAGGGTCTTAGCGATGAGAAGGACGGCGTGCAGCTCATGAAGCCCATGCCCGATCTCGACAAGCTGCTCGACAAGGCGAAGGGCAAAGGCATCTTCGGCACGAAGGAGCGCTCGGTCATCAAGCAGAACAACGCGGCCGGCATCGCGGCCGTCGTGAAGCAGCAGTTCGAGGTGGCGAACCAGGTGCTCGCGAAGGGCCTCGTACCTATCGTCGAGCCGGAAGTCGACATCAAGTGCCCGGACAAGAAGGGCGCCGAGGCCGCGCTCAAGACCGAGCTCAAGTCCGCGCTCGACAAACTACCCGCGGGCAAGCAGGTGATGCTCAAGCTCACGATCCCGGACGTGGACAACCTCTACCAGGATCTGACGAAGCATCCGCGCGTGCTGAAAGTGGTGGCGCTGTCGGGCGGCTATTCGCGTGACGAGGCGAACAAGCGCCTCGCGAAGCAGAACGGAATGATTGCGAGTTTTTCCCGTGCGTTGAGTGAAGGGCTCACCGCGCAGCAGAGCGATGCGGAATTCAATGGAGCGCTGGACAAGGCGATCGAGAGCATCTATCAGGCGTCCAAGACCTGAAACCTCGGTTGAGTAGCTAGAGAGAAGGGCCCCGGTGGTGAAAATCGCCGGGGTTTTTTCTTTTGGCGAGCGTTCATGGGGCGGTGCGTCGTCGTTGCCCGGCCGGCCATTCTTGGTTAGTGTTCGCGCTCTAATAACAACCGACGATGGGAGCCGACCATGCCTCTGCTCAAACGTTGCTCTGCCGAGCTTCTCGGAACCTTCTGGCTCGTGTTCGGCGGTTGCGGCAGCGCCGTGCTCGCCGCGGCGTTCCCGAACGTCGGTATCGGTCTGTTGGGCGTGTCGCTCGCGTTCGGCCTCACCGTCGTCACGATGGCCTACGCCGTCGGCCACATCTCCGGCGGGCATTTCAATCCGGCCGTCACGTTCGGTCTGCTCGCCGGCGGGCGCATCAAGGCGGGCGATGTCGCTCCGTATGTCATCGCGCAGGTGGCCGGTGCGGCGCTCGCGGCGTGGCTGCTCGCGACGATCGCGGCGGGCAATGGCACAGACCCGATCGCAGGTGGGCTCGCGTCCAACGGCTTCGCCGAGCATTCGCCCGGTGGCTATTCGATGGCTGCCGCGCTGATTACGGAAGTATTGCTCACGTTCTTCTTCCTGATGGTCATCCTCGGGTCCACGGATCCGCGCGCGCCGGCCGGGCTCGCGCCGCTCGCGATTGGCCTTGCGCTCACGCTCATTCACTTGATCAGCATTCCGGTGACCAACACCTCGGTGAACCCCGCGCGCAGCACGGGGCCTGCGCTGATGGTGGGCGGCTGGGCGCTACAGCAGCTGTGGTTGTTCTGGGTGGCGCCGATTGCGGGCGCGGTGATCGCGGGCGTTACGCATCGGTGGCTCAGCAAGCCGTGAGACAGGCGCATCGGACCGCCACGGCGTTTTATAAGGTGGTGCATCCGTGGCCGGCGCGATCGAGGACCTCCCAGGCGTCGAAGACCTGAAACTCGGGCGACTCAATAGATGAAACGGCCCCGACGATGCGAGTCGCCGGGGTCTTTTTGCATAGACGCACCAGAATCCCGGCTTCTGTTGCACGATTTATTGCATATACGATAAATCGGTGGACATTTCGTTCGACCCGGCGAAAAATGCGCGCAACGTTGACGTTCACGGAATCGACTTCACGCGTGCCGTGGATTTCGATTGGACGCGGACTGTCATTTTCGAAGACACCCGGCGCGATTACGGCGAACGTAGATATCGAGCGTACGGTTTCGTTGATGAACGGCTGCATGTTCTGGTCTTTACATCTCGAGCCGCGCGCATGCACGTCATCAGTCTACGCAAAGCAAACAGGAGAGAGGTTCGCTTCCATGCCACGCAAATCCACCCGGCGGAAATCTCAGGCAGATCCGGAGAATCCGGAATGGACGGCTGAAGATTTCCGCCGTGCAAGGCCGGCCCGTGAAGTACTTCCAGAGATTTTCGGAAAGGCCATGGCGCGGAGATTGCTCCGGCCGCGCGGCCGACCGAAGAGCGCGTCGCCGCGTACATCGATATCGCTACGAGTGCCTCAAGACGTCCTTGCGCGCTGGAAGGCGACGGGTCCTGGCTGGCAGACGCGCATGGTCGAGAGACTTTATCGAGCTAAATAAGGCCACGTCAGGCAGCGACCGTCTCAACCTTCGATTTCAGATTGACGAGCTGCAGTATCCGCATGTCGACTTTCGTGCTGGCGTTGTCGATTTCGCCACCAAGTTGCCCCGCGCGTCGTAGTCGATGACGACGCCTTCCGACACTTCGCGGCTATCCGCGCTCGGTTGGTCCGCGAGCTCGATGTACAGGGAGTCAGTGTCAGGGAAGTAATTGAGCTTCATGGTCGAAACCTGCGGTCGGGGAACGCATTGTGCACGGCCACCTTTGAACCCTCCACCCTTCGTGACTGCGCCACGGCAATTGTGAAGCAGCTTGCTTCACTATTTTCCTGGACGACGCCTCCGTGCACCCAGTGAGCGTAGGTCAGGGCGGATGACTGACACCCCGCCGCGACCGCGCCACCGAACGTAGGCGTCGCCCCGGTAGCAATCATCGGCGCTTTCACGACATCGGCCCCGCAGACGCATGCGTACGCTTCCCATCCCGGTGCTCGCGCGGGGCACTTCATTTCGGGAGAAGGCGATGAACCTGCAGAACGGATTCTGGCTTGCGATCGCGGACGAAGATGACGACGAGAAGATCGTCGCGGAGAACGCGGTCGAGGATGAAGACGAAGAGGACGAGGAAGAAGACGAGGATGATGAGGACGAGGACGTCGAGGATTCAGACGAAGACGACGATGAAGATGACGATGAACATGACGATGAGGATGCAGACGACGACGAGGACGATGATGATGAGTAGCCGCGTCGGCTCCGCTAACGACGAAGACGAAGCGCGCGAAACGCAGCGCGCCGGCGCGAACGAAGGCTCCGCAAAACCGGACGCCACGCCGGCTCCGCCCGATGTCAAATCAGATCGATCAGGGCCGACCAATACCCACAAGAAGCCGCTTCCGATCGACGAGATCGAGAACATCGAGGACGACGCAAAGGGCGGGTGAATTTCTTGGCACGCGACAGGTGCGGCGCCGGTGTTCGGAACTGCGTTCGTAGCCGCGCGCGGCCAGCCCTCGCGGCGGCGGCACAGGCAGGCCTCAGCGTTCGCCAAATCAACGACTTAGCGTAAATACCTCAAGCCGGAGGCCCAAACCCCCGCTCTTATATATGTGCCAGGCCGCGGCCCCCCCCCGGCTCCCCGCCCCGAATGCGATGATCCCGCCTTCACAACCCACCCGAGGGAGATCGATGCGAGCAGGCATCGTCGCGGCCGTCGCGGCCTGGATGTTTGTCACCCCCGCGCTCGCGGCGCCGGACACATTCCCCGAACGCAAGACACTCGACGCTCCCGGATACACCATCGAGTACTCCGCAGGCGACGAGCCCTACGCAAAAGCACTCGCCGCGCAGTTGCCGCTGCAACTGAGCCCCGCGCCGCCAGCGACGCACATACCGCTCAGCGTCCAGGATCTCGGCACGCGTCGCAAAGAAGTGCTCGAGCTCATCGGCTCACAACTCGCGCTGCCGCCGACCACGCCCAAGATGGTCCAGACATTCGATGCGTTCGTCGCCGCCAATTCCACCTTGCAGGCGTTGTGGACCGTGGCCGCGCCCGCGCACTTCGCTTTGTGGCGCAAGCCCGAGCTCGGCGCGCGACTCGCGGCGGGGCAGAGCATCGCCGGATTCAAACGCACGGTGGATGGCGGCATCGACTTCACGATGGGCACGTCGTTCCAGTTCAACGACGGCGAGCCGGCCGAGAACGGCATGAAGCGCATGCGCGAGGATTGGGCGAAGCTCGTGTGGCCGCTCAAGATCGGCGAGCCGGGCGCGGGCGCGCCGAGGCGGAGGTGCTCGCGCGGATTGCGGGCTTGCGCGAGCAGTTAGCGCAGCTCGCGTCGTTCCAGTCCGCGGAGCTGCAGCGGCTCGCGGTGATGAATGTGCTGCACGAGACCGTGGAAGCGACGCTCGTGGATCAGTTCATCCGCAGCCCCGATCGGCGGTGGTTCTGCGAGGGCGTGGCGAATTTCGTGGCGTTCAAGACGCTCGAGGTGCTGCTGGGGACGGAGGTGGCGAAGAGCTATTACGACGTGGATGCGGAAGTGGCGAAGTACGCGGCGTTGAAGGGGAAGGTGGATCTCGAGCATTGGCCGGTGGTGGAGGATCCGAGGAGTAAGGAGGTGCCGGCGGATGTGAATTTGGCTAGCTATGCGTTTGCGACGAAGAGGGTGTTTGAAGGTTTCGCGGAAGAGGGGCGCCTTGCGAAGGTTCTAACCGAAGGCGCGAAGGCAGGGCGGGACAAGGTGACTATCCATTCCGTTTTGGTCGTGTACGAAAAGGAGACGGGACGGAAGTTGTAAGTTGAGGCTGTCACAAATTGTGATAGCCCTGGCGTAACTACTTGATCTCGGCAAGAAATCCGATGCCGCGAGACGGAGTCTTGGCGGGACCGATCAGCTCTCGCATCGCGCGCAACAGCGCGGCGATGTCGGCGTCATGCTTCCCCCGGGCCGAGCGAGGAGCAATACCCCGACTACAACGAGCGCCTGGCCGCGCTCGTGCGCACCGTCGAAGCCGAGACCATGCTAGGCCACATCCCCGGCGGGCAGTACGACGCCGTGCTCATCGACGAGGCGCATGACTTCGAGCCCGGGTGGCTGTCGCTGGCCGTGAAGATGGTGAACCCGAATACCAAGGCGTTCATGATTGCATATGACGACATGCAGGCTATCTACAAGGACCGGCGGCGGCCGGTGTGGGGCCAGCTCGGCATCGAGGCCAAGGGGCGCACGCGGGTGTTCAATGTGAATTGTCGGAACACCGCGCAAATCTTAGGGCTCGCGCGACGGATCGCGGAGTAAGTCGTCGGCGCGCCGGGTGTGGCGGCGGATGATGAGGATCCTGTGCTCATTCCGGAAGGCGCGGGGCGGCAAGGCGTGGAGCCGCAGGTGCGCCGATGCGTAAGCATCGAAGCGGAGGGGCATGCGATCGCCGAGTGGCTACTCGGCCGTCGCAAGGCGGGTTACGAGTGGGGGCAGATGGCGGTGTTGTATTGCGAGCACTGGATTGGCAAGAAGTTTGCGCAGGTGTTCAAGAAGCACGACGTGCCGGTGGATGTGGCGAAGGAGAACAAGAACAAGGTGAACATCAAGCGCGCGGCGGTGCGGTTGCTGAGCATGCACACGGCGAAGGGGTTGGAATTTCCGTGTGTGGGCGTGGGTGGGCAAGGGGCGGTGGGGCGGTGGGGCGGCATGGGGAGGAGACGGAGGATTGAAAGGGGTCAACCAAAACAGAATTTACGTCACGAAATTGTCGGCGACTCTCCCTGGTCGCCCAAGTGAAATTGTAACCTCCTGATTTCGAGGACCGATTAGGAGTAGTGCTTTACACACGGAGAACTCGAATGACGAAGTCCCGATTCGAACCATCTAACTATAGATCAGCCCACTACTGAAAGCGGCGACGTAGGCGAATGAAAAGTCACCAGAGCGCGTTTACTGTTATCTCCTATCGCGGGCGTCTCCCGAAGGGTGCTAAGGAGCGCGCCTTTCTGTTGACGGATGGTTGGAATGACTGGTTTGAATTCTCGACCATGTTTGTCTTGGTGGTGTTCGACAAGGAAGGCGTTGAACACCGAATTGGTGAAGTGAAGATCGGTCAGCGTAGTATGAAGGAGAAGCAGTCAAGCCCCGACCTTCCGAAGGAATTCGAATCGTTGGACGAGCGCTTCTTTTCATTGGGACAAGACGAATCATATTACGAGGAACTAAATAAGTTAGGCGATGAGAAGAGAGACGAGCTGCTTAAGGCGCTAAGGGACGTAGCAATTAGCCTGGATCTTTTCGACTCCGTTTTGCCGGAAAGAGTGATGGAGCGTTCGCTTCTGAGAAGTGTTACAGCGAGTACCGTGCGTAACCAATTTCACCGGCTGACTCAAGGCGGCGCACGTTTATCTGCTTTCAGATTCTCTTATACAGCTCCGCGCAGAGTTGCTACTAAGAGCAAGCCGGTTAGGCTGGAATTTGAAGTGACGCCGGAGTCTCAACCGCCCACCAATATTCATGTAGTCATCGGCAGAAATGGAGTCGGCAAGACGTACTTATTAGACCTGATGGCAAGAGCACTTACTGATGACAGCGCATCGAGTAAGCAAGTCGGTTCTTTTGCCTTCTCTGAGGGTGAGGATTTAAAGAACGCCTTCGGAGGCCGCACCGATAGTAGCGAAAAATTCGCGAATATCGTTTCAGTATCCTTTAGTGCATTCGATTCTTTCCTCCCCTTGTCCGAGAGTCAGAAACTTGGCAGTCATTTACGTTACCGTTACATTGGTCTAAAGGGTGCTAGGCAGCGTCCGGGTTCCTTCGCTGAGCTAAAGAGTCCCGATTCACTGGCCGACGAATTTGTCGAGAGTCTTCGTGCATGCACCATTGGTGGCAAGGCCCAGCGATGGAGGCGCGCGATGGATATGTTAGAAGTCGACCCGCTATTTAAACAGGCCGAGGCTTCGGCTCTCATGTCTAATAAGAGCGAAGGAGACATTGGTCAAGCTGCAGAGGCGCTTTACAAGGACCTGAGCTCTGGTCACAAGATAGTTCTACTTACGGTGACGCGTCTGGTCGAGATCGTGGAGGAGCGAACCCTTGTACTGCTCGATGAGCCGGAGGCGCATCTTCATCCTCCACTTCTGTCAGCGTTTATTCGATCCTTGTCTGACCTGCTGTTCAACCGAAACGGCGTAGCCATCATTGCGACGCATTCACCAGTAATCCTGCAAGAAGTGCCGAGGAGCTGTGTTTGGAAGCTATATCGATCGGGAACAGAGGCCCAAGCAAATCGACCAGAGGTAGAGACGTTCGGCGAAAACGTTGGCGTTTTGACGCGTGAAGTATTTGGATTCGAGGTAACTCAGGCCGGCTTCCACAGGCTGATCCAAGAGGCTATCGCGGACGGCGCTAGCTTTGAAGAGGCGTCATCGAAGTTCCAGAATCAACTTGGCGCTGAGGCTCGCGCAATCCTCCGTGGATTGATTGCGGAGCGTGATGCGCGTTCTCGCGACTAAATGCATGCGCAAACTACCGCCACCAACGGACGACGCCACTGACGTATATACGTTGTGTGTTAGCGGTGTTCAGAATCTTCAGCTCAGAGGGAGATTGCAAAAGCTTTCTCGGCAAGTGGGTCGTGCGTCTGAAAGGCTTTTGGAGGCAGGTAAGAGCCGCACGTTCTATCAACTAAAGCCACAGCAGCGCCTTGGACAAGCTCTCACGGCTCGTGAACTAGCAAAACTGTATGACCTCAGGATGGCGAGGAAGCGCTCAGCGGGGCGCGGCGTATATGACCGGTTAATGGCGGCGGCGCCTCACATGAGATGTCCCTTATGCGGACAGCGCGACGTCTCTACCCTGGATCACTATCTATCAAAAATGAAGTTTCCGATCTTTGCCGTTACTCCAATAAACCTGATTCCAGCATGCGCAAACTGCAACAAAATCAAGCTCGATAGAATTGCGACTACTGTGCAAACGCAAACACTACATCCCTACTTTGACGACGTGGAGAATGATTGTTGGTTGAGCGCGCGTGTTGAGGAAGTTTCTCCGCCGTCTGTGGAATTCCTTGTCGTCCCACCGGATCATTGGGACGGCGTCTTAGCGGCCCGCATTCGAGCTCACTTCGACATATTTGATCTTGGTAAGCTCTACCGCGCTCACGCCGCGTCTGAGCTGGCAAGTATTGAACACAGGGTCGCGACGCTGCACGCGCAGGCCGGGTCCGCTGCGGTGAGGCTTCACTTGATGAGCGAAGCGGAAAGTCGGAGCGTCGCGCACCGCAACTCATGGCAAACGGCAATGTATTGGGCGCTTACCACTAGCGACTGGTACTGCGACGTCGGGTTTAATGCCTAGTTTCATCTTCGAGAATGTAGAATCGAACGACTGGCGATGTGATCTAGTCATGGAGGCGCGACGTGAAGATTGCCGTGATCATACTTGCATGCACCTTTGCCCTAGCCGCCTGCGCGCCAAAATCAAAACTAGACGCGGCTCAGACTCGTATAGCGCAACTCGAGCAAGAGGTTGGCCAGCTTCGCGCGCAGTTAGCCCGCAAGCCAGACCTGCCGATAACTCTTGGATTTCGAAAAGCTCTGCTTGGTTCTGGTCTTGTTGCCGTCGTAGAAACGGTCGAGAAGAAGCCTCTCACCATTCTCGTCACGCTAGACAGTGCCGCGCTAGGGACCAAGAAGTCCAAGGAAATGCGCCTTAATCCCACAGGCATCAATGAGCTTTCATATAGTGACGGGCTGACAATTGAGCCAGGTGACACGCTGACATTTGAGAACTCGAACTTCACGGCCGTCTCATTTAAGGTCCCGGCCGGCTAATTTGCCACCAGCCTAACAAGCGGAAAAACTGACTTCAGGGGTCGCCGGCGAGTGTGGGCGCCGTAGGCAAGGGATTGCCACTGTCACGAATCCTAATGTGTCGGCAGAACATGATTCATCTCCCCGGAGGTTGAAACATGGTTACAAAGCCATCTGCCGGCGCAGCCCGCGTACTGGAGTATCTGGTCGCCCATCTGCCAGCCGTGGCCGCAGGCGATCCCCGAACCTACGTCCAGTACAAGCAGGTGCACGACGCGCTTCAGTTGGCGATGCATGGGGAAACCTACGGCGAAAGCCTGCAACGCCAGGGGCTCGAAGATCTCGCCCGTTGGTGCCTGGCCAACAACCTCCCGGCTATCACGGGCTTGGTTGTGAAGGCCGAAAGCCATGAACCCGGCGACGGATTCTTCCGGCTCTATGGGCGGAGCTCCGAGGACTACAAGTGGTGGACCGGCGAAGTCGCCGCAAGCAAAGCGCGGGACTGGACGAAACTTCTGGCGCAAGCAGTGGGCACCAGTGCGGCCGAAGAAAAAGCGGTTGCTTCGCCTCCCGGCTCTCAAAGCAGGGATCTCAAGCAACTACACCTCGACACAGAGTTCAATAACTTCCTTGATAGCTTTCTGCACTCGGATCTTTGGTACTTCAGCAGTTGGTTGCCGCACTATCGGAACGCCGTCGATCAGGTTGCGGACTCAATCAAATCTGGATCTCTCGATACCGCATACACCCTCGTTTGGAAAACACCTGACAACGGTGTGGCGGATGCCGGACAAGGTGTTGTGTCCTTCGCGGATGTAGATGCCCAATCCGAAAAGCTTAAGGAGCAGTTGTTGCGGATAGCATCGGATCCTTCACCGCAGAACTTTCTGCGAGAGTCTTCTCAGATGCTCCAGTGGAGAGACCAGGGTCTTTTCAAGATCCACCCGAGACTCATGCTCGCTAGAACGTTCGCTGCAATCGCTCCGCTCGTGTACCACACAACTGTCGATGAGATGCGACACGGCATTGTGTTGCGATGGATGGAAAGGCACTCGTCGTTTCGTGCGCCTGTGACAGACAACTGGGCTGAGAAGGCGGCCGCCCTTGCAGAGTTCCTAAATAAGATCGACCGCCTGAATTTCGATCCACTCGTTCGGAACATGTTCCCTTGGTTCGTCTATCTTCACGCTTCAAGAGGAGCCGACGACCGTCCCACATTCACGCCAGGGTTTCGAGAGCGCCCTGAGCAAACCAGTGCCGTAATCGCAGCCGAGATCAGAACCGTTCGCCTACGGCACAATTCGCTCTCGAGGCAGCTTTACGATGATCTCGTTGCTCGGCACGGAAAGGACAATGTCGGCGTGGACCAGCCTAGTGGGAGTGGTGGATGGGTCGATGTGGTGCTTAAGCTGCCTAGTGGGATAGTCTGGCTTTACGAGATCAAAGTGGCCTCGACCGCGTCGTCAGCCATTCGCGAAGCCATCGGACAACTGTTGGAGTACGGCTACCGTGGCAGCGCATGGAAACCGGAGCGGCTGCTTATCGCCGCCGAACCTGAACTTGATCAGGGCAGTGCGACCTATCTAAAGCTGCTGAATGAAAAGTTCTCTTTGCAGATCGAGTACCTGCAGTTGTCGCCTGCGCAACCATAGGGTCGCCGCATGACCGAGAGCTCCAGCGACATCCGGCTCCGCAATGCAGCCTTCGCGCACGTGCGCCAGCTCATGGCAACTCGAGACCAGCTCACGTCCGAAGATCTCCGCGCCGGCTTACAGTTCCAAGGCGAGCGCATCCCGCTCATCAATCCGCAGCGCGGCATCTTCAAGCCACAGCGGATGAAGTATCTGCTATCCATCCGTACCGTGTATCCGAAGGCGGGCGGAAAGATCTGGTATGACGATCAGCGCGAAGTCCACGAACAGATCTATCGCGGCGACGAGACGGTCGAGTACGCATTCATGGGCCAGGACCCGGACGCCGCGGACAATCGCTGGTTGCGCGACGCGTACACGAACCGTATCCCGATCATTTACTTCCTGGGTGTCTCCCCGGGCCGCTACACAGCCGTGATGCCCGCATTCATCGAAGACTGGGATGCCAGGACGCTCAAGGCGCAGGTGACATTCGGCATCGGAGAGCCGGGGATGCTCGAAGTGCCAGACACTGCGATCGAACGGCGGTACGCGCTCCGACAGGTTCAACAGCGGTTGCACCAGGCTTCATTTCGTGACGCTGTCATCGCCGCCTACGATGGCCGCTGCGCGCTCTCACATCTGCCCGAGCGCACGCTGCTCGATGCGGCGCACATCATCTCGGACCGGCATGAATCCTTGGGACAGCCCGTCGTACCGAATGGCCTTCCACTTTCAAAGATTCATCATGCGGCGTTTGACGCGCATCTCATCGGCATCGACCCTGACCGGAGAATCCACATTGCCGAACGCCTGTTGGAGCAGAAAGACGGACCTATCTTGGAGGCGCTGAAGGGGCTTAAGGACTCTGTCATTCGAATGCCGAGACGCAAGCAGGATGCGCCGGACCGCGACCGACTGGCGCAGCGCTTCGAACAGTTTCGCAATGCGAATGCGGGCGCCTGAGGCGATCTCTAAGTGACGAGTATCGCCATCCAGTAGTCACCCATTTGAGGACCTGTATATCTGGTTAGCAGCTGGCCAACGATTCCGACGAGTTCAGGCAGTTTGGATTGACGAACACTGAGCAATCGCTTCTGTCGTTCAATGCGAAGGTTGACTGTCCTCATTGCGGTTCATAGAGTTACGCGCAATGGCAAACCAAACGGCGATCGAATGGACTGACGCCACGTGGAATCCGGTCAGCGGTTGCACAAAGATCAGCCCCGGCTGCGACCATTGCTATGCCGAACGAATCGCAGAGCGATTCCGCGGCACGCCAAATCATCCCTTTTCAAACGGATTCGACCTCACGTTGAGACGGCACAAGCTGGAAGAGCCGCTGCATTGGCGTCGACCGCGCCGAGTTTTTGTAAATTCCATGAGTGATCTCTTCCACAAAGAGATCCCGCGGGAGTTTCTGGACAGGGTGTTCGATACGATGGAACGCGCCAACTGGCATGTTTTCCAAGTGCTGACGAAGCGGAGTTCGCTCCTGCGCCGCTATGTCAATGAGCGGTATGCCGATCGGAACTGTCCCGCGCATATCTGGCTTGGGGTATCCATCGAAGATCGGCGCGCTCTGGTGCGTCTCAAGCATCTGGCGTCGGCGCGAATCTCGATTCGCTTTGTGTCCTTTGAACCTCTACTAGAGGATCTAGGTGATCTGGATCTAACCGGAGTTCACTGGGCTATCGTTGGCGGCGAGAGCGGGCCAGGCGCGCGCCCTATCGACAAAGATTGGGTGCGAAGTATTCGCGACCAATGTCGCGCATCGAGCGTTGCGTTCTTTTTCAAGCAGTGGGGCGGGATTCGCGCGAAGTCCGGCGGAAATCGGCTGGACGGAAAGCAGTGGCTCCAGTATCCGGGGCTCGAAGCACGCTGAGGTCTGCATGCCTAGCGTCGGCTCTGATCACTTCAAGCAATACACTCCGCAGAATCGCGTCAAGCACGCCATTCTGACCGCGTACTTTCGCGCGTATCTCGGCGCGTTGAATCGTGTTGCGGACGCTTTTCACTACGTCGACGCGTTCGCAGGACCCGGCGCCTACGCTGGATCCGAAACCGGATCACCGCTGGCTGCCGTTGCATTGCTCGCAAATCAATCAAAGCCCGCATCGGCAAGTTTTGTCGAAAGCGATCGAAAGCTAGCGGAGAGTCTTGGGGCGGCCCTCGCGGCATCGCCAGATGTCTCAAAGCTGTTTGATGCTCCACTCATTGAAAACGAAGAGTTCTCAGATTGCGGCGACAGACTATTCTCTCGCCCGATCTATTCCAAGCACTCAAGAGTTGCCACTTTCGCTTTCGTCGATCCGTGCGGCGTCGTGGGGCTTCGCATGCAAGATCTGGCGAAAATACTCAAGCTGCCATTCGGCGAATGTCTGGTCTTTTGGAACTACGACGGATTGAATCGATGGATTGGTGGAATCGGAGCGGGTACACATGAGCGCAGAAAGTTAGATGAGTTCTTCGGTGACGCGGAAACTGCATCGCTTGCCATGGATTTCCGCCAGAGTCCGAAAGGCGAGCCGAAAGAGCAATTTCTAAGAAATCTTTACACACAGGCAGTACGCCGACATGCCGGTGCTGACTTCTGCCTGCCATTCAGATTTCAATCGCCTGATGGCGAGCGGACCAGTCATTACCTGATTCATCTCTCGCGTCACCACCTGGCCTTCAAAATCATGAAAGAGGTTATGCATAGAGTGGCGTCGCCAAGCACCGACGCCGGAGTTTTTGAGTTCGTGCCACCTTCGGAACTCGGCACTCAAGCTGGCGTCTTCGCCCCCAATATTGATGGCGCGCGAGCTGAAATTTTGAAAGAGCTCAAGAACGGCGATCGACCAGTATCTCTATTCGCCGACAATTGGGTTCGCAGGCCGCACGACTTTCTGATCGCGGAAGATTACAAGAAGATTCTGCTCGAAATGGAACGCGAAGGCTCCATCACGGTTCTCGACGAGAAGACGCGGATGCCGAAGCCGGCAAGCAAGAGAATACGAGGGGGAAAGGTCACGCTGGGGGATGCGAAGTTGATTCTCTTAAGCAGTCGCTAATTGAAGACTGAGGCAGAGTGTCTCTAGAACTACGTTAGAGGTCCGCAGCTATCTCTGGTCGCCGAAGCGCAACGCTAACAAAGCCCGCAATCCCTTCTACGAGTCCATGCGCGAGGTCTCGCCGGGCGACATCATCTTCTCCTTCCGCGACACGCGCATCGCCGCGCTCGGCATCGCGCGCTCTTATTGCTACGAGAGCCCGAAGCCGACGGAGTTCGGCGCGGCCGGCAGCTACTGGGAGGCTACGGCAAAGAAGATCGACGTGAGCTTTCGCGAGCTGACGAACCGCATCCACCCCAAGACCCACATCGGCGAGCTGCGCGGCCTGCTGCCGCGGAAGTACTCGCCGCTGCGCGCCAATGGCGATGGCCTGCAGAGCGTGTACCTGGCCGCAGTCGGCCGGCCGTTCGCGGCGACGCTGTCCGTCTCATCGGTGGCGAAGCGAATCAGGTGAAGGACGTCGCGAAGGAGGTTGATCGCGCGGAGCTCTTAAGCCCGTCGCGTGAGCCGGACCTCGAGCGATGGGAGGAGCGCGTTGAACACGACATCCAGCAGGCCGTTGCGTATGCCCCAACTGACCCTGAGTCGATTGTCATGCCTCGGTTATGCGAGTGCAGGGTTCGCAGTAGCGATCTGTGTATCGAGCCTTCGAGGTGATGAGAGTGGGCCGCCCATCTGGCCTACCTCGAATTGCACCGGATGAGTATCCTCCGAGTATCACTTAGCAAGAGCAGCGACACACACTGATTCCGGACGGGATGCTCGCGCATGACTTTCTATCTACCGTCTCAATCGCCATTTGAGTGGCGAAAGCTCCTCGCTGATCCGGTTGAACAGTGGAAGCCGGGCTTCTCCGCGCGCACGTTGGCGTTCTCGTGGCAATCCGCAAATGGATTTCCTTTGGAAGTGCGCGAAAAGCTGGCTCCCGCGTTTGGCGAGATCGAGCCGCTAGTAGCAATTCCGGAGCACAAGGTCCCGATGCCAGGTAAGGGTGCAGCATCTCAAACAGATTTATGGGTGCTCGCGCGTTCCGCCGACGAATTGGTGTCCATCGCAGTGGAAGGCAAGGTATCCGAGCCTTTTGGCCCATCCATCGATGAATGGCTTCACCAGCAATCTGAGAACAAGGTCTTTCGCCTCTCTGAATTGCAAAGGCTGTTGGGTCGCGCGAGTCCGTTCCCCGGCTCTATTCGCTACCAATTGCTGCATCGAAGTGCTTCGGCAATCTTAGAGGCGCGAAGGTTCAATGCGCGACACGCGGTGATGCTTGTTCATTCTTTCTCGGGAAGTAAGGAGTGGTTCGGCGATTTTGAAGCTTTCGCGAAAGAACTCGGTGTTCCAATGGACGCTGACCGTCTCCTCCCCGTTTTCGATCTTGAGGGAGTTAAGTTTTGGATCGCTTGGGTTTGCGGCGATCAACGACTATTGACGATAGTCGACCAAGCGGAGATCGAAGCCGCACGACGAACAGTGTTTCAGAGGGTGGGCCATGCGGTTTTGCGCCTTCAGCACATTGAGCGTCTCTTGAAGTGCCTCTTGGGTGCCTGCAATTTCGACGGCCCAATTGGAGAGATAAATGAGCGGCTAGCAGGGCAAACCAGTCCGTACTCGAGAGACACTCTCGGGACATTGCTCAGCAGATTGCCTCATAGCCTTTTTAGAGTCGAAACGCAGAAGTCGCGCAGGCCAGTCGAAAGTACTGAGCCGTGGGTCACCTTCAGCTTTGGATTTGAGCCCGGGAGTGAGGTACTGAGCCAATGGACGGCTCAACTACACACCGTGAAGGAGGAGAGGAATCGGCTGATACATCACTTTCTGGAGAGCCACAAATTGCTGTCGGTGGATGGCTGTGACAAAGCCTGTGTTGAGCTTGATTCACTACTAGAGCGCACGATGCCACCGTACGAATACCTCTTGTCGATCGTCTACGGGCTCACGAAACAGCTGAGCGACATGGAGAAGGGCCCCTTCGACATCAGGATAGTGCCTGCTCGAGCCTGATCGACGGGTGTAGTCCGCTACGGGAAGGCGATCGGCTGGAATAGCGGCGTGAGCTTCCGCGAGCTGACGAACCGCATCCACCCCAAGAGCCACATCGACGAGCTGCGCGGCCTGCTGCCGCAGAAGTACTCGCCGCTGCGCGCCAATGGCGATGGCCTGCAGAGCGTGTACTTGGCCGAAGTCGGCCGGCCGTTCGCGTCGGCGCTGTCCCGTCTCATCGGTGGCGAAGCGAATCAGGTGAAGGACGTCGCGAAGGAGGTGGATCGCGCGGAGCTCTTGAGCCCATCGCGCGAACCGGTAAACGATACGAGGAGCGCGTCGAACATGACATCCGCGAAGACACGAAGCTCCCCGACACCCAACGCGAAGCCATCATCCTGGCGCGCGTCGGGCAGGGGAAGTTTCGCGCCAATGTGCAGGGTGTCGAGCGCGCGTGTCTTGTGACGAAGGTGGAGCGTCTGGAGCACCTGGTCGCGAGCCACACCAAACCCTGGCGCGACAGCACGAACGAAGAGCGTCTCGATGGGGAGAACGGCCTGATGCTGACGCCGACGTTTGATCACCTGTTCGACAAAGGCTTCATCTCGTTTGAGGACAAGGGTGACTTGATCGTGTCGCCGGTGGCGGATCGGCCGTCGTTGCTGAAGATGGGGATCAAGCCGGAGGCGAAGGTGAATGTTGGGGTGTTCTCGGAAGGGCAGAGGGTGTTTCTTGAGTATCACCGGGAGAATGTGTTGAGGATGTCGAGGAGGAAGTAGTCATCAATTTCTAGACGTTCCAGGTCCAATAGCGCGTGTACAAGGGAGAAGCTCGCCGCGACAATAGCCCTGTCCGCCAGCTGCATCTGTCTTGCAGAACAAGAGGTTGGCGACTTGATATCGCAGCTTGCGATATCAAGTGTGAGGCTTTGTAGCCAACGGCCTGACGCACACCGCTTGCTGGCTTCACGCGGATATTGAGGGTCTATAATCCATGCGCATGTCGAGCAAGCTTACGATCCCCGATGATTTTGATCGTGCCCCGGACGACCAGCGCATCGCGTTCGTCCAGGAGCTGTGGGACCGAATCGCCGAGAATCCCGCGCGTGTGCCCGTACCCAAAGCGCACCTCCAAATCCTCGAGCAACGTTTGCGAGACTACCGGGCTAACCCTTCGGCTGGACAGGACTGGGCCGAGATTCGCGACGAGCTCTTGGCGAAGCTTCGCGAAGCTTGAACCGCCTTCGCGTACAGCCGCTTGCGCGTGCCGATGCCCACGAGGCCGCCGCGTGGTACGAAGCGGAGCGCCCAGGCCTTGGTGTTGAGTTTGTTCTCGAGCTTGATCGCGCTGTCGAGAAGGTTGCCGAAGCTCCTCATTCCTACGCACCTGTCTCAGGTAACGTGCGAGCGGCGCTCGCCGACCTGGCGCACGCCGAGCATGAACGCATGCTGGAGTGGGTGGGCGGTGTGTTCGATTCAAAGGGTTTCGATTTGAATCGGATCAACAGGGACTGGCGCGCAGCAGGCTAACTGCGATGCAGGGAGCGAAATCGGAACATGATCGAGTTCCTCGGCATCTGGGAGTCCGTCCACAACCCCGATTTCAATTACGGCGAATTCGCCGCAATTAGAAGTTACGCCCCGAGAAATCTTAAGGTCACAATTTGTGACCTTATGTTTGAGCGCCAATAACTCCTCAAAGCAGCAATGAACTCGACTCGAGCCCGTCGATTCTGCAGATCTACCATCGACGGATGGGGAAGGATGTCACTGATTCGTTGGGCGACTTGGCAGATCGCATTCTTGTCATCCGCGGTAAGCGAGTGATGCTGGATTCGGATCTCGCGCGCCTCTATGGGGTTCCGACGAAGGCGTTCAATCAGGCTGTGCGCCGCAATCGCGCGCGCTTCCCGGCCGACTTTTTGATTGAACTTACGAATCAAGAAGTTGCGCGTTCAAGGTCACAAATTGTGACCTTGAACGCCGGTCGCGGCTCAAACATCAAATATCCGCCAATGGCCTTTACCGAGCACGGCGCAATCATGGCGGCTTCCGTTCTCAATAGCCCCCGCGCTGAGCAAATGAGCGTCTATGTAGTTCGAGCATTCGTCCGAATGCGCGAACTGCTCGCTTCGAACGCTGGCTTAGCGCGAGATTTGGCCATCCTCAAGAACCGCGTGGACATGCTTGATGTTGATACCCGAAAGCAATTCGACCAGGTTTACGAAGCAATCCTTGGCCTGATGAATCCGGCGGCGAAGAAGCAGTAGTCGCCGCGCAGCGAACGAGAGATGCGCCCCGCGACATTGGCGAAAAGAACTCGATAATCTGGCGCTTGGTCGGCTAACTTGCTTCGTCATGCGCAAACTCCCATTCGCGCTTCTCGCGCTGTCCCTGCTGGCGGCCGCGTCGCACGCGCAATCCCAATCCGCCACCGTCACCGCCGCTCAGAAGAACTTCCCGGAGTTCCTCGATCTCTTGCGCATACCGAACGTGCCCGCGGAGCCCGCCGACATCCAGCGTAACGCGGCCTTCCTCATCGATCTCTTCCGCAAGCACGGCTTCGACGCCCAACTTCTGGACAACGCCGCGCGCCGCCCGCTCGTCTTCGCCACTCTCGGCAAGCCCCGCAAAGCCGCGCGCACCGTCCTCTTCTACATCCACTTCGATGGTCAGCCGGTGACGCCCGCGGACTGGGCGCAGAAGAGTCCGTTCGAGCCCGTGGTCAAGGCGCGCGATTCCGGCGGCAAATGGATCGAGGTCGAGACGGCGCGGCTCACGCAGCAACCCTTCGATCCCGAGCTGCGCGTGTTCGCGCGCTCGGCGTCGGACGACAAAGCGCCGATCATGATGCTGCTCACAGCAATAGATCTCTTGAAGGCACAGCACCGCGCACCCGCCATCAACATGAAGGTGCTGCTCGATTCGGAAGAAGAGATCAGCTCGCCGAGTCTTGCGGAAGTCGTCACGGCCAATCGCGCGCTGTTCACTGCGGCTGCGTTCGTGGTGCTGGATGGTCCCGAGCATCCTTCCGGGCGGCCAACGATCGCATTCGGCAACCGCGGGGTCACGCAGGCCGTGCTCACGGTGTTCGGCCCGCGTGCGCCGCTGCACAGCGGACATTTCGGCAACTACGCGCCGAATCCCGCCCTGCGCCTGGCCTCACTACTGGCTTCGATGAAGGACGATCAGGGTCGTGTGCTGGTCGCGGATTACTACGACGGCATCCAGCTCAGCGCGGCCGACCGCGAAGTCCTGAAGGCGACGGGCGATGACGAGGCCGCCCTCCGAGCGCGCATCGGTATCGCGCGCGCCGAGGCCGTGGGAGCTAACTACCAGGAAGCGCTGCAGTACCCCTCGCTCAACGTGCGAGGCATGGCCGCAGCCGCGGTGGGTGCTCGCGCGGCTAACATCATTCCGAGCGAGGCGGTCGCGGAGCTCGACATGAGGACGACGCCCGAGGCGGACGGCCACAGGCTGTTCGAACTCGTGAAGCGGCACATCGAGAAGCAGGGCTATCACCTCGTCGATGCGCCACCGACGGATGACGAACGCGCGCGCTACGACAAGCTGGCGATGTTCAAGCTCGGTGACGTCGAGGCGGCGCAGCGCATGCCCATGGATGCGCCGATCGGGCGCTGGGTCTACGCGGCGCTGAAGACGACACCCGCGGCAATCGGCGGGCTCGACCCCGTACGCATCCGCATGATGGGCGGCACCGTGCCGACGGATGTCCTGGTCGAGGCGCTGAAGCTGCCGTTCGTCCTGGTGCCCACGGTGAACGGCGACAACAATCAGCACGCGCGGGATGAGAACCTGCGCATGGGTCACTTCATCACAGGCACGGAAGCGATACTGGCGCTGTTGAGCACGCCTTATCCCTGACTTCCTCCGAGTCCATGCGCTCAAGTCGCTTCGTGCGACCTCAAAGTCGCAAAACGCGCCCTTGAACGAGGGGCCGTCTGTCATGGGAGAATGCGCCACCATGAGCGCCGTCGAAAAAGCGAGACGTCTGGGCATCGACCTGTCGCTGGTCGATGAGTCCCTGCGGCGCACGCCGGAGCAGCGTGCCTTGGAACACCAGCGGGCCCTCGAGATGGCCTTGCAGCTCGAGGCAGCTTGGCAGATGCGAACGAACGAAGATGCAAGAACTGAACCAGCTGCTGCAGACGCTTTGCGACTCTGAGGTCGAATTCGTGGTGGTCGGCGGGTTCGCGGCCATGTTGCACGGCTCTTCCATGCTGACGCGCGATCTCGATGTATGTGCGGTTCTCACGGATGCGTCGGTGGAGCAGCTCCGGTCGGCCTTTCGTGAATTTCACCCGACGCATCGACACACGCCGCAGCGATTGTCTTTCCTCGAGAACCCGCGACCCGGTGTGCCGCTGAAGAACGTCTATCTACAGACAGATCTGGGTCCGCTCGATGTACTGGGATCCATCTCGGGATTTGTTGACATCGCCGACATTCGCAGGAATGCCGTAAGCTTCGATCTGTTCGGCAGAACAGTTCTGGTGATGTCGCGGGACGATCTCATCCGATCCAAGGAGGCATTGGGCCGGCCGAAGGATCTTTTTGTCGCACAGGAGTTGCGCGCGATTTCCGAGAGGCTTGAAGAGCCGAAGTGACGATGAGGGGCGACGATCACGATTGCTCTCCAGTCGGCGGACCACCGGGTTACGCGGAATTCCTGGCGACACTCGCAGTGGGCGGGGTGCTCGATCCGAAAGGTTCGACCTGAACCGGACCGGGGAAGCGGTGATCGCGCAATGGGAATAGAACAAAACGGGCAATTCCGCACACTTCAACGCTGCGCAGTCTTCCCCGACCTTGAGCGACTCGCGTGAGCGGCGCTGAATCACCATCTTGGGTGTCATGACACGGAGGTCGGGTATGCGGCGGCACGGCATTGCATGGGCACTCTCGGCTCCACTGATGTCCTCGCTCGCCGCGGCCGCAGACTACGAACACTACCTCATCAAGGACATCGCGATCGTCGACCTCGGCACGCTCGGCGGTGACGAGAGCGTCGCGAACGACATCAATGATCTCGGCGAAGTCGTTGGCTGGTCTCACGACAGCATCGCCAAGAAGCGGGCGTTCATCGACCGCGGAGACGGCATGCACCCTCTGCTGCCGTACATGCAGGCGGAATACATAGCGCACGGCATCAACAACAAGACGCAGGTCGTCGGTGAAATCATCGGACAGAGCAGAGAGCCGAGTGACCTCGAGCCTGGATCGGCGTTTTATTGGGAGCCTGAACTCTTCCTGGTGGAACTCGACGCTGTCGACCCGAATATCAATGCGGAATGTCCGGGTAGTAAGAGTTTCGAGGTTGGGGGCAGCGCTTATGCCATCAACGACGCTGGAGTAATCGTTGGTTCCCGAGACGTCTGGTGCAAGCAAGGCTATGAACGGAAGGCCGTACGCTGGGACACCTATGCGAGCCCATGGCAGCAGTTGGAAACGTTACCGCTCACTCTGTTTTGGTTTGACGAGAATTCGGCGGCCGATATCAACAGCAGCGGCCGCATCGTGGGTTCGGATCTTGATGGCGGCGAGTTTGGCCTGTCGGAGAAAACAGGCGCGTGGACCTGGATGGGCACGGCTTACGATGTGCCTAACCCGTTGGCAAACAGTCCCGAGTGGTATCAGATCCACGGCCAGAGAGCGTTCGGTGTCAATGACGGGTCCAGAGTCGTGGGGAGCGCCTACTTGTATCCGGAAGGCGAACACACCGGAGAACGGATCGACCGGGCCTATTGGTGGAGCGGAGATCTTCAATCGTCGGCGAAACAACTTCCTGTTTTCGCTGACACGAAAAGCAGCGCAGCGTACGAGATCAACAACCAGGAATTCATCGTCGGCTACGCGGATCGCCAGATCGCGACTTTCTTGCCGCGACAGAAACGCGCCGTTGTATGGCACGCTGATTTCGGCGTCGTGCAACTTCCGACGTTACCTGGCGGGACACTCTTCAGCTCGAAGGACTGTGAAGCCCTGGCGGTGAACAAACGCGACAAATCAGGGCTCGTTCGGGCCGTCGGCTACTGTCGATCGGGCGGCAAACGTCATGCGGTACGCTGGGACATCTCTACTGCGATGGTGACCATCCCACCTTGACGCCTTGCCGCGTCGTCTAGCGCGACGCGCCCTTGGCAGGAACCTGCTCCGAACGATGGTCGTAACTCATCGCGCGGGTCACCAACCACTTCCCATTCTCTTCGCGCCAGATCATCGTGAATTGCCCAACGCCCTCGCACGTCGTCGGCGTATGACAAAACCGATGCGTCCCCTGTGAGATCGCCCCATACCCCTTGATAGGCCACACGCGAAAGCTCTCCCCATCGAGCTCGCGATGAAACTTCCCGCACACGTTGTCATGCACGCCCTTCATGTACTCATCGCGCGTGAACGAAGCGCCGCCGTTGTCGTGGTAGAACTCGAGCTCCTTCACGAAGAACGACGCATGCTTCTCGAGCTGCTTGGGATCGGTGCATGTGTTGAACGCCTCGAACATCTCGGTGTCGAGCGCCAGGATCTTCTGATACAGCGGGTCGGGCTCGGCGGCGATGCTCGCGGCGGGCGCCAGGGCGGCGAGCGACAACCCGATCAGCGCGGAAAGTTGGAGTTTCATTCGAGTTCCCTGCAAAAAGGTATGTGGACTCGTTAAGACGTCTCGCCGGTCGAAAGGGTTGCGCGACCCGCTCAAATCACGGCTACCCCACGAACAGCGATCAGAAATTCGCCCCCGCGTTGTACCTCGCGAGCCGTGACCGCTTGGCGAAGCGCTTTGAATTGTTCAGCAAGGCGAACGCGGGCGTATGAGTCCAGTAGGGGCCATGGGGGGATTCCATTTCTGAGCGAACCGAGAACTTTTCTCGCTGGCGTCCCATTCATGGTTGCTCGACGATCGGGGCCGGGCGGGGGATCCTTGACACGCTTACGAGAGGGACTATCGTGCGAATCATGCCCATGACACCCGAAGATCTTGCGCGACAGGCAATGGCGATGTCGGCTGAAGGACGTGCCGAACTGGCGGACCTCCTGGTCGATAGTCTGGATGCCGCAGAGCTTGGCAGGATCGATCGCGCATGGCTCGCAGAGGCGAAGCGCCGAAGAGATGAAGTGCGATCGGGCGCTGCACTGACGGTTTCCGCCCAAGAGGCATTGATCAGAGCTCGCAGCACGCTCGAGCGATGAGGGTTGAGTTTCACGCAGAAGCAATCGAAGAATTGCAAGGGGGCGGCTAAGTACTACGAGCAGCGGCAGGTAGGGCTCGGGGTCCGATTTCCGCGTGTGGAACCCATGGAGGGCGAACGCACTGAAGGCTTAACCCGTCGAATTCGACGGGTTAAAAGTACCCGACCGGATTTCATCTATGGCGAATTCGCCGGAATTAGGAGTCACGCCGGTTGGAATCAAATCACGGCTGCTCCACGAACAACGACCAGAAGTTCGCGGCCGCCTTGTACGTCGCAAGCCCATACTGTCCCCGCGCGATATCGCGGTCGTGCGCGCTCGCAACCATCGTCCCATCGACGAACAGCTGCAGCTGATCATTGACCACGCGGAACCTCATCTCGTAATACCGCCCCGACGCGGGCACGAAGTTCGCCGTGGCAAGCACCGTGATCGCGCCGCCCACGATCTTCCGGATCTGTATCTGCCCCGAGCTGCGCACGGTCGCGTAGTAGTGAGTCTGCGGGTCGACGTAGCGCGCGAGGAGCCCCACCCAGGCGCCTTGCTGTGACGCCGCGAACCCATCGAACCGTACGATCGC
>Ga0081455_10001130_pt1 | contig 33386 bp, 28 predicted proteins | sample TabmetS3T2R1_FD_70207 | JGI IMG/M metagenome (GOLD analysis project Ga0081455, IMG submission 70207) | Tabebuia heterophylla rhizosphere microbial communities from the University of Puerto Rico - S3T2R1 | ecosystem: Host-associated > Plants > Roots > Rhizosphere ...
CACGCCCCCATCGTCTAGCGGCCTAGGACACCACCCTCTCAAGGTGGAGACACGGGTTCGAACCCCGTTGGGGGTGCAGTCAAAAGAACCAGGTCAGACACATACTGTGACGTGGTCAGACACTTGCGCCCTGGTCCCATCCCATAACGCATCCCATAATCGACTCGCGGTGACGTACGCTGAAAGGCATGGCGAGTGTTCGTCGGCTGGCGTCGGGCCGATGGGAGCTGCGGGTCTCGCTTGGGCGTGACCCGCTCACCGGTGCGTACCGCTACAAGTCGACAGTGGTCGACGCGGGGGACAAGCGCGACGCTCGCCGCCAGGCGATGGCCTGGGAGGTCGGGTTCGCGGATGGGCGGCTCTCGCCTGATGGTGGCACGTTCGGCCAGCTCTGTGAGCAGTGGATCCGACACAAGGCCCGCCGCTGGTCGCCGGCGACGCTCATGGAGCATCGCCGCATCGTCGACCGCTACCTGAGGGCGCTCCACGACATGGACGTCGCGACGATCGGCACCCATACCCTGGACGTCCTCTACGCCGGTGGCTGGAGGCCGGGACGGCGGGTGATGGCGGGGCGGCGGTGCTGAACGTGCTCGAGGCGGGCGGTGTCGAGGAACCGGTCGGGGTGGATGGTCCGGTCCGGTGTGTGAGAGGGCGGGCGGTCGAGGTGTGTGCCGAGCCGCCGGTCGTGAGCCTGCGGGTCGACTCGGGCACCCGCGCTAGCTGGCGGTCGATGAGCGGCGCCACCTCGGTGCGCACGCCGAGGTGGTCGCCGGGCAGCCAGTGGACCATCCGAAAGCCGACGAGACGTTCGATCGTGCGCCACTCGCGCCCGCTGCGTGCGAGCGATGGGCGGGGTCCAAGGGACCGGCCGAGCTCGCGCAGGTTGACGACGGCTAGTTCGCGCTCGCGCCACAGGATGGGCAGACGCCGAACGACCAGCAGCGCTGACGGGCTTGTGACTCCGGCCCAAACCTGTTCGACGTAGGGTTTGTCGAAGGCGAACCCGATCCGCCGCACCCTGGGTCGGAGGTGGGGCACCGAGTGGATGGCGAGCACGTCGGGCGGTTTCATGTGCCACTGGGTCCGCCGGCGCCTATCACCGCTCGCCCTTCGTCGCCCTGACCGGCGTGGTTGGGCCGGGGGGACGCTGACGTGAACCGCCAAGGCGTCGGGTGACTGGGTCGCCTAGGCCGGGGGATGACGAGGTGAACGTGGGCAGGTCCGGTCGGTGACCCTCCCGCTGTCGGGGGACGGCGAGGTGAACTAAGCGGTGACCCTGCCCGCATCTGGCCCGCGGTAGGGTGACAGCCACGTGAGCCCGCGGGCGAGCGAGCTTGGCGCTGGCTCCGACATCGGACTCGACGAAACGGGCTCAGAAGAAGTCGTGGTCATGGTCGTGATGCTCTCCAGCCCGCGACACTCAGTCGCGGACCCTCGGGTCACGCCCAGTTGCACAGGCCGTCGGACAGTCCCGCGAAGCGATCGACGCCCAGGGCGTCGGCACTCGTGACCCGTCCCGGTTCTGACGGCTTTGGGCCGCCGTGGGTTCGGTGGAGTGGGGAGACTGGACTTCGTGCCGCTGGTGGTTGGCTGTCTCGTCTCGAACACCCTCCGGGGTGACGCGATCGCGACGCGTGTGGAGCAGTATGGCGTTGGCGAGAGTCACGTAGGAGTTGGAGGCGGCCGATGGCGACGGCAGTCACCCGTAACGGACGTTGCCCGAGTCCTGCCTCAATCTGCGACGCTCGTCTGAATCTGCTCGGTGGGTTCTCCTTGGTCGTCGATGGCGAACCGTGTGATGTAGCGGATAGCTGTAAACGGTTGCTGGTATTCCTCGCGCTGAACCACGGCCCGCAACCGCGGCCGGTTGTAGCTGGCATGTTGTGGCCGAACTCCACCGAGAACCGCGCCTCGGCCAACCTGCGGTCTTTGCTGTGGAGGCTGCCCGAACCCTCGGGTCTGCCGCTGGTGAGCATCGCAGGCGCGAGCCTCCGGCTGTCCGGGCATCTCGATGTCGACGTCCATGTGCTGGAGGCCACAGGGTGGGCTCTGATTCGCGATCCCAACACCGTCGTCGATGATGTCGACCCGACGGTTCTCCTTCTCGAGCTCCTACCCGATTGGTACGAGGACTGGGTCCTCTTCGAACGTGACCGGCTCGCCCAGCTCCGGTTCCACTTTCTCGAGGCGCTGGCGTACGCCTTAATCAAACGAGGCCGCGTCCCCGAGGCCCTCGACGTCGCTCTGCGTCTCGTCAAAGCAGACCCCCTACGCGAATGCAGTCAGCGCGCCCTGTTGGCAGTCCATTGCGCAGAGCACAACATCGGACAAGCTCGCCGGCAGCTCGAACGTTATCGAAAACTTGTCCACCAGACCTTCGGCTGCGAACCCTCGCCGAGCCTCGGCGCCATGATCGCCAAGCGGACTTCGGCGAGGGGTGTACCGACCATCGCGGCTAGGGGGGTGCGAACCTGATGGACCTCGTCAGTCCCACTGCCCGTGGCCTTACCATGTTAGTGGCCCTGATGAGATTGTGGGGCTCTACGCCATGAAGGCCGACGCCCTCAGCGGAGGCCAAGCCGTCGCGAGCCCCGCCCTGACTGTGGCCGGAATACCCGGCGTGAGGGACGTCTGGTCCGAGACGACCGGCGATCCGTCGATCTGTGTCGCCATCCTCGACGGACCTGTGGACGTCACCCATCCGGCGCTCCACCACGCAGATCTCACGACTATCGAGGTGATTGCTGGTCAAAGCGCCGGTCCTACGTCGAAGCGGCACGGTACGCATATAGCTAGCCTGATCTTTGGCGCCAAGAATAGTCGCGTCGAGGGGCTGGCACCGGGCTGTCGTGGTCTAATCTTACCGATCTTCCATGGCACACGTGAAGGCACTATAGATCCCTGTTCACAACTGGACCTCGGCAGGGCGCTTGGGCTTGCCATTCAACACGGCGCCAATATCATAAATGTCAGTGGGGGACAGTTCGCGCCGAGCGGCGAAGCCCATCCCATACTCGCGAACGCCGTGGCGGCCTGTATTGATGCGGGCATCCTCGTAGTCGCCGCGGTCGGCAATGACGGATGTCCCTGCGTGCACATTCCGAGCGCGTTACCGTCGGTCCTCGCAGTAGGCGCGACGTCCGGCGATGGAAGCCCAGCGGCCTTCAGCAACTGGGGATCACGTTACCAGACACAAGGCATATTGGCGCCGGGTGAAGAGGTCCTCGGGGCGGGCGACGACGGCGGGGTGGTCGCCAGAACTGGGACGAGCGTCGCCACAGCGATCGTTTCCGGTGTGGCGGCCCTCCTCTTGAGTGCGCGAGCACAACAGCAACTACCAATTGATACGCGCGCGGTGTTTTCAGCCCTCCTTGACAGCGCGCGGTCCTGCGAGGGGGGAATGAGCGACGAGGAATGCCGCCGCCTATTAGCCGGTCGCCTCAACGTTCGAGGCGCTCGCCACCTATTGGAAGGAGATAGCCCGGTGACAGATCCGACCGAAACGCCGGAAGCAACCGCCGGTCCGATGCCGGAGGCCCCATTTGGAGCGTCCTATGGTGAAGAAGCGATCGCATTGCCAGACGATTCAGGGCACGAAGGACTTGAGATGGAGCTCGGCGATGTCCTGGCTGCAAGTCAACAACGGATGGCAGCGGAAATCGAGCCAACGACGGAATCGCCGAGTGAACTTTCGGGATGCACATGCGCCCCAGGATCACCATGTTCTTGCGTAAAGCCCGGACAAAGTCAGCTCGTTTATGCGATTGGCGAACTGTCGATCGATTTGGGCTCCGAGGCGCGCCGCGACTCGATTCGTCAACACATGACCGAAGGCACGGACCCAGATAGGACCGAGGACCTTTTGGAGTATCTGTCCAATAACCCCTGGGAATCGGCGGCTGTTATTTGGTGCCTAAGCCTCGACTCGACTCCCGTGTACGCTCTCAGCCCCGCAGGAGCGTTCGCCCGCGAGGGGTACGAACGTCTCGCCGAGTTTCAGCGGGATCGCATCGCCAACCGCGTCGACCGCGTCAGCGTGCCGGGAGTTATCGTCGGCCAACAAACACTGATGTCGGGTCAGGTCGTGCCGGTCATCCAGCCCGCTCTGCGGTGCATGTACAGCTGGACGACCAGCGCGCTCGTCGAATCGATCGCCGGAAAGGCTCCGAGCGATTCGGCGAAGGCTGCCGATCGTGAGGCCTACGCAGCGAGAGCGGCAGGGATTGGAAACTTCCTTGAAAGAGTTTACAACGACCTTCGAAATCTCGGGCTAAGCCCACAGGAGCGGGCTATTAACTATGCCGCCACCAATGCTTTGAACGCTGGCCGCGCGTTCGAGCTGGCGCTTCGAGAAGAGATGCAACTTGACACGGTTGAGGCGGCACCGAGCCCCATTTGTCGCCCGGACTCCGAGTGCTGGGACGTAATATTGACGTTCTTCGCTCCAGCGCGCCAACTGGAACAGGCGAGGAGAGCGTTTCGATTCGCCGTCGACGTAAGTGATGTTTGTCCGGTAATGGTAGGCGACGTTCGGTCGTGGTACGTTCGCTGATTCGTGGGCTTCCAATGGTATGGAATTGAGTCTTCGTTAACAAGGAGGTAAAAAGTGATGCTGCTTCCAACTCAATCAGTCGGAGTGCAACGCGTCGGTCGGTCGACGCCCTTGACAGGAGATACGGGCATTACTCCTGCTTTTTGCACCCCGTGCGTGCTCGGTAAGAGAATATGCGGTCTTCCATTTTCGCCTCGGATCGAAGACTGTGGCGGTGGCGGTCAAGTTTGTAGAGACGTGACCCCGTGCATTCCGTTCCTCAACAGGAAGGTGCGCTGCTGTTTCCCGGGTGGATGCAGCATTGTTCCCTGCTAAATGGCGGATTTCGTCTATTGCCCCATACGAGCTTCGCACGGACACAGCGTTTGGTTCGCGTCGCCACGGAAGTGAATGCGTCGCGGGTAAGGAGGCGCACATATGATATTGCCTATCCTAGCCGGAGGCCGATCGCGAGGCGTTTCGCGGGAGCGTAGCGAGCTCGTTCGCCCGTCTGGGCTCGTCGATATACTTTGCGACAATTTCCCGTGGCTTCCATTTTGCGGCCGTCCTGCCGAGACGTGTCATTACGACCGCACGGACACGAGTTGCTACGGCGTAGTTCTGATGTGCCGCGATCGCGGCAAGACGGACTCGGGAAAGAATTGCCAGGGCGGCTTGTATCCGTGCGGGGTTTGCTTGGGCTTGCCGTTCTAGGCGTTTGGTCTGGTAAGAGGCTATTTGTAGACAGATCATTAGGGTGGTGGGACCGGCTAAATCACATCGTTCGGATCGGAGGATCCATGTGGCTACCTGTCTTGGGGCTGGGATCAGAGCGTCGAGCCGGTTGCAGGCCTTTGCGTTTGGTACAGGCGTCAGCGCAGCGGGTTTCGATCGGCCCCCCCGTCCTTCAGTTCAGTTGCAACCCAGTCTTCTGCGCGTGTCAAGGCGACGCCGACTGTAACGATATGTTTACGAGTGGCGTCTGCGGTGGCCGAGCGATCTGTATCAACGACGTCTGCTTCTGCGACCGTCCCGTGTTCACGCCTACATAAGCGCAGACCGGCGTGTCAGCTCGAGGACTCCCGCGTGGTGTGGACGCGCGTGTGCGGGTGTCGGACGGCGAATCGTAACGCTTAGCCTTCCGGCGGTGAGCCGGCCGGCGGTGTCGAAGTCGCGGCCTGCGAGGTCGTCGGGACCCGGACGGCTGTAGCACACCCTGGTCTGCGCGTTTGGCAGCGAAGCAAGCAGAGCGCGAGCCTCGGTGGCGAAGGAGTGGTCGGGGCTGCTGCGCGCTCCGTGGAGCCACCAGGTCTCGCGCGCGGAATGGTCCTCTGCCAGCGCGTGAAGCATGGCGAGCACCGGCGTGGCGCCGATGCCGGCGCTGATCAGCAGTGCTGGCGCACCTGTCCGATCGAGGATGAAGGAGCCTCTGGGGGCTGCAGTATCGAGCTGGTCGCCGACGCGGGCGCGTGTGCAGATAACCGCTAGCGACGCCACCGTGCTCTCGCTTGACCGTGACTCGGTAGTAGCCGGCATCGGGCGGTCCCGAGAGGGAGTGGTTCCGAAGCACCGACCTCTGCTCGTTCTCGGGCTGGAGACGCAGCGTGAGGTACTGGCCGGGACGTGCAGGAGGGAGCGACGCCCCATCGGGATCCTCGAGGCGGACGGACATTACGGAGTCGCTCTCGCGGTCGTTTCCGGCGACGGTCAGCTGACGGAAGCCGGGCCAGGCCGGCGGCGGACTGGTTGCTGCCAGCCCGGCGTTGCCGCTGCCGGATTCTCCTTCGAGCAGGGCCTGCAGAGACGTGAGCCAGCCCGGGCTGAGGGCAGGAATTCGAAGCGCTCGTAGCAGCTGCTGGCGCGGGTGTCCGGGGAGGTAGAGAAGCGCGTCGACCTCGGCGACGGTCATCTGTTCGGGGCCGGAAGCGAGCTTGAGGATCTCGTCTCCGGCCTTCACCGCGCCTTCTTGGTGTACGCGGAAGTAGAAGCCGGGACGGCGGTGTGAGACCAGCAGGGCGCGCATGCGCGGGTCGTTCATTCGGATTCCGACGCGATAGCAAGTGACCCGGGGTTGCGAGACCTCGAAGACGGCGGTGCCGATTTGGTAGCGGTCGCCGATGCAGACCTCGTCGTCGCTGACCTGTCCCTCGATGGTGAAGTTCTCGCCGAACTGCCCGTGGACGAAGTCATTTCGTCCAAGCTCCCGTTCCCAATACCGGTAGGAGTCGATCTGGTAGACGAACACGGCGCGCTGCTCGCCGCCGTGGCCGGCGAGATCGCCCTGACCGTCGCCGTCGACGTTGAGCTTGCGCACGCGCCGAGGTCCGGTGACGGGATCCTTGAAGACGCCGGTGAAGACGGTCTTCCCTTTCCAGGGCACGTCCTTGGGCAAGCCGACGTTGACGGACAGCAACCTTCCGACCACATTCGCTTCGGGCTGAGTGTGCTCGGCGTGTGGCGATGCCGAGCTCATGCTCACTCGCTCGCGGCGGTAGCGCGTTCGGCGAGTTCGACGCCGCCGATTTCGTCGACGCTGAGGTTTCGGTCGGGGTCGTGCGGGAGAACGGTCTGGCTCGGAACAGGCTCGACCTTCTCGCCGTCGATCGTGATGGTCACCTTGTCGGGCTCGAACGAGACCAGGTCGGCTATGCGGGCCATCTCGTCTGATGGTATGCGAACGACGCGGTCCCGGGACGCCGTTTGCCGACCTCGCGAAGCTGCCGCCTACGATCACGCCGCGCGGTATTCAGCGCTCGATCGACATCACTCACCGGCAGCGTGGTCCTTGGCGATGAGATCCCCTAGACACCAACGATCCTGACACCCTGCAGCCGGTCACCCCCTCAGTGGGATGTGCGTTCTGGGCGGCCCATCCCGATCGATGAGGTGTCAGGAATGTGCGACCGGACTCGTATCCGTTGGTCCGTGACCCGAACTCCGGGTTTATCGGTGACCACGCGAGGGGCATTGTCGTGGCCGGTCAAACAATTGCAACGCTCGATGCAGCGCAGGGGGGATCAGATGCGCAGGTCGTTCGCAATGCCCGCGTTGGCCACCGTCGTCACGCTCGGGGTGCTGGCGCTTGCTGGCTCTCCGGGCAGTCTGGCGGGTCCGGGCCAGCAAAGTCCGTCCGGACGGAGCCAGTCGCCGTTCATCGGTGACGGTACCGGGCACCTCGACAAGGACAACCGGCAGGGTCGCGTCCAGCCGACCGCCCGCCAGCGTGGGCTCGCGGCAGCGGGCGACGCGCGGGTGCGGTTCAACGAACTGGGTACACCCGCCAAGGTCGTTTCCACCGGTCGTCCGCTCGCTTCGGGTCTGCCGTCCGACCCCGTTGCCACCGCGCGCGCCTATGTTGCCGCGAACCGGGAACTGCTCGGACTGACGACGCGAGCGGCGAACGCCCTCGAGGTCGTCACCGTGGCGCCCATGGGCGACGGCGCCGCCGTGCTTCTGCAGCAGCGGTTCGGCAACCTCGTGGCCGGATATGACGGCCTCCTCGTGGTCGGTGTGCGCGACGGAATGGTGTTCTCCGTGAGCGGGTCACTGGCTCGCGACGCGGCGCAGCCGGCGCCGGCGCAGCTTTCCGAGGGCCAAGCGGCGCGGATCGCGGTCAGGGATGCGGGCGTCGACCAGAGTGCGGTGCAAGACGTCGAGCTGGTCGCGGTGCCGACTCCGTCAGGGACGCGGGCGGCGTACAACGTGCTGGTCATCGGGGGGGACGCGGCGCAGCCAGTCGGCTTCTCTTCGTTCGTCGACGCTCGAGATGGCAGGGTTCTGGTCCGCGAAGACATTGTCGACTACGACACGGACAACCCCGAATGGGAGGTGTTCCCCGACACGCCGCCGGTCGATTACTCGTCGACCGACACTCGAGTGCGCTGGTGCTTCGCACCGGGGCCGGGCTGCGATGAGGTCGTCGGTACCTCGGCTTCGCCACTGCCATGGGACGTCGATCCGGCCAACCGGAGGCCGTCGGAGACGACGTCGGGCAACAACTCGTTCGCGGTGCACAACTGGTTCAGCAACGATCCCTTCACGGTGGGCAAGGAGCTGGCCACACCCCGCCCAGACCGCGACTACGCCTACACGTGGAACAACCAGTGGCTCGAAGAGAAGTGCTCACCCGCGGTCTTCGAGTCCCAGCAACGCAACGACATCGACGCGGCGCGGGCGAACCTGTTCGCCATGCACAACCGGATGCACGACTGGTCGTACCACCTCGGCTTCACAGAGTCGACGTTCAACATGCAGGACGAGAACTTCAACCGGGGCGGCAAGCAGAACGACCCGGAGCAGGGCAACGCACAGGCCGGTGGAGTGAGTGGTGGCCCGCCCGCGTTCGCCGCACGTGACAACGCCAACCAGATCACGCCCGGCGACGGGCATCCGCCGATCACCAACATGTACCTGTGGCAGTCGATCGCCGGATCGTTCTACGCGCCGTGCGTCGACGGCGACTTCGACATGACGGTCATCGGCCACGAGTACACCCACGCCATCACCAACCGGATGATCGCCGGGCCGAGGAACGGGCTCAGCTCGCCGCAGGGCATGAGCGAGAGCTGGTCGGACCTGCTGGCGATGGAGTACCTCAACGAGCACGGTTACGCCCCATCCGGCGTCCAGGCGTTCACCATCGGCCAATACGTGACGTCGGATCCCGTCGCCGGCATCCGCAACTACAACATGAGCGCGAGCCCGCTGAACTACAGCAGCGTCGACTACGACTTCGTCGGCCTTCAGGTCCACGCGTCCGGTGAGGTCTGGAGTGCGGCGAACTTCGACATCCGGGCCGCGATGATCAACAAGTACGGCGCGGGAACCGCCGCACTGCAAAAGTCGTGCGCCAACGGTGCGACGCCGGTGACCCAGTGCCCCGGCAACCGCCGCTGGGCCCAGCTGGTGTTCGACTCGTTCCTGCTCATGGGACAGAGCCAGGTGAGCATGGTGGACGCGCGCGACGCGCTGTTGGCGGCGGACTTCATCCGGTTCCGCGGCGCAGATCTCGACCTCATGTGGAACGCCTTCGCCAGGCGCGGCCTCGGCGAGAACGCCCTCAGCAATGGCGCCGGCGACGCGAACCCGGTGCCGAGCTTCGCATCGCCGTTCGCCACCGAGGCCACGGCCACGTTCGCACCGGTCGACGAGGCCGGCGCACCTGTCGAGGGCGCGCAGCTTTTCGCCGGGCGCTACCAAGCCCGGGCAGTCCCCGTCGCGGACACTGCGACAGGGACGGCGCTGCCGAACACGGTCGCACTTGTTCCCGGGACCTACGAGTTCGTCACCCGTGCCGCGGGCCGCGGCCTGGTCAGGATCGGTCCTGTCACGGTGGCTGCCGGACAGCAACTCACCCTTGCGGTGGCCATGCCGACCAACCTGGCTTCCGGGGCCGCCGGCGCGACCGCCACCGGGAACGGCGTCAACATCGCTCGGCTGATCGACGATGACGAAGCGACGAACTGGGTGTCCACCGGCGCACCGGTCGCCGGCAAGGGGGTCGTGGTCGACCTCGCCGGCGCTCGGCACCGGGTCAGCAGAGTCCAGGTCAGCGCCATGCTGCGCCCACCTATCGCCGGGGACCCCGACCCGGATACGCAGAACCGGTTCTCCGCGCTTCGCCAGTTCCGTGTCCTCGCGTGCAATGCGGTCGGACCCGTGGACTGCACCGACGCGGCCAACTACGCGCCCGTCTTCACCAGCCCGGCCGATGCGTTCCCCTCGGTGGCGCCACGGCCGCGGGCGCCGGAGCTGATAGTGCGCTCGTTCGACATTCCGGCCACCAATGCCACGCACCTACGCTTCGAGGTGGTCACCAACCAGTGCACGGGTGGTGCGGACTTCGCCGGTGAGCAGGACGCTGACCCGAGGGCGGGCACCGACTGCACGACGAACAGCGCCCAGGCCGGCATCGTTCGGGCCGCGGAGTTCCAGGCATTCGAGGGCTAGCTCGGCCAGAACCAGCGCGTTTGCCCGTAGACGCCGAGCCCCCACTCGGCGTCTACGGCTCGGTCGCGCCGATCTCTGGCACCCGACGGCAGTGATGCCATTCTGGTACGACTCGGGCGACCCGAGGAGGTCTCATGTCCGCCATCGTCGAGCCCACCCAACCCACTGCCATCCACCGGGGCGAGGACGAGCTGCCGTTCGTGACGCTGCCCGACGGCCTGGGCAGGCTGCAGCTCCTGCAGGCCGACCTGGCCAACGGTGTTTGGGTCGTGCGCAACGTGTTCCCACCCGGCGCAGCGGTCCAGAGGCACAAGCACACGGGTCCCGTGTACGCGTTCACGCAGCGGGGACGCTGGCGATACCTGGAGTACCCGGACGTCGTGAACACCGCCGGGTCGTACCTGTACGAGCCGGCGGGGTCGGTGCACACGCTGCACGTGCCGGACGACAACGAGGGCGACACCGACGTGTGGTTCACCATCCACGGCGCCAACCTCAACCTCGATGCCGAGGGCGAGGTCGAGCTCGTGATCGACGCCCACAGCATCCTTCCCTTCTATCGAATGCTGTGCGAGGCCGAGCACGGCATCCCCGACCCACCGGTCGTCGTCATCGAGAGCTGAATCCGGCACGAGAGACACCCAGGGGGATCGTGTGAGCGTCGGACGTCGTCACCTCGTTGCGTTGGTCGCGGCCGCCGTGACCCTCACCACATCGGTCGCGGCTGCGGCCGGCGGCAAGCCCGGACCAGCGGAACCGTCGGCAGCCGACCGCGCGTACTACGTCCTCCCGCCCGGCAACTACGGCGGCCTGCCCACGACCGACGAATCGCGCGATCAGATCCCGCTCTACGACGCGCTCACGCCGCTCCGTGGCGCCGTCACCGACGCCGACATCGATGCGAACTTCCTGCCGGAGGACTTTGCGCCGGTGGGCGGCACCCGCGAGGAGCCCACCGGTCGCCCCGGCACGAGGATCCTGTACGACGAGTACGGCGTTGCTCACATCTCCGGGCGGACCCGGGCCGACCTCGCCTTCGGCGCCGGCTGGGTGACCGCCCGCGACCGGGGTCTGCTGCTCCAGCTCGGTCGGGGCCCGGCGCGGGCGGCCGTCGCCGACGTCCCGGGCATCGACGCCTTCGGCCTGGTGACCAGCGGTCAGTCGTTCGTCCCGAGCGCTGCGACGGAGCAGCTCGTCTCGGACCAGGTGGATCTCCTCGTCGAGACCTATGGCGACAAGGGCCGCCAGATCGTCGCCGACGCCCAGGCCGAGGCCGATGGCATCAACGCCTACTGGGCGTCCCAGGGGATCGATCAGCCGCCCGCCACCGTCAACGACGTCGTCGCCGTGACGGCGTTCATCGGATCGATATTCGGCGGGGGAGGGGGCGCCGAGGCCGCCAACGCCGAGCTGCTGGCGAAGCTGCGGGCGGGGCTCGGCCCCGAGGTGGGCACGCGGGCATGGGAGGACGCCATGCTCGCGGACGATCCCGAGGCCCCCACCACGATCAAGCGGCGTTTCAACTACGGGCCCCGGACCGGCGGCCGCGTGACCGGCTCGGTGGTCGTCGACCCCGGGTCGATCCAGTCGCTCGACCCGCGGCGGCCGGGGGCGGCGGCAGCGTCGACGCCCGCGTCGGGCGCGGGGCCGCCAGACGCCGCCTATCCAGCGGCGGGGCCCGTGCCCTCGAGGGAAGCGTCGAACTTCCTGGTGGTCGACCCGAAGCGATCTGACACCCGCAACACGCTCGCGGTCATGGGTCCCCAGCTCGGGTACTTCTACCCCGAGATCGTGCAGCAGGTTCACCTCAGCGGACCTGGCATCGAGGCCCAGGGGATCGCCGTGCCGGCCGCCGCCATGTACATCCTCATCGGGCGGACCCGGGACTACGCCTGGAGCCTCACCTCGGCCAACCACGACGTGCGCGACGTGTTCGCCGACCAGCTGTGCAACCCCGACGGCACGCCCCCCACGCGCGCCTCGACCCACTACGTGTTCGAGGGCGCATGCCGGCCGTTCGAGGTCTTCGACGCCGGCACGTTGAACGGCACACCGATCCGCTATCCCCGATCGGTGCACGGGCCGGTAATCGGCACCGCCACCGTGGGTGGAGAGCCCTACGCGCTGACCCGGCAGCGTTCGACGTTCGGACGCGACGCACTCAACCTCGCCGCCCTCAAGGACATGTCCGAGGGCAAGGCCGACACCTCGCCCCGGTTCTTCGCCGCCGCCAACCAGTTCGGGTTCACGTTCAACTGGGCCTACGCATCCCGCACCGAGACCGCCTACTTCTCGTCCGGGCGCCTCCCGCGCCGGGCGCGGGGCCTGGACCGACGACTGCCGACCCTGGGCACTGGCGACTACGAGTGGCGGGGCTTCCTGCGCGTGGGCGAACACCCGCACGACGTGAGGGGCCCGGGCGAGCTGCTGCTCAACTGGAACAACCGGTCGGCACCCGGCTTCATGCACGGGGACGATGCGCCGTTCGGGTCTGCGCACCGCGTGGAGCTGTTCGACCGGTGGCCGCGACATCCCACCCTCGCCGACACCGTGAGCGTCATGAACCGGGCCGCCACCGAAGACGTCCGCTCTGTGGTGTGGCCTGTCGTAAGCCGGGTGCTGCGCGGCGGAACTGCCCCGAGCGCCCTGGCCGACCGCACCGTCGCCGTCCTCGACGACTGGGTCGCTCGGGATGCGCCGAGGCTGGACGCCGACCTCGACGGCGACTACGACGACGCCGGCCCGGTGATCTCGGACGCCCTCTGGCAGCCCATCGCGGATGCGGTCATGCGGCCGGTGTACGGCGACCTGACCGACGATCTCGCCAGCGTTCGAAGCCTGAGCGGGCTAGCGGGTCAGTCGTACGTGGACAAGGACCTGCGCACCCTTCTCGGCGACCCGGTCAAGGGCCGGTTCAACCTCAGCTACTGCGGCAGCGGCTCGCTGGACGCCTGCCGAGCCTCGCTGTGGGGGGTCGTCGAGCAGGTGGCCGGCGACCTCGCCGCCCAGCAGGGGCCCGAGCCGTCGAGCTGGACAGGTCCTGCGGCCCGCACCGGGTTCACGCCTGGCCTCATCCCCGACACCATCCGCACCACCAACCGCCCCACGTTCCAGCAGGTGCTGGAGCTAGCTCGCCAGCCGCGCTCGGCACGCTGAAACCGGCCCAGTTCCCGCTCCGAACCCGCCGGGTCTGGTGGTCCGAATCCTTGGGAACGTGTCTGGTCCGACATAGGTTGACCCGATGGACCCGCGACTGGTCGTGGTTGTCGGCTATCCCGACGCCGAGCTGCTCGACATCGCGGGCGTCACCAGCAGCCTGGTGCTCGCCAACGACTTCGGCGGAGCCCAGCCCCCGTACAAGGTCATCGTGGCCACCCCGGGCGGTCGGCCGATCACCTGCCCGCCGGGCTTGACCCTCCAGGGCCAGCATGCCCTGGAGCGGCTCGCTGGTCGGTTGGACACCGTCGTGGTGTCGGGGGGTCGGGGCTGCGAGGCGGTTGCGGACGATCCCGCGCTCGTTGCCCACGTTCGCCGGATCGCCCGCCGGAGCCGACGCGTCGCCTCGGTGTGCACGGGCGCCACCATCCTCGCCGCCACGGGTCTGCTCGATGGTCGACGGGCCACCACCCACTGGGGCTACGCCGGTCGTCTCGCCGCCCGATATCCCGCCGTCACCGTCGACCCCCGTCCCATCTACATCCGGGACGGAAATGTCGTGACCGCCGCCGGCGTCACCAGCGCGCTCGACCTGGCGCTGGCACTGATCGAAGAGGACCACGGTCCCGACACCGCGCGGCGGGTGGCCCGTGAGCTGGTGACGTACCTGCAACGGCCGGGGAACCAGGCGCAGGTCAGCATGTTCGTGGCCACGCCACCGCCGGAGCATGGGCTTGTCCGCCGTGTGGCCGATCACATCGCCAGCCACCTGGATGCCGACCTGACCACAGCCACGCTGGCGGCGATGGTGGGCGTCAGCACGCGCCACCTCACGAGGCTGTTCGTCGAGGACGTCGGCCAGACACCGGGCCGATACGTCCGCCGGGCCCGCACCGAAGCCGCCGCCCAGCTCCTCGCCAGCAGCCCCCTGCCGGTGGCCCGCGTGGCCAGACGCTGTGGCTTCGGGTCCCCCGAGACCCTCCGCCAGGCGTTCGTCGCCCGCTACGGGACAACGCCGTCGCGCTATCGCGCCGGCCACGGCCTACCGGGCTGACGCGACGAGCGCTGTCGGCCGCCGCCCCCTGCCTAGCTTGCGGCGTCAGCCGTTGGTTTCGGTGTGAACCAGCCGGTGGGTGCAACCGGCGTTCCGTCCGCCAGCCGCGGCGCGTAGTGCTCGAAGAACAGGCGTGCGACGAGCTCGCCACGAGCGCTGACGCCCGCCTTGTCGAAGATCGACTTCAGGTGATCCTGCACCGTGTAGGGCGAGAGGTGGAGGGTGGTCGCGATCTCGGCGGTCGATTGCCCTTGGGCGACGAGCTGGGTCACGAGTCGCTCCCGGTCGGTGAGGCCGTAGGCGGCGGCGATCAACGGTGCCAGGTCGGGTGACGGTGCCGGCTCGAGGATGACGGCGATCCGGGCGTCGGGTCCGTCTCCGAGAACCGACCCGCGAACGAGCAACCAGCGTCCCGATGGTGTCGGGACGCGAGCACGGGCCGTCGCCTCCCCGGTGGCCTGCCCCGCGGTAGCGAGACGCGCGCGGCGGGCGACTGCGTGGACGACGAGGGGCAGGTGGTTCGCATCGCGGTCGGCACCTTTGAGCTCGTCCAGCCACTGCTGCGCCGCGGAATTGCCGAGCTGAACCGAGTTGTCGGGGGCCAGCACGAGCAGGCCGGCATCTGCGGCGTCGGGGTCAGCCGACAGCGCACTGAGCAGCAGGGCGCGCCGGAGCCCTTCCGCGAGATGCCCCGACAGAGAAGCCAGGAACCCGGTTTCGGCGGCCGTGAAGTTGCGTCCGGTGTCACGGAGCAGGGTGATCCCGCCCCATGTGCCGGAGTCGGCGACGAGAGCCGCCCGCAGCTCGTCGCCGAGCCCGTTGGGGCGACGGAGCTCGCGCTGGCGGAGGCTGCGGTCGAGTTGTCCGTGCGTCGACTCGCTCAGGCTCGCCGCCGGCAGGCCCGCGCGGGCGAGCTCGGCGAACTTGTTGAAGTCGACCTCTCCTACTTCGATCTCGGCCATCCGCCCGAGGGCCGCCTCGGGCAACCCATGCTCGACCACCTCGCTCGTCGGCAGCAGCGTCGCCGGATCGATCGTCAGCATGCAGAAGCCATCGAACGACACCGCCGGGTGTAACGCCCGGGCGGCGGCCAGTGAAAAAGCTTCGACGCCGAGGCCGCGATGGACAAGCCTCAGGATCTCCGAGCGAGCACGCCGCCGCGAGCTGGCCTGCACCTAGTCGTTGTAGCAGCGCCGGAGCGCGATCCAACGCAAATCGCCCAGGATTCTGGGATTGGTCTGGACCTCCCTTCGCTCCACACTGCGCTTGTCGCCCCGCCCCCCGAGGAGTGATCGGATGTCAAGTTCGAGAAACAGCACAAGCCTGCCCACGGACGTCGACGTTCTCGTCGTCGGCGCGGGCCACGCCGGTCTGGCCATGTCGAGCTACCTCAGTCAGGCGGGTCGTGAGCACCTGGTCATCGACCGCCGCGACACGCTGGGCGGTGCTTGGCAGGATCGTTGGGACGAGTTCAGGCTCGTTACGCCGAACTGGACCTCGTCGTTTCCCGGCTGGGCCTACGACGGTGCCGATCCCGACGGGTTCATGAGCCGCGACGAGATCGCGGCGCGGGTCGCGGGCTACGCCGACGTCGTTGGTGCGCCGGTGGCGCTCGGCACGGACATGCTGCGCCTGACTCCCATCCCCGGGGCCGGCTTCCTCGCCGCGACCGGCCCCGGGGAACTACTCGCTCGGCAGGTTGTCGTGGCGACAGGGAGCTATCACACGCCGCGCGTTCCCGCGGTGGCCCGGCACGTCTCGCACCGGGTCCTCCAGCTCCATTCGCACGAGTACCGGAACGCGGCGATGCTGCCCCCGGGCGCGGTGCTCGTCGTCGGTTCGGGACAGACCGGCCTGCAGTTGGCCGAGGAGCTGTCTGCCGCCGGCCGTCGGGTCTACGTCTCGGTTGGGTCTGCCGGCCGGATACCGCGTCGCTACCGCGGGCGCGACATCTTCAGCTGGCTGCTGGACATCATCGAGCGGGGCCCCACCGTCGACGTCGCGCTGCCGACCGCCGAGCAGCTGCCCGACGGCCGGCGCAGGTTCAGCGCCATGCCCGCCCTTTCCGGCCACGAGGGCGGCCACGACACCAACCTGCGTCTGTACGCGGCCGCGGGGATGTCGCTCGCCGGGCGACTGGTGGGCGCCGACGGCGAGCTGTTGTCGTTCGGAGGCGACCTGGCGCACAACCTCGATCTTGCGGACCGCTTCTTCGACGAGCGCTTCCGCACCACGATCGACACCTACATCGACCGGGCCGCGATCGCAGTGCCGCCGGCCGACGACGTCACGGTCGACTATCAGCCTCAGGAGCTGACCGAGCTGAACCTCGAGCGCGAGGGGATCTCGACGGTCATCTGGGCGACCGGATACGGCCTCGATTACGGCTGGATCGACGCGCCCCTCCTGGACGAGTTCGGCTATCCACGCAACACGCGTGGGGTCGCCGCAATCCCCGGCCTCTTCTTCGTGGGCCTGCTGTGGCAGCATTCGCAGGCCTCCGCCTCACTCGTCGGGCCTGGGCTCGACGGCCCGTACCTGCTGGAGGTGATGAACCGGCAGGCGCGGCGGAGGCCGGTGCCGGCACGGTAACGACCAACGCGTCAGGGACACCGCGGCTGCGCCCGGCGACGGGTCGACGGCGACCCTGTCACCGCGCCAGCGACCGCAGGTCTGCGCGTTCGTCGGTCAGAGCGCCTCGGTCGGGCTGGGCGCCGCTGGCGACCAGGAGCCCACAGGCCGCCATCTCGGAGTCGGGCTCCCATTCAGGATCACCGCCCCGGTCGATGCCGACGGCGGCCTGCACCTTCCCGCCTACCAGGTAGAAGGCGACGAGCCTTCCTTCCTCCAGGCTGCCGCGGACGGCGAAGTCGTCCCACGTCGTCGCGTGGCCGACGTACTGGAGCGTGTGCTCGTACTGGTCGGTCCAGAAGTTGTGGATGTAGTCGAAGGGGGCGGCCGAGCCCAGCATCGACCGAGCCGCCGCGGCCCCGTGGTGCTGGGCGCTGTTGTAATGCTCGACCCGTATACGGCCGAGGACCGGGTGGAGGTGGTTGGCGACGTCGCCCGCTGCGTAGACGTCGGCTGCGCCGGTGCGGCACTGCTCGTCGACCAGAACCCCGTTGTCCAGCGCCAATGAACCCGCGACGGCGGGCACGTCGGGATCGATCCCCACGCCGACGACCGCGACGTCACACGCGACCCGTTCCCCGTCGGCCAGCACCACAGACTCGAGCCGCTCACCACCTTCGAACCCGACGACCTCACCTCCGGCCAGCAGCCGGACGCCGTTCGAGCTGTGAATCGCACCGATCAGGGCGCCGACCTGCTCGCCCAGGATCCGCTCGAGTGGGTTTCTGCCCGGGAAGATCGCAGTGACGTCGAGTCCGAGCTGGGCGAGCGAGGCAGCCACCTCGCAACCGATGAACCCCATGCCCACCACAGCGGCGCGCCGTCCCGGTACCGCCTCGCGCTTGATGGCGTCGCAATCGGCGACCGTGCGAAGGTAGTAGATCCCGGGCAGCTCAGCGCCGGCGATCTTCAGCTGGCGGTTCCGACCTCCCGTGGCCAGGAGGAGCTTCTCGTACCCCAGCTCCTGGCCCGACTCGAGGGCCACCGTGTGCGTCGCCGGATCGACCGCAACCACCGAATCGGTGCGGAGGTCGACGTCGTGGGCTGCATACCAGGCGCCGGGTTCGACGTACCAGTCCTCCAGATCCTCTTCGGATCGCAGGTAGGACTTGGACAGCGGTGGGCGTCCGAACGGGATGCCAGGTTCCCGGCTGACGAGCACGACCGGCCCGTCGAACCCCTCGTCACGCAACGTTGCGGTGGCGGTGCCCCCGGTCTTTCCACCACCAACGATCACCGTCGGTTTCGTGCCCGGTCCAGACATGCGCTCTTCAACCCCTGGGCCTCCATTATTGCGTCGGCAGACGTGCGCCAACCCCATACGGTGACGAGCGATGGAGATGAGCCCGTTCCTGCTCGACCAGTGGCTCAGCAAGCATCAGTTCGCCTCGCCCCCGATCGAGTATGACCTAGCCTCGAGCACCGGCCCGCGGTGGACCGTCGGCGAGCTGCTCGCGCTGGTGGATGACGACGCACGAGCGCGCTTGTTCGAGCGACCGCTGTACTACGCACCACCGGAAGGCGGCGCCGAGCTCCGGGAGGCCATCGCGGCCATGGCCGGGGTCACCGCCGACGACGTGCGCATCACGACGGGTGCGTCGGAGGCGCTGTGGATCCTGTTCATCGACGCCGCCGAGCCCGGTGCCAACGTGGTCTTGCCGCATCCCGGGTTTCCGACCTTCGACGAGGCAGCACACGTGCTCGGCCTCGAGGTCCGCCACCATCACCTCCGGCGGGAGTCGGAGTTCCGGATCGATCTCGACGAGATCCGCTCCCGCAGCGACGCCCGAACGAAGCTGATCCTGGTCAACTCCCCGCACAACCCGACGGGTGCCGTGATCGACGGCACCGATCTCGACGAGCTGCACGTCTTCTGTGGCCAGCGAGGCATCCAACTCGTCGTCGACGAGGTGTATCACCCGATCTACCACGGCCCGGCGGCGCCGTCCGCCAGCCGGCTGGCAGGCGTGACCGTGCTCGGAGATTTCTCGAAGGCGCTGTGCCTCAGCGGGTTGCGGCTGGGTTGGATCGTGGAGCGGGACGACACACGCCGGGCGCGGTACGAGAACGCGCGCGGCTACCTGACCGTGTCCAGCTCGTCACCCCTCGGTGAGGCCCTCGGTGCCATCGGCGTGCACAACCGCGACCGGATCTTCGACCGGGCCCAACGCGTAGCCAGCGCCAGCCTGCGGGCCATGGAGCCGTTCTTCGCCCAGCATGCTGAGCGGTTCGGATGGATTCCGCCCCGTGGCGGGCTGACGGCGTGGCCATGGCTCCGTTCGGGTGAGTCGAGCCGCCCCCTCTGCGAGGATGCGGCGGCCCGCGGCGTGCTGCTGGCACCGGGCGACTGCTTCGGCGTGCCCAGCCACTTCCGCATCGGCTTCGGCGCAGGCGGCGACGACATCTCCAAGGCAGTCGACCGCCTGTCGGCGCTGCTGTAGCGCTGGACGTATGGTCGGGGCCACCGTGCATCGGGAGGTGTCGTCATGGCGGAGCCGGATCAAGCGCGCGAGTCACTGCGGCAGTGGGGCATGGTGGCGCCCACATGGGAGGCGTCCCGCGAGCGTCTCTTCGAGAATCTGCGGTCCGTCTCGGAGTGGCTCGTCGATCACGTGCGCCCCGAGGTGGGGCAGACGATCCTGGAGTTGACGGCCGGACCGGGCGAGACAGGTTTCCTGGCCGCGTCGCGGCTCGGCCCGGACGGCCGGCTCATCTCTAGCGACTTCGCCCCCGCCATGGTGGATGCCGCCCGGCGTGGTGTGACCGCACGAGGGCTCGACAACGTCGATTGCCGGGTGATCGACGCGACCGACATCGAGCTGCCGGACGACAGCGTCGACGGGGTGCTCTCCCGCTTCGGGCTCATGCTGGTCCCCGCCCAGGACCAGGCGATGCGCGAGATCCGCCGGGTGCTGCGGCCGGGCGGGCGGTGCGCCTACGCGACCTGGGGGCCGCCGGAGCGCAACCCCTGGCTCTTCCAGATGATCGCGGCCCTTCTGCCGAACGGGTGGACACCACCGGGAGATCCGACCGCTCCCGGAGGCGTGTTCTCGCTGGCCACGGCCGACCGAAACCGCGAGCTCACCGCCGGGGCCGGCTTCGCCGACGTCAACGTCGAGGAGCTCGAAGGCGTCATGCGCTTCGCAGACCCCGACGACTACTGGCAGATGAGCACGTCGGTCGCCGGCCCCGTGGCCGAGTTCGTCGCCTCCATCGGCGACGGACAGCTCGACGCCATTCGGGCGACCCTCGACCCGTCGCTGGCTCCCTTCGAGCGCGAGGGCGGTCTCGAGCTGCCGTGGCTCGCCATCACCACCAGCGTCGCCTGACGCCCTTCAATCGCCCGATGCCGTGAGGAGCTAGCGGTCTTCTCAGCCGATCGCGCCGAGCTGGGTGAGGAGGCCGGCCAGGTCCAGGTAGTGGTGGTCTTCGGCGACCAGGCCGTCGTCGTTCATGACCGTGAACGTGGCGCCTTCCACGCGGACCTTGCGTCCGGTCGGAGCCAGGCCGAGCAGCTCGCCCTCGTGGCTGCCCGTCAGGATCCAGCGGTCGGCGTGCCGGGAACCGTCGATGACCAGGTCGACCCGGGTCAGCGTGAGGTCCGGGAAGGCGGCGAGGAGCCGTGCGGCGCGTTCGCGGACCGCGTCGCGGCCGATCTCGAGCTCGGCGCTGCCGGCGTCGTGGACGACCGCATCCTCGGCGAAGACCGCAGCCACTGCGTCCGGGTCGTGGGCGTTCCACGCCGCGTACGTGGCGTCGTTCACCTCGAGGGCCCGGGCTGGATGATCGATCATCGCCTCACCTTATGGAGATGGGCGTCGCCGGGCCGTCGGGCGCAGCGAGACCCGCGGGTGTGAGAGTGTTCCGGCCATGCGATTCGGACTCGACGTAGCGCAGCAGCGGATGCCGTGGGACGAGCTGGTGCGCCGCGTGCGGCTTGCCGAGGAGCTGGGGTTCGACGGCGCGTGGGGGTTCGACCATTTCCAGCCGATGTACGGGGAAGGGCCGGGCGAGACGTTCGAAGGCATGACGACGTTGGCGGCGCTCGCCGGGCTGACGACGCGCATCCGGCTCGGCCTGCTCGTGACCGGCGTGACCTACCGGCACCCGTCGGTGCTCGCGGCGGAGGCGCTCACCGTCGACCAGGCGTCGCACGGCCGGCTCGAGCTGGCGCTGGGCGCAGCGTGGTTCGACCAGGAGCACCACGAGCTCGGGATCCCGTTCCCGCCGATCGGCGAGCGGACCGCCCTGCTCCAGGACGCCCTCGAGGTCGCGACCCGACTCTTCACCGGCGACGTCGTCAGCTACGAGGGAAAAATCGTGTCGCTTCACGACGCGCAGCTGCGCCCGATGCCCGTGCAGCAACCGCACCCACCGATCTGGATCGGCGGGAGCGGGCCACGCCGCACGCTTCCGCTGGTGGCCAGGTACGCCGACGCCTGGCACTCCTTCGGCACGCCGAACTCGCTGCGCCCGGCGTTCGAGCGCATCGACGAGCTGGCGATCGAGATGGGGCGCCACCCCTCCGACATCCTGCGTGCCGGATCACTGTCGCTCGACGACATCGAGACGGCGCGGAAGCACGCCACCAAGTGGCGCGACGCCGGCTACGGATACCTCGTGTGTGGCTGGCCCGGGGCCGGCGACGCCCAGGTGGAGCGGTTCGTGCGCGAGGTCTTGCCCGACTTCGCCGGCTGACCGGCGGACGGCCCATCGGCCGGCGGGTGTGAAGCGGGCCTTTTGCTCAGCCCGGCACCAGGCCCTTCGGCAGCGGCAGGGGGAGGTCGGCATAGGTCACGATGCCCGGAGGCGCAGCGACGACATGGGGGATGGCGTTGATGGCCGGCATCGCGGTCATGATCATCCCGAGGACCATGAAGTCGGCGAAGGTCGTGGCTTCGAAGTCGGGCGGCGGCAGGTAGTCGAGCTTCATCCGCACGGTCGGCCGGCCGTCGACGTGGATGACGTGGCCTTCCTCGATCGTCCAGTCCGGATCGAGCGTCTGGCCCTTCTTCCAGCGCACGTTGAGCTCGACGACGGTGCGGTCGGCGACCTTCCCCTGCCAGCTGGCCGCGACCCCGGCGACGCAGCCGGCCGGGATGGTCCAGGACTCCATGACGACGTCATCGGTCGTCTGGGCGTACTCGGCATCGCAGACGATCTCGTCGAGGTCGACGCCGAGGGCGTCGGCGACCAGCGCGACGGCCTCGCCGAACACCGCCGTTCCCTTGGCCGCCATCCCCGGCAGCTCGGGGTCGTCGATCGGCCGTCCGAAGCCGGCGGGCCGCTCGGTCTCGGGGGAGTCGTAGAGGGTCGTGTCCGACGCCTCGTCGATGGTGATCTTGTCGATCCGGTCGCAGATGCCCGCCGCGGCGATGCCGACCAGCTCGACGAAACCCGGGCTGATGCCGGTCCCGAACATCGACGATCCGCCGCGCTCGCAGGCGTCCACGATGCGATCGCGGTCAGCGCCCAGCCCGCGCCCGTTGATGAACGCGGCCGTGCTGACGACGTTGACGCCGGCCTCGAGGATGCGAACGACCTCGTCGGTGTCGGGCCACATCGGGTTGTAGACAACGCAGTCGGGCTTCACTGCGAGCAGGCGGTCGATGTCGTCGGTGGCGGTGACGCCGATGGCGTCGATGCCGCAGAGCTCGCCGACGTCGCGCCCGACCTTGTCGGCGGACCAGGCGTAGCATCCGACGAGCTCGAGGCCGGGGTGCGCCACGACGGCGCGGACCGACCGCCTGCCGACGTTGCCCGTGGTCCACTGCACGACGCTCAGGGCCATCAGACCTCCTCCGATCCTTCCCGGCCCCGGCGCCGTGGTGATCGCCGACGGCGCTCGGGTTCGGATCCGCGAGCGGTCGTCGGGGCGGCCTCGAGCTCCCCGAGGGTGCGCTCGACGAACGCAACGGTGGTCGCGTGCCCGGCGGTGACGCCGAGCGCGTCCTCGAGCGCCAGCACCTGCGACAGGCCGGTCATCAGGAGCAGTGCGACGGTCGGCGGCAACTGGGCCTCGGGGACTCCCTGAGCGGCCAGCGCCGCGGTGATGGCGTCGATCTGGGCGGCGCGGAATCGTTCCGCGTACCGGGCGATCTCGGCGCGGATCGCCTTGCGGTGGTTGGCGAGGGCAACGAACTCGATCGTGAACGCCGCGCCGCGGGGGTCGGCGTTGAGTCGCCAGAGGTTCCGCAGCGAGCCGTCCGCGGCGATCGCCTGCTCGAACTGGGCCAGGTTGTGGTCGGCCTGCCGGCGCAAGACCTCGAGGTAGAGGTCGTCCATCGTGCGGAAGTAGTAGTGGACCAGCTGCGGCTTGAGCCCGGCTTTCGCTGCGACCCGTCGCGAGGTGACCGCCGCGTAGCCCTCCTCGAGCAGCAGCGCTTCGGCGGCATCCACGAGCTGGGCCCGCGTCTTCGAATCCGAGGCGCCGATGCGGCGCGACGAGGAGGCCTCCACGCCCACACCTTGCCACGCCCACGGCGGGATGCTAGGCAACTGCTCAACGCTGAGCGAGTGCACAGCGGCTCGGCCGGCCCTCCGGAGGACTCGGGTTGAGCGACTGGACGACGATCAACTTCTTCGACGACGAGTCACTCGTCGAGGACCCCTATCCCTACTTCGACGAGCTCCGCGGTCGGGGCCCGGTGCTGCCGCTCCCACACCTCGGGGTCGTGGCCGTGACCGGCTACGACGAAGCCGGCGACGTCTATCGGGACCCGGACTCGTTCTCGTCGTGCAATTCGGTGATCGGCCCGTACGCCAGGTTCCCGGTGCCGCTGGAGGGTGACGACATCAGCGACGTCGTCGCCCGCTACCGGGACCAGCTGCCCATGCACGAGCACATGGTCACCATGGACCCGCCGGACCACACGCGGGAGCGGGCACTGCTCATGCGGCTGCTCACGCCGAGGCGGCTCAGGGAGAACGAGGAGTTCATGTGGCGCCTGGCCGACCGGCAGCTCGGCGAGTTCATGGCGGACGGGCGCTGCGAGTTCATCCGCGCCTACACGCAGCCGTTTGCCATGCTCGTGGTCGCGGACCTGCTCGGGGTGCCCGAGGCGGACCACCAGCGCTTCCGCGAAGGCTTCGGGCTGATGGGCAGCATCGGCAAGGTGGGCGGCGGGGACAGGCGCGACGTCGGCGAGAACCCGCTCGCCTGGCTCGACGAGTGGTTCGCGGCCTACATCGAGGATCGTCGACGCGAGCCGCGCCAGGACGTGCTCACCCATCTGGCGTTGGCCACCTACCCGGACGGCACCACCCCGCCGGTGACCTCGGTCGTGCGCACCGCAACCTTCCTGTTCGCCGCGGGCCAGGAGACGACCGCACGCCTGCTCGCCGCGGCGTTGAAGCATCTCGCCGAGCACCCCGAGCTCCAGGACCAGCTGCGCGCCGACAAGAACCTCATCCCGGACTTCATCGACGAGGTGCTGCGCGTCGAGAGCCCCGTCAAGGCCGACTTCCGCCTGGCCCGGCGCACCACGAGCGTCGGCGACATCGAGATCGAGGCGGGAACGCCGGTCATGCTCCTCAACGGCGCCGCCAACCGCGACCCGCGGCGCTTCGACTGCCCGCACGACTTCCGCCTCGACCGGCTCAACACCCAGGCCCACATCGCCTTCGGCCGCGGCATCCACTCCTGCCCCGGCGGCCCGCTCGCACGCGCCGAGGCGAAGGTGAGCCTCGATCGCATCCTCGACCGGATGCGCAACATCAGCCTGTCCGAGGAGCGCCATGGCCCGCCCGGGGCTCGTCGCTTCCGCTACGAGCCCACCTGGGTGCTCCGCGGCCTGAGCGAGCTGCACCTCGAGTTCGAGCCGATCGAGAGCGGCGCCTGAGTCGAGCGGCTCCGCTCGGCCTCCTAGTCGTCTGGCATCAAGCCGATCTGCTCGAACACTGCGAGCTCGTCCCAGTACTGGCGAAGCGAGCAGATCCGGTCACCGCGGAACTCGGCGACCGTCGCACCGTTCAGGGTGATCCGCGTCCCCGTCGGCTCGACGACCTCGCCCCCGGCGAGCACGAGCGGCCCGGTGTGCCTCATCGAGACCGACCACTCCGCGCAGGCGTAGTCGCCGCCGACGTCGAGCGGCGCAACCTCCAGCTCGATCTCGGAGAACGCCTGGTCGCGGCGATCGAACTCGGCCGCGAGCTCGGAGATCGACGAGGCGGACAGGGCCGGCGTCCATGCCGTCACGTCCTCGGTGCACAGCTCCCGGATCGAGCTCGCATCCCCGTCGAGTCCTGCGCGCAACGCGCGCATCAACGTGGTGGCACGCGCGGCGTTGGACGTCATGTGGTGGTTGCCCCGGGCCCCAGGACCTTGGCCTTGGCGGCCGCGAACTCGGCGTCGCTCAGCGCACCCGACTCGTGGAGCCGCGCCAGCTCGGTCAGCCGAGCCACGTGGTCGTCGACGGCGGCCGGCTCGGGGGTCGGGGGCGTGTACGGGGCCACCTTGCGGGTCGCCGAATACGCCTGCTGCATGCGCAGGTTGTATTCGTTTTGGTCGGTGAGGGTCCTAGGGGGACGGAAGGGCATCCAGGTCTGACGGGGCCGGTACAGGAACAGCATTGCGCTTGCCCCGCAGCGTCACGACGCGAGGATCTTGGCCTTCTGGGCCTCGAACTCGGCGTCGGTGAGGATGCCCTGCGACTTGAGGTCCGCAAGCTCCTTGAGCTGCGTGACCGTGTCGGTCGCGGGTGCCGCCGGTGGCGGCGGCGGGGTGTACTGCTGTTGCTGCTGGGCGTACTGCTGTTGCTGGTACTGCTGGGCCTGGTACTGCTGCTCCTCTTGCTCGGACCAGCGGTTGGCCTGCCGGCGGGAAACCCGATTGGACACGGCGGTTGCCGTCCCCGCGACGACGGCGGTTCGGGCAACTCCTCGTAGGAGTCCGGGCATGGTGCTCGTCCTTTCTGTATCGGATCAGGCGCCGGCCGCTTCGGCGGCGTCGAGGGATGCGGCTATGTCATCTAGGGGGATGTAGCCGGCGGCGACCAACTCTGCCCCGCCCCGGCGCAACGCTTGGGTGAACGACCTCGCCCACCGGTTCTCGAACAGAAGGATCGCCGCCGACGACCCGGGATCGATCACTGACGCCGCATCGGCCAGGTCGCTGTCGTCGAGCAGGCCTGAGGTCGCCCCCTCGAAGAGCGTCAGGTCGAGGTCGCCGTCGAGGTCCAGGTCACGCAGCTCCGCAGCCCGCAGTGTCCCCTCGTCGTCCCGCGTCACGAACAGGAGGTCGAGGATGCGGATCAGGCCCTGGTCGACCAGATCCACCAGGATCGGCAACCCTTCGCCGGTCATCCTGTTGCCCGGGAACTCGACGATCAGGTAGCTGATCGGTCCCATCTCCTCCACGTCGTCGGTCATCACCGGCCTCCCTCATGTGTTCCAGCTGGGAAGTGTCGCGCGTCTACGAATCTGCCGCGGACGCGCATCAGACCTCGACTCTTGGCCGGATGGCCCGCTCTGTCCTCATCCCAAGCGGGTGAACTCGTGGACCCGCTGACAACCGGACCGGCCGAGATCGGTAGGGTCGGCCGCTGAGAGAGGAGACCTCCATGGCCGGAGTCGTGGTTCGACGCTTCGAGGATCCGGACGAGCGGCGAGAGTTCGAGAATGGCTCGTTCGAGCTGGTCGGTCTGCCGGGCGTGACCCTCGGCCGGGCCCGGTACGAACCCGGATGGAAGTGGTCAACCCATGTCGGCCCGACTGCGGGAACCCCGACGTGCCAGGTCGAGCACGTGGGGATGGTCGTGTCCGGCCGTGCCGCCATAGCCATGGACGATGGCGAGACCGTCGAGGTCGGGGCCGGTGACGTGTTCCACGTCCTGCCGGGACACGACAGCTGGGTCGTCGGCGACGAGCCGTACGTCTCCCTGCACTTCCTCGGCGCCGAGAGCTACGCGACCACTCGCACCGATGTGACGTCACGTTGACGTTCCGACGGTTGGGTCACGGATGCCTGCCGTTGTTGCTCTCGCGATCCAAGGCCCAGGCGACGATCCGAGCGCGACGGCCGAACCCGAGCTTGGCCTTGATGTGGTCGACATGGGACTCGACGGTTCGAGTCGAAATGATCAACTGCTCTGCGATCTCGCGGTTGGTGAGACCCTCGGCAACCAGGTCGGCGATCTCCCGCTCGCGCGAGCTCAACGGTCCGTTGTGGTTGTTGTCGGAACCATGGAGCGCCTCGGCCACCAGCTCGTCGAAGGACAAACGCGAACCCTCCTGGGCGAGCTGCTCTGCCGTGGCCGTGCCCACGTCGACCTGCGCTCGGTCGAGCCAGGGCTGTACCTGCCTGCGCAGCTGCTCGTGGAGCTGAAGGCCGTCTCGCCGTGCGATGGCGTCGGCGGCGCCGGCCAGCCTGAGCGCCGAGCGGTGGCGCCCCTCACCGCTGGCCAGCGCGACTCCGGTCCACCACAACCAGCCGGGGTCCTCGAACTTGCCGCCCAGCCTTCGCAGCAGGCCGACGATCTCGGCCGTGTGCGCCCTCAGGCTCACCATGTCGCCGGCGGCGATGGCGCCATACGACATGCTGCCGAGGCTGTAGAGGGAGCCGGTGATGCTGCCATTGTCGCGGTTCAGGTCGAGCGCCTCCTGCAGGCACCTGTCGGCTCGGCTCCTGTCGCCCGATAACTGGAGCGTCATGCCCAGGAACGCAAGGGCGAGGCCTAGGCCGTACCGGTCGCCGTGGCGCCGAAACAGCGAAACGCTCTCTTCGCAGAGTCGCCCGGCCTCGTCGAGGTCTCCCTGCGCCATCGCCACCAGCGCCAGGCTCCGCAGGCGCCGGGCGACACCCAGGGAATCGTCGAGCTTCCGCCCGATCGCCAGGCTGTCTTCAAGGAGACATCGGGCCGACGCGTAGTCGCGCTGACGCCACGCGAGGCGGCTGGCGCGAGCCAGGCTGCTCGCCCGCAGCCGAAGGTCCTCCGTCCCGGCCCGCTGCCGCAGCAGCTCGTCGATCCAGGTCCGGCCCTCATTGACCCGGCCTCGGATCGCCCACGAGGGCGCCAAGGCCGTGCAGAGGCGAAGCCCGAGGTCGTCGGACTGATCGCGGGCCCAGGCCAGCGCGACCCGGAAGTTCCCCTCTTCCTCCTCGAGCGCCCGGAGCACGGCACCGGCATCGCCGCTGCGCAGCTTCACTTCCGATCGGAGCGCCAGCCCGAGGAAATGTTCGGCGTGATTGCGCCGAGTGGCGTCCCATGCTCCCCGTGCGATCAGCCGGGCCTCTGCGCATTGGCGGACGGGCTCCAGGAGCCGGTAGCGCATCTTCTCGGCGCCGGGCTGAGCCACCACCAGTGAGCTGTCGACCAGCGCTGCCAGCCCGTCCAACACGTCCCTACCGGGAACGAGCGCCTGAGCGGCGTCGAAGTCGAAGCCTCCCGCGAACACCGACAGCTGCTCGAAGAGCATCTGCTGGTCGGGCGGGAGCAGCCGGTAGCTCCAATCGAGGGTGGCTTCCATTGTCCGCTGGCGTGGGCTGGCGTCGCGGGCGTGGCTGCGCAGCAGCGGCAGCGCGGGCTCGAGCCGGTCGAGGATCTCGGCCGGCGTCAACACGCGGCACCAGGCGGCAGCCAGCTCGATGGCCAGGGGTAGCCCGTCGAGCCGCCGGCAGATCTCCTCGACGACATGTGTCGTCGATGGCTCCAGGTCCGTCTCGCCTGCGCTCAGATCTGCTCGGTCTCCAAACAGCTCGACCGCGGGGCCCAGTTCGAGCGGCGGAACCCGCCAGACCCGCTCGCCCTGCAGGCCCAGCGCCATCCGGCTGGTGGCGAGCACCCGCAGCGCCGGGCAACGCGCGATCAGCTTGGCGACCAGCGGTGCGATCCCATCGAGCAGGTGCTCGCAGTTGTCGAGCACCAGGAGGATCTCCGTGCGGGACAGCTCCTCGACGAGGGCGTCCTCCACCGATCGGTGCGGCTGGTCGTCGATGCCCAGTGCGGTCGCCACCGAGGATGCCACCAGGCACCCGGCCCCGACGGCGGCAAGCTCGACGACGCACACCCCCGCCGGATACCGGTCCGGGAGTCGCCGGCGGGCCAGCTCGAGCGCGAGCCGCGTCTTGCCGCACCCTGGCGCACCGACGAGTGTGACCAAGCGCACGTCGTCGACGAGCTGGACCAGCTCGGAGGCGTCCGGCTCGCGGCCGATAAGACGGGTCAGCAAGCGACGCCGACCACCCTGAGCCGCATCACACTTCGCCAACGCTATCCCTCGACTTCGACAAAGCAAGCTAATACTTCGAATCGCGAAGGCATGAGCTAGCCTCCTGGCGTGGGCCGCCGCTACCACCAGTACTGTCCCGTCGCCCGAGCGCTCGACGTGGCGGGCGACCGTTGGACCCTGCTCGTCGCTCGCGAGCTGCTGCTCGGCCCGCGGCGTTTCACGGACCTTGCGGACGGCTTGCCCGGCATCGGCTCGAGCGTGCTGGCTGCTCGTCTCAAGGAGCTCGAAGAGCATGGATTGGTCGAAAAGCGAGCCCTGCCCCCGCCCGCTGCCTCGGTCGTCGTCTACGAGCTCACCGACCAGGCCCGGGGTCTGGCCCTGGTGCTGGCGGCGCTGGCCGACTGGGGGATGCGCCTACTGGGCGACCCCGGCCCCGAGGACGCCGTCGATCCGCGCTGGCTGGTTCTCGCTCTCGCCGTGACCGCCACGCCACCGCCGACCATCCGCAAGGCCACGTACGAACTGCGCGTAGACGACCAGCCTTTTCAGATCCGATCGAACCACGATCGATTTCAGGTCGCCCAGGGACCAGCGTCGAGCGCCAAGGCCACGATCGCGATGACCACGGAGACCCTCGCGGCGATCGCCAGCGGTGATCTCGACATCGGGAGCCCGCGGGCGGACCGGCTGATCGCGGTCGACGGAGATGTGGCGGCCGCACGGCAACTACTCGGCTCCCTCGCGCAAATCCGTGTAAGTACGGATACCGGTGAGTAGCGCTGGCGGGCATCATCGCTGGCCGAGACAGCGCTGGGGACCGGCGACTGAACAAGGAGAGGAGGACGGACGATGGCTACCGACGCCACCGGGGAACGACCGCGCCTCGCAGACGTCACTCGGCGCCAGCGCTTGCCCGAACACGAGTTGTTGAACTCCCTGATCGGCAAGTGGATCACAGAGGGCGCGACGATCCCCACCGATGGTGAGCCTGCGCTCAAGATCCAGGCGAGCGACATCTATGAGTGGGTGGCGGGCGGATTCTTCGTGGTTCACACCGCGTACGGCCGGATTGGAGACACGGACGCCGGCGGCATCGAGATCATCGGCTACGACCCGGAAGGCAAGAAGTTCCGGACGCACTTCTTCGACTCCGATGGCAACATCAGCAACCAGGACCTGACGTTCCACGATCGCACGTGGACCTGGAGCGGGCCACACGCACGCGCGACGGGCGCGCTCAGCGACGACGGCAGGGCCATGCCGACGCGTCACGAATGGTCGGACGATGGCCTGAACTGGCGCCCGTCGATGGACGTCACGCTCTGGAAGGTGGTCTAGCGCCGTGGCCGACGGCGACCGCGCCACCAGCTGTCCCCGCGGTCCCCGGTAGTCGGATGACGATTCGGCAGGGCTATCCGTGTCTTTACGGATGCCCGCCGACGACGCCACGGGTCATGGTTGTCTCATGTCGATGACGGCACGAGTGGATCGGAGCGGGGCGACCGCACCAGTGCATCGGGGTGTGGCACTGGCGGTGCTGTGCCTCGCTGCGTTCACGATCAACCTCGACACCACGATCGTGAACATCGCCCTGCCGTCGTTGGTGCGTCAGCTGGACGCGTCGACCCGGGAGCTGCAGTGGATCGTCGACGCCTACACGCTGACCTTCGCCGCTTTCGTGCTGGCGGCTGGAAGCCTCAGCGACCGGTACGGGCGGAAGGGCGCCTTGCTCACCGGGCTGGCGGTGTTCGGGAGCGCCACCGCCATCGGAGGCCTCGTGGACAGCCCGGGGGCGCTGATCGCGGTCCGGGCCGTGATGGGGGTCGGTGCCGCGGTCATCTTTCCTGCCACCTTGTCGATCATCTCCAACCTGTACACCGAGCGGAGCGAGCGAGCCCGGGCCATCGGGTTGTGGGGGGCGATGACCGGGCTGGGGGTGGCCCTGGGGCCGATCAGCGGCGGTTGGCTGTTGGAGCATTTCTGGTGGGGCAGCGTGTTCGTCGCCATGGCACCCGTGGCCGCTGTGACCTTCATCGGTGCCACCCTGTTCGTGCCGACCTCCCGGGACCCGGCTACTCCACCGGTCGATGTCGTTGGTCTGGTGCTGTCGACCCTCGCTATCGGCACCTTGGTGTTCACCATCATCGAGGCACCCGATCGAGGCTGGACCGGCACGGCCACCGTCGTCGGCTTCACGTTCGCCGCCGCCACTGCGGCCGTGTTCGTGGCCTGGGAGCGGCGGCGTCCGCACCCGATGCTGGACGTCTCGCTCTTCCGCAACCTGCGGTTCTCGGCCGCCAGCGGCTCGATCATGGTCATCTTCTTCGCACTGGCGGGGTTCATATTCCTGATCACCCAGTACTTCCAGTTCCTCAAGGGCTACGCCCCCCTGAGCACCGGCGTACGGATCCTGCCCGTCGCCATCTGCATCGCCATCGGCTCGCTCGTCGGCGTGCGCCTCGCGGTTTCCCTTGGCAACAAGGCCGTCGTCGCCACGGGTCTGTTCCTGGTGGGCGTGTCTTTCGCGTGGGTGTCCACCGCCAGCGCCGCCACCCCTTACGCCGAGATCGTCGGCCAGATGGTCCTCGCCGGCCTGGGCATGGGCCTGACGACGGCGCCTGCGACCGAGGCGATCATGGGCGTCGTTCCCAAAGAGAAGGCGGGCATCGGCTCGGCCGTCAACGACGCCACCCGCGAGCTCGGCGCCACGCTGGGGGTCGCCATCATCGGGAGCGTCTACGCCTCCCTCTACGCCTCCGGCATCCAAGACAGCGCCGGCTCGCTGCCCGCACCCGCGGTCAACGCCGCCACCGAATCCATCGGCGCCGCCCTCGTCGTCTCCAACCAGTTGGGTGCGGCGGGTCAGGAGCTGCGCGAGATCTCCCAGGCAGCGTTCTTCGACGGGTTTCAGATCGGCTGCCTGGTCGCCGCCGGCGTCCTCTTCGCCGGCGCCGCCTTCGCTGCCCGCTTCCTCCCCTCCCGCCCCACAGCTGCTACGGCACCGGAACCCGAGGTCGAGCACGCTCCCGCTCTCGAAACCGCGGGCGTGGCGGTCGCCGCGGGGGTGCCCGGTTGTTGCTGGGACCGGGAGCCGACCTCTTCACCGGCGTCCGTCGCCTGACCGGCATTCGGCAGGAGGCGGCGAGTCCTGAAGCCCGGTCTGCTAAGCAGCCGATCAGGCTGCCATCCTGTCCGTGTCCGGTATTGGTTGATCCACAACCACGACCGGACACGGTTGCGGCCGCAAACACCGCTGATGCTTCCTGGCCGCGGATGCACCGCTGTCGCCGGTGTTCTCCGATGAGTTGTCGGTGCCGTCTGAAGGGGCAGGGACGATCGGAACGATGAGCGCCGACAACCAGGGTTCGAGAACGTGATCGGTATGAGGTCGTCCCGCTCTGCTTGGTCGGTGCTCTCGTGGCGTTCGCTCGGTTCGGCGTTGTCTGCGGCGTCCGTCGGGTCAGCGCTGTCGTTCGGTTCGGCGCTCTCGGTCGGCTCGTTGGCGTCGGTCGGTTCTGCGGGCTCGATCCTGTCCATCGGTTCTGCGGGCTCGATCCTGTCCATCGGGTCCGCTGGGTCGATACTGTCCATCGGATCGAGTGGCTCGATCCTGACCATCGGCGCATCCGGAAGGGGCGCCAGCCGCCGGGCGAGTGGCTCGCTGCCGGCAGCGCGGGCCATCGGCGGCGTGCTGGCGGTTGCCGGGTTGCTGGCGGCGGCGGACATCAGAGGAGCGTCCGTTGCCGACGTCGACGCCACCTCGGCTGCCGGCCGGACCCCGGGCTCCACGGTCGATCTCGAGTGGGCGGACGGGACGACGAGCCAGGGCACGGTGGTCGGCACCGGCCGCGACGTGACCGGCGGCGAGGTCGAGCTGACCGTCGCAATCGGCGG
>Ga0081455_10001131_pt1 | contig 33367 bp, 27 predicted proteins | sample TabmetS3T2R1_FD_70207 | JGI IMG/M metagenome (GOLD analysis project Ga0081455, IMG submission 70207) | Tabebuia heterophylla rhizosphere microbial communities from the University of Puerto Rico - S3T2R1 | ecosystem: Host-associated > Plants > Roots > Rhizosphere ...
CAAACCAAAGGCGATGATGTCCCACAGCGAGAAATCCACCCGCCCTTCGCGGATGGGCGCCGTAAAAAAATCCGTCACCGCTCCGACGACGTTGTCCCTCACTGTGAAAAACCGGAGCATCGCCTCGATGGAGAACAGAAATGCGCCGAGGTTAAGAACACGAAAACCCCAGCGGGAAATGACATTGCTATACCGTCGGACAACGACAAGGGACCGGGCCAGATTCGTGTCGAGAAAAACGGCGAATAGGGTAGACAGCGCTTTGGCAGTGCCGAAAATGGCAAATACCGCGTACGCGCTGTACAGGGTACCGGTACTCAACAATTTCGCGAGGTCGAAATAGCCCAGGATATTTGCCACGAGTGAGGTACAGATGAGTAACAGAGCCACACGAAAAAGGAAGATCAGATAAGCGGGCGGAGCGTTCTCAGCGGACAGCCGTCTGACCCGCGCAAGCGTCAACAGCCAAATCAAAACGGCAATGGCGACGATATCCAGAAAGAGAAAAAAAAGCCGATCCAAGAGAGGTAGCGAAAGGAACAAATTCGCCACCGCGTCAAAGATGTAGAAAACTGCGACGCTGATGAGAACCGGCCGGGCTGCCGGGTGGATCAGGCGCGGAAGCAACCGAAGCACCGGAATCAACAGCAGTAACGCCTCAAACCCTCTGAGGAACCGCGGAGCATTGGTAGCGAAAAAAACCAGGGACAAAACAAGTGTAACAAGCAGCGCGAGCGACACCGGGCGCTTGAGAAAGTGAGTCGCCTCTGCAAAATTCGGGTGATCTTGCGTCCACTGCGCGACCTTTCGGCTCAACAGCGACGCGATGATAAGAATCAAGAAGAACAAACAGACGGTTAGGCCCACGCCCAAAAGGTGAGTCTGCAAAAATTCGACGGCGTCCCAAAATTGCTGTGAGAGTAAGGCGACAACTTCAGTCAACCCCATCCGCTGCCACTCGGTCATGACTTGCCAAAGCGGAACGCGTTCCGCGACGATCAGACTCTGCTGGAAACGCTCTCTGGCCTGGGCAATGCCGCTCAAGATCTCTGAGATCGTGGTTTCTCGCTGGTACAATTGATTTTCCAGAACAAGAGCCGCATCGAGCCGTTTGCGCACTTCGGCTTTGACTTTTTTGATCTCGCTTAATAGATCGCGTACCGCGCGCTCAACTTCCCGTGGCAAAGAACCCGCAGACGCCTTGAGTGTCAATTCCCACGTCTGTTCCTCCTGGTCGATCAGGGTAAAATCCTTGTAGAGTTGGCTGGTCCAACGCGAGACAACTTGCTGCCATTTTGGTAGTCTGCCGGCCCGACTCTTCCAGGAGTTTTCGAGCTCTGAAAGTTCCCCCGGCTGTTGGGACTTCGCAACCGTGGAGTCCGCGCTCTTCGCTTCCTCAGCAAAAGTGTCTCGTGTGGCTTCAATTTCTTTGGCGACTTCGGCAACATCTGGGGCTTGAACCCTCTCACCGACATCCCGGATCTGGCGCCTCGAGCTTTCCAGCCGCTTGGCCACGTCACTCAAAGGAATCGGCTCAACGACGGGCGTCGCCGGTTGGGCGGGCGCGGGCGTTTCGGTCTGCTGTCCAGCTGTATCTCCTGGTTTTGGTAGGAGTTGACCTGAAACAGCTGCAAGTCCGGAAAGCGGCAAGAAGAACAGAACCGCAGCCAGCGCGAAAAAATCGATCAAAGGCCGACGTGACTCAGGCGCAGTTTTACGGTGAAACAGCATGAAGCGATTTAATTAACGTCTAGCGAACTAGCCCTCAGCGCGAGCGGGTAGCAAATAAGATCGAATTTACCCGAGGACGTCACACCGAATATTTTCATCGGGAGTCGACTCTCCCTGGATTCCGCGAAAAGCGCGCTGCGGCAATGACGGATTCGGGAAGATCCAAAATTCTACGCATCAAGCCGCCGCTAATTCAACCTACTTGGTTAGTTTAAAGATGGGAAGCATGGAACGATGGAATACTGATGTGATCTTTCAATATTCCACCGTTCCATTTCGCTCGCACGCTATTGCATAGGCACGATCTGTGTTAGGAATACCACTAGTGTGTATTGCGTGAATCGTGATCGTGGAGGACTCACGTTCACGATCGCTGGTGCAAGTTTCAATCGACTTGGGTAACAGGCCAATCGAAGCGTATGAGTCGAGGCCGGGTGAAGATGAGATTACGACCAGGCGATCAACTGGCCATAGAACGTCTTGTCCAGATCCGACTATCCAGCCAGTAGTGACAGAAGAGTCCACCCACTCCGAGGGGAGCTAGCCATTCGATTTGATACCAACTGGAACTCATCGCTCCAGCGAGGCCGATCAGAGGCCAGAGCGCGAAGGAAGCAGCGAAACGAACCTCTGATCGAGGATTCCCGGGAAAGTTTTCTCGGTCGCGGGAAAGCATTGACCGCCACGCCATCGCGTAAGTGAAATAGAGATATTGGACCTCGTGATGGACAGCGAGGACCAAAAGAAACGAAGCATTTGTAGCGCCGAGGACATACGCGCTGGCAAAAGCCATGTTGTGGGCAAGCACGACCCAGCGCTCGGCCGGATGCAAGGTTTGAATCTTTTGCGCCTGTCCGAGTTTCAATTGGCACTTTCGCTTGGCCTGCCGCGACGTCCAAACGAGATACGCGATAACCCAACTGAAGGCGAGGAAACCCAATCCCCACGCGATTTCAGGTCCAGCGCTGATAGCATAATACGGTTCGCCTTCGTAGTTCTCGGGCGCCAGGTGACCGTACAAAAAGATCGCGGCGGCCATAGGCAAATAAATAGCGCCGGCAAAAAGCCAGCGATGGACTGGCGACAACGGCGCACCGGCTTGGTGCTGATAAAAGCGAGCGATGCCGAGGCTCTGACGCCCTCGATGCCAGATGGCAGCATACATGGTAATCGATGTAAGCAACACCCACTGACTGTTGATAGCGAGCACATAAGTCGCTACCAAAATTGCCAGTGGCACGACCAGCACATCGGCGGGCAAGCGCCGCCAGAGCCGACGGCCTATAATTGCACCGTATGTCGCGCCGAGATGGAGCTCTGAAAATACCAGATCGATCCAGTCAAGTTCCCGATCTCCCCAGAAAACAATCAGAGCAAGCGCCGCCAACAATCCGCCGGAAGCACCAGCGGATGCGAGCCAAAAGTCAGCGCGCTCGGAGATCAACCAGCGCCGCGGCTTCGGCATGGGATGAGTTGGGTTGGGGAGTGCACAAGCGGCGCTCACTGGTGAGGGCGAAGCATTCGGGAACTTATCTTCGTTCAATCGGTACATGGCTTGCGCGATTCGCCCAGGTGATTTACCTTACTTCTGATGCCGGGGGGCGCTTGCTCCAGTCCCGGAAATCGGTCGCGGCCCACTTTAAGGCGGTCAGAATTTGCAGCCGCTCCCAACTCAAAGTTCCGTCTAATCGATGACAGTCAAGATTAACAAAGTCAAAGCGAAAGGCATCGCTGTATCAACGGTAAGGCTTAATACGAGTAGGAAAAGACGTGCGAGTTTTCTGAATTCCATACGCGTCCTTATAGATAGATAGCGTGCGGATCACGCGGACACCAGCGCGTCTAGTTTTGCGGCGAGATCGCGGTTCACGAGACTTTGGAGCGTAAGACGGAGCTCTGGTTTCTTGTCCAGGAAAGTACGGATGTTGTAGAGAGGCCAACACATGTAGCGGCCGGGCTCGGTGAAGGTAGCGTCCACGGGAGATGGATCGCCCGTCAAAGCCAGAGCCGTACCGATCAAACGCCCCGGTTTAGACGCCGCTAACTCCTGACCGCGCTTACGGACTTGCACGGTCCCCGAGATGGGGATGCAGATAGATGAGACAGGCTCGCCTTCCGTTAACACTTTGTCGCCTGCAGCAGCATTTTTCCACTCGCCTGCCAGCACCAACGAAACAAATTCCCGAGGCCGCAATGACTGGAACCCCATGTTGTAGAGTTTCTGTTCGTCTTGAGAAAGTACCACGGGGCGGCGTTCCAAATATATGCGCGAGATTTGATAGAGATTAATGGTCGTGAATACCAATGCCCAGAGAACCGGCGGCCAGAGCACGGTATCCTGAAGGAGGAAGTACGGGATGTTAGTAAGCGCGGCCGCAACCGCAAACCATCGCAGCCACAAAATGTCCCGCACCGAGTATGACACGAGCATAAGAATATTCGAGAAATGCACCAGGTATTCTATTACGTGAATGTTCACTTGAGCCGCCTTTCGTCAATTGTTGAAGAATCGTGCCTGGGTTTCCCCCGTGAGTAAATTATCCTGGACCATGCGCAGCCAGAGCTTCAGCCCTATCTCATCAAGAGGAACCATTCGCTGGGGCAATAAGAGCTCGCTCGCCACGGTGGCCTCTCCCGCTGACTCCCAGACAATTTCGCCCGTCTGCGTGTCCCAAAGCTGCAGCCACAGCCGCAACGTAATGACCCGATTCCTAACCATCTTGATTCCGGCAATCTCAAACTTGTCTATTACGACCTGATTGAAGTCGGCGAGTCCTGGTAGCAGCACGTAACGTGAGCCAAGTGCCGATCCGATCCGCTCCAGTCGCTCGCGCTCCAGGATGCCGCTTCGAATGAAGCCCGAGATCAGATCGGCATAGTCCTCTGCCAGCCCTTGCCCATTGATCACGCTCATCGTCTCATGGCTGGGAATTCCCCGCATGGATGGGGCCGCTTCCGAGATCGCGGCAATGAGGGCACGGGACAAAAAAGGGCTGAAGCCCTGGAGACTGGCCGGGGCGAGGAGCCCAAGCGTCGCTACCGGCGTGGCGACATCGAATGACTGTGGCCTTGGCGTGGCCGTGGTGTGCGTATCCCACAAGTAAACTGGAGTGCAGCCGGCGAGAAGAGCCATCCAGAATCCGAGGATCGATCCGACAATGCGGCTCGCCAAGGAGATTTGAATCATGTAGGGAATCCTCTCTGCAATTCGGTCAGCGATTTACTTCACCTCCAGCAGCAGGTGAATAGCTCCTTCTTAAATCAAAACATTTTTTTCTATTTGGGTCGATATGATTCCGATATAATTTACGGCATGCACTGCTGACCGGCTTCGCGTCGTCACGGCTTGAACCGAGCGAAGCGATTGAACGATTGGAACGATTGGAACGGAGCCTGCCGTTATTGCGGCCGCGCCGCGAGCCGGGTACGAGACACTCAGCAACTTGCGCCAAAGACAACGTGACCTGGAGTGAGAATTATTTGCGCCGCAGGCACTATCATCCTCCACGGCGCACGGCGAAAGAATCAACACTTGCCACTCTACTGCAGCATACAGTCTTGCACGACGATTTTGTCGTCGACTTCCATCAGCACACTTCTACCTCTATTCCAAAAAGTTGTCTTGCCGTCGCTGTAGCGTGCACCAGAGCCCGAGATCACGTGAGGCAGGCGTAATTCGCTGCCCGCGAAACGGACGTTGACGAACTGATCTTCTGGCAGCTGGAACTGAGCCATCACCGTTTGCCCGTCCGGGCAGCGAAAGCTCAGCCATTTCTGCTGAGGGTCGACGTTGGCCTGAGAGCAGCTCAATATTAGAGGAAGGACGATTGCGCAGAACAACCCTTTGCAACAACCTGCGCAACTAAGACAACTTTCTGCACAAGGACTCATTACTAGAGCTACTTGCTTCTTTAATCTGATTGAGTCGATGTTCAGAACTGCCAGGGCTTGTCGCTCCAGCTCGCCGGGTCGGCACCCATCTTTTCACCCAGATCGGCTAAACTGTTCATGGTCTCCTTTTTAAACACCCCTGAGACCGGTGGCGACCAATCGGGAGGGATGGACACGACGCGGACTTCGACGTCGGCTTTGCGTTTGAGCTCCGAGATCTCGGCCATTGCAAAGAGATGCCTTATCGCGGTCGCCGTAGCGGCGCGCGTAGACGTTTCGAGGCTCCGTTGAATGACCGCTACCCAATTCGGCGCCACCACCACCGGTACCGGGCGGAACTGATTGTTGAAAATTACCCAGAAGCGAAATTTAGGAATCGGCAGGTTCGGATAAGCCTTCTGCCACAAGGCGGGTAGGCTATCCTCTTCGGCTATCCGGCCGCCGTAGATGATATTGCCCGTGACGCCGCCGTCAACGTACAGCTCCCCGTCGATGATCCGGAACGGAAAAGCTCCTGGAATCCCCGCTGACGCGAGCATGATATTGTGCATGCGTTCAAGCTCGGCTGAGTTGGCACCGCGCTGTGCCTCCGCCACCAGGTCGAATACTCGCGAAGTGCCGGTGTCAAGGTTTGTCGTATTGACCAGCAGAAGCCGGCCGTCAGCACCCGCCTTGGCGATGCGGCCAACCATGTCCGCGGTAATGTGCTTGCGCATCTCGCGCTCCAGCCCAGGGACCTCGGCGAACGAAATGTTGTCCGGCAAGAAATACAGAATTCCTCGCTGTTTTACCCAGTCCTCTTCCGGGTTGCGATAGAGGTTCACAATCTCGTCGGTCGACTGTGCATCGCCCAAAAACGCAAACGGCGCAATCAAGGTGCCTGTGCTCACTCCGGTCACGGCGTCGAACTCGGGCTTGGCCAGCGGGTGCTGCGCGGGAACCTTCAGCCAACCCTTAAGAAATCCTGCGCCGAAGGCTCCCCAATCACCCCCACCCGAAACGATAAGGATGTCGATCACCGGTCGCTCTTTCCGCCCTTCCGCAATGGACCGATCGTATTCGGCCTTGGTACGCTCGAGCAACCGGCCGAGCAGCTTTCGGCCTGTCACAGTCGATTGCTCGTCAGCCGTGGTGCGCTGCTTCATCAGATCTTCCTGCGAAACTTGGGGGCGCGTCATGGCGGGGCCACAACCGCCCAGCACGAGCGTCCCGGCGAGTATTGATGCTGCCATCAATGAGCATGTCCGACTCGCGATCGTCGAACTGAGCGAGACGGTGGAGAGAACGATCATAGGAATCCTTCTTCGCATGGGGTTACCTCCAGAGTAAGAGACGTTGCCCTATACTAGAAATTTCGAACCAAGAAAGGAAGAATCGCGTATTGTTCTTGATAGATTTCTCGCGGATTGTTTTTAGGAAGACAGCGTGGTCTACCGCATGATCGCTGTCGATGCTGTTCGAAATTGCCAACCGTAAGATTTGTGGTTGGCTCTGTAACTGTGCCGTTCGGCGGGGCATGCCCCATAAAATTTGTGCTTCATAGCGCAGCCATCACCGCTCGTCTAGCGCGTTGGCTCGCGCGCAAAAATGCGTCGGCTGTGGTCGAATACTAACGGATCGGGTAAGGCGGTTAGCTATTTGGCTGGCTTGACGTCGATCGCCAGCGCTTCCGTGCGACGGACGACGATTTCATCCCCCTTCTTAACTTCGTTGAAGCGCTTCACATCTTTGTCTACCTTCAAAGTAACAGTCTTCTGCTGTGGCCCACGCAAAGTCACGGTGCGCGTCTTGTAATTAATATCGTCAACCACCGCGCTCATTTCGCTGGTTGCCACGGCGACACCTCCCGGTTTTCCGCCCTTGGGAGCCACTTGGACTGCCGAACCTTGTTCCGCGAAAGGGGGCTCGTTGGGTTTGCGCACAAGAATAGCGGTTGACTCCAAATACTTTGCCGTCACCCGATCTCCGACCTTGACCTGGTTGAAGTTCTTCGCCTCCGGACCGACTTTGAGCGTGACCACCTTACCCTTGGGTCCCTTCAGATCGACAGTGCGCTTGTCATAATCGATCGCTTCAACGGTCGCAGTTATAGAAGCTCCCTCCGCCATGACCACACCCGGCCTGTCGGTTGGTTTTTTTTCCTGCGCAATCGCTTGGCTTGCTGACAAAGCAACAAAGACCGACAAAACCAATAACCACATAAGACACCTCCAGCTCAAAATTAATTCCAGTTTGCCGGTTTCACCGCCTGTCCGCCATCAGGAGTTTCCCGATTTCGGGTTTCCAAATCCCTGAGCTAGAAACGCTTCGGCGCCGGCATGAACCGTCGGGAACAGATGCTCTCTGCCGATTTTCTCGGTAACGCCACTTCGATCGAGCATCATGCGAAACCGCCCGTTCGAGCGCGCCACCGCCAGGACAATCCCTTGGCTTGCCAATTCAGCGTGAAGCTCCTCCAACGCGTCCGCCCCGGTGAGATCGAGAACCGGAACAGACTCTGCATTAAAGAGAAACCATCTGGGCCTTGTGTTTGCGTCCTTGATAATGGCGCGCACACGGTCTTTGAAGTGATCTGCGTTGAAGAATAAGAGCGACGATTCAAAGCGGTAGATAATTAGGCCGGGTATAGTCTTTCCAGCTTCTTCTTCAACCGCGCTATAAACATCGCCCTTTTCCCGAACCAGCCCCAACACAACATCGTGAGGCCGCGAGGCCATCCGCAGGAGTTTTAGCACCGCAAGCCCCACCGCAATCAAAACGCCGGGCAACACGCCTACCGTCATGACTCCTAGTGTCGCCACGACGGAAAGCCAAAACTCCGGCTGGCTAACGTTGTAGTATCTCCGCAGCGAAACGACATCGAATAAATCCAGGGCGGAGGAGATAAGGATCGCAGCCAACGCGGCGGTCGGAAGGTAAGCGAGTGGCACGGTCAGAAAGATTAAGACCGCCGCCATGGTCGCGGCGGCAATCAAAGCCGTGACTTGTGTCTTGCCGCCGGCGGAGTCCGCCACCGCCGTGCGCGAATCTGCACCGCTCACGACGAAGCCACGGCTGAAACCAGAAGCGAGGTCGGAAACACCCAGCGCGATCATATCTTGATTGACGTCAATGGCGTAACCGTTTTTCGCCGCGAAGCCGCGCGCCGTCGTCATCATGCTGCAGAAGCTCACCAGGACGATCCCGCACGCTCCGACGATAAGCGGCCACAGCTCTGACACACCAATAGAAGGGATGTGCGGCGCTGGGAAGCCTGCAGGCACTGCGCCGACCACAGCGACTCCATAGCGCTCCAACCCCAACGCGTAAACCATACAGATGCCAAGCGCTGCCGCTATCAGCGGAGCTGGCATTTTGGGATAGAGATGTCTGAGAACACGCAGCAGGACAAACAGCAGCAGGCCGACAATGAAAGTTAAGAAATGTGTTTCGCTTAGACGTGACACGACCGTTGCGAGCGTGCGAAAGAAGCCGCCAGACGCGACTTCGAAGCCGAGCAAGGTGCCAAGCTGGCCGACGATGATGCTGAGCGCGATCCCGTTAAGATAGCCGGTGAGGATGGGGCGTGAGAGGAAGTCGGCGATGACGCCGAGGCCGCCGATGCCACCGGCGATACAGAGAAGCCCGGTCAGAAACGCGAGTGCAATCGATAGGTCCAGATAGCGTCCCGCATCACCCGCCGCGAGCGGTGCCACTGTCGCAGCGACGATCGCGCAAGCGGCAGCGTCGGGATTAACGATCAACTGTCGCGACGAGCCAAAGAACGCATACGCCACCGCTGGGAGAATCGATGAGTAGATACCAACTACCGGTGGAAACCCCGCAAGTTGCGCGTAGGCGATGCCGATGGGCAGAGCCACCGCAGCTACCGAGAGACCCGCAACCAGATCGCTGCGAAACCATTCCAGTTGGTACGTCCGTGCGAGCCGAAGTCCTGGAACCCACGTTTCGATTTTTCGTAATTCCATGAGAGAGTTTTCCGAGGATACTACGAGACCGGCTCTGACTGAAGATTCTGCTGAAAGAAATCCTTTCATCCTTCGAGAGCCTCTGAACGAACGGAGGAATGATTCACACCGGGAGGATTTTTCCGTTCAGATCTCGGCGGCCAGGCCGTAGCGTCTTTTCGTTTTCATCCCTTCCCCTTGATTACCTCGCAATCGCCGAGCGGCCAGCTCCGGTCGGAGTAGGGCTGCGTGGGGGCCCGTAGAGGCGGAAGTATGAAAACCAGTTGCGGCCTGGGACGGTGGGAATCCAGTTAGTCTCGAACCCCTTTGGTGCCTTCGGCCCGCAGTAGATGTCCACCGAGCCATCCGCGTTTTTCTTCAGATCCATGCGCGAAGACTTGTCGGCGATCCTCTGCTTGTTATCCCTCGTTCGAGAGCTTTTAACGTTTGCTTCTTCTCAAGATTCCATCTCCATCACTTTATGGTGTTCTTGTAAATTTTCCCGTCCTTCATGATAACGACAAAGTTCTTCGTCGGGTCCTCGATCAGCTTGATGTTCGCGATCGGGTCGCCGTCGACCAGCAGGAGGTCGGCGAGAGCTCCCTCTTCGACCACGCCGAGCTTGCCTGGGTAGGGGTTGCGCTTTCCAGACATCGCGAGTAGCTGAGCGTTGGTCCCGGTCGCCATGACGAGCGTTTCGGCGGAGGTGTACCAGCGAACCAGCTTGGTCAGCAGTTCCCCTTGACGCTGCGCCAGCCCCTGGGAGAACAGGATGTCGGTGCCGAACGCTGTTTTGATCTTGTACTTCTTCGCCAGCGCGAAGGTTCTGTCCGTACCGGCGAACACCTCCAACGCCTTGGCCCGCTCTAACGAGCCGGGCGGAAACACGTCGGCCATTTCGTCGGGAAACGCCTGAGTGCTCAACCAGATGCCCTTTTCGGCGATAAGTTTGGCGGTTGGTTCGTCCATCAGGTGGCCGTGCTCAATGCATTTCACGCCGGCGGCGATCGCGCGCTGGATCGAGGCGGGTATGTACGCGTGCACGGTGACGTAGGTGCCCCAGTTCTCGGCGGCTTCGACGGCCGCGCGCAGCTCGGCCTCGGTAAAGGTGGACGCGTCGAGCGGGCTGTTGGGCGACGCTACGCCGCCGCCCGCCGTTAGCTTGATCTGCGACGCACTCAGCATGAGCTGCTCGCGCACGCGCACGCGGACCTCATCCGGACTATCCGCGATCATCGCTGCTCCGAGCTGTTCGCCGCGAGATTGCGGGGCACCAAGTGTGCGCGGTACTTCGAACGGCTGGCGGAAGTCGCCGTGACCGCTTGTGATGGTGATGATGGCGCCGGACGGGAAGATGCGCGGGCCGGCGACGGTGCCCTCGTCGATGGCGCGTTTGAGCCCGAAGGCCGGCCCGCCCATGTCGCGAACGGTGGTGAATCCGCGCATCAGCGTGGCAGTAGCCTCGGCGCCTGCCACGAGATTGAGGTGGCCGATGTCCCCCGTGAGCAGCGCTGCGGGCGTCGGCCGCACCAGCATCGTGTGCCAGTGCGCGTCGATCAATCCGGGCATCAGCGTGCGGCCGCCACCCTGAATTCGTGTCACCGAAGTCGCTGGCGGGTCGGCGATGGAGGCGGTGGAAATCGTCTTGATAAAATTGCCCACCACGAGCACATTCGACGGAGCCGAAAGCCTGTCGGATGTGCCGTTGAAGATCCGGACATTCTCGAAGATTACAGCCGCAGGCTGATTACTCTGGGAATGAGCCGCCTCTACAGTGGCGCACAAGAAAATAACGAGAGCGCCTAATACACGCGTGAAACGAAGTTTCCTGTATTCTCCCCTTTCGAACTCGACCGGGCGCTGTCCGAGCTTGCCGAATCCGTCCGCCTCCACTTTTTTCGCGAGGTACATATCGGTTTCTGCACGAACAAAAGAGTCGCGCGTGACCGGGACTGATTCCGCTGTTGCTTTTATTCGTGTAACCATTTTCTACTCCTCTTTCGTGATGTTCTTCGGCAAATCCTGCGCGACCACGTTTGTTAGCGCAATAACAAACATGGCGACAACAATCAGAAAAATTGCCGGGTTAGGTTTCAAATTTTTCACATTTGATCTCCTAGTCTCGGCGTCGCCTCATCAACTCACCGGCTGCGTCTCGGGGAACTTGAATGTGCCGTCGAGAATTTCTTTGCGAGGCCGATAGAGGCGCCCGTGTAGTTCCAGCCGGGTGTAACAATGGCGGCTAGCGTCGCCAGGCGTGGCCACCCGGCCGGAATCTTTGAATCAAGTCGATAACGAATTGCATTCTTTCAGCCTAGCACATTGCGCATCGGTGACATCCTCAGTGCCCGATGGGAAACTGCATTTTGAGACCGGAAAAGAGTTGAAATTTGGGCGCGACTCCGTGGTGAGCCACGGTCACCTGCGGTTCGGCGAACAAGTTCAACGTCGTCCCGTTTTCCAGTTTCCATACTTTGCCTGCGCCAAAACCCAGCGGAATATAGAAATTGCCGCGCTGCAAATCGAAATTCCAGGTCGCGGTGCTGCGTAGATAAAAACCTTGCGGCAGATTGAAAATGACGAAGGGCTGAGACGAAAGATTGTTTTGCGTGGGCCGCGTATCGTGGCTATCGACGGAATGCTGATAAGTGACGAGCGCACCTAGAAGCCCCCAATCATGCGGCGATATCACGACGCCGGCACCACCAATTGCCATCTGCCGGTGCCGAGCTTGTCGTTGGTAGCCGAGGCCATCATAAGCTGCGGCCCAACGCCAAGCTCCACTCCGCCGGCTTTGAACAAGAAAAGATTGAACATATTGATGTCGCCTAGCCCCGTCGTCGAGCCTGGGTCCGGTGACGTGACGAACGGTATGGTGGCGCGCAAGATCTGCGGCAGCCGAATAGCTTGTGCGGCAGCACACCGCGCACCAAAAAAGAGTTCGAGCCGGTATCACGCAAGCCGTAGTAGGAGCCAACGGATTGGTCTTGCAGGTTAAAGATAATCAGCGGCGTCAACAGGTTGTTCGCTTGGTTGACCTCTTCCGAAGTTTGCGCAGGCACGGTCGCGGGCCGGCTTAATACAAAGCGAAAAAAATTGCCTTTCTGATTTCCATTCAGTCTCCTTACCACATTGTTCTCTTCACGTCTTCGAAATCGCCCGACCTCCATGATCCGTCAAATACAGACTTCTGCGGCCCCGTGCCGGTCAGGCAAACCGTCCATCATCGTCTCCTCCCCTTCATGGCAAAGGGGCTGTATTCTCCATCACTACTTTGGGATTGACCCGCGACTCAGTTCTGGTTCGGGCTCGCCGTCTCGATCTTCTCCATCGCGTCGCTCACGGTGAAGCTCGCCGCCTTGGCGCGCGGCGGGAACTCCTTGAAGCTCTCGAGCATCTTCGCAACGATGGCCTGCGCCGGGACCTGGATGAAGATGCGATGCGCCTGCCAGTCCCCGTAGTAGAAGCTCGAAGTCGCGCCCTCGAAGGGATCGGAACGCAGGTTGTACAGGTTGGGCGCGCGCAACGTGGTAAACTGGCCCTGCCAGACGCCGAGCGGAAACTTGGGGCCGACCTCGGTGTGCTGCTCCAGGAAGCTGATCTTCCAGTGGCGAACGCGGAGCGCCATCAAGTCGCCGTCGTCGCTCCAATAGAAGAAGCCTTCGCGGGGAGACTCCTTCTCCTTGCCTGATAAGAACGGCAGCAGGTTCTGGCCGTCGAGGTGCACCTTGAACGTCTTACCGTTGAGTTCGCTTCCCTTCCTGAGCCTTTCAACGACACCGGTATCGCCGGCAGCGGCGGCGAACGTCGGGATGAAGTCCTCGTGCGCGCAAATGTCGTTGACGATCTGCCCGGGTTTGATCACGCCCGGCCAGCGGATCAGGCAAGGCACGCGGAACCCACCCTCCCAGTTGGTGGCCTTCTCACCGCGGAATGGCGAGCAGCCGCCGTCGGGCCAGGTGAACTTCTCGGCGCCGTTGTCGGTGGTATAGACGACGATTGTGTTGTCGGCGATGCCGAGCTTGTCGAGGAGATCGAGCAACTGGCCGACATGCCCGTCATGCTCGACCATGCCGTCGGGATAGAGGCCCAAGCCTGTCTTTCCCTGCGATCGCTTCTTGAGGTGCGTGAAGACGTGCATGCGGGTGGAGTTGAAGTAGCAGAACCACGGCTTTCGGGCCTTGTGCTGGCGCTGGATGAAATCCTTCGCCGCCGCCAGGAATTCCTCGTCGATGGTCTCCATGCGCTTCGTGTTGAGCGCGCCGGTGTTCTCGATCACCTGCTTGCCGACCTTGCCGAATGCCGGATCCACGGTCTTGTCGTCCTTGTTCGTCGCCTCGCACTTCAGCACGCCGCGCGGCCCGAATTTCTGCCGAAATCTTGGATCCTTGGGGTAGTCCGGGTTTTCCGGCTCCTCCTCGGCATTCAAGTGGTAGAGGTTGCCGAAGAACTCGTCGAAGCCGTGCACCGTCGGCAAATGCTCGTTGCGGTCGCCCAAGTGGTTCTTGCCGAATTGGCCCGTGGAGTAGCCCAGGGACTTCATGACGTCGGCGACACACGGATCTTCCGGCCCGAGGCCCAGCTTCGCGCCGGGCAGGCCCACCTTCGTCAGTCCGGTACGGATCGGCGACTGCCCGGTGATGAACGCGGCGCGACCGGCGGTGCAGCTCTGTTGGCCGTACCAGTCCGTGAACACCGCACCTTCCTTGCCGATGCGATCAATGTTCGGCGTGCGGTAGCCCATGATGCCCATGTTGTAGGCGCTGACATTGAACCAGCCGATGTCGTCGCCCATGATAAAAAGTATGTTCGGTTTCTTATTTGCCATTAGGGTTCTCCTTATATACGTGAGCCGTTCGATTTGATCTCCTACTGAATTCCCATCAGCAGATTCCAGAGGTCTTCTGGTCGCCCGCAGGATAACCGTTCTTGAATGCAAAATCGCCGAACGGCGTCTTGAGCGTTTCGTTGTTCAGCCAGCCGAAGCGCTCGGCGGATTTGTCATTTTGCGCGAACGCGACTGTGGCGGCAAACGCGAGGAACGAAATAAATGCGTGGTTGGTTTCATAGTTTGGTTTTCCTTCGTGATCTTCTTGATGAACTCGATACCGACCACGTACCGGCCTGATGACGGTGCGGGACAGGACAGACGGGATTTCGGGGCGGCCTCATGTTTTTCTTCCCAGATAGTAATTCGCTTCAGTGGTGCTGCGGCCCCGCAGGCGGAACGAGCGTGTTCTTCGTCTGATCGAATTTGTCGAACAGATCGAGCACGCGATCGCAAGCAGCCGCATCTCCCGTGACCTTCAGCGCACCCGAGCCTACCAGCTGTTTAACGGTCGCCTGGCTGAGGTAGAGTTCTGCCCAAACCTCACGCGTCAGCATCAGCGTGAAGTCAGGCTTGCGATAGTATTGGTCCGCGTTCTCGACATACTCGACAGCTCCGCGGCGGACGTGCAGCGCCACGGCCTTGTTCTCGGCATCGGTGAACTCGAACCGGATCATCGCGTCGGTATCCTCCGCCTTGACCGGATCGATGCGGACGCGATGGCGATTGACGAACTCCCCCGGCTCGAACGACTTGATCTGTTCGAGGGTGGGCGGAACCAGCCGCGGTACCTCGGTCTTGCCCTCAAGCGCGAGCGCAGCTGTGAGGGATATGGGCCGCGCGATCATCGAGGTCGTATGCTGCGCGGCGGTCCGCAGCAGCTCGGCCTTGAGCCGACGCAGCTCGGTATCTCCCGGATCGAGCCGCCAGAGATAGCCGACCAGTTCCAACGCCCAGGCGTATTCCTTTTTTTGTTGCGCCTCTTTGGCAAGGGCCAGCACTTTGTCGTGACCGCCGAGCGCGGGCACGAGGCGCAGCGCGATCTCCTTTCGCGGCAATCTGAACAAGGTCGCTGCATCGCCGTCCCACCAGCCGAGAGCGAATTGCGCGATGTAGGGCGGATACCAGCAGAACAGGCCGTAGATCTCGGCGAGATAGGGGTCTTTCTGGAGATGCTCCGGCAACTGCACGAAGTCGATCAGGTCTTCCGGGCCGAGCCCTCTGAGTATTCCGCGCAGAGTCTGGTCGAGGAGCAGGTTGCTGAAGTCGATGTAGTTATTGAGATGCTGGAAGATCTTGTCCTTGCCCTTGATCGCCGGCGTCGGCTGGCCGATCAGGATCTCGGGTTGCAGATCGCGCAGCACCTGCGTCGCGGTCCTCCACTCGCGCGGATCGCGCCACAGCGAGCCGCGCGGCGAATAGATGTTCGGCGGATAGGGCCAGAGCACATTGTTCAGTGCCACCTTCTGGTCAGGCATCCAAACCAGCATGGTGTCGCTTGAGTCCGTGGTTCCCTGCGTGAAGAACTGGAAACGAATACCGGCGATGGTCATTTCCTCGCCGTGCTTCACCGGATGATTGACCGGGACAAATCCCCGCTCGGCCAGTTCGATCGTGAGGCCCCACTTTCCGTCGGGTCCCTCGTCCGGAAGAAACGAGTTGAAATATTGGTAGACACGTGCCCACTGCAGCGGTTCTGTCTCGGGAAAATACGAGCCGACACCCGAGGTTTGCAGGTTCGCGTTGACGTTTGGATGCCCGATAACGAGGACATCCTTCTCGCCTTTGATGACCTCGGATGTGCCGAGGACTTCGTGCGAGTGGCTGTACATCACGGCCTTGATCGGTTTGTCGGTGACCTTGCGGATTTCGGCCTTTATCGCTCGGCCAACCTCGAGATTGTCGCCCGTCTCCCACACGATGACGCCGTCATTGCCGACGATGAAGGCGGAGCTCGCGCCCGGGTCCTGGATCATCCAGATGTTGTCGGTGACCTTGACCGTTTCCGTCTTGAACACGAATGTCTTCGCATGTGCATCAAGGGCGGCCTGGTTGACGATCGCGCCGTTCTTTGCCTTGCCGAGCGAGACTGGCGCGCTCATGAGCGGCGCGAGGCTTTGTGACTTCAGGATCTCTGACGCGTTTGTCGTTGTTGGTTTTTGTTGTGTTTTCATCTTTTTATTTCTCCTTTTTCTTCGCTAATTCACTTTCTCAACGTCGTTCAGCTTCCAGCTCTGATCGTAAAACGGCTCCAATGGTCCATAGAAACGGAAGATTGGGAACCATCCCTTTTTGGGAACGGTCCTGATCCAGTTCTTTTCCTGGCCCTTTGGCATTTTGGGACCGAAATAGATGTCCACGGAACCGTCGGTGTTGACCTTCGGATAGGTATATTGACTGACCGAAGGCAGCGCCTGCCCGTTCTGCAATTCCGACCTGCTGAGTGAATCGTAGACGACCACCGACCAGAAATTATTGACCGGTATCTTCGGCAGAATGTGCAGCCTGTAACTCTTCGCACCGTCGAGGAAATTGCCGTCGCCGTCACGGTAGGTCCACAGGTATTGCGAACCCTGGCCGACGTTCTTCTCCATCATCGCCGGCGAATTACCTGCCGCCATGTAGTAGACATTGTTGCGCGCATCGATTTGCGGCGCGCCGTCATGCAAGAATGTGTAGGTCATGCCATCAGGAATGCCCTGCCATTTGCGGTTCGGATAGTAGAAGACCTTCTTCGCGGACGATGCATAGGTGTTGGCGCGAGCGATGGCACCACCGATCCGTGCTGCCTCGGACAACAGTGCCTTTGTCTTTTGATCCGGCTTAAACGGCTTGCCCTTTTCGATGCCAATCGCCTGCATGTGCCACCGCTCAAGCGGCTCGAAGAGGTCGCGCGGCTCCTCCTCAACGAGCAGCGCGAGCAGTTCGAAGAACCGCAAGTTATCGGGGAAAAGCGTATTGATGCTTCGATCTGAGCCGTTCATGAATTGCATCCGCGGCGGCGATGACGCCTCCGCAAGTGGATACACTTTGATCTGCTTCATCAGCGCGACCGCCTGATCGGTCTTGCCTCCGGATTGGAAGCCGCGCACCGCGAACGCCACAGAGTAAGTCGGCGAACGCGAGACGAAATAGCCATCCGGTACCTCCCCCTCGAAGTTCGGAGGTAGGACAAGGAACTTCCCGCCCTCTCCCTTATCGGCGCCCAGCGGGCCAATGTCGGCCAGATAGCGCTGCAACCCGTCCTGGACGAAGCCAAGCATGTGCGGCGGCGCTTCGATCACCGTAGGTCCGTCGTTCTTCAGATCGAGATGACTCATGGCGTAAACGGTTTCGGTGTTTGCCGTCAGCAGCACCGTTTTCGCGTCCATCAGGTTTTCCCAGATCACGACCTGCTGGGGAGTCTTTGATCCGAACGCACGTATGCCCTCGCGCAACGCGATCTCGCTGACGCGCATCATCTGCGTCTGGTAAACCTCGATCGCCCTGCTGAGCTTCTGGATTTCAAACAAACGCGCGGCCGTGTCGCCGACGGGATAACCGTTTTTGAACCCGAAATTCCCAAAACGGGTTTTCAGCGTCTCGTTGTTGATCCAACCATGCCGATCCGACTTCGCAATAGTTTTTTGTGTGCGTTTTGCTTTGGCCATGATGATTCTCCTCGGGTTGAGTCTTTCTAACGATTTTTACTTGCTTCGTTTGGCTGCGCCTCTGGAAACATCTCTGTTAGTTTTTTCGACGGCCGGCAGCACCCATTTCTTATCGAAGAACTCCTTTTTCGGTGCATAAAGGCGAAACATCAGCTCGAACCTGCGCTTCGGATCGGTCGGAACCCAGTTCGCTTCCTTTCCCGCCGGCGCCTTCGGGCCGAAATACACGTCGATCGAGCCGTCCGCGTTCTTCTGCATTTCGGGAATCTGCGAGGAGCGGCTCGCGCGTGCCATGTTTTTGATTAGCGCGTGGGTGTGACGGTCATAGGCGGTCACGGACCAGTATTGCTCGATGGGCGGATTCGGCGGCACTCGCAGACGATAAGTCTTGCCGCCGTCATAGGCGGCGCCGTCCTTGTCCCTGATCGAAATCAGATAGAACTGGCCGGCACCCAGGCGCTTGATGCCGATATAGGCGTAGCTGTACGCCATGCCGCGCTGATCAGTCGGGTAAATGCTGGGATCGGCGTATCCTGCCTGCAGCGCCGCGATCAATTCCTGAGGAGCCGGGAACGTCCAGCGGCTGGTCGGCGAGAAGAACGGCGGCAGGCCCGCGTCGTACTTCGCCTCCAGCCATGCGCCGGCTTCGCGCGCGGCGGAAGTCAGGAGAGCTTTGGTTGCGTCGTCGGGTCGGAACGGCTTGCCCTTCTCGATGCCGAGCGACTTGAGCGGGTCGATCATCGCGCGATCGCGCTCCAGCCAAGGCTCGGCCTGGACGACCCGATTGAGATGCTCGAAAAAGCTCCCGTCGTACTTGATCGTCGAATCGAACTCGATGTCCTGCACGTCGGTAAAGACAGTCGCCGCCAGATTGGCCGCTTGCGCAAGTGAATAGACCTTCATTTTTTTGCCGTAGGCAATGGACGATTTGACGTCGGCCGCGCTGTGGCTCTTGAGATTCGAGCGAAACAGCATGTAGCCGCCAAACGTGTCGGACTGCAGCGGTATGAATCCGTCCGGCCCCTTCTCCTTGTAGCCAGGCGGCAGCACCACGAATTTTCCACCCTTACCCTTATCGACACCAAGAAGCCCGGCATCTTCTAGCGGCATTTGCCACACCGTGACGATGTTGCCGTTGAACGATCCGTTTGCCTCGCCGGGGGGTAGGTCGAGCACGACCGGCCCGTCCTTGGTGTTGAAGAACACCATAAAATAAAGCGCGTCGGGGTTCGGCGTGAGCGTCTGATTTTTCGAGTCCAGCGGACGGCCCCAGTAGATAACCTGGCCCACCTTGCCGTTCGTCTTGCTGAGCATTTCCTGAAGCATCAAGTCGTAGTTGACAACCGGCATGCCCCAAATGACGGCCTCGACAGCGCGGCGGTGTAACATCCGCTCGGCCAGATTGGCCGAGTTGTATACTTTACTCTCCTTAGGCGTTTTCATTTCTTTTAATTCCTTTTCAGAGGACGTCTTCCGGCGACGTCATCTAACCTACTTCGAGAAACCCGAGCACGCGCGGCGGGCTTTCGAGCACAACGGGCCCCACGGCTTGAGGTCCACAATGCTTAGCCCGTAGATCGTCTCCGAATTGCCTGTGAGGAACAGGCCGTTCGCATCTAGATGGAGCATCGCCAAGTCGGTCGGGCCTACCTTGACGTCCGGTTGAATCCGGCCTGGAATCCCCAGACGGCGGCTGCCATAAGATGTCGAGGGGACCGTCTTTCTTCAGGTCGAGGTAGCTCATCGCATAGATGACGTCAGCGTTGGGCGTGGGGATCCACGTCCGGCTGTCCATCCGGTCCTTCCAGATCGGTAGGACGTAGTAGCCGGCGCCGAAGGTGTCTTCCGAACCATCGCGCATCCCGATGGTATTGAGCGCGGGCTGCATCGTCATATAAGCGTGGTAGACCAGTTCGTCGCGCAAGGCCTCGGCCTCCTTCTGCGGCAACCAGTTTCCGTTGTTGATCTGTTCGATGAGAGGCGGCGCTGAATTGCTTTGCGCTTTTTGCGATACCATGACTGTCTCCTTTCTCACTTTATTAAAATGTCATCTATTGTTTTCGCTAAGATGGTCTTAACTAAAGTTTTGTTTATCGCGCAGACTATTGCAGCCAGGTTTGCCGTTCACGTTCCTAGCCGTGGCTTCTTTCCCCGATCACGTTTTCGGCATCAATTTCTCGACCACCTGGTCGATGCTGAAACTGGCGGCGTGAGCGCGCGGCGGAAACTCCTTGAAGGTATCGAGCCACTTGGCGACGATGATCTGCGCTGTGACGTTCACAAAGAGATGGTCGGCCTTCCAGCGCTCGTAGAGCATCGAATCTGCCGCTTCCTCGAAGGGATCGGACCGCAGGTTATAGAGGGTCGGCAAGCGCAGCTTCGAGAATGGTTCCACCCAGGCCTGTACGCCATCCGCTCTTTGCTCCGCGAAATTGAGCTTCCATTGGCGAACGCGCAGGCTGACCAGCTCGCCCTCGTCGCTCCAGTACAGGAAGCCTTCGCGCGGGCACTCGGCTTTGCCCGACAGGAACGGCAGGAGGTTGTAGCCATCGAGGTGGACCTTGTAGGTCTTGTCGCTCATCGCGTAGCCCTTCTTCACCTTCTCGACGAGGTCAGGCTCGTTGCCGCAAGCGGCGGCAAATGTCGGGATGAAGTCCTGCAGCGAGCAGATGTCGTTGATGACGCGGCCAGGTTCGATCACGCCCGGCCAGCGCATGACGCAGGGCACACGCCAACCGCCCTCCCAGTTGGTGTCCTTCTCGCCGCGGAATGGACTCTGGCCGCCGTCTGGCCAAGTGCATTTCTCGGCACCGTTGTCGGTGGTGAAGACGACGATCGTGTTGTCGGCGACGCCGAGATTGTCGAGCTTCTTCAGGAGCTGTCCGATATAGCCGTCCAGTTCCACCATGCCGTCAGGATATAGTCCGAAGCCGGTCTTGCCTCTCGACGACGGTTTCAGGTGGGTCCACACGTGCATGCGCGTGGTGTTCATGTAGCAGAACCACGGCTTGCCTTCCTTGGTCTTGCGCTCCATGAAGTCGAGCCCGGCCGCGATGAATTCCTCGTCCACCGTCTCCATGCGCTTGGTGTCGAGCGGACCGGTGTTCTCGATCTTCTGCTTGCCGACCTTGCCGAAGGTGGGATCATCCGTGGTGTCGTCCTTGTCGGTGGCCCAGCACTTCATCACGCCGCGCGGGCCGAATTTCTTTCTGTAGCTGGGGTCCTTCGGATAGTCCTCCGTCTCCGGCTCTTCCTCGGCGTTGAGATGGTAGAGATTGCCGAAGAATTCGTCGAAGCCGTGCACCGTCGGCAGGTGCTCGTTGCGGTCGCCGAGATGGTTCTTCCCGAACTGTCCGGTGGCGTAGCCGAAGTGCTTCATGAATTCGCCGATGCTCGGGTCCTCGAAGCTCAGCCCAAGCCTCGCCCCCGGCAGACCGACCTTGGTGAGCCCCGTGCGGATCGGCGATTGTCCGGTGATAAAGGCGGCGCGGCCGGCGGTGCAGCTCTGCTGGCCGTAGAAGTCGGTGAACATCGCGCCTTCCTTCGCGATGCGATCGAGACTGGGCGTGCGGTAGCCCATGATGCCGTGGTTGTAGGCACTAACATTGAACCATCCAATGTCATCGCCCCATATGATCAAAATATTTGGTTTTTTTTCTGCCATGTTCTTCTCCTTGTTTTTTTATTGTTATCTCCTTTGTTTGGACCGGAACACTGCAAGTACTTTCACAAACACACTCCTGCCTCGGTTCCAGAAAGTTGTTTTGCCCTCGCTGTACCGAGCGCCGGAACGGGAGATGACATGCGGCAAGCGCAACTCCCTGCCGACGAAACGGACGTTAACGAACTGATCTTCTGGGAGATGGAACTGAGCCATCACCGTTTGTCCATCCGGACAGCGAAAGCTCAGCCAGTTCGCAATGCAACCTTGATTCGCGAACAACTCAACATCCGCACCAGAATCAACGCGTCAAAACTACCGCTCCAACGACACGAACGCTTTTAACTCCATCCCAAGTTAACCGAAATTGACCCAAATGAGCATGGTCCCTCTATCAGGGAATGCCTGATTTGCGCGTTCTAAGTTCCTTAGTAGTTAGAGGAGAAGAAAGACATCCCGTCGAAAAAGTCCTAGCGCTTACCGCAGCCAGCGATGCGCGAAATCAGAAGTCGATTTTGACCCGAAGGCCTGGCACAACGCCGGTTTGGATATTTTTCAAGGGTAGGGTGCCCAAAGCTTTTCTTGACGGACTGATGATCTGAAGATCCGGACTCATGTGAAGCCAGGGGAAAACCTCGAAGTTGTAAAAGAGCTCCGCGCCTTGCTCACGATCCAAACTCACCAACCGGCGAATGCCGGAAGGAATGTCATTGCTGAATTTGAGGTAATAATAGCCAATGCCAAATTGATCCTTCTCACGCCCCGGGATGATTCCCTTGCCGCCAAAACCGAAACTATAAAACTGCTGGAACGCGCTGGTCCTCGGATTCGATACGCCAGCGCGAAAAAATATCCCAAAGCCCCGAGTCGGATTGTGTTCGTCCTGATACAAGTACTGATCGAAATTGTAGTAAAGCCCCCAGTTGTTTGAGGTTGTTTTGAGCGGTGTGCCGAAAAGAATGTTCCCGAGGATCGTCCGCTTGTCTTCCGGCAGAAGCGTGAATGGCTTGTTAGCCCAGGCCACCCCGAGCAACTGATGACCTGTCAAGCCAAAAGGCCGAACCGTCACCCTCACCTCATTGGTCAGAGTAGTCGGGTCTTCGACCAAGGTCTTGAACCCACCGGTGTTAGGTAACCCTTGCGTGTCGACGACGCCGAAGGCATAGACCACATCTTTGTGGGGCAAGAACAGGAGACTCATTCCCAACGGAGCATACGGTGCAAGCGTAATTACTACCGGATTGAACGAGAAGCCCAGATTCATAAACTTGTCGTCGCCCCGCCCGTGGGCGAACTCATTGGCATCGCCTCCAGTGGTGTCGAGTTTTCCGATGACCACTGCGAACCAGTCGGTGAAAAACTGGGTGAAGTAGAGGTGCGGGAGGATGATCTCGTTGATTGCAGGAGCGGTCATGGCAACCAATGTATTGACCGGAAGGATTCCTCCCGAAAAGGAATTTACCGTGTTGCCGAAAGGCACTTGCGCTTCGACAAAAAGAAATCCCCCTGGCCAGAGCCCCAGTTTTTGAGTGTCCAGCTTCATCACCATATCGGTTAGGCCACTGTACCTTCCGGTGTGCTTCGTGCCTCCGCTGGCGACGCCTTGAAAGATTTGGGTTATGTTGAATTCGAACTGAACACCGCGTTCGGCCAGCTTTGACCTGAGCCCACCCCAATCCCCCGTGAGATAAGAGCGCGACCCAAAATCCCCACCGTAGTTCGGCACCGGATATATCGTAAAGGTGGGAGCTTTATCCGGCGGCTTTTCCTCTACGGCTTCCCTTGGCGTCTGTGTCTCATCCTGTGCCGCGGCGGTTCCCGCCAGAGCGAAAACGGCAATCAAAATCGCAATTCCCGCCCAGACGTGTATGCTGTCACATCGATTCATTGATCACCCCTTAAGAATGAGTCGAAGCGCGCCGCCCGCGGCGTATCGTCAGGACTTCCCGCCGCTCGCCGCTTCGGTGAGCATGTGCAACGCCTCATCGATGGTGAAGCTGTTCGGTCTCTGCACTGGCGGAAACTCTTTGAACGTCGCCGCCCACTTGTCCATAACAGCCCACGAACCATAGAGCATGTAGCTGTGGTAAATAAACCAGTTGTAGTAGGTGTTCGAGGTAGTGTCGGCGCGTTCATAAGGGTCTGTGCGCAGATTGAATAGCTTCGGCAGCCGCAGCCTCGTAAATGGCTCCGCCCATACCTGCATGGTGCCGTGGCAGCGTTGCTCCATGAATACGATCTTCCAGTTGTCGTAGCGCAGGCCGAGTACGTCGCCATCGTCGCTCAAATAGACGAACAGCTTGCGCAGGCTCTCCTTCACTTCGCAGGTCAGATAGGGCAGCAGGTTGTAACCGTCGATGTGATTCTTATAGGTGCGGCCGATCGCCTGCTGTCCTTTTTTCAGTTTCTCCACGACATCGGGATCGCCTGCCATGGCGAGGAAAGTGGGCAACCAATCGTGATGCTGGACGATTTCATTGGAGATCGTGCCTGCCTTGATCCTTCCTGGCCAGCGCACGAGCAGCGGAACGCGAAACGCCCCTTCCCAGTTGGTGTTCTTCTCGCTGCGAAACGGAGTCATTGCCCCGTCCGGCCAGGTGTTCATATGCGGCCCGTTGTCGGTGGAATACATGACGAACGTATTATCGGCGATGCCGAGTTGGTCGAGATAATTGAGAACATCGCCAACGAGCTTGTCATGATCGACCATGGTATCGTGGTAGTCAGACTGCCAGCGCCCGGCTTGCCCCTTGCTCTCCGGCTTGGGGTGAGTGATCAGGTGCATATGCGTCGTGTTGAGCCATACAAAAAACGGCTTACCCTCTTTGTGCTTTCGCCCGATAAAATCTTTGGCGGCGGCGGCGAATTCATCGTCACACGTCTCCATGCGTTTCCGGGTGAGCGGCCCGGTGTCCTCGATCCTCTGCTTGCCGATCTTTCCCCAGCGCGGCATTTCGGTCGGATCATCCTTGTCGGTTGCCCAGGAACGGATTACTCCGCGCGGCCCGATTGTCTTCCGAAAACCGGGGAAATCTTTTTCGGGATAGTAATCGTCCATTTCCGGCTCTTCCTCGGCGTTGAGGTGGTATAGATTTCCGAAGAACTCATCGAAGCCATGGTTGGTCGGCAGCATGTGGTTGAGATCCCCCAGATGATTCTTGCCAAACTGTCCAGTCGCGTAGCCCTGATTTTTAAGCAGCGCTGCGATCGTTACGAGCTTTTCCGACATGCCGATGGGCGCGGCCGGGATGCCGACCTTCGACAGGCCGGTACGATAGACGCTCTGTCCGGTGATGAAGGACGACCGTCCCGCCGTGCATGACTGCTCCCCGTACGAGTCAGTGAACATCATTCCTTCTTTTGCAAGCCGGTCTATATTAGGCGTCTGATAGCCCATCAAACCATGCGAATAGCAGCTCAAGTTCGAAATGCCAATGTCGTCGCCCCGGATGACGAGAATATTCGGTTTTTTTGCTCTTGCCTTCGCCATTTGCGTTCTCCTTTCACGTGACGATGCGGTTACGGTTCTGCGCTTTCGCGAAACCGTTCTTCGGGAACGTGTTGCCCTGTGATCCTCCTTTCACTTAGTTCTTTTAGGTTCAAACCGTTCAAGTCGTTCAATCGCTTCGCTGCGTTCAACCGCTATGCTCAGTCCCTCCGAATTGGACGTTCTTTGCGCCTTCGCGGGAACATCTCTTCGGAATTCTTCTTCGAAGCAGGTCCGAGCACGCCTGAAGGAACGTTACGCTTCCTAAGGGCCGGTCGCCCGCCCTCTTTTCATGCAGCCCTCACGGCTCGAAGGCAAAAACTTTCTTCCATTCGGTTTTCATGTTCGTCACCGTCCAGCCGCGTCGCACCGCTTCGTCCCACGCCTTGTCCAGCCGGCCGACGTAGGACTTGCGGTCGTAAGCCCACTCGCGTTCGGCGTCGGTATGATGCACCAAACCCATGAACCGGGCGCCGGTTCCGGCCGCGGTCCATTCCAGCATCTGCTGGTCACCATCGGAATTCCCAAATGCGAAAACCGGACGCTTTCCGATGAAACGGTTGATGCCCACCGGCTTTCCTGGGCCGTCGTCGACGAACTCGATCTTGCCTTCTTTGATCAGCACCGGTTTATAATTGGGTTGCATCTGGTAGCGCAGGACACCCGAAGAACCCACGACCTGCTCAGGCGGAATGCCATAGACCCGTTCGGTAAAGACACGCATAAATTCGATGCCGCCGCCGGAGATGATAAAAGTCTTGAAACCGTTGGCGCGCAGAAAAGTTAAGAGTTCCAGCATCGGCTGGTAGACGAGCTCGGTGTAAAGGCGGTCAAAGCGCGGGTGGCGAGCGGTGGTAATCCAGTCGGCGACGATCTTGGTAAAATCCTCCGCTGTGATTCCAGTATGAGTTACCGCCATGATCCTGAGAAATCCGGTTTCGCCAAGCGCCGCCAGGGCCTTGATATCGCGGTCGAGCACCGCCTTGAACGGCTGCTTGGTCTTCCAGTCGGGATGCTTCGGCGCCATGGCTCTCACCCGATCCATGGCGAACATGATCTGGAAATACATCGGCTGCTCCGCCCACAACGTTCCGTCATGGTCAAAAGTTGCGATCCGATCGGCGGGTGCGACATAATCGGGACCGCCTTCGCGGGTCACGCGCTCGACAAATTCGAGTATCGCCCTCTTACTGGGGCCGTCATTCCAGGACGAGAGCGCTTCATCCTTTGCCGGTTCGCCTGCGCTCAAAGGGCTGCCACCGAAAATTGCCAGCAGCAGCCAGGCGACGATGCTCATCATCATTCTTCTTCGCATCTTATTATCTCTCCAACCTGCTATGGAGATTATCGTGAGGATGATCTGGTGATCGAGATTCTAGGCAAACATCAAACTAGTGAGGAGTTTCGGCCGAGGAAACCAGGGACGAACCCTTCCACGCGCGGGCAATAATAGTCAGTACTTCTCCAGCCCGCTCGATGCGCTCCGGGGCGATTACGTCGAAGGCCGTGCCTAGACGCCCCGGGCTCGTCCCTTAGTTTTCTATCTCTAGTTCTGGGGTTCTTCGCCCGCAGGTGCAGCGCTTTCGGAGGCGCGCACGAGTGCGCGCCTCCCGCGCAATTCTCGAAGATCGGAATCGGGAATGTGGCGACGCCAATCCCTCCGAGACTACTTCAGCCTGATGGTTAGCCCGCTGGTACCCAGTTGCAGCCTGGCGCCACGAGAAGTAGAACGCAGGCGCAAGATCACGCCATCCGAATTGCGCAGCACCATGCCGCCCATGCCTCCGGCCAAAGTGAGCCCGGCTTCAGCGGCCACATAAGTTCCCGAGAATTTCGCCACGTCGGTCAAATTGTAGACGTCTCCATTAGCAGTCGCCCTGCTGATCCCCCAATCCACCAATGACAGCCCGTCAATGGAGAACGGGTAATCTTTTCCTTTGAAGGTGAGCTTCCCATCGCCCCAGGTAACACCGACACCGGCAGCGATTGAACGGCTCGAGATTGATACCCTGCCCGAGGGCTTGGCGGCTTCCCCGGAAATGGCGGTGGCCGCAAGCGCTGAAACAAATAGAAACAAAACAAACGTTGAAACGGTTTTTATCTTCGACACTGGACTACCTCCTTTTTTGTTCTGATCATAACAAGATACTTTTTCGCGAGTTGTTGAATCGACGGACTCAAAGGCGGTGATCGCGCAGGAATCATGGGCCGTGTGAGTTATTGTGCAGAAGAGAACGCTGGGCAAAGTCTTGATTGGGGCCGTGAGATCTGGAACTCCGATAATCGTAGTAAAAATCGAGAGCGGATTGACAGCGCCAGAGATTGTATCGTCGTCCGCTCACATGACCATTGCTTTGAAATTGGCGGGACGCTTAGCCGCCCCCACCACGTTTAACAGGAAAAGCCGACATCAGCTAACTCTTGAGCGCCTCCGGCACGGGCATCTTGAGAAGTGTCAAGACTTCAGCGGCCTTCACCTTCACGGAGCTGGCCTTGGCCACTGCGTCCATCAAGTTCCCGCCTTTAGAAGCTTCAGTCGCCGCTGTCCACTGTTGCGTGATCTCGCTCAGACCGGCCTTGGCTTGGGCCAATGTTTCTGCGCTCATGCCGGCCGGGAGTTTCTTGCTCTGCGACAGGATGTCCACGCGGCTTTTGATCGCCTCCACTACCTTCGGCATGCCAGCGCTCATGTCTTCCCAACTTTTTGCCAGCTCCGCCTTCTTTTTGGCCGCAGCGCTGGCGAGCTCCTGCGCCTTGGAGGTCAACGCCGGGGCGTCAGAGAGCACCGCCTTGAAGTCCCCCTTGCTCAATTTTTCCCTCGTCGCTGCCAGCGAGGACTCGAGCGCTTTCACCTGGTCAGGCATGTACTTGCTGGCCTCACCCTTTGCGGAATTGATAGCTTCCTCTGCAGCCTTGAGCGCAGTTTCGGCCGGGCCCTTGTCGCTGCTGCCACAGGCTGCTATTAAAGCCGCAGCTACAATCGTGATGATGAAACTATAGATGTGTCGATGCATGGCTTCTCCTTTCGTCGGGCGGTTCACATTCACGGGATACGCAGCTTCTGGCCTACGTTAATGCGGTTAGGATCCTTAAGAACGTCACGGTTGGCATCGAATATTTTCGGATACAGGTTGCCGTCGCCGTAATACTGCTCGGCAATCTTCCAGAGAGTTTCGCCCTTCTTGACTTCGTGCCACTGCGTGGCGTCAAAGGCATCGGCACCGCTGCCACTTTTCTTTTCGTCTGTTGCTGGGCCGATATCAGGTATTGCCCACGGATCGTTTTTCTTTTCAGCCATAAATCCTCCTGTCTGATCAACCTCTAATCAGTTTGGTGTCTCGGCCTGATTCCAACACTCGGAACCCAAACCCATCCATGGAACGCCGTTCGCTTACTTCGTCACTACCCCAGAGACTCGCTACGCGCTATCGGGATTTTCCTGATTTGTGTCTTCGAAATCCCTTAGCGACAATGCCGATCATTTTGGCAGGTACGCGATCTGCTGACCGCCAAGCGATGCCTCTGCCATTGCTCCCCCGGTGGGCCTGACGAACACTGCCACACCGTCAACGAACTGAGCATTCATGGCGGCACCCTGCTCTGCAAGAACTGCGGAGGCGTTGGCGCCGAAGTCTATTTCGTTTCGTTTGAATCTGTCCATCGCCGCTTGATTCTCGAACACAATCAGTTGGCTATAGTCCTGCAGCCCGGCCTGAAATCCCACCGACATCTGGGTCAAGTCTGCGTAACCGATGTGTTGGCCTTTCTCGTAGACAACGCCTTGGCCCCGGGCACCACCAAAGACGAAGCCGCCCTTGGTGATCTCCGGGAAGAAAGCGTAGCCATAACCTTTTTTGGCAAACGCCTCAAACTGCGGGTCGACCTTATTCCATTCCTGTCTGGACGCCTGGGCCCTCTTCATGAGCGCGTCGCCTTCCGCCTGAGGGACCGACCCTGTGCTACAGCCTGCCACTAACCCTACGATCAACGCTATCAGGATCCCTGTGCACGTCCTTGACGTCATAGCTCCTCCTTTTTCGTTCCTACCTCTGCCGCAAAAAAGCTTTCACTGCGGAGATCGATCCAGCTTCCGCCAGATTGGGTACGTGCTGCGACAGATCTCAGCACAAGCGGTGGATGAACTTCTATTTTTCGATCCTTCGGATAGAACGTTCACTGTCAACCGCACAAGCTACCGTTTTTCCACGACCAGCTCAGTGCGCCGGTTCTTGGCCCGCCCGTCCTCGGTGTCGTTGGCAGCAATGGGTTTCTCCTCCCCGTAACCGTCGGTGCCGATACGCGCATCGGCGATTCCTCCGGTGATCATGATTTCTTTCACCGCAACGGCCCGGTCGAGGGAGAGCTTCTTGTTAGCGGCCGCATCTCCCGTGTTATCCGTATGGCCTTCAAGCCGGACTACCACTACGGGGTAGGCTTTCAGAATCGCTACCAGCGAATTGACAGTGGGAATGGAATCCGGGGTAAGCTTGGTCGAGCCGGTTTCAAAGTTGAGGTTATCAAAGACGAATCGCTTCGGCACTGTTGTGTCGGTAGTGGCGGCCAGCCACTGGTGTAGGCTGTAATTGAACGAGCCTTCGGGAACGGAGACCCTCATCCCACCGGGCAGCGACAGGTCGGTCATTCTCGCGGCCGGTCGCTCCGCCACCGGGATTTCGCGAACCGGGCTCGGCCGGCTCAACAACCACGCCAGAGCCGCCAGGACGATACCACTGAGAACTAACAACGGAACAAACCAATTCTCACGCTCGCGCTTGGGTTCGACAGAGGCAATCGTCTCGCGCGGGCGAGCAGCTTCATAGCCAGTCCACCCCATCAGTGAACCGATACCAGCCGGCAACAGGCCGCTCAGAAAACCTTTCTGCTCGCCGAGCAGAGAGGCCAACGCCGAGGGGCTCTGCCCGATGGTGGCGCGCTGGCGCCCGAGCAAGTTTAGGATCAGCGGTAGGATCAGCGCCAACAGCGATGAGGCAGAGCCGGTTCTCAGACCGGCAAAGCGCGCGATCTGATCGATCAGCCCCTCGGTTTTATTGCCGAACAGAGAGCTCAGGGTTTCCTTACCCTGGCTGATCGCCTTTTGTGTCGTCTCGCCTCCGGAAAACAAGCTGCTCAGATTGTTGAGTGCGCTGCCATCGTACTTGCCCGTGTCGAGGATGCGACTGAGCTTCTCAGCGCCGCCGCTCGTTGACGCCTGATTGACCAGCCCCGCAATCAAAGTCGGAACGATACCGTTCATCGCCTTTTGCGTCGCCGACTCCGACTCGCCGACGAAGGATGCGGCCTTCTGAATGATGTCCGGGGTGAGATACCCTTTCGCCAGTTCAATTAGATTGACCGCCATAACAATCTCCCTTCTGGCGCGCCTCTCCGGTGCGCCGCTTACGACAGGACTCTTTATCGGAACGCCCGCTGAGTCCTCGAGAGTCGTATTCGCCGCGGGGGTCCCGCACCATTCTGAGCCGAATCTAGACCTTGATGCCACCGAGAGCGGTGGACAATTCCTTGACCGTCGCGGCTTCTTGCTCGCTCACTTGCGTACCGCCGAAGCCCAAAAAGCCCCCTTCTTTGGCGGCCTCGGCGACCTTTAGCGCCACCGCGACCAACCATTGCTTAAATCCTTGGGCCTCTTCGGGTTTCGCCTTTTTCTCGACGAGCGCAGCCACCTGCCGCACGCTCTCGATCCCATAACTCTTGACCTGATCCGGCGTTTTGCCTTTCAATTCTGCCGGGGCGCTCAGCTCCCGGGCTCCCGCTTCAATATCAGCCACTAGCGCCTTGATTAGCTCGTTGGATGACCCCTGCGCCTTGACTTCGCCGAGCATTTTTCCTACCGCAAACATTTCCTTTACTACCCCGAACGGGCCACTTGGACTGGCTGCAACTACAGCTAGACCCGCCATGAAAGGCGCGCGCTGGATCTGATTCCATTCCTCCTGCGTGAAATCCGCCTTCGTCGCCATGATTGTCTCCTTTCCGTTTATTTTTTATTTCGTATCTTTCGCCGGCTGCTGATACCGATGATGCTGGTCTCTAATTATCAAGAGTCGTATCTCAGTGGCTGCGCACGCTCCATCGGGATTATCCGTATTTTGGGGTTCTAAATACCCTAGCAACTACTGAAAACCGAAACTCGTGCTTCGAGACCAACGGACGGAAAATCTCTGATGATCTCAACCGCCCGTACATTCGCGCTTGGACAGAGCGGTCATCCCTTTTAGCACTCTTATCTCGATCTACGGGCGCCGACGCATCAAGCTCGCTCTGGTCGCTCGCCTACCACCGGGATTTTCGTTGATGGAACTTCTTCACCAAGCCACAGATAGGTCCACCCGGCGAGGCTGGCGCCGATAATTGGCGCCAGCCAGAAGAGCCAAAGCTGAGCGAGTGCCCAGCCTCCGACAAAGATTGCTGGACCTGTACTTCTGGCAGGATTGACAGAGGTGTTGGTGACAGGGATGCTGATCAAATGGATGAGCGTCAACGCCAGACCGATGGCGAGACCAGCAAACCCCACAGGCGCTCGCCCGTGGGTGGCACCCAAGATGACGATGAGAAACATATAAGTCATCACAATCTCGCAAACGAGAGCGGCAAAGAGAGAATAGCCACCCGGAGAATGGGCTTCATAGCCGTTGGCAGCAAACCCGCTTTTCACGACATCAAACCCCGCTTTGCCGGTGGCGATGAGATAGAGCACAAACGCGCCGGCAATCGCGCCGAGGACTTGCGCTATGATGTACGGAAATAGATCGGCAGTGGGAAAGCGCTTGCCGGCCCACAAGCCGAAGGAAACGGCCGGGTTGAGATGGCAACCAGAGATGTGGCCGACGGCGTACGCCATAGTTAGGACTGTTAGACCAAAAGCAAGGGCGACTCCGTAAAAGCCGATCCCTAGATTGGGAAACGCCGCTGCCAACACCGCGCTCCCACAGCCCCCGAGTACCAACCAAAGGGTTCCAATAAACTCTGCTCCAAGCCGTTTGGATAAGGGCATGTGTACCTCCTCCTGTTGTGCGATCTTAGTTAGCGCAGCGTATTTGAGTGATCTACGCTGCGCTATCGGGCTTTCCCTTATTTTGGGGTTCTAAATATCTTAGGGATGAAATTTGGAAGAGACGCTCAATCGGCGTACCGCCGGTATTTCCTGCGGCCCCGATTGATTGAGAGCAGGAGAATTCTCGGCTGTTTCATATCTGGAGATCAAGAATCAGGTGGGCGACGGGGAGGCGGAATCGCCGGTGCTCGTTTGAGATCGGCCCAATAATGGAACCCATCACCGTCGTTTGCTATAGCTCTAAGCATGCGTTCCGAACTTCCCGAATCCGCATAAAGCTGAAGTGTCATCTGGCCACCTTTATCGGTCTTCGCGGCGAGCTTGCCGTCGGTAAGGACTAACTTGCCTTTCCCGGCAAACACATCGATCATCCGATAGCTCGCGAATTCGTACGTTCCCGTTTCACCGATGACGAAAGTTACCCAGTCGTCGTCTCGGGTCCGGGGATTTCGAACCAAGAGTCCTTCCCATTTTCCAGCGACATTCTTGAAATCACCAATAGCCGTCGGCTGCCATTGACGTGTTTCCTTAGAGCCCGTGGAGCAAGCGACGACCACAGCAACGATAATGGCGGTTAACTCTAAACCTCGTTTGAGTCTCGTCATTTGATCTCCAAAAAATATCTTCTCGTATCCTTGGGTCTATTGCTCTGGTACCTCGGCTTTTGACCCAAAGGGACGACGGATGCCAAGTTTCAACATACGTGAGCGCAAGGTGCTAGGATTCAAGCCAAGGATTCTCGCTGCTCCCTTTGGTCCCTCAACCCGCCAGCCGGTTTGTTGCAAGATTTGCAGAATGTAATTTCTTCCAACTTCATCCAGAGAATTCTCCCCCGACGGACGGTTATCATTTTTATGAAGTTCCGCGCCTCCGATTGGCGGCGCTGAGCTTGTCGTCGCGGGCTTCCAAATCTCGGAAGACGCCCAGCCTTCCGGGAGCTGCAACCACCGTCCATTTGAAATCACTGCCGCTCTCTCAATAACATTCTGCAACTCTCTGATGTTGCCCGGCCACTCGTAGCGTTCCAGCGCTGCCAAAACCTCTTCGGAGATCGGATCGAATAACCGCCCCAGCCGCCGACTCGCCTCGCCCAAAAATAC
>Ga0081455_10001132_pt1 | contig 33360 bp, 25 predicted proteins | sample TabmetS3T2R1_FD_70207 | JGI IMG/M metagenome (GOLD analysis project Ga0081455, IMG submission 70207) | Tabebuia heterophylla rhizosphere microbial communities from the University of Puerto Rico - S3T2R1 | ecosystem: Host-associated > Plants > Roots > Rhizosphere ...
CGCCGGAGGAGAAACGTCTCCTGCAGACGGCCGCGGTCGTTGGGACCGAGGTGCCCTTCACGCTGCTCCAGGCCATCGCCGAGGCGTCCGAGGAGGCGCTGCACCGCGGCCTGGCGCATCTCCAGGCGGCCGAGTTCCTCTATGAGACGCACCTGTTCCCCGAACGTGCCTACACCTTCAAGCATGCGCTGACCCATGAGGTGGCCTACGGTGGTCTGCTCCAGGAGCGGCGACGGGCACTCCATACCCGCATTGTTGGGGCCCTGGAAGCGCTTACTGGAGATCGGCTGAGCGAGCAGGTCGAACGCCTGACCCACCATGCCCTGCACGGCGAGGTGTGGGACAAGACCCTGGCATACTGCCGGCAGGCAGGGGAGAAATCCCTGGCGCGGTCAGCTTACCGCGAGGCCGCGGGATACTTCGAGCAGGCGCTCAGTGCCCTCGCGCATCTGCCAGAGACGCGTGACACGCGCGAGCAGGCCATCGATCTTCGGTTTGCCCTGCACCTAGCGCTCATGCCGTCTGGCGACATGGGGCGTGCCCTGGTGTACCTGCGCGAGGCCGAGGCCCTCGCGGTGGCCCTCGACGATCCGCGTCGGCTCGGACGGGTCTCGCTCTTTCTGTCACCCATCTTCAATACCATGGGCGCGTATGACCAGGCCATCGCCGCCGGCCAGCGCGCCCTTACGCTCGCCACAGCCAGTGGAGAGGTCGTCCTGCACGCGCTGGCGACCCTCTTCCTCGGCATAGCCTATTATATGCAGGGCGACTATCATCGGGCGGTAGAATACAGCAGACAGACCGTCGCGTCCCTCGACGGGGCACGGCGCCATGAGCGCTTCGGCCTACCCTACCTCCCCGCCGTGCAATCCCGTGCCTTGCTCGCCGCGTACCATGCCGAGCTAGGCATCTTCGCCGAAGGGATTGCCCTCGCCGAAGAGGGGCGCCGGATCGCCGAGGAGGATGGTCGCCCCGGAAGCCTCATGGTGGCTTCGTTGGGAGCCGGTCTGCTCGCCCTCCGCCAGGGCGACCTGCCCAGGGCCCTCCCCCTGCTTGAACGGGCCGTGGGCCTCTGTCAGGAGGCGGACCTCCAGTCCGGGGCCTGGTTCTCCTTGATGGCGCCGGCCTTGGGGGCGGCGTACACGCTGTCTGGACGCGTCGCCGATGCCGTGCCACTACTCACGCAGGCGCTGGAACAGACCATGGCCACGGCAAGAGCAGGCTTTCAGGCGCTCTGTCGTCTCTGCCTGGGAGAAGCGCAGATGCTGGCCGGCCACCTGGATGAGGCGCAGGCCCTCGCCGAAGATGCGCTGGCGCTCGCCCGTGCACAGCAGGAACGCGGCAATCAGGCGTATGCCCTGCGCCTCCTCGGCGACATTGCAGTGCATCGCACTCCCCCGGACCTCGACCAGGCCGCCGCCCACTACCAGCAGGCCCTCGCCCTGGCCGAAGGGCTGAGCATGCGTCCCCTCCAGGCCCACTGCCACCGCGGGCTCGGTACGCTCTATCGCAAGATAGACCAGCCGGAGCAGGCCCGCGTTGCCCTGACCACCGCCATCGCGCTGTACCGCGCCATGGACATGACCTTTTGGCTACCCCAGGCCGAAGCCGCATTGGCACAGGTGGCGTTCTGACAACCACGAGCCTATGATACAATAACGGCAATCACCCCAATGTCAGCGGGTGCATGTGGTGAAGCTGGACAAACCGAGTGGAACATCTTCGTGAGCAGATTGCCGACGCTATCCGCTCTGTCCGGTCTCAGGTACGCTGGAAACCGGGCAGCGCCGTGCGGCATCTACTGAAACGCAAGCTACGAGGCCATTTGCCATCCGAGGCGATGCTCGATGATTATGAGCGTATGGTGTGGACTGTGCTGCAGGACCCGCAGGCGCGGGTTTATCTCTATCGTTACCGTGATACCCCTTATGTGGCTGTGGTAGCCGTGGTCGAACAGCGCCAATGGCTGGTAATGTTTGCTATGGATGGCGTCATGGAAAGCGCCTATGTGGTTGAACGCCCGGAGCATTATCTCAGCCACCCGGCCTTTGAGCGCATTGGTTCCTTAAGCGAGGTGATGGCATGACAAATTATGACCAACTGGTTGCTGCTTACGAGGTGGACGTGCGCTTTCCCGACGTCAGTGGTATGGAACATCTGGAGATGCTATGCACACGTAGCGATATCGCCAGGGGTGAGACCCATTTAACCGCTGAACAGCGCGCTCGCCTGGCCGAAGCCGATAAGCTCCTTCTGCAACAGGCGCGTCGCTTTTACCAGGCCATCCAGCGCATCGCCGATCTTGAAGCCTGGCGTCGTCAGCAGGGCCCCCCTCCGGCGCACTGGTGGTGGTATCTGGATGTGCTGGCCCAGCTGCCTGACCTCTCACCCCAGGAGACATCTGGGTTGGCAGCATCTGCCTGATGGTTTCCTGGGCTGTGCATCTGCTGGCCTCTGAGTGTCCACATCGCAAGGAGAGTCATCATGGCTGAGCGCAAACGTATGACCACGAGGTTTAAGGAGCTCTTTGAGCAGAAGCAGTTCTTTGTCATGGCAGGTGGGATGAACCCCATTGGTGCCAAGATGGCGGAAGTCCTGGGTTACGAGGTGTTCTATATGTCCGGGGGGAACACCTCGGCACACCAGTTGGGCTCGCCCGACTCGGGTAGCAGCATGCGGGATATGGTGGACAACGCCCGCAAGATCGTGCTGACGGTGAATATCCCGGTATTTTCCGATGCCGACACGGGTTACGGCGACGCAATCAACACGTACCGCACGGTGCGAGAGTATATTCAAGCCGGCATCGCCGGATGTCACATTGAGGACCAGACCTTCCCCCCGAAGTCGGGGCCACGCCGCCGCTGCATCTCTATCCAGGAAATGGTTGGCAAGCTCAAGGCGGCGACGGACGCCAAGATGGAACTCGACCCGGACTTTGTCATCATGGCCCGGTGTGACTTCGGAGGCGTCCCAGGGGCGACCTTTGCGGAGATTATCGAACGCTGCCTCGCCTACAAAGAAGAAGCCAGGGTGGACGTGGTGTGTCCGAACGACTTGAAGACCTGGGACGAGATTCAAGAGGCCATACGGCGTATCTCAGGGCCTGTGGTGCCCCTGATCCCTGCCAGTATCCGTCCATACCCTTCCCTCGATGAACAACAAGCTGCAGGAGCGGCGGCGGCCTGGTTTCCGGCGCTGACGACCATGGCAGGATTGCAGGCCAACTGGGATTTCCTGAACGATTTTAAAGAGCGGGGCACCAGGGTGATAGACGAGTTCCTGCAGAGAGCCGCCCAGAGCCCATGGGGCGCGGCGAGCAACGGCAATATCCTGGGGGCGCGGCGTATCCAGGACATGGAAGACACCTATCTACCTGGATAACCGCCGCAAGCTTGACATCAGTGCCAGACTGGCCTAGCATGCAGGCCAGGCATCATAGCTTGTGCGCACGTACCCGCCTAGAGTAGCCGCACTGACGGCGGCCAGGCTCGACGAGGCAGCGTATGGGGTTCTTCATTCTGCGCCGCATCGGGCAGACGCTGGTGGTCTTGGCAATTGCCTCGATCATTGTCTTCACCCTCATGCGCCTGATTCCCGGTGATCCGATCCAGATCATCATGGGGAGCGAGTATTCCAAAGAAGCCGAGGCTGAGTTGCGTCGTCAGCTCGGCCTCGATCGGCCTATTGTGGTGCAGTATCTCGTCTGGGTGGGCAACGTCCTGCGTGGTGAATTTGGCTACTCCTACCTCAACCACGAGCGCGTCAGTGTGCTCCTCTGGCAGGCTTTCCTGCCCACTATGTGCCTGGTGATTGGCACCACCATCGTCGGCCTGTTGATCGCCTTACCCTCTGGGATCATCGCCGCGGTCAAAAAGGATACCGTCTGGGACTATGGGTCCATGGGCTTTGCCATCATGGCCTACTCTATGCCAAGCTTCTGGAAGGGCATCATCCTGATCTGGATTTTTGGCGTCTACCTGGGCTGGTTCCCTATCATGGGGTATGTGCACCCCTGGGTCAATTTGAGTGAAAGTCTCTGGAAGCTGACGTTGCCGTCGCTCACCCTGGGGACCTTCTTCTCCGGGTTGGTGGCGCGTATCACGCGCTCGAGTTTGCTGGAAGTGCTGGATCAGGACTACATCAAGGCGGCCCGTGCCAGGGGGGTGCGGCACACCATGCTGGTGGCCAAGCACGCACTGCGCAACGCGCTGATCCCCGTCGTTACGGTTATCGGTCTGCAGTTCGGCACGCTCCTGGGCGGAGCAGTACTCACCGAAACCGTCTTTACCATCCCTGGTTTGGGCCGACTCACCGTGGCGGCGATCCTCAACCGCGAGTACCAGATCGTGCAGGGCGCTGTGCTGCTGGGCGTGGTCTTTGTGGTAGGGGTCAATTTGCTGGTGGATCTGGCCTATGGCTTTTTGCATCCGAAGATCCGAGTGCAGTGAGGGGGTGAAGCGTGGAGCAGGCGAGGGGAGTCCGCACAGTGGATGGTGACGTGTTGCCAGCCGAGGCTGTGGGAGTGGTGCGGCACGACGCACAGACGGCCGAATACGCGCGTCTGTGGCGGCGCTTTTGCCGCAACAAGGGGGCGGTGTTCGGGCTCGCGGTGTTTCTCGCCATCGTGTTTATGGCGCTGTTTGCCGACCTCATCTCCCCCTATAATCCGCTGGTACAGAACTATGCCAGGCCCATGGAAGGCCCCTCGACGGACCACTGGTTGGGCACGGACAGTTTTGGCCGCGACATGCTGAGCCGCATCATCCACGGCGCCCGCATCGCGCTCGTGGTCGGGATCCTGGCTGTACTGCTGGCCATGGTGGTAGGGGTGACGCTGGGACTCATCTCGGGGTACTACGGCGGTCTGACGGACACCATCATCATGCGCGTCATGGACGGGCTGTTCGCCTTTCCTATTCTTATTCTGGCCATCGCGCTTATGGCGGTGATGGGGTTTGGCGTACGTAACGTGATCATAGCGGTGGCCATCGTGTCCATTGCGCCATTTGCCCGCGTGACGCGAGGCGACGTGCTGGCAGTGCGGGAAGAGCCGTACATCGAGGCGGCCCGGCTGGCGGGGATCAGCAACCGTGCGATTATCTGGCGCCACGTCCTGCCCAACGTGTTGGCGCCGATTATCGTGCAGGGGGCGCTGCGTGTCTCGGCGGCCATCATCACGGAGTCCGGGCTGAGCTTTTTGGGCCTCGGGCCACCGCCGCCCACGCCAGTGTGGGGCTCGATGATCGCCGAGGGGCGCAACTTTATCGTCATGGCGCCGCATATTTCCACGTTCCCGGGCATTGCCCTGATGATCACGGTGGTGGGACTCAACCTCTTTGGTGATGGGCTACGTGACGTCCTGGACCCGAAGCTAAAATCATGACAGAGACCCTCCTCGAAGTCCGCAACCTCGGGGTTGCCTTTCACGACGAAGACGGCGTGCTGCGCGCTGTCGATGGCGTGAGTTTTGGCGTGGCGCGCGGTGAGATTGTCGGTCTGGTGGGCGAGTCCGGGGCTGGAAAAACCCTTACCGCCGAGGCCATCATGCGTTTGATTCGCTGCCCGCCGGGACGCATCAGCGGCGAGATCCTCTACCGCGGGCGCGACCTGCTCGCCCTTGATGAGGCCGAGCTAGCTGACATCCGTGGCAAAGACATCGCTATGATCTTTCAGAATCCCATCTCCTCACTCAACCCGGTGTTTCGCGTTGGCGCGCAGTTGCTCGAAGCGATGCTGCTGCACCTGCCAGCACGGCGGCGTACCCTACGCGACCGCGTGCGGGAGATTTTTACCCGCGTGGGCATCCCCTCGGCAGAGCGCCGGGCCCAGGACTACCCACACCAGTTTAGCGGTGGTATGTGTCAGCGCGCCATGATCGGTATGGGTATTGCCTGCACCCCCAGCCTGCTCATCGCCGATGAGCCCACCACGGCCCTGGATGTCACCATCCAGGCACAGATTTTGGCGCTCATCCGGCAGTTAGCGGCTGAACTGGGGATGGCGGTGCTGCTCGTCTCCCACGACCTGGGCATTATCTCACAGATGTGTCGTCGCGTCCTGGTGATGTACGCTGGCAAGATTGTCGAAGAGGCCCCTATCGCGACGATCTTCCACGCCCCAGCGCATCCCTATACGCGCGGTCTCATGGCCTGCATCCCACACCTTGAGCAGGTCCCGGAGCGCCTGGGGACAATTGCCGGTGTCATGCCGGGCCTGCGCGATCTACCCTCGGGGTGCCGCTTCCACCCGCGCTGCCCTATCGCAGAGCCGCGCTGCGCCGTCACAGAGCCCGCCCTACGGGCCCTCGACGAGACGCACCGTGTCTCCTGCCATCTGGCGAGGAAAGACTGAGGGAGACATGGAACAGCCCTTACTGGATGTCCAGCAGCTCACCAAGCACTATCCCTTGCGAGCGGGAGCACTGCACCGTTTGCTCCCACAGCGGCAAACGCCAGTGCTGCGGGCCGTGGATGGAGTCAGTTTTACCATGGCGCCAGGGGAAACGCTCGGGCTGGTGGGGGAGAGTGGCTGCGGCAAGACCACCACGGGGCGTCTCATTCTGCGTGCTATCGAGCCTACCTCTGGGCGCATCGTCTTTGGCGGGCAGGACATCACTGCCCTGCACAGCCCGGCACTGCAACCCTTCCGGCGCCAGGTACAGATCGTCTTTCAAGACCCCTACTCATCGCTCAATCCGCGTCTCACAGTACGCCAGAGCATCGGCGAGCCGATGCTCGTCCATGGCCTCGCCAGCCGTGACGAACTGCGCCACCAGGTCAACGCTGTCCTGGAGATGGTGGGGTTGAGTCGTGAGTACGGCGAGCGCTACCCGCACGAAATGAGTGGCGGACAGCGCCAGCGCGTTGGCATCGCCCGCGCTCTCGGCGTGCAACCGCAACTGATCGTAGCCGATGAGGCGGTATCGGCCCTGGACGTGTCAGTGCGGGCGCAAATCCTCAACCTGTTCGTCGAACTGCGCGAGCGCCTGGGGCTAGCCTACCTCTTCATCTCGCATGACCTCGGTGTAGTGCGCTTCATCAGCCACCGCGTGGCCGTCATGTATCTCGGGCAACTGGTCGAGGTCGGCCCGGCGGCAGAGCTCTTTGCCAACCCCCTGCATCCCTACGCGCAGGCGCTCCTGGCCGCGATTCCTAGAATTGGCGACGGCAGCGTCTCCATGTTCGATCACACCGAGCGCCTACTCGCCGGGGAGCTCCCCAACCCCATCGACGTACCGGCGGGGTGTCGGTTTTATGACCGCTGTCCGTACCGTATGGACCGCTGCCGCCAGGCCGCACCGGCGCTGCGAGCAGTGGCTGCGGAACGGGCCGTAGCATGTTATCTCCACACCTGAGGAGGGCTGATATATGCCTCAGAGCCGCGATGGATTCACCGTCGTCAACGAGCAACTGCGTACCGCCATCAGTCGGCGTGCCGCACTCAAGACCCTTGCCTGGTCCGGAGCCGGCTTCGCCGCCCTCCAGGCCATGCCATTCGGGACCGTACCACTGGTCTATGCGCAGCAGTCTAAGCGCGGCGGCACGATCAAGATCGGCAGCTTCACCAACATCGATACCCTCGATCCTCACAATACGACCAGTATTGCTGCCACTGCCATCCACAACAACATTTATAGCGGCATCCTGAAGATCACCTACGACGGCAAGGAGGTGAAATTCGTCCCTGACCTCGCTCAAGAATGGGAGATCGTCGGCGACCGCGTGCACGTCTTTCGCTTCCACAAGGGCGTGACCTTCCACAACGGCGACCCTTGCACCGCCCAGGACATCCAGTGGAACCTCGAACGCGTCAAGGACGTGAAACAGGCTCCCATCCACGCCTGGAAATTAAAACTGCTGGAAAAGATCGAGATCCTCGATGACCACACCGTGCGCCTCACTTTCGAAAAGCCCTACCCTTTCCTGCGCGTCGCCTTCACCGGCTCGACCGGACGCGCTGGTACGATCGTGAGTCGCCGGGCCGTCGAGCAATGGGGCAAGGACTATGGACGGCACCCGGTTGGCACCGGACCCTTCAAGCTTGTGGAATGGAAGGAGGCCGATTTTATCGCGCTGGAACGCAACCCCAATTACTTTGAAATGGGGACAGACGGGAAACCCCTGCCGTACCTCGACAAAGTGCTGATCAAATTCATCATCGAGCCGTCTTCCCTGGTCGCCGCAGTGCAGACGGGGGAAGTCGATGGCATCAACAACGCCATTCCCCAGTTCGTTGCCCTGCTGCGCAAGAATCCTAACCTGAACGTCTATACGCTGGTGGGTGGCAACTGGCGCAACGTTGCTTTTAACTGCGCCAAGGAGCCTTTTAACGACATCAATCTGCGCAAAGCCGTCACCTACGGCATCAACCGTGAGGAAATCCTCAAGCAGGTGCAGTTCGGCGAAGGCGTCATTGCCTATGGCCCAATCTCGCCGCCCATGACCGGGTTTTACGATCCGGAGTTTGGCAAAAAGAAAGAGGGCCAGTACTACGACTTCGAGTTAGCGCAATCCTACATGAAAAAGTCGCGCTATCCCAACGGTGTCGAGGCGCTGCTCCTGAGCATCAACAGTGGCTATGGGCCGCGGGAGGCGGAGGTCTTGCAAGCGCAACTGGCCAAGCTTGGCATCAAGGTGAACATCAGCCTCAACGACTTCCCGGTATTCCGCAAGCGCTGGCTGGAAGAGCGGCAGTGGGACCTGGTGCAACTCCAGTGGGACGCCGACCTTGACCCGGACGAGACCCTGTTTCCGGAATTGCACTCCAAGGAGACCTGGAACGCCGGGCGCTGGATCAACGCTGAATTCGATCGCCTGGTTGAACTGGCGCAGGTCGAACCTGACCAGCAAAAGCGCAAGCAGTACTATAACGACGCCGTCAAAGTCCTCATCGAGGAGGTCCCAAGCGCCATCATTCTGCACGAGAACGAGCAGAAGGTTTTTGCCAAGTACGTCAAGGGCTTCGAGCCGATCCCGGTGAATGCCATCAACATGCACAGCGTCTGGCTGGACAAAGCCTGAAGAGGGACAGGACAGACGACGTGTGAGGCCCTGCGCCTATGCCCGCTCACCCACACACCGGCGTACTTGCCGCACACCGTAAGCCCCTGGGAGCCGATAGCCCCCTGTATCACTGGTGGATCACGGCGGCGCTCATGCTGGGGTTTATGACGGCGGGGTTGAGCGTCACGGTGGTGCAACTGGCCTTTCCGCACATCATGACCAGCCTGCGAGCTAACCTGGACGATATGCAGTGGGTGCAAACCAGCGCCATGATCATGCAGGCGGTCATGATGCCCAGCGTGGGTTGGCTCGGGTCACGCTTTGGCAACCGGCGACTCTATTTGCTGTCCCTTGGCACCTTCGTTGGCGGCTCCATCCTCTGCGGCATGGCGTGGGACGTCTACTCGCTCATTGCCTTTCGCGTGATACAGGCGATTGGGGCAGGTCCGCTCTTTCCTCTTACGCAGTCGATCATGTTTCAGACCTTCCCTGAAGAAAAACGGGGTCTGGCCATGGGCGTCAACTCCCTGGGGTTTTCCTTTGGCCCCATGGTGGGGCCGGTCATTGGCGGCTATTTGTTAGAGCACGCTAGCTGGCGCACGGTCTTCTACATCAATGTGCCAGTTGGCATCATCGGCCTGATCCTGGCCTACCTGGTGCTCCCCTATCCCCGGCGATGGGAGCAGCGCAGCCTCGACGTCCTGGGCCTATTCTCCATGGCTGCGTTTCTGGTGACGTTCCTGCTGGCCATCACGCAGGGGCGGGAGGAGGGCTGGAATTCCCAGTACATTGTCACGCTGCTCGCCATCGCCGTGGTGGCCGGTGTCGGTTTTGTGGTGACGGAACTCCGCCAGGCTGAGCCTTTCGTCGAGCTACGGCTGTTCAAAAATGTTGCCTTTACCATGGCCTCGCTGGTGGTGTTCCTCAATACCATCACCTTCATGTCGTCGAGTTTTGTGGTGACCCTGTTTTTGCAAATTCATCTGCTCTATACCCCGCTGCAGGCAGCCTGGATCCTCATGCCCTCCGCGGTGGTAATTGGTATTTTGAGCGTGGTGACCGGGCGCCTCTCTGATTTTGTCGCTCCGAAGGTCCTGATCATCTTTGGCCTCGCGACGTCTACTCTGTGTATGTTCCAGCATGCCACGATCACCACCGTGACCAGTATTGAGGCGATTACCTTCTGGTTTACCGTGCGCGGCTTCACCCGTGCCTTCACCATTACCCCGCTGAGCACTGGCTCACTGGCCCCCCTGCCAGAATCCCAGCTCCGCATGGGCTCTGGTTTGCTCAGTTTGAATCGTGGCATCGCCAGTGCTGTCAGCGTTGCCCTGACCACCACAGTCTTGCAGAACCGTCTGGCCGAACGTATGCTCCTCCTCGTCCAAGATCAGAGCGCCATGCCTCTTGCAGCCGCAGAATTGCTGCAGAACTTCTTCCTGACCTTCAAGCACCTGGGCGATTTCGCTGACATGGCGCAGATCAAAGCCGCCGCCATGCTCGAACAACTGCTCAGCGCCGAAGCTGCCCTGCACAGCTATCACGATACCTTTATTCTTATTGGGTGGATATCGGCTGCGGGGATTGTGCCAGCCCTGTGGATGGGCCATGCCAAACGCAAATCGCCTCAGGCGGCGCCCCCTCCGCCGTCACCTCAAGACACAGTATCATTGCCCCGACCGGCCGTACCCTATAGGCCCGCTGTAGGGGGTGAGAATGGCACGCACGTCGACAGTAAGATAGAGAGTCGTAAAGTGGAGCACACGCCCAAGGCTGAAGTTCAATAAGAGACCTGGGCCTGCTGAAACGCGGCTTCGATTTCTGTGGCCACGGCAGCAACGTCCGCACAGACGGCGTAGCGCATGTAGCCAGGGAAATGCACACCGACCACGCCCGTTGCTTCGATCATCATGAAATTGAAATGCGCGGCGCTTTCGACCCGTTTGCCGAAGGCACGGGTAGGTATCAGCCAGAGGGTGTAGAAGCCTGCCGCTGGCTCCAGGGCAAGTCGCATCCCATGGCGTGTTAAGAGGCCGCTAAACAGGCTGAGCCGAGAACGGTACATCTCACGGTACCGCGCAATGCCGGCCTGATCGTTCTCAAACGTGGCCACAACGCCGGCGGCCATCGGTGCTACAAAACCCGTATCGGTTTTCCCCTTCACCACTTTGAGGTCGCCGATAAAGTCAGGCGAACCGACCATGGCACCGATATGCCAGCCGGTACCGTTGCCAATGAGTTTGGCTGCAGTAAAGGCCTCGGCCCAGGACAGCTCTGGATAATCGGGGGCAATTTCGGACAGAGTAGCGCTTTCAGGACCATAGCTGAGCACATAATACGCGGCATCATTGAACAGGCGGATGTTGCGTGCACTACACACTTCACAGAGCTGGCGCAGCCAATCTCTAGTCGCAACCTGGCCCGAAGGATTGTGGGGATAGTTCATCATGATGAGGCCAGTGCCTGGGGCAATATCTGCGGCAGCAAAGCGGAACGCATTGGCGGGATTTAGCGGCAGGGCATAGTGCTCCACGAGCGGATGATAACCGCACCAGTCCACAGGTGTGGGGTACCCGGGGCTGGTCATCGTCGCAACTGTAAGGCGCTGTGCGGCGCAGCCACAGGCCAGGGGCACCAGACCGATGATGGGCTTGATACCGGGAATGGGTAAGTAATCCACTTCGTCAGGGGTAAAGGCGCGGTGCACATGGGCCTGGATGAACCTCTCGGCAAAATGCGGGACCCCGGGGCTAGCATTATACTGATAGGCATGCATCGCTTCATCTTCACTCATGACCGCTGCTGCCGCCGCCTGTCTGGCGCTGAGCAGGGCTGGTCCACGCGGCTCGCCAATGGACAGATCTACCAGCTTCACGCCCTTGGCCTGAGCCTCAGTACGTTTCGCCCTGACAATTTGGAACACATTCTCACCATCTTGGCCCAATCGCGATCTGCGCATGGACGTGATCTCCTCCCCGGTCTCCTAGGGTGCCTCTCGCAGCATCCTTCGGCGAGTGCCAGCATTGTAGTGGGGCCTGTATAGCATGTCAACCGCATCCAGGACAAACGCCCTTAGTGCAGCGCACGGCTAATTACCCCGCCAGTTTGGCGGGGTACCTCCCTGGCTTGCCAGACGCATACGCCTCGCATGGAACCCGCGGCGTATTTACTGCGTATGGTACTTAGAGAAAGAAGTCCAGCGCGATGCGCACAAACTCGTCGGGTTTCTCCAAATACGGTGCATGACCACACTGCTCGAGCACCACCAGGTCCGCACCTGGGATGGCCTGCTGATAGAGGGTGCCGCATTCCACGGGGATGATCTTATCCTGCCGCCCCCAGACGATGCGTGTAGGCGCTGTGACCCGGGCGAGCAGGTGTGGCAGACGGGGGTCGTGCATATACGGCTTCCAGGTTAACCGGACCGCCATCTCGCGGTTTTGCACCGCCTGTTCACGTTCGGCGGGACTCGGATCGTGGCCATAGAGCTGGTCATACTCCGAGACCTGCTGTGCGTCGTAAAATGTCAAGTCCCGAATCTGCGCCGGGCTCAGGATGAACAGATCGGTTATCTCCCCCTCCTGCGGTTTGATACCCGCCGCATCGACGAGCAGCATTTTGCTGAACGCATGGCGGGTGATCGCGGCCATTTCGGCGACCAGCCAGCCGCCGAGGGCAAACCCGATGACGCGAATGCCCTCCAACCCTTGTGTTTCCAGAAACCAGGTGTAGAAGCAGGCGAGGTCGGGCACCGATTGCAGCCACACGGGCCGCTCCGAGCCGTCGAAGCCCGGATGCGACGGCAGATACACGGTAAAATGCTCGGCCAGGGCCTGGGCGTACCGTCGCCAGCCCAGGCTGCCCTCAGTGCCGTGGAGGACCAACAGTGGCGCACCGGAGCCGCTCTTCAGGAGTCGGGTTTGCGCACCGCCTACGTTCACGAATGCTTCATGCACACCGGCAGGCATGGCTTGCTTCTCCTTGTGTGATATGAGCACGAGAGCACGTCTCTATGGAGTTTTTTAGATCGGTTTCCAGGAAGACAAACGGATTCGGTTCCCCGTGGTCTGGACCGTTTAGTGACACCGGCGATACTTCAACAGGCGTCGGCCCTCCTGATTCTGATTGAGGTACAGATCACCACGCGAGTCCACCCAGACCGCGTGCCCCCCATCCCCCGCGCCCGTACTTGTCGGGCTCAGCCAGCGCGTCAATACCTGCCCCTCGAGGGTCAGGAGGGTAATCAAGCCATCCAGTTCAGGCACATACACCACCCCGGCCTGATCGATATAGATGTCACAGGGGCGGGCCAGACCTTGCCATTGGGTCAGGAAGTCGCCATCCGGGGCAAAGATCTGGATACGATTGTTCTCCCGGTCGGCCACGAACACGCGGCCATCGGTGTGCACCCAGACACCATGCGGCACATGGAACTCGCCTGGGGCACTTTTCCCTGGGGCTCCCCACGACTTCTGTAATGTCCCGTCCGGCGCAAACCGGTGGATCCGCGCATTACCATAGCCATCCGAGATATAGATCTCGCCTGTTGGTGCGATGGCGACATCGGACGGGCGATGGAAGGGACCAGCTGCCTGTTTGACCGGATCCCGATAATTCCCAGACCAGCCGGTCTCGGACGGAGTGTTCCAGGTCCCCAGGGTCATCAACAGATTCCCAGAGGAACTATACTTCAAGACCACGTGCGAGTTAATGACCGGCAGGTAAAGATTCTCCTGCGGATCGATGAACATGCCGTGGGCCGACGATAGGATCCCCTCCCCCCAGGAGGTGAGGAAAGCGCCATCGCGGTCGAGGACAATTAAGGGGTGCGCACTGCGATTGAACAAATACACCCGGTCGCGTGCATCAGTCACGATGCCAGTCTGGCCCAGGGTCCAGCCAGCCGGCAATTGGGCCCAATCTTCTACCAGTTCATAGGTATAGGCGCCTGTCCCGACGGTGGCCATCACTGTTTCTCCTCTCGATGGAAACCTCGGTACCTGTTACAGAGCCGCCTGGGGGGCTTTGCCTCCCGAGGAAGGCGGTGCTCCTCCTCACAACGACCCATCCCGCAGGGAACTGCTCTCATTCCTCGCGCAATTGTGAGACGGTGTCAAGAGGTTTTTCCCGCCTGGGGCCCTATTAAAGAAGAACTCCCCTGGCGCTCCCTTCACACTGGTGTCGTGGCCGCGCCCGTGCTAGAGTCCTGGTAGCAGTGTATCTACAAGCAGAAGGAGCAAGCCATGGCTGAGACCATCCGTGAGGCATATGTACGGAGAAACCCCAAATCTGCAGAGCTCTATCCCAAGTTTCGGGAGGTCTTTCCAACCGGTGTCAGTCACGACATGCGGGTGACCGATCCCTTTCCCCTGGTGCTGGCGCACGGTCAGGGAGCCCGCAAATGGGACGTGGATGGCAATGAGTATATCGACTACGGTCTGGGCTCGGCGTCGTTGTTGCTCGGCCATGCGCACCCGGCCGTGGTCCAGGCGCTCATCAGCGCGGCTCCGCAGGGCTCGCATTTTGGCCAGCCCGTCGCGACCGAACTGGAGTGGGGCGAGCGCGTCTGTAACCTGATTCCCTGTGCCGAGAAGGTGCGCTTTGTGGCCTCCGGGGCCGAAGCCACGATGCTGGCCATGCGCATTGCGCGTGGCTATACCGGCAAGGAAAAGATCGTGCGCTGGGAATCGCACTATCACGGCTGGCACGATTACGCCATGCCGGGCACGCTCCCGCCCTTCGGCCAGCCGGCCTCGATTGGTATCCCGCAGGGCGCGGTGGACTCGGTGATCGTCTTGCCCCCTGACCTGCATCAACTCGAACACGTGCTGGCGAATGATCCCACCATCGCCGGGGTCATCACCGAGGGCTCCGGGGCGTCCTATGGCTCGGTACCGCTGCCACCGGGCTTTGTCACCGGCGTCCGTGAGCTCACGCAGCGCTACGGCGTGGTGATGATTCTGGACGAGGTCATTACGGGCTTTCGCTGGAGTCCTGGCGGTCTGCAGCAGACGCTAGGCATTGTCCCTGACCTCTGCACGCTGGCGAAAATTCTCACCGGCGGACTGCCCGGTGGGGCCGTGGCAGGGCGCGATGAGGTCATGCAGGTGATCGCCCAGACCGGTGATCCCGAGCACGACCGCTTCCAGCGCGTCTCGCACGGCGGCACGTTTAACGCCAACCCCTATTGTGCGGCCACGGGGAATGCCGCCCTGAGCATCGTGGCCACGGGCGAGATGCAGTCGCAGGCTGATAGGATGGCTGAGCGTCTGCGCCAGGGACTGCGTGAGATCATCAACCGGCAGGAAATCCCCGCCTGTGTCTATGGGGAAGCGTCGACGTTTCATGTCTACTTTGGGGCCCGCTCCATTGCGGGGCTGGATGCCACTACCCTAAAAAGCATCCCGGGACCAGTCCAGAACGGCTTCCGCCAGGCGTTGCAGGTGCGCGGTGTGGACTTGATGTCGCGCTGCAGTGGTGTCCTCTCCGGGGTGCATACCCCGGCCGATATCGACCAGAGTCTGGAAGCCTTTGACGCGGCGATCCAGGCCATGCTGGCGGAAGGCCTGGTGCAGCATGGCTGATGGGGTGTGGAAGAGGACGGAGGAGCACGCCTCAGATGCCGCCTGGTGAGTGCTCAGTACCGTGCGCAGCACCCCCGCCAAACTGGCGGGGGTAATGAGCCCTACGCAGTAGCCGTACGCAGTACTTAGGACGGGGTAGCCAGGGCTTGCTGCCAGGCTTGCTCCAGGGCGCGCCGCACGAACACGCCGGCCATGGCGCGCTTATAGTCGGCAGAGCCACGCGTATCGCTAATGGGATCGGTCTGCTGTTGTGCCACGGCTCCCGCTTCGCGGAGCAACTCGGGCGTTAAGCGCTGACCGCGCACTACCGCTTCAGCCTGCTGAGCACGCAGTGGCGTCGAGCCCACACTCCCAAGGGCGATGCGACAGTCCTGACAGGTCCCAGTGGCAGGATCCACCTGGACAGTGGCGGCAACGCCCACGGTCGCGTAATCGTCGGCGGTACGGGGCAAGAACTTAACATAGACGCTACCCGTATGGGATGGTGGGATGGGCACACGAATCGCCGTGAGCAATTCATCGGGGCGCAGCATCGTTTCGTAGTAGTCGGTGAAAAAGTCTGTCAGTGGCACGGTACGGTTGCCACCCACCGATGCCAGTTGCACTTGCGCATCGAGGGCCAGGAGCGTCACCGGTGGATCCTGATTGGGATCAGCATGCGCCAGGGCCCCTCCCACCGTAGCAACATTGCGGATGCGCACGGTGGCGACCCGGCGATACGTCTCCGCCAGCACTGGCAGGTGAGCCCGCACGAGGGGGGCTGTTTCAGCAGCACGATGCGTCAGGAGGGCACCGAGCTGCAGGGTGCCGTTGGTCTCCTGCACCGCCGTGAGACCACGCAGCCGATGCAGACTAATTAAAGTCTCGGGCACCACCAGGCGCTGCTTCATCATGATGACCAGAGCCGTGCCACCGGCCATCAGCTTGGCGCTGTCACCGTGTTCGTGCAGCAGTGCCAACGCTTCTTCCTGGGTTTCGGGGGTGTGGTAGTTAAAGGGATTCATGACACTGCCTCCCCCCGTCGTTGCGCCGCCGCAGCCTGGATTGAGGCGATGATCTTATAGTAGCCGGTGCAACGACACAGGTTGCCCATCATCCACTCCTTAATGTCGTCTTCACTTGGCTGGGGATTCGCCTCCAGGAGCGCCGTGGCGGCCGTCACCATGCCTGGCGTACAGATGCCGCACTGAAACCCACCATGGTCAATAAAGGCCTGCTGCACCGGGCTCAACGTGCCATCCTCCTGGGCCAGGCCTTCAACCGTGCGCAGCTCTGCGCCATCGGCGAGTATGGCGAGCGTGAGGCATGAACTGATCATCTGGCCATCCATCAAGACCGTGCAAGCACCGCACACCCCAACACTACACCCTTCCTTGGTGCCAGTGAGACCCAGATCGTAGCGTAGACAGTCGATCAGTAGGCGTTGCACCGGCACTTCTACAGTATGTTCCTTGCCGTTCACCCGCAAGGTGATTGTCCGGGTCATGGAGTTCCCCCTCTCGGCTTTGGAGCTTTTGATAGACTTTCTCCGCCGTCCTTGGTAAGTCGTCTAACCGCACACCGAAGACGCTGGGTAGGAGCACTGTGCACGACCCAGGCGTCCTTGTCAAGGGCAACCGCCTTTACTCTGCCTGCAAGCCGCGGCGCAGAGCGTACGATGCCGCTTCGGTGCGGTTGGCGGTGCCAGTCTTGGTGAGAATGTTGCGGACGTGCGTGGCAACCGTGTTGAGGCTGATGCAGAGGGCCTCGGCAATCTCTCGGTTGCTCTTCCCGGCTGCCACCAGGCGTAGTACCTCCACCTCGCGCTGACTTAAGCCGTCGGGGAAAGCCCATTGGCTTGGCAGTGCAGTAACTGGCGGGGGCGGGGTCAACGGACTCAACCGGGCCGTGAGGCGTGTTTCGAGGGCACGCATGCCGAGTTCGCGCGCCGTGGCCAGGGCTTCCTCCAACAGGGTCATGGCCTGTATCTGGTCCTCGGGCTGGCCACGGGCCAGGAGCATGGCAGCGTAGTTATGCTGGGTGTGCGCCTGCCAGGGGCGTGCGCCCGTCCGGGTGTTCATCGCCAGGGCCTCCTGGAAGTGCTGCTCAGCTTCGTCCCAACGCACCATGATGGTGGCAAGCATCCCCAGGTAGCGTGAGGCAGCGCCGTAGCACACCACTGCTCCGCCCACAATGACATTACGCCCGGCGTAGGGTCGCAGCAGGTGGTACAGGGTCGCAGCGCGGGCCGTGTCCTGGAGGAAGACGCATACCTCAGCGAGGTAGGTGATACAGGTCACCCACAGCCCGTCTCGCGGCAGGTCAGCGAAGTCATGCTGTGCCAGGTGCTCGAACTCGACCTGCGCCTCCTGCACGAGCCCCAGCTCACTGTAAATCAGCGCCAGGCCAGGGCGCCAGGTCGTGGCAGTGTGTTGTCGGACAAACAACCTGACGGCGGGCGCGAGCTCTGCGAGGCGTCCCTGTTCGCGACGCAGGAGAAACATCTGGATGCCGAACACGCCATCGGCGTTCTCCACCTGGGCCTGCTGTCCAAACTCCAGCGATTGCTGAGCCAAACGTTCCACCTCTGCAAAGCGGCCATCGAGCAGCGCTCGCATGGTCTGAAAGCCGGTGTTAATGTATCGGTAGAAGGGTCGCCGTGTCTCCTCTGCTATGCGGTTGTAGGCTGCAATAGCGACGTCTGCCGCCTGAATATCCCCGAGCTCAAGGTAGCAAAAGAGTAGCCGGCTATGCGCATGAACGATTAACTCTACGTCGCCAGCCACCTCGGCGTGCCGCAACACCTCCGTGGCATCGATAAGGCGCGCTTCCGTCTGCTCTGGTCCCCATGGTACTTCGAGCATGACGTCCAGGTTAAAGGCCAGCGCCGCCGGGTCCTTGACACGCCGAGCGAGCGCCACAGCCTGCTCAGCATATACTGCCGCATGTTGGAGCAAGCCAGTATACAGAAGCGCGCGCGCCAGCCCCCCGAGAGTCCGTGCCCGCAGTGCGGTCTCTGCCTCGCCGAGCGTCCGCAGTGCTTCTTCCAGGAGACGCACTGCCGGCGCCGTCGGCAGCCGCGATGCCCAGATCGTTTGTTCAAACTCCAGAGCAGCACGCGCCAAGTGCTCCGGTGATCCCAGTCTTCTGGCGATGTCAGCGGCCTCCTGGAGGGTATCCAGAGCCTGTGGGCACCGCCCGGCCATGCGCTGCGCCTCGCCCAGCGCCAGCAGCAGCGTGCAGCGCTGCGTCTCATCTTCTGGAGCCTGGCGCGCCAGCGCCTGCAAGGCCATCTGGTAGAAGCGCACTGCCTCCTCGTAGGCGGCGAGCGCCATGGCTCTGGCACCGGCACGTCGTGCATAGTCGATGGCCTTGTCCACCTCTACGCCCTCGGCGGCCTCCAGGAAGTGATGGGCGAGCTGCCCGTAGTACTCCTCCAATCGGTCGGCGAACAGGGTCTCCAATGCCAGGGCCACGCGCCGGTGCAGGTCACAGCGCCTGGGCATGAGCAGACTGCGATAGGCTGCCTCCTGCGTAAAAGCGTGCTTGAAGAGATAAGTCGTCTGCGGTGGCACGCCACGCGCGTAGAGGAGTTCAGCGTCCGTGAGGGCACCAATATGGACCAGGAGTTCCTGATCTGCGAGATCAGTGATTGCCTGGAGCAGCTCCCAGCGAAACTCACGGCCCATGACCGCGCCAACCTGGAGCACACTTCTGGCCTCGTCCGGCAGACGGTCGATGCGGGCCATGAGGACTTCTTCGACCGAGTCCGGGATCGGTAGCGCCGTTGCCTCAGACTTGAGCCGCCAGCGACCGTCATGCCGCTCTATGGCGCCTGTTTCCTGGAGAGACTGCACCAGTTCCTCAAGAAAGAACGGTACCCCTTCCGATTTTTCCACGATGAGTGCAGTGAGGCGTTCCTCCACCTGGCCGAGCATGGCGCTGAGCATCTGGCGGCTCTCCTGGGGCGCGAGGCGCGTCAGGGTGATAACATTGTGGTAGGACTTGCGCGACCACGTGGAGACGAACTCTGGCCGGTGCGTGTACACGAGTAGCACGCGGGCGCCAGCAATGTGCTCGAGCAGAAAAGTGAGGCACTCTTCCGTAGTCTTATCGACCCAGTGCAGGTCTTCAATGGTGAGGATGAGCGCACGGCGCGCCGCTCCCTGGAGCATGAGCATCTGCAAGGCCTCAAAAGTCTTGCGCTTGACCATCTCCGGTGCTAGAGATACAGGAATACTGCTCTCTGCCTCAGCAGCCAGAAGGCGTAGCAGATAGGGCACTGTGGCGGCAACATCAGCGCCAAGTGCCTCAGTGCCCCGCAGGACTTTTGCCTGGATGGCAGTATCCGTATCACTCGGGGCAATCTGGAAGTTCTGCTTGAGAAGTTCAATGATGGGGAGGTAGGCCACCGCCGTCCCGTAGGGGCTGCAGCGGCCTTCCAGCAGCGTGAATTCCTCGTCCACCAGGGCCTGGCGGAACTCGTATAAGAGACGGGATTTGCCCAGCCCTGCATCGCCAATGATCGAGATGGCCTGACCATACCCCTCCCTGGCACGTGCAAACCCCTCGCATAGCAGGTGTAATTCCTGCTCGCGGCCCACCAGACGGGTGAAGCCGCGCTCGCGCGCCACATCAATACGAGCCTGCGCCCAGCGTTCACCTGTGACGCGGTACGCGCGCACCTTTGAGGTGATGCCTTTGACACCGACCAACCCCAGGTCCTCGCAGTCGAAATAGCCGGCGACAAGTCTATAGGTCTGTGCCGTGATCTGGATCGTCCCAGGAGCCGCTGTCTGTTCCATGCGCGCCGCCAGGTTGACCGTATTCCCCACGGCTTTGTAGTCCATGCGCAAGTTGTTGCCAACGGTGCCGACCACCACTGGCCCCGTGTTAATACCCACCCGCACCTGGAGGCGCATGCCACACGCACGCTCCAATCGCGCACTGTACTGCGCCACTGCAGCTTGCAGAGCCAGGGCTGCCCGTACGGCTCGCTGCGGCGCCTGCTCGACGGCCAGCGGCGCACCAAAAAATGCCACAATGCCGTCGCCCGTGAGCTCGTTCACCGTACCCTCGTAGCGGTGCACCTCGTGGATGAGCAGCTCATAGAGTTCGTCCATCAGGGCAAAAAGCGCCTCTTCGCCCACCTGCGCACTGAGGGCGGTATAGCCGGCAATGTCGGCAAACAACACGGTGACCAGCTTGCGCTCACCCGCCAGGCGTCCCCGGTTGGCCAGGATTTTGTCGGCCAGATGGGCGGGGAGATAGCGCTGCAGCTGATCCAGTCTCTCGTCAAGCGAGGATGGGCGGGGAGGCGGCACGGCAGTGGCCGCAGCGATAGGGGCAGGACTGGGGGACAGCGACAGAGACTGGCCGCAGTGCCGGCAGAAGCGCGCCCCGGCTGTGGCCGGACTGCCACAAGCCGGACAGGTGATGTTCAAGGGTTGGCCGCACTGTTCACAGAACCGAGCGTCCTCTTCGTTAGTAGAGTGGCAGGTGAGGCAGATCATGGCGCTCCTTCCATGGCATGCACCTGCAGCTCATTATAGACCTGAGCAGTAGCGAAGACAAACGGCGGAGGGCGGGGGAGGGTGAGACAAGAGCCATGGACTTCAATATAATGTGCACTGTGCTATGTGGTGGAAAAGGGCGAAACGACCAAGACGCGCATAAAATTTAGCGAATCTGGTAAGATTACTAGAGTGGAACGGTTCTACACTGGTGCAAGAAAAGGGTTCTAAGAGAAGTCCCCACTGGTACATGGAATGCCATCCTCGAAGCTGCTAGGTTGAGAGGGAGGGGAGTGAGTCACTGTATGATTGATTTGTCGTATTCCGTGGTTATTGAGGCAACCGCGGATCCGAGTTTCTGCGGATTTGGACGATAGTGATTCACAACGAGAGGCGGATAGAGGCTGTTGCATAAGGAGATTTCTAATGCCCCTGTTCCTGATCGAGCGCAATTTTGCCGAGCAATTAGAGGTGAGCCGGGACGACGTCCTACAGGTCACCCAGGTCAACGCCGATGTCGGCATCCAGTGGCTGTTCTCGTTCCTGAGCGCCGACAAGAAGAAGACCTACTGCCTGTACGAGGCTCCGAATGCCGAGGCTATTCGCGAGGCGGCGCAGCGGCTGAACGTCCCAGCAGACGAAATTATCGAAGTGGGCGAACTGCGGCCAGAGATGTTCGTGTAGGAAGTGTATCGTATCATACAGAGCGAGGGGGATTTCCCAGCCACTGGCAGATTCCCCTCGCGCCTACTGCATATTATGGCGGAATCAACTGGCCTTGAAGCCGGTCTCTCTGGCCTATAAGGCGTTTAGGGCTCGACCCCCTCCGACGCCCCTGCCAGGTCGCCATAGGCGTCACGTCCGTCGGCGCCAGCGATGATCTGTTCAAGCCTGGCGGCCAGCTCCGGGTCAAGCCGCAGGAGCTGCGCATGGTCGGTGCGGGCACGGGTCATATCGCCCATCTGGATGAACAGCACACCGCGATACATATAGGCCCGCGCCAGGTCGGGCTTGAGTTCCAAGGCGCGATTGTAATGCTGTAACGACCGCGCGAAGTTAGATGTCCCCTGCTGGCGCAGACTGAACGCCAGATTGTTGTGGGCCTCGGCGAGTGTCTCGTCGAGCCCCAGGGCCTGCTCGAACTTCTCCTGCGCGGCGGCGTAATGCTTCTCGCGCATCAGCGCGACCCCCTCGTTGTAGAGCCTGATCGCCTGCTCGTGCGGCGTGCCCCTGGGTGCCGGCAGGGGATCGCTTTCCACGGCCGGCACGGCGGGGCTACGAAGGAGCACGGTGGCCACAAGCAGGACGCCGATCCAGAGTTGCTTGCGCTGCATGCGCGTGTCCTCCCCCTCTTACTGCCACGCTGGGCGTCTCATCGTTGTGCCAGCGCCTGTCGCACCTGTACCAGCTCAGGCCTGGTGCCGTCGGATTCGGCACAGAGCACCACGAGCTTCTCGAAATACACCCGTGCCCGGGCGCGGTCACCAGCGCGTTCGGCCGCCAGGCCGGCACCGTACAGACCGCGGAAGCGGTTCGGTTCCTTGGCGATGGAGGCCTCGTACTGCGGCAGGGCGTCGGCAGGCCGGCCCAGTTCCATCAGCATGTCCCCAAGGAGTTCACGGGCGGGCATGATGGGGCCTGGCGTCACAGCGTGCTTCTCGGTCTGATCCTCATGATCGGCAGCCGCGCGCATGGCAGCGAGCGCCTCCTCCTTCTTGCCCTCGGCGAGCAGGGCCCAGGCGCTGGCGACCTGAGCCTGGACCTCTGTCTGCTCGGCCCAATAGGCCAGCTTGCGCTCGGTGAGCACCTGGCGCAAGGCCTGCAGTCGTTCGATCTCCTGCCGCGCACCCGCGGCGTTGCCGCTACGCGCCGCCCCGAGCGCCCTGGCAAAGGCATTAATAGACTCGGCCTGTGGAGAGCGTTGCCAGGCCTCGGCCGAGACATTCGCCGGCAGGGCGAGGGTGGCCGCTTCGGCCCAGCGGCCGCGCTCCAGCGCCAGCCGGGCGGGGATCGCCGCGGCCCCGAACACGGCGCCGAAGCTGACCTTGTCCAGGGTACCATGGGCCTGGGCCTCAGCCCTCACCTTCTCTGCCGTGGCATCGTTGGCCATCTGCAGGTAGGCGTAGACCATGTAATCCCAGCCATGCAGGGTGTACAGCGCATCGCCTTTGGCGGCGGCCACACTCGCCTGGTTCGAGGCGACTGATTCGCGCCAGAAGCCCACGCGGGTGAAGATGTGCGAGGGCATATGGTGCGCGTGTGAGGCATCGGGCGCGATGCCGGCGTAGCGCTTGGCCGCCTCCAGTCCCTTCTGTGCGATAGGGGGATAATCGTAGCTGTGGATCAGGTAGTGCGCCACTCCGGGATGCTGGGGATAGGCGACGAACAGGGGCTCCAGCAGCACCGCTGCCTTGAGGGGGCGCGCAAAGGTCTTATCGTTGAGGTCGTGATTGGCGCTGATCACCAGCGCCGAGAGGATTTTGGCTTCGACATCGTCGGGATACGTGGCCGCGAGTTTTTCCATCGCCTGCTCATAGGCGATGGCGCGCTGCCGGTGTGGCACCGTCGCATGGTCCTTGTAGAGCACCGCGAGCGCCGCAATGTAGTCGCGCTCGCGCGGCGTAGTGGCCCCCACGGCCTGCGCTTGCTGGATCGCCTCCGCCCCGTCTGGCAGCTTCATCGAGATCGGCCAGCCGAAGGGGTTATCGGCTGCAACCATGGCCAGGCCCCACTGCGCCATGCCACAGCGTGGATCGAGGCTGGCAATCTCGGCAAAGGCCGCTTTGCCTCGTGGCCAGTCGAAGGAGTGGTACAGCGCCATGGCGCGGTGGAATTGGGCCTGGGCAGCGTCCGTACAGGACACCACGAAGTGCACATTACCCAGTCCGTCGGCCCCGGTGGGGCCCTCGTGTGCCCCGGCCTGGAGTCCCGTCCCAAGGCCCAGGCACAAGGCGACGACAGTAATGGCCAGATGTTTCAGTGTGCATCGCATGGGTGGTCCCTCTCTATGCAAGTCGGGTTTAGGATACGATGGCGGTGATCATGGATGATCTTCCTCATCATGGGAGCCCTGTCACCTTTCTATAGACTAGCCCCAACGCGGGGTCTCGTCAATATTGATGCCGAGCACCGTCTTGGCCACAAATTCACGGGTCAGAAAGGCGTTCGCCGGGTGAATACGTCCCAGGCGGGCATCGCGGAAGAGCCGTTCGATGAGGGTCTGTTTGAAAATGCCATAGCCTCCTGCCAGGTCCATAGCGGTATCGACGACCTTCCAGGCACCCTCGACTGCCCGGTGCTTGACGGCCACGAGCTTGGCCCCCCACATGTGGCCGTGGTTAGCGCCGTCGGACCAATCTTGTGCAATCTTATCGAGGTGCGGGCCAATGGCCTCGAGTTCGAGCGCCATATCGGCAATGGCGTGCTGCACTTCGGCGTGGTAGGCCATGGAGCGTGACATGGCGAGAGACGTTTTCTTCTTGACGTTCTCGACCGTCCAGTCAAAGGCACGCCGGGCTATAGCATAATAGATATTACCGAACATCGGCATGGCCCAGCCAAAGATCGCCAGAATAAACAGGTCAATGCCAGCGGCTCCGGGTGCTACCACTCGGGCGATGTATTTGTCTGGCACAAAGGCGCCTTCGAGGACAGTATCATCGCTGCGCGTGGCGCGCATGCCCAGCACGTCCCAGTTTTCCTTGATGGTGTAGCCTCTGGTGTCACGTGGCATAAAGGCATGGACGACTTTGGGGGCCTGCGGGTTACTGGTGTCCATGCCATGCAGGCCGAGATAGGTCCATACTGGTGACAGGCTGCCAAACGACTTATGGCCCGTAAAGCGGTACCCGCCATCGACGCGCTCGGCTTTTGTCGTGGAGTACAGCGCCGGGAGATCATTCCCGGTCTCAGCGTGGCCGGCGGCAAACACCTCACCTGCCACCGCGCCCCTCAGGAGCCATTCCAGGGACTTGTCCCCAGAGCGCCAGAGGTCAGCCGCGACACCCGTCCAGTACAGGTGCATATTCACCGCCAGGGCGGTGGGGGCAGCGTGGTAGGCGAGGCGGCGTTGCTCCTGGCAGACCTCGGCCAGGCTCATCCCCATACCTCCTAATTCTTCTGGTACATTCATACGCAGGTAGCCAGCGTCGCGCAACTCCTCAAAATCCTCAGTGAAAAAGCGGTTCTCCCGGTCATAGACCGGCGCGCGCTCCGCACACCGGGTCAGGATGTCGTCAGATAAGACGTGCTGGGTGGTTGCGACCGCCATACGTATCCTCCTTGGTGTAACCGTGGATGATGGTCTTGCTGGGCAGGAAATGTACATGATAGAGCCCGCCACTAACATCCTCAGAACGGATGATTTTGTGTGACGGGTAGAAAAAATAGTAGGGCAAGGGGGACTCACCAGAAATGGTGAGAGGCGTAACACACCTGGCTGCACCCAAGAAGTCGAGGCACTGTTGGAGAAACTGGCGTAAAGAGAGCGGGAGGTACTCAGCCCCAGCAATACTATCGATGGGCGGTAGCATGGAAGAGGAGCGCAGCTTGCTGCCAGGCCAGCGCCGCCCCGCCAGCGCTGGGGTGCACGCGTCTCTGACCAGGACGCCAGGCTGGCGCTAACTCTGCGTGTGCTCCGGTCCCTGGAGGGCAAATACCATGTTATTCAACTTGGTGGCGAGTACTACCGGGGCTTGGCACGCTCGTCATTGGTGCGGTAGCAGGCCAGACACAGCACGGCTTTCCTCCTGTGGCGTATATGCTTGGCCCATTATAGGCATTGATTGCCGGGAGAGACAAGCACTAAGGAATATGGTCCACCACCCGGACGATTGACACGCGCTGGGTATGGACGTAGCATAGCGGACTGCATGCACTCCTACGGGAAGAATAAAGGTACCGTATGCTCAGCCCCTATCGCGTCCTGGATCTCACTACCGAGCGCGGCATGTTCTGCAGTCAAATTCTTGGCGACCTGGGTGCCGACGTCATCATGATCGAACCGCCAGGCGGCTCACCTGCTCGCCGGCTCGGACCATTTTATCGCGACGTGCCTCACCCGGATCGCTCCTTGTTCTGGTGGGCCTTTAATCGAAACAAACGCAGCATCACACTCGATATCACGAGTAGCGACGGACAGGTGATCCTGCGTCGTCTCGTGGCTGGCGCACACTTCCTTATTGAATCAGACACGCCAGGGGCACTCACGGCGTATGGGCTCGACTATGCCAACCTGGCGACGCTCAACCCGGCCCTGGTGTATGTCTCTATCACGCCGTTTGGCCAGGATGGACCTAAGGCGCACTATGCCGACAGTGACCTCATTATCCTCGCGGCGAGTGGTCCGCTGATCCTGACCGGCGATGATGACCGTCCACCAGTGCGGGTGAGTGTGCCCCAGGCGTATCTGCACGCCAGTGCTGAGGCTACTGTCGCGGCGCTTATTGCTCATCACGAGCGCCAATACTCCGGCCACGGACAGCACGTCGATGTCTCCGCGCAGCAGGCGGTGGCACAGGCTACCCAGTCTGGCATCCTCGCTACCCCCTTGAATGCAGAAGAGTTTCAGCGCTTCTCAGGCGGTGTGCGGGTGGGGGAGTTGCGCATCCGCCTCGTCTGGCCAGCGCAGGACGGCTATGTGGGGATTCTCTACTTCTTCGGAGCGGCCATCGGTCCGTTCACACGCCGCTTGATGGAGTGGATCTATGAGGAGCGCTTCTGTGATGAGGCCACACGCGACAAGAACTGGCTCGCGTATATCGAGCTGTTGATCACCGGGCAGGAACCTCTGGCCGAGTATGAGCGTCTCAAACTAGTCGTAGAGGCGTTTACCCAAACCAAAACGAAGGCCGAACTGTTTCGTGCTGCCCTCGAGCGCGGCCTGCTCATCGCACCTGTGACCACGATTGCTGAGGTCGTCGAGAGCCCACAGCTCGCTGCCCGTGACTATTGGCAACGCTTAGAACATCCTGAGCTGGGCCAGGCGTGGCGTTATCCTGGAGCCTTTGCACAGTGCAGTGCGACACCGATCACGTACCGGCGGCGTCCCCCCACCGTTGGCGAGCATAACCGCGAGATCTATATGGATGAGATTGGTTTCACAGCGCAGCAGTTGGCAGATCTCCAGCACAGAGGCATTGTGTAATGGCCCATGATCGGCCGCTGGGCGATGTTAAAATCCTCGACTTTACCTGGGTGATGGCTGGGCCGGCAGCCACCCGTGTCCTCGCCGACTACGGGGCCACAGTGGTGCGCATTGAATCTACTCATCGCCTTGATACGGGCCGTACCATCGGCCCCTTCCACGACGGACAACCCGGAGTCGAACATTCAGGGTTCTTCCAGAACCTCAACGCTGGCAAGTTTGACCTGACCCTCGATCTGTCGCAGGAAGCTGGTCGGGAGGTGGCACGCGACTTGGTGCGCTGGGCCGATGTGGTCACAGAGTCGTTTTCGCCAAAAGTGATGCGCGTCTGGGGGCTCGACTATGCAGCGCTACGGCAGGTGAAACCCGACATTATCATGCTCAGCACATGCTTGATGGGGCAGAGTGGGCCATGGGCCCAGTTTGCCGGTTTTGGCAACCTGGCCGCAGCCATATCAGGCTTTTTTAGCCTGACTGGCTGGCCGGACCGCCCACCTGCTGGTCCATTTGGCGCCTATACAGACTATGTAGCGCCGCGTTTCACGGCGGCCGCGATCCTGGCAGCGCTCGAATACCGACGCCGTACCGGCCAGGGGCAGTATATCGACCAGTCGCAGGCCGAGTCAGCCTTGCACTTTCTCACCCCGGCGTTGCTGGACTACACGGTGCACGGTCGCAGTCAGGAGCGGGGGGGGAATGCGGATGCGCATCTGGCACCGCACGGCGTGTATCCAGCCGCTGGCGAGGACCGCTGGCTGGCCATTGCGGTGCGCACTGAGGCCCAATGGCAGGTGCTCTGCGAGGTCATGCAGCGTCCCGACCTCGGCCACGACTGGCGTTTTGCCACACTTGCTGCCCGCCTCATGCACCGTGAGGCTCTGGATACGATCGTGGCGGCCTGGACGCAGGAGCACAGGGCGCAAGAGGCCGAAGCCATGCTCCAGGCACGTGGTGTCCCAGCGAGCGCAGTGCAAAACAGTCAGGAATTGTATGGTGACCCCCAGTTGATCCATCGTGGACACTTTGTCCAGCTTGCAGAACCGCTCCACGGCACGACCACGGTCGAGGGATCGCGCTTCAAGCTGTCACGGACGCCAGCGCGGGTCGAGCGTGCCGGGCCAACTCTCGGGAGGGACAACCAGTACGTCCTGGAGACTATCCTTGGCTATAATCCCGAGCGTATCGCGGCGCTGACGGCTGCCGGTATTCTGCGCTAAGTGCTGCGCACGGCTGGTTGCCCTGCCAAACTGGCAGGGCTAGTCGCGGTACGCAGTCCCCCCGCCAGTTTGGCGGGGTGTGTCGTGGCGTTGCAAGGGTGGGAGTGGGGACAAGGCAGCATACCCAAATCCGATAAGCTATACTTCCATCTACCTCAGGCGCTTTATGGTTACTCAACACTGACGAAAGATGACCGGCGATGTTACAGCGTCACCTTCTCCTCCGTGTGGTGGGCCCGACGGTGCTCGTGAGCCTACTCCTGCTCGGTTTGTGCACCGCTACCGCAGTGTACCTCTACCGCCAGCAAGCCACCACAGCCCACATGCTCGATGAGCATGTCGTTAGCCGCAAGATCGACCACGAACTCGAAACCGCCATCGCCGACCTCATCGCGGTGCATCGGGACGGGAGTGACCAGGTGGATGCCCTCCATGAGCGGATTCGTAGGCTGCTCACCGACATTCAGGCGATGGCGCATACGGGGGAAGAAGGCAACCTGGTGCGCCAGTTGGTGCATAGCTTTACACGCTATCGTCAGGGCTGGGATACACGCATTGCGCCCGAGCATGCGTCGGCAGACAATGCGACGACGGCTGCAGTGATGCTCTTGGAAACTGAGATCCTGCCCCTGTGCCGCCAGCTGCAGGAATATCATTCCCTGCGGATCGAGCACACTGCCGAGGTGCAGCGCCGCACCATACACTGGATGGCATGGGGGCTCGCCAGCGTCGGCAGCATTGGCGCGCTCGCTGGACTGATTCTGGGGTACAGTGTGGCACAGCGTCTGCGGCATTCGATCTACCAGCTAAGCGTACGCATCCAGGATGCCGCTGGGAAACTGCGCCAGCCGTTATCCACTGTGATCCTGACCGCAGACGGCGATTTACACCAGGTCAACGAGCAGATGCAAGGCATCGTCCGGGAGATCGAGCGGGTGGTCGCCCAGCTCCAGCAGCGCGAGCGGGAGGTGCTGCGCGCCGATCAGCTCGTCGCGGTGGGCCAGATGGCCGCCGGCGTGGCCCATGAACTGCGCAACCCGCTCACCTCGATTAAGATGCTCGTGCAGGCGAATTGCGAAGAGGCCGAAGCGCGCGGCTTGCCCGTCGAAGACCTGCAGATCATCGAGCAAGAGATTCGCCGTATGGAACGGTGCTTGCAAACGTTTCTAGATTTTGCTCGGCCACCGCAACCGGAGCGTCGCCCCGTCAGTCTAGCCGTGCTGGTGCAGCGGATGTTTACCCTGGTGGAAGGCCGTGCTCGCAAGCAGCACGTCACGTTACACTTCAGGCCTCCCACCACCCCGGTTATTGTCGAGGCTGATGCCGACCAGATGCAGCAGTTGCTGGTCAACCTGGCGTTGAACGCCCTGGATGCGATGCCCCAGGGTGGCAGCCTGGACATCAGCCTCGGCGTGCCGGTGCACGGCCAGGTTGAGCTGCGGGTGCATGATACTGGTCCGGGCATTGCTCCAGCGCTCTTGCCGCGTTTGTTCGAGCCGTTTGTCAGTAGCAAAGAGACCGGCCTCGGCTTGGGTCTGGTCGTGTCCCGGCGTATCGCCGAGAGCCACGGTGGCAATCTGTGGGTCACCAATCCGCCTCACGGTGGTGCCTGCTTTGTCCTGCGCCTACCAGTGGCGCTGCAACCCGCAGTGGTCTCAGCAAGCACCACCTGACTCCTGGAGGTTTGACCATGCCGGTCTTGCTCGTGATTGATGATGAACCCGCCATCCTCCATGCCTTTCGACGGGGCTTTCAGCAAGCGGACGTCACGGTGCTGACGGCGGCCTCGGCGGCGGAAGGGCTAGCCATGGTCACCCAGCACGACCCCGATGTCGTGCTGCTGGATCTGGCGTTGCCCGACCTCTCCGGTCTCGACGTCTTCCGCCGCATCCATCAGCGCAATCCCAAGATCCCGGTCATTTTTATTACTGGTCATGGAACGACTGATACAGCCATCGAAGCCATGAAACTTGGGGCCTTCGACTACCTCCTCAAACCGCTAGAGCTGGCGCACCTGCGAGAACTCGTGGCGCGGGCCTGCGCCATCAGTCGCCTCATGCGGGTGCCGGCGGTGACTGAGGACGAACCGATCCAGGAGCCTGCCGATGTTCTCGTGGGTCGGTGTCCTGCCATGCAGGACGTGTACAAGGCCATTGGCCGGGTGGCGCCCCAGGACGTCACCGTGCTTATCCGCGGCGAGACCGGCACAGGCAAAGAGCTGGTGGCACGGGCGATTTATCATCACAGTCGGCGGGCCGCCGCCCCATTCCTGGCCGTCAACTGTGCCGCTATCCCTGAAACGCTGCTGGAGAGCGAGTTGTTTGGCCATGAGAGAGGGGCGTTTACGGGCGCGGAGCGCAAACGCATCGGCAAGTTCGAGCAATGCTCTGGCGGCACCCTCTTCCTCGATGAGATCGGCGACATGACGCCGCTCACACAGGCGAAGATCTTGCGGGTGCTGCAAGCCCAGCAGTTTGAACGTGTGGGGGGTAATGAGACGATTCAGACCAACGTGCGCATCATCGCCGCCACCAATCGTGATCTGGAGCACCTCAGCGCCGCTGGCAGGTTCCGCAGTGATCTGTACTACCGCCTCAGTGTCTTTCCTATCGTCCTGCCCCCGTTGCGGGAGCGCGGGGATGATCTCTCCCTGTTAGTAAACCACTTCCTCAAGCAACTCGGTCCAGAGTTAGGGAAAGAGGTGCAGGAGATGGCTCCCGAGACCCTGGATGTGCTCCAGCAATACGCCTGGCCCGGCAATGTGCGTGAACTACAAAGCCTCCTCAAGCAGGCACTGCTGCATGCCACAGGACCTGTGTTGCTGCCCGACTTCTTACCGACAGCGCTCCGCACACCCAGGGATGTCCTGCCCTCCGGCCCGGACCTGCCCTTCCCGGACTGGGAACGCTTTCTCACCGAGCGTCTCCACACCGGGTCGACAGAACTTTATGCCGAGGCGTTGACCGCGATGGAGCGGCAGTTGCTCACCCTTGTGCTCCGTCACACCGGCGGGAACCAACTGCAGGCAGCCCAGATCCTGGGCATTACGCGTAACAGCTTGCGCCATAAGCTCCGCGCGCTCGGCATCACGATTGCACGAGCCGTGTGCGCAGCAGATGACCAGCCTGCTCCCTAAATGACCAGTCTGCCGCGGCACGCTGTCCTCTCAGCCCGCCCTGCTGCGCCGCCTGTGCCATGCTCTAAGGTATTAAGAAACATAGCTTACCAGACCCTATCTCCGATAGTCAGGAGCGCCCAGATGCCCGTGCGGTGTCCATGGGCGTGTGCGGCACCAAAATTGCTCTCATCGTGGGTAGCATAGATCTGGATATGCCGCCATGTCCCCTCTCCCATCGGGGAGGGTTTTATCACAGGCTGAGGGGCTTTTCCACAGAAGCCACGGCGTCTCTCATCCCTATTCTGGATGAATGACACCCGGTTTTTCGGCGCGTCTGGAGCCGGCGCAGTACGCGCGAGAGGAGAGCGCAATGCTTTGGACTGCACTGGAGCGTCACCGTGACCTGGGGCTTCTCATCGTGCGTATCGGTTTTGGCGGCGGGTTCATCTGGTACCACGGCTGGCCAAAGCTGACAGCCGGGTGGGAACGACTGGGAGGCTATGGCACTGCCATGGGGAACTTCGGCATCTCGTTCGCGCCGGAGTGGTGGGGTCTGGCTGCCGCCCTGGCGGAGTCGCTCGGCGGCCTCTTCATTCTCCTCGGTCTCTTCTTCCGTCCGGCCGCGCTGGTGCTGGCATTCGTGATGGTGGTGGCGACGACGAACCACATCGCAACCGGCCAGGGCACACCAGCACACGCCTTCAAGAACGCGTGGCTCTTCGCCGGCCTGGTGCTGATCGGGCCGGGCCGCTACAGCCTGGACCATCTTCTGGCCTCACGGGCCGAGAGTACCAGTCCTACGGTCGTCGCTATGCCGACGCAGAGTCGAGGATAGCGGTGCGTCGGGAGGGGGAGGGAAAAGCCTGACAGGTGCTGGCCCTGTACACTGCAGGGGCAAGGCATGTAGGGTCGTGCATGGGAAGGTGGGGTCTGGCAAGGCAGCACGACGTCCCACCGCGTAGGGTGATGGCGTGGTAGGAGGACGCGCCACTTCAGAAGGAGGCATGTTATGAAACGTACAGTCGCAGTGACAAGTGTCAGCATGATGTTGCTGGCCGTGTGTTTGTGGACACTAGACGCCTGGGCCCGGGCAGGCGGTGGAAAATCCACAGGGAGTCGCGGTTCGCGCAGCTGGTCATCGCCGGATTCTAGTCCGAGTTCCTCTGCAACAGGCCGTCAGGCAGTACCGCCGTCATCAGCGCAGCAGACTAGGCCGCAGCGCTCTGGCTGGATGGGCGGGCTGATGGGTGGGATTATGGGCTTCGCCTTAGGTGGGTTGCTCGGTAGCCTGCTCTTCGGTGGTTTCGGAGGTGGACTCTTTGGCGGTATTGGTCTGTTGGAGATTTTGCTCATTGGAGGGTTGCTCTATTTTGCGTTCTCTTATATGCGTCGGCGCCAGCAGCCAGCGCCAGCGGGCGCCTATGGCTATGCCCCACCCCAGGAGAGGGAAACCCCATCCTGGCAGTCTGAGTCGAGGTACAGCGCCACAGCAACTATGGCGGCCTCGGAGAATGACCTGGAGCGCGGCATCCGGCACATCCAGCAGATGGATAGCGACTTTGATCCGGTGCGCTTTAGCGATACTGCGTCTGAGGTTTTCTTCAACATCCAGACGGCATGGATGGCACGCAATATGGAACCCGTGCGTCACCTGCTGACGCCGGAGATGTACGAGCAGATGCAAAAAGACTGCGATCAGCTGCGCCTGGAACGGCGCGTCAACCATCTTGAGAACATTGCTGTGCGCTCGACAGAAATGAAGGAGGCCTGGCAAGAGAACGGCCAGGATTTCGTGACGG
>Ga0081455_10001133_pt1 | contig 33337 bp, 30 predicted proteins | sample TabmetS3T2R1_FD_70207 | JGI IMG/M metagenome (GOLD analysis project Ga0081455, IMG submission 70207) | Tabebuia heterophylla rhizosphere microbial communities from the University of Puerto Rico - S3T2R1 | ecosystem: Host-associated > Plants > Roots > Rhizosphere ...
GGGAGAGATGGGACGAGGAAGAGACGCGCCCGGGCAAGCCGGTCATTGTCGGTTGTTATCATTACAGCAACTTCGAATGGCTCAGCATTGTCTCGGCATTCGCCGGTCTCGAAGGTGTCATCGTCGCGCAGCAATTCAAGAATCCACTGCTCGATCCGATCTTTCTGAAGCTGCGCCAGAGAAGCGGCCATCGCGTCGCGGCTCGCGAAGGGGCCGTCATGCAGCTGTACCGGGCGCTGCGCCGCGGCGAACGGCTGGCCTTGCTCGTCGATCTGACAATTTCAGCGAAACTGCCGACCGTCGCGATCAACTGCTTCGGACTTGAACGCTGCGTCACCTTTGCTCACGTATGGCTGCACCAGCGCACAGGCGCGCCAATCATCAACGTCCATTGCGAACCGCTTCCGGGCGGGCGTTACCGCGTGGTTTTTCATCCCCGGATTGAATTTCCCGCGGACGCTTCGCTCCAGGAAATGGCGCAAGCCTGCTGGGACCAGTTCGAGCCGGTTGTCCGGAAAAATCCCGCTCCCTGGCTCTGGATGTACAAGCATTTCCGTTATCGCCCGGTGACGGCGGATCCGGAGGCGTATCCGTTCTACGCGAATGTTTCAGAGGATTTCGAGCGCCGTCTCGATGAAGGCGTGCGCAAACTTCCGCCGATGACTTCGAAAGTGAAGCTGCGGATGATTACGCCTGCATGATGTCGGGATGATACCCGGTGAGTGTGCGCCGACCGAACGCCAAACCATTCCAGCTCGAGTGTTCAAATTGGGACCAAAACTCTTATACGAATGGGGGAGAGCTAAGATTCAAGATTTCAAAACAATGACGAGTGACGAGTTACGAATGTGAGAAGAACAGGTGCTAAATGCGCCTAACAGATGATAGTACTGTTGCTTATGCCGTTTCGCGCACTTCATCTTTCACCACAAATTCTGCAGGCGGTTCGGGATTCGGGCTACACCGAGCCGACCCCGATTCAGGTCGCGGCGATCCCGCTCATTCTCGCGGGACACGATGTGATCGGGATTGCGCAGACGGGCACAGGAAAAACGGCTGCTTTCGTTTTGCCGATTTTGATGAAACTCGCAGAATCGAGACAGACCGTTGCTCGCCATGGCGCGGTAACTACGAGCCCGCAGAAACATAACCTGCATCGGCTGCGCGCGCTCGTGTTGGCGCCGACGCGTGAACTCGTTGTCCAGATCGAGGAGAACGTGCGCGCTTACGCGAAACATGTTCCCTTGCGCGTAGCCACCGTCTTCGGCGGAGTGAGCGAACGCCCGCAAATTGAAGCGCTGCGTTCCGGGGTCGACCTGGTAGTGGCTACGCCGGGTCGTCTAATTGATTTGATGGAGCAGCGCGCGGCCAATCTTTCCGGGGTTGAATTCGTGGTGCTGGACGAGGCTGATCGCATGCTCGACATGGGTTTTCTTCCTCCGATTCGGCGAATCATGAAGGCGTTGCCGCAAAAACGGCAGACCCTCATGTTCTCCGCCTCACTTTCACGCGAAATCGAGGCATTGACCCATCAGTTTCAGCAGTCGCCCAAGATGGTTGAGATTGGACGTCGAGCGAATCCGGCAGAGGCTGTGACACAGTTCGTTTACGAAGTCCGTCCGCATTTGAAATCGGCATTACTTCTTCATCTACTGCGCGATCCCAACTTCGATACGGTCCTGGTTTTCTCGCGGACCAAGCATGGAGCAGACCGAATCGCGCGTCGGCTGGAGAGCAGCGGAATCAAAACCGGCACTATCCATTCCAATCGTTCCCAGAATCAGCGGTTGCGCGCTTTAAAAGACTTCAAGTCCGGCGCGGTACGGGTGCTGGTCGCGACCGACATCGCCGCCCGCGGCATCGATGTGGATGGAATCTCGCATGTGGTGAATTACGACTTTCCGATGCACTCGGAAGATTATGTCCATCGCATTGGACGCACCGGTCGCGCGCACGCCATCGGTGATGCAATCAGTTTTGTTACGCCGGAAGATCAGGGGCCGTTGCGTTCGCTCGAGCGCTTTATCGGCCGCGGGATCGTACGGAAAAAGGCAGAAGGCTTCGATTACAATCAGCCTGCGCCGCCACGCGACGAGCGGCGGCAGGGAGCGCGGGTGCCGCGACGAAAGATCGAGCCGCGGCTACCGGGAAATTCTCCGCGTGGAAGCGGCGATGCTCCGCACGGTCAAATCGGGTGGCGTTTCCGAAATGCTTCATCGAACAACCGCCCACCGCGCAGATCTTATCGAAGGCACCGTTGATTCATTAGTCAGAATCGGGGAGAAATCGCCGTCGTATCTAAACATTTGCGCTGCCGCGAACGTTGAATCGTGATTCGTGATTCGTGAATCGTGAGAGCTCTGGCACTAGCGGCGCGCCCAAAGCGCTTTAACTTATCTTTTCAATCCAAAGGAGGAACCCAAATGCCTGAACAAAATTCGAATGGAATTTCGCGCGATCATCTCGCGGAGTTGTTGAACGAAGATCTTGCCCGCGAGTATCAAGCCATCATCGCCTACGTGATTTATTCCCAGGTGCTCAAAGGCGCTGAATACATGGACATCGCTGCGCAGCTTGAAATCCACGCCAAACAAGAGCTCGATCATGCCCTGACTCTCTCGCGGCAGATCGATTACCTGGGCGCAATGCCGGTAGCCAGTCCGAAGCCGGTCCGCACATCGAAAAACGCGAGAGAGATGCTTCGGTTCGATCTCGACAACGAAAATGAAACCATTCGCAATTACCGCGAACGGATCCCGCAATGTGAAGCCCTCGGCGAATACGCGATGGCGGAACAGATTCGCGAGATCCTCGTGCAAGAACAGGACCACCAAATCGATTTAGCCACCGCTTTGGGTGAAGAAGTTCCCGATGTCAGCGCCGGTCCCCAGAAACGCGCTATGCGCAAGCGTCGCTGATTCCGGTCGCAGCCTTTTCGCATCGCTCCAGCAAACGCGGCGCTTTCATCTTCTCCGCCCAGGCTGCGAATGCCGGCGTCGCACCTCGCCAGCGTAGTGTCTCGACCTTCTTAAAGAGCGCCGCATCGGTGCGCAGGGTGGCAAGTTTCTTGAAGAGCAACGCGAGATCGCGCTGTTCGCTGAGAATGTTTGACGGGAATTTTTCGATCGAACCGTAGCGGTTCAAAAGTTGGGCAGCGGTCCTTGGGCCGATCCCAGCCATCCCGGGATAGCCGTCGGCCGCATCGCCTACGAGTGCAAGCAGGTCCGGAATGAGCTGCGGGTCGACCCCGAACTTTTCGCGGACACCAGCCGCATCGCGAATAATCTTGCGCCGGCCATCGATCTGCACCACGCGCGTCCCGCGCACGCATTGCGCCAGGTCCTTATCAGGCGTCCAGATGGCAACGCGCTCGACCTTCTTATCCTTCGCCGCGAGATGCGCGGCCGAAGCGAGCGCATCATCGGCTTCGAGCTCGATCATCGGCCAGACGACCACGCCCATCGCCGCCAGGGCCTCCTCGAGCGGATGGAATTGGGAGAAAAGCGCGGGCTCGATGCCGGCGCCGGTCTTGTAGCCCGCCCAAAGCCGATTGCGAAACGATTCGATCACGTGATCGGTGGCGACGCCGAGATAGGTGGCGCCGTTTTCATTTTCGATGATCTGAAGAATGGTCTGCAGCACACCGACAACCGCGCCGTAAGGTCGGTCCTTGCCTTTTGTAAAACGGCGCAGCCCGTAGAAGTGACGAAAGAGCTCGTACGTACCGTCGATCAGATGCGTTACCACGCCGCGTCAGGATAAACCGATGAGACCACGTGAGGCGAAGCCTTTTATGCGCCGTGGCCGAACGTGCTCTCATCTTCGTATCGCGCGGTCCCAAACTTCGTTGACCTTCCTCAACAATCGCGCAGCATATTAAATGCAAATTGCTTTCCAGAAACGCTTGCTTCAGCTCGCCTTCAGCTTCTTCCTGACAACCGCGGCACTCGCTGTTCACGTCGAAGCGGCCTCCCAGAAGGGTTCGGAACCTGAGTCGAAGGATACGCCGAAGCCTACTGCAACCCCCAACTTCAAGCCCGAATCCGTCACCAGTACCGGCACTGTGACTGTCGAAGGCAGCCCAATCGAGTATCAAGCGGTCGCCGGCACACTCGTCGTACATCCCAAAGGCTGGGACGACGCAGCCGCGGCTGCGGAAAGCCAAAAAAAGGAGAGCGAGGAAAGCGCGGAAAGCGGAGAGCCTAACGAGCATAAGAATCCTACCGCTGAAGCTTCGATGTTCTACGTGGCCTATAACAAAAAGAATGCTGAACCGGATAAACGTCCCGTGACGTTCCTGTTCAATGGCGGACCTGGCTCTTCGACAGTCTGGTTGCATATGGGCGCCTTTGGACCTCAGCGGGTGATCACCGCCGATAACACGCATACTGCCGCAGCGCCTTATCAGATTGTTAATAACGACTTCAGCCTGCTGGACGCGAGTGATCTGGTGTTCGTGGATGCTCCTGGCACCGGCTTCAGCCGCATCGCCGGTAAAAACAAGGAAAAAGAGTTTTACGGCGTAGACCAGGACGCGCACGCGTTCGCGGAATTCATCGTGGCGTATCTCACCAAATATGGGCGGTGGAACTCGCCCAAGTACATTTTCGGCGAAAGCTATGGAACGCCGCGCTCCGCTGTGCTGGTGAACCTGCTCGAACAGGAATACCACGTCGACGTGAACGGCGTGATCATGCTTTCGCAGATCTTAAACTTCGACTTGAGCGTGGACCGAGCGGAACGCAATCCCGGAATTGACCTGCCCTACATTGTGGCGTTGCCAACCTACGCTGCCAGCGCCTGGTACCATCATAAGTTGCCCGGGCCGAATCCTCCCGCTGCGCTCGAACCTCTGATCAAAGAAGTGGAGGAGTTCGCTACGCACGACTATGCGCGCGCTCTGGCGGAAGGAGCGACTCTGCCGAAACCCGAACGCCAGGCCATCGCCGAAAAACTGCGCAACTACACCGGCCTTCCCGTCAGCTATATTCTCAAGGCCAACTTGCGTATCGACGGCGGCGAGTTTGAAAAAAACCTTCAGGACGACACCGACGTCACCACCGGACGGCTCGACACGCGCTTCTCGGGCCCGACCATGGACCCGCTGAGCAAAGAGGCCGATTATGATCCGCAAGCCGCCGCCATCAGCTCGGCCTATGTCTCTGCTTTCAACGACTATGCGAGAAAGTCCCTGCACTACGGTCAGGACAAAACCTATCGGCCCAGCCAACCGTTGTGGAAGACTTGGAATTTCCAACATCAGCCGCCGGGGGCGGACCGGCCGTTGCCGCAGTCGACCAACACCTTGCCGGATTTAGCTACCGCCATGAAATACAATCCGGACCTCAGAATTCTTCTAACGGGCGGTTACTTCGACCTGGCCACACCGTATTACGAGGGCTGGTACGAGATGCACCATCTGCCAATACCGGAAAAGCTCCAAGACCACATTGACTATCGCTACTATCAATCGGGCCACATGGTGTACGCCCACCAGGAATCGCTCAAGGCTTTGCACGATGACGTGGCCGCGTTCATCCATTCGACCGATCACGTCGGCAAATAACAATTGCGTTTTCAAAAGGGCCAGAGCTGACTACCGATTGCTCGCCGCGATAAACAGGATCGCAAAGCTCGTCTAATTGGCGAGCGTACTTGCTTCTGGCGAAGTCGCCTGGCCTCGCCCTGCAATCCGGAAAGGTTTAGCATCAAGGTATGAATCAGCTTTCCAGATTCACCAGCTTGCATCCCTACTTCAAGGTGCCTTTAGATAAGATGCCGCATTTGAAGGCGATTCTGCCGGAGTTTGCGGCCAAGACGCGGGACGAAACGGGTAATCTTTTCTATGAGTTCACGATTAACGGCGACGAAGTATTCTGCCGCGAAGGTTACGTCAACGCCGAAGCGCTGCTGGCGCACTTGGAAAATGTGGGTGCGATGTTGGCGCAGGCGCAAACCATGGCCGATTTGATTCGGATCGAAGTCCACGGACCAGCCGCAGAGCTCGCGAAACTAAAAGAGCCGCTGGCCCATCTAAACCCCGCCTGGTTCGAATTGCACAGCTGACTGGATTGGCGCCAATTAATTTCAGTTGACCGCGAATGGACGCGAATAAACGCGAATAGGGACGGGAGTCTTCAGTTAACCGCGAATGGACGCCAATAAACGCGAATTTGGAATGGAGCCGTGGGGGAGATGAATGACAATGAAAACGCGTTGGGGTTTTAAACGTTGAGGTGTTGGCTGTTGGAGAATCTTCGGTCAGGTATCTAAAATTCGTGTTTATTCGCGTCCATTCGTGGTTATTCAGTCAAAGCATCAATTTGGTGCGCTTCGTCGTGGAGGCTGTGCGCGGGCAGCGCGAGGACGCACGCAAATGTTCCGGCGCTCACTGCGATCATCAACAGTAAGCCTGACCGAAATCCGCCTACGGTTGCGGCCAGGACAAACGCGCTGATTCCAAGCGCGGCACCGATCTGCCGGATGAATTGTTGGCTGGTGGTCGCGCTGCCCATGCGGGCGACCGGGACGCTATTCTGCACCACGACAGTGAGCGCGGGCGAGAGCAGTCCCATTCCGGCGCCTGAGATGAGCGCCGCAGCGATGACCCAGCCGAGTCCATGTTCGAATGCGACCATGAAAAGGAGTAGCCCCAGAATATGCACAACAATCCCAATCACACTCGGAAGTCGTTCGCCGATTCGATGGACCAATCGTCCCGCGCAGAAGGCGAGCGTGCTCCATCCAATGGTGAACGCGCCAACCACCACGCCTACGTACGCGCGGTTGTCATGAAAAGCGGCGTTGGTTGCGAGCGGCAGATAAGTGCTCAAGCCGAATCCGCTGAAGAAGGCGAGGAATGACGAAGAAATCGACGACGCGTAGCCGGCATGATGAAAGAAACTCAACGGCAGAATGGGATGCGGCGTTCGGCCCTCGTGCCAGACAAAGATGGCAAGCAGAATGATTCCGGCGCCAATCAGCGCGGCCTGCTTGAGTCCGATTTGTCCCTCACCGAGATCTACAAAGGCCCACATCAGGCAACTGCCGCCGGCGCCCGCGAAAAGCGCGCCGGCAAAATCGAATCGGCCAACGCTATGTCCGATGCTCTCGCGCATTCCGGCGATTACGAGGAAGCCAGCCACAATGGCAATTGGCACATTGATCAGGAAAGCCCAACGCCATGAAACGTGCGTCACGATCAGCGTCCCAAGGAGTGGTCCTGCGACACTGGCGATCGCCCACGCGCTGCTGGCTGCGCCCAAAGCCCTTCCGCGTTTGTTAGGCGGGTAAACAACTCCGAGCAGAACAAACGGAAGAGTCGCAACGGCTCCCGCTCCGATACCCTGGATGGCGCGAGCGCCGATAAACTCCATCATCGTGCGCGCGATGGCGCAGAGTCCGCTCCCGACCGTGAACGCTACAATGCCGACGAGATACGTACGGCGGCGTCCCCATCGGTCGGACCCCGGCCCCCAGATCGGCATCGATACCGCCGCGGCCAGCATGTAAGCCGCAAATGTCCACGCGTACAGGTGTGCACCGCCAAGCTCAGGCAACGCAACCGGCATCACCGTGCTGACGATCGTGTTGTCGAGCCCGGCTAGAATGATCGTGAACAACACACCGAGCAAGACCAGCACGCCACTCTGTCCCGAGGAATCCACTTTGAGGTTCTGATCTTAATTGTTTTTCCGCGCGCTCCAGCGATTGGCTATCATCGTTTTTATGTCATCCGTCAATCCGCGGAAACGGTCAGGAGAGAGTTAACGAATGCTGAGCGCGGCGCGACGATCCGCCGGGGGGGTGCCGCGAGATATTGGGCCATGGTGGTAGCTGGCATGTCTGCGACGATACCGGTTCAACGATCCGGCCGGAAGTATTCTTTCGGTGTTCGAAGGAACAACGTGATGAACGTCACGTGAGATTGAACTTCAGCACAGCTCGCCGACGCGCCGGTTTCGATCCTATTGTATGATGCGCTGGATTTTTCGACTGATCGTGATGACGGTGGCGGCCAAACTCGTGAATCGCTATCTCGGATCGCGTCACCCTCAACCGCGGTCGCGCAGCTAGACGTGCCCGAGCGTTCACGCTTCGCGCCTGACGTGCCTACAAAATTCGCGCGCATTGGATCGGTCTGATCAGGGCTCGATGGCGGCCATCTGTTGTTGACCGGCACGGCCGGGGTAAAGTTCGGGAATGAAACGCGCACGCTCAGCTGAACGCGTTAGTCGCGGACGGGCGGTGACAGTCCCCGGCACGGATCGGCTGGAGATTGTTTGGATTGAGCAGGCTCCGTTGCGGGCCAGTGCAGCAGGCGAATGCAGCGACATGATGGCACGTTTGGAGCAAGCGCGACGTTGCTGGCATCAGTTTGAACGACAGGATAAGCCTGCGTTCGTTCGCTGGCGGGCCCGCGAGTTTGGCGCGTTGCTTAGCACTGCGCGGGATGTTGAGGATAAGATTCGGGACGCTCAAAACCTGATTCATGAAGTGGAGATGGAAATGCGGAGAAAAATCCAGGATCCTTACAGCGCCTATCGGAGGGTGCTGTTTCGGCGAGAAAATCCTGGCGTCGCTGACAATAGGGAGACTTCCTCTAACGGATCGCAATCGACGCCTCACCTGAGCGAATTCGAGCAGGAAGCTCTGTTTCAGGAATGGGTACGGAAATTTCTGGGCACGAACCCGGCCAAGATGGATGACGACGCTTATGCGACCGGCTTTGAAGTTTTTAAGTCACACATGTTCGTTAGGCCGGGAAGCACGTCGGATCGATCCGATTTCCGACCGGAAGATGTCCGACGTTCTGCGGTCGATGAGGACCCGGCGAGCGAAACGGAACCGGCAACCATTGATCCGCGGGTAAAGGAAATCTATCGGCGGCTGGTGCGTCGATTGCATCCCGATTTGCGCGCCGATGGCGATGCCACCGTTTCTTCGCTTTGGCATGAAGTCCAGGAAGCGTATGCGGCCGGTGACGTTGCCCGTATGGAACTTTTGCTGGCGCTCAGCGATTTATCGAATGCGCCCGGTGCCAGTACAACCTTGTCGCAGATGCGCTCGGTTCTTACCGAATTGACCCGGTCGGTCCGCGCTCTGGAGTTAAGCCTGGTCGAAGCCAGGCGGGAAGATTCGTGGAACTTTGCACGCACAGGTCCATCGGAGGATCTGCAGTTGCGAGTGGAGCGGCAATTGAAGCATGACCTCGCGTTGCGACAACAACGTCTGGAGCTTCTGACCGGAACCATCGCTGGATGGGCGATAGGGGAACGCTGAAACTTTAAGCTCAAACTGAAATCGGAGATCGCGATAGGGATCGGCACATCTAAACACGCGACGCAAAAGGGGACGCTACTTCGACGGTGAGATTAAATAGATGACGTGCACGATTTGCTCAAAGTAGATTGGCGTCAGTCGGTACTCCGATGGAAGCCGCGCCTCCGCGGTCGGAATGTTTGATCCGGTCACCACCACCCTCTCTACGCCTTTTCCTGACTCCCCCTTCGGGAACATTCTCGATGTAATCTCCGGGATAGGCACGGGCGAAATCGCGTAGATCGAATCGACTTTCATTCCGGTGTTCTTGAGTGTCCTTTCTGCTTCTGCGCGGGAGTTCGCCACGGCTTCCTCCCATAGCTGTTTATTCATTTCTTTCTCCTTCGAATATCCTGCCTTAATGCTTTCAAAGTTGGAGAACTCTCCGTTCACCGTTGCGATCAGGTCGTCGACGAGTTGAGGAAATATTTTTACGTCGCGCACTTTTACCTGGAAACTGCGCCTAACTACATAGCCGATCACTTTCTGAGTCTTGCGCCCTCCTTCGGTCTCTTCGAACTCTTCTTCCGTTCTGATGTCGTCCGCGATGGTGTCATCTTTCGAGATCTTCAGTTTGGCGAGCATGTCGAACACCTTGGCCGCACGAGATTGCACATCGTCGTTTGCTTTTAGCCGCTGCGGTGCGTGGCCGATGAGATCAAAATTCAATATGACGATGTCCGGCGCTTTCTCTGCTTCGGCTGATCCTTGGACATAAATGTATGGCTTATCCGGCAATCCTGCATTCGCTTGGGCGAACAGTAACGTTGGTGTTAGCGCGAAGAAGATGATTAGGATTTTCACAGTCATCAGAATGATCGAATCGATGCGCCCAGTGCAAGCAAACGGCTTCAGTTCTGCCGTCAGAGCCATTGTTTGCGGAACGGAAAAGCGGCGCGAGAATTTACGGTCCGCATGAGCAAACCGAAACGAATCCAGCGCAGCCGCGCCAAAGACTGGAAAATGCCGGCGAACGCCATCTATGTCGGTCGACCGACTGTTTGGGGAAACCCCTACGTGGTGGGCTCGAAGTTGATGAACGGCGAAACGCTCACGGCGGAAAAAGCCGTCGAGTTATACGAGCAGCACCTGGCTGATAATTTCAGCGAGCGCGACATCCGCCACTGCCTGCACGACAAAGATCTCGCCTGCTGGTGCGCACTCGACCAGCCGTGCCACGCCGACGTGCTGCTGCGGATCGCGAACTCACGGCCGAAGTAGCGCGCACTGATTTTCGCAAACCGACAGAATGCGCGACGTTGCTCGCCTGAAGGTACGTGGGGTCTGATCTAGAGTCCGAAAGGATTGACTCATGTGTTCCCGCCCATTTCGACCTCTCGGTTTGCCCATCTATGTCGCGCGTCTCCACGGCTCCGTTCGCGAGCAGGCTATTTAACATTCGCTTCTCGTGAGCTCGTTTACTCCAACGGCTTCAACTCACCAAACGTGAAACAAGTAAGAAGTAAGATTGATGAAGTGGAAAGCGGCAAGCAGAGGAAACGAGACGCGGGAAAGTCCTTTATTTTTTCGTTAGCTCTGTCTCAATAAATCATGATTAAGTTTTTTCTCGGTGTTCTGGTTTCAATCGGGCTGATTGTGCTGGCTAGCTATCTTTTTGTAACGCGCGGCGGGCTTTTCATGGGAACGAACACTAAACCGTTGCCGATGGAAGAGACCATTGCGGGCGCGGCGATTACCGCGTCGATTGGCAAGAGCGCGAATGATGCGTCGCCGCTACCGGCGGACGAGACCAATCTTCTGGCAGGCGCCAAAGTTTATATGCAGATTTGTGCAGGATGTCACGGACGGCTGGACCAGGCCGCGAGTGGCGCGAAGGGTTTTTATCCGCCCGTGCCGCATCTGCTTCCTCCAAGTAAAGGCGTGACCAACGACCCAGTAGGCGGCACTCACTGGGTGGTGAAAAACGGGATCCGTTTCAGCGCCATGCCGGCGTTTGGCCAAAAACTCGGTGACACGGAGATTTGGCAGGTGAGTTTGTTGCTGAAGAACGCCAACAAATTACCGGAGTCGGTCCAGACTGCGCTCCGTCAACCGGAGCAGCAGTAATAACAAGTAAGAATTAGGAAGTAAGAAGTAAGAAGTAAGAGGGCTGGGATGTTTGTTGTAGCGGCGCTCCGAGCGCCGGTCTTTTAGGTCGCGGAGCGTTTGCTGGCCTTCCAGATAACGGCCGCTAGCCTCCGGAGATTCAGACACTATGAAAAATATTTCAATTGTTCGCGTGGCTCTTGTTCTGTTGGTTTTCCTTCTTTTCAATCACGGGGCTCTTAGCGAACCAGCACCCTCGCCAGCGGCGTCCGTGCCAAAGGAAACGAATTCTCTTCCGACCGATGTCAGCAAAAAGATCGACGACGCCGCTACGAAAATGCTGAGCGAAAGCGGTGTCCCGAGTGCCTCGGTCGCGGTGGTTAAAGATGGAAAGCTGGCTTACACCAAAGCGTACGGTCTGGCTGACATCGCATCGCACCGGCCCGCGACGACTTCACTGATTTACAGTATTGGATCGATCAGTAAACAGTTCACCGCCGCATCCATTCTTCTCCTGGCCGAGGAAGGCAAACTTTCGCTTGATGATCCCGTCGGACGCTGGCTGCCCGACCTGACACGAGCGAACGAAGTTACGATCCGCCAGGTGCTCTCGATGACTTCCGGTTACCAGGATTTCTGGCCACAAGATTATGTTATGCCTTCCATGATGAAACCGGTTTCGCCAGAGGAGATCTTGAAGGGCTGGGCGCAAAAACCGCTCGATTTCGAGGCGGGAACGAAATGGCAATACAGCAACACGAACTACGTCGCCGCCGGCGTAATCGTGGAGCGACTTAGCGGGATGTCCGTGTTCGATTTCCTGCGCCACCGCGTTTTCGATCCGCTTGGAATGAAAAGCGTATTCGATTGCGATAATTCGTCTCTGCCAGATGGAGCGCCGACTCGTTATCATCGCTACGGGCTGGGTCCAGCGCGCCCGGCCCCAAAGGAAGGAAAAGGTTGGTTGTTTGCCGCAGGCGAGCTGGCGATGACCGCATCCGATTTAGCCAGATGGGATATCTCGGTGATCGATCAGGCGGTTTTGAAACCGCAGTCTTACCGCGAGATGGAGAGGGCGGAGTTACTCAAAAATGGCGCCAGCACTCAATACGCCCTGGGTCTGGGTGTCAGTTTGGTTAACGCTCGCCGGGTGCTTGCTCATAGCGGAGAAGTCTCAGGGTTCACGGCGCAGAACGCAGTTTATCCCGACGATCGCGCTGCGGTGATCGTGTTGACTAACATGGATGCTAATCGAGCAGGCGTGAACCTGGCGAATAAGATCGGCGAAATCATCTTCGCCCCGACCGGTGATCGTGACTCGCTGGCAAAGGCTAAAGCGATCCTTGTCGGCCTGCAGAGAGGCCAGATCGATCGCTCACTTTTTACCGACAACGCCAACGCTTATTTTGATAAACAATGTTTGCAGGACCTTGCGAACAGCCTGGCGCCTCTCGGCGCTCCCACTGATTTCGAATTGGTCAGCGAAGGACTGCGTGGTGGAATGACTGCGCGCCGCTACAGAGCGAAATTTCAAAAGAAAAGTTTGGAAGCTAGCACCTATGCCATGCCGGACGGAAAACTCGAGCAATACATAGTTTCCGCGGAATGATATTCACGGCGAAAGCGGAAAGTAAGAAGCAAGAGACCGCCGCTACCGGGTCACGATCGCAGTCGAACCGCCTTCGCTGAAGCTTCGGCGTGCCGAGCACGCCTGCCGCTACAGGGCGCCTGCCATTTAACCTCCGCGCTTTCGCGAAAGTGAGCCGTGAATCGTTAAATCGTAAGCGGAAGCCAAACGGACAAGCGTCGTAGCACCAGCGACAAAGCTCAAAGCTTCCGGGCAACAATTACCATCCAAAGACTGGCATCCTGTTCATTTGATCCGCTGGTCGACTGCGGGAGTTCGTAGAAATTTTCAATTACAAATCCTGATTCGTTCAACTGCGCACTCATCGCAGTCAGGTTCCAATGTGTGTCAACAATCTGAAGCTCGCGTTGGTCTTCGTTGATCGTGGCATTGAACAAGGTGCCGTCATTAAAATAATCGCGGTTGCTGAAGTCCGTGAAATAATCCGGAAACTTACAGGTCCGAAAACAGGGATGCGTTACCGACGCAATCAGCCGGCCATTCGACCGAAGAAGCCTCGCGACGTCAGATAATGTTTCCAGGCAAGCGTCGCGACTGGTAAGGCACATCCACACTCCATTAAAGGTTACGACATCAAATGTTCCGGCCTGAATTTCCTCTGTCGTTTCAACTACGCGGATTTGCTTGAAATCCCTGCATAGCGACCGCGCGAGAGATGTCATCCTTGGTGCCGGGTCATAGGTAACTATTTGCTGGATCGGCAAGCTCTTCGCGCACAGCACAGCAAACTTTCCGTCGCCCCCGCCAAAATCTAACAATCGTTTCGGTCGAAGGGTTGCGAGTTTCTCTCGAACGAAAGTAAGGACAGCGCGTTCGTGCGGGTCGTCTATCTCAAAATATGCGTCTGCAATTGCATTCCAATCGGTGATATTCATTCAGGCGTACCACGTGGTTAATGATCGCGACGATACCGTTCACTCCAACGGCTTCAACTCTTGGAGCCGTGAAGAATGTAAGAAGTAAGAAGGAAAAAGTAAGAAGAGACCGCAAGTGGCGAGTGACCAACGCGCAAACTCAGGAAGCCTCGGGGTATTTGCGCGAGCGCCTTGCTTGAGAAAAGTGGAGAAGACCTATGAGAAAGTTCATCGCAATCACACAAGTCACTCTCGACGGCGTCATGCAGGGGCCCGGTGGCCCCGAGGAGGATCCGAGCAATGGATTCGAGCACGGGGGCTGGGCCATGCCCTTCGTGGACGACGCCTCGGGCAAGATCATTGGCGAGACTATCGCCGGCGAGTTCGACATGCTTTTAGGGCGCCGGACCTACCAGATCTTCGCCGGCTACTGGCCGAAGCATGGCGACAACCCGATCGGCAAGGCATTCAACAATGCGACGAAATACGTCGTCACGCGCAGCCTCGACCGTCTCGACTGGAAGAAATCGCAGCGTATCGACGGCGACGTTGTCGAGAAGCTTCGCCAGCTCAAGAAATCGGACGGGCCGGTGTTGCATATCTGGGGCAGCAGCGAATTGCTTCAGACGCTGATCGCCGCCGAACTCGTCGACGAATTTCGCCTCTGGGTGTTTCCAGTAGTGCTCGGTAAAGGAAAGCGTCTGTTCGAGAACGGTGTGCCGGCGCGTGGCTTCACTCTGGTCGAGACACGAAGCACGCCTAGCAGTGTCCTCGCTAACACTTATCGTCCGGTGGGCGTTCCTCGGGGAGCGTGAACTCAGCCTGGCTGGCTCCTTGCATTGGCAGGCATGTCAGACGGAAGTGTTGACGGCCGCCGTGTTCTTTGTGACAACGGCAGTGGGTATGCCGGAAGTCAGCGACTCTCCGATTCCTTTGCAACCGGTACGCCCGCGTCTCGAAAATATAGACGTCTTGCGCGGTCTGGTCATGGTAGTGATGGCCCTCGATCACACCCGTGATTTCGTCAGCCACGACGCTCTGTTATTCCGCCCGCTCGATCTGACTCAAACATACGCAGCGCTTTTCTTGACCCGGTGGATCACTCATTTCTGCGCGCCGGTCTTCTGCTTCCTGGCGGGCACGGCTGCTTTCCTCTCGTCTACGCGTGGCAAAACGAAAACTGATCTCGCGCGGTTTCTCATCACGCGTGGCCTGTGGCTGGTGTTACTCGAGCTGACGGTGATCCAGTTCGCATGGACGTTTAACTTCGATACCCATTTCCGTGTCGGGGGCGTGATCTGGGCGCTGGGGTGGTCGATGATCGCGCTGGCCGCCCTGATTTATTTGCCGGTGTGGGCGATTACTACATTCGCGATTGTCATGATCGGCACACATAATCTTTTCGATTCCGTGCCGCCAGAAGCGTTCGGGTCGCTCGGCTGGCTTTGGAACGTGCTGCATGCCGGAAATCCTATCGAACTCTCGCCCACATTTATCTTCTACGTTCAGTATCCGCTCGTCCCCTGGATCGGCGTCATGGCTGCCGGATACGCCTATGGTGCAGTGGTGAAACTCGATCGCCCGCGGCGACGGCGCCGAACGCTATGGCTCGGCATCATTTTGTGTGCCGCCTTCGTTGTGATCCGCGCGATCAACATCTATGGCGATCCTTTCCCGTGGTCCCGGCAGCAGAGTCTTCTCTTTACCGCCTTCTCGTTCATCAAATGCGAGAAATATCCTCCTTCGTTGCTCTATCTGCTGATGACACTTGGGCCTTCTTTCATTGTGCTGGCGCTGCTTGATCGCGACCTCGGTAAATTCTGGCGACCTTTCATTGTTTTCGGCCGGGTGCCCCTCTTCTTTTATATCGTTCACCTTTTTGTGATCCATGCGATCGCCTTGCTCATCTCCTACCTGCGGTATGGTGGCCCGAGTGGGCTTTTCGTCGGCCCGCTTTTCCAAGGCGAAGCAGGGTCGCTGTATCCGCCGGACTATGGCTTCGGGCTTGCTGGAGTCTATGCCGTGTGGCTCTTCGTCGTGATCGCGTTGTATCCGCTGTGCTGCTGGTTTGCCGAACTGAAGCAGCGCCGACACGGCGGTTGGCTGAGTTATCTCTGATCGGCCGAAGCATTGGACTAAGCTGCGCGCACGCGAACTCGCAATTTTTTGAACTTGTTCACTAGACCGGGCGACGCTTCGTGTAGGTCGCCATCTGTGCCTATTATGATATTCTCCGTAACCTAATGGGATCAATCTTCCTAAGTTACAGGCGAGAGGACTCTGAAGGTCAAGCTGGTCGTCTGTATGACGACCTTGTTGCCGTTTTCGGTTCCGATTCGGTATTTATGGATGTTGCGGCCATACAACCCGGGCGGGATTTTCGGAAGTCCATTGATCAGAGCTTAAACTCCTGCGGGGTGTTTTTGTCTTTGATTGGCAAGAGTTGGTTGACTACAAAAGACAGTTCCGGTCAACGCCGTTTAGACGATTCTGCCGACTTCGTTCGCATTGAAACGGGTGCTGCTCTAAAGCGCGATATCCCGGTCATTCCCGTTCTGGTGCAGGGCGCATTAACTCCAAAGCCAGATCAACTGCCAGACGATTTGAAGGACCTTGCATTTCGTAACGCCGTCGAACTCACGCACGCACGCTGGGACTCCGATATTGAAGTGTTGATTAAAGCGTTGCGTCGTCACATCTCTGAATCAGGCCCCAAACCCCAACCGGAACGCCTTCAGCCGGGCAAAAAGCCGAGACCGACAAAATCTCTCGCCATAATTGCGCTTATTCTCGTCATTGTCACTGGACTGGCGCTCTATTTCTGGCCTGGCAAGAAGGTAGTAGATAATTCTCCCGACCGCCGCGAGATGACGACAACCTCAGCAGCCGTCGATTCATCCGTGCCCGAGCCAGCAAAACAAAGTCTAGAGAAAGTAGAATCTCTGCCTCGAAAAACAAATGCGGCACCTATCGGAAGCGAAGACTTTTCACTGGTCGCCCGACAAGAACCTCTCTCGGATAATCCCAAACGCTACACATTCACGTTGTCGATTGACGCTCCGGCACTGGTCGACGACATCGCCCGGGTTCATTACGATCTTGTCTATGGCCCGAATCCTCTTTCACTTGAAAGCGATATCGCACCTTCGTTCAGCGCCGTGTATGAAGGCTGGGGCTGCTACGAAACTGTTGTTGTAACCGTGTACTTGAAATCACCCGGTTCGCAGCCACTCAAAAAAACCTTCAATATGTGTAAGGCTCTGACTTACTGAAGAAGGTAAGTCTTGCCGCCCATTTGAAAATTGAGGGAGGTCCAACATTTCCAACGCGGCAAAGGTTGTTGGGATGTTATCCGGTGTTTCGGACTTTGTGACTTCTCATCCGAGAAGCGCGAAAATCTCGGTTGGGATTTGTTTTCCCTTGACCGCCACTTCTCCGAGTCTGCGGGTGCGATACTTGTCTTTCGCTTTCGCCAGCGTCGCGCCGCTAACAATAATCCGCGCCTCGTATTCCGGTGTCTTCGTCAACTCTTCCAGGCGCGAGGCGAGGTTTACCCCATCGCCAATGACGGTGTAGTTGAGGCGCTTTTCCGAGCCCATGTTGCCGGCAACTACTACTCCAGTGTTAATTCCAATCCCCACACCAACCGTGGGTAGGCCGCGCTGATGCCATTGCTGGTTGAGCTCATCGACCGCAGTGTTCATCTCCAATGCAGCACGCAGCGCGCGGTCGGCATCGTCGACGGACGCCACTGGCGCGCCAAATAATGCCATAAGCGCGTCGCCAACATATTTGTCTACCACGCCGCCATGCTTTTCCACAATGGCGGCCATCCGAGTGAAGTAGTGGTTGAGAAGGGCGAGCATCTCTTCGGGACCGATGGCTTCGCTCATTCTGGTAAAGTTTCGCAGGTCCGAAAAGAGCACTGTCACTTCACGCTGCTCACCGCCGAGCGTGACCTTCTTTCGGAGTAACTCGGACGCGATCGCCGGAGAGACGACTTTACCTAACAAGTCGCGAACACGATCGCGTTCTGCCAGGCCGGCGCTCATTTGATTGAAGGAGGCGGCAAGTGATCCGATTTCGTCCTCCTGCTTAAGCTCCACGCGGTGATCGTAATTTCCGGCGGCAATTTCACGCGCGCCGCTGGCCAGTTCTAATACCGGTCGGGAAACGCCGCGTGCAATCCACAAACCAAGGATGGCGGATACCCCCAACCCCAGCAGCGTCAGGATCAGGTAAAATCGTTCAAGTCGAAGATAGGGCGCGAGTTCCTCGTCGAGCGATCGTTGCAGCAGAGCGATGGGCTGCGCGTCTTCGGCTGGAAGGGGAACGACGTAGCTAACGAAACTTTCCCCAGCGAGGCGGAGATCAATCACCTTTTGCGGCGAGAGTGTGCGATTGCGCAGCATCTGGATAATGACGCTCGGGTTTCGCAGTGTTGTACCAAACAAGTCGGTGCCGTTCAGAAAAGTGATCTCGAGGTTGGTGTAGATTTTGATTTCACGCGCGAAAGCGTTGTCGATCCGGAACATTGGACAAAGCCATGCGATGGGATCGGGCGCGAGCAGCGGTGCGACTGCGATCGCATAGAGTTCGCGGTCGAGCACAACAAACGAGTAAGTGGCGCCATTCGTCTCGGCATTCTCGATCAGTTTGGGAAACGGAAACGGCACGCTGTGCGATTGGGGATGGCGCGTATCAAAAAGAAGTTCCTTGTCGAGAGAGGCAATCAATATCGCATCGGCCCTGACCCTGCCGCGAAGACTCGCTAAGGCAGATAGTGTAGTCTCACGGTCCTCATCGGCCCCCGCGAAGGTTTCCTGAAAGGCATGATCGCGAGAAAGAATGGCGGCCGCGGTCGTGATTTGCTGGTTACGCTGTTCGATTAGCTTTTCGAAAATGCGAGCACCACTGCGAAGGCTTGAGGCAATCTGCGCCACCGCGTGTTGTCGATTAGCCTGGCGGACGACGAGGTAGATTGCGCATTGCAGCAGCGTGAGGAGCGCAAGCAGGAAAAAGAGCAGTCGGCTTCGAAAACTACGAAATCGAAATTTCAGCGATAGCCTCCAGTGGTTAAGCCAGGCGCCCGCTTGGCACGCAAGTCGTGCTTGAGCGGCAGCGTGAACGCCAAACTTTTTGTGCCGCCGCTCGCATCAACATGTTGGGCGAGCGCTTCGGGCTGGCCTTTCAACCCGGGGTGCCACACTTGCACCGTGTATTGGCCAGGCGGCAGGTCTTTCAACACCGCGCGTCCATCCTGTCTCGTCAGTTGAAAATACGGCGTCGGCAGCACAGCGACGTACGCAATCATCCAATCGTGAATGTTACAGCCCAGAGTGACGAAACCGACCTTATCGAACACCACCGGCTGCGCGGGAACCCCGCTGTAAAGCGGCAGCTCGAATTTTTTCGCGGGCGAAAACGAGTAAACGTGATGCCGAATCTTATCGCTGTTTGGGAACATGACTGCCGTGCCCACTTGCACGGCTGTTACGTAAGGAATGAATTGTTTGTCGCGCTGGTCGACAACGGCTTGTTTTTTCGGAGCTGCGCTCGCAGCGCCGGCGGCAGCAGTATAAACAACTGCATTGGACACTGGGCCGCCTTTGTCGTCCTTGACCATGATCTCCAGCGTTCCGGCCAGGAGATGGCCGGCGAAAAACAAAATGGCAAGCACCAGGAATTCGCGGAACGGCCTCATCTCAATATGCCACCGCGATGTTCGCTTCCACCAGGTGGTTCTCGTATTGCAACGGATCGTGCGTGGTGACTGCGTACTCGTAGCCGACCTGAACCGACGCGTACTTCATCAGTTGATAGGCAATTGAAAACGAAACGGCGTGCGTGCGTCCCAACAATTTGTAGGCGGTCCGAAGCGGCAGGCCGAACTCGTCTTCGTTTTCGCGCTCGATCGAAAACCGAGCGATATCAGGCCGCGGCGGAACAGCGTACGAAATCACATCACCTTCGCGATAAATGTAACCGAGCGTGACCTGGAGAGACGAGGTGACATCGAAGACCGCGCGTACGTTTGCCCGATGAACCTGCCGATCGTAAAAATCGTTCGGTGCGACAAAACTTTCGAACGCATAACCACCTTCCAGCGCGATCCGGTCGGAGAGCGCAATGCCCGTCTCGAAATTGAGCACGTTATCATAGCCGCTTTGTGCGGTGTCCTGGAACCGATCGTAGCCAAAGCGGTCCTCCAGCAAAATCCACGGAGCCTGGCGGCCCAAACCAAAGCGATAGCGTAAGCCAGCGGACGCGCCCGGCCCGATGGTATTAAACGCACCAAAACGATCCCACACTTCACCGCGTAGATCTGCTCCGAGATTCAATCGTAGATCACGCGTAAGCTGAATACGATTGCCTGCACTTATGTCGCTGCTCCATGCCCAGTCATCGCGAACATCGGCGGACCGATCGGAATTGGACAGATTGCTGTTATAGACTACTCCCGTCTCCGCTTGGATCCGCCACTCTGCGCGCGCGAAACTCGAAAACAAGGTCAGAAGAACCAAGCTTAGCGTGCTTAGCGTCATTCTCGTGTCCATACATCAATGAAGAGCTGAGCTACTCAGGCCCGCGAAACTTCGCCCAAATGCGAATAAAGGCGAATGGCGGCACGCGGAAAAAGCATCAGATGCTTAGACCGCGACTTCTGATGGTAAAAGCCGCCGCCAATGTTCTTGAACTCCCCGACGCAGGAATGACCAGCGCATTACCTTTCGGCGTCACGAAGTTGATATTCGTCAGTTTAACGGCTTCAGCTCTTCGAGCATGGTCGGGATCAATTCGCTCACTGTCGGATGAATGTGCATGGCGCGCTGGATCACCGTGTATGGCGCGTTGGCGTACATCCCGTCGAGGAGCGAATGAATGACTTTTTCGCGCTCGATTCCCACAAGCGACGCGCCAGGGATCTTTTTTGAGACGGGAATCGCTATCCTATCTTGTGCTTAACTCAAAACAACAGCGCGGCGTATCTCCGTACTCGCAGCATTTTCTGGCTCGTGCCCCGATGATTTTGGACAATAGCGACTCAAGCATCAGGCACGCTTCAGGATGGCCGGCCGTTACTGCTGCAAGCGGGCATCCGTTTCGGCCATAGATAAATTGCTTTCCATCGCGCTCATCAAATCTCACCAGACCACCGAGATCATGTAGTAGATCAACTGCGGCCTTAATTCGTTCCCGGCGATTGCGCCCTTTCAACCGGTCGAGGTGGTCCGCCGCTACAGCTCGGCCAACTTCACGCATGGCATCTCGCATTACCGAAGGAGCAAGCCGATTTGAAAGCACAGTCACAAAATGCGCTAGTAACAGACCGTAGGCTTTTGGAAAGACGCGCTCCGCTTCGGTGCTGAGCCCGTACGTGGCATGAGGTTTGCGTTTCCCGGGCCGGGTGCCCTGCTGCTCCACCAGGCCGTCCCGTTCCAAACTTAACAAATGACCGCGGACGGCGTTATCCGTCAGACGCAATGCCGCGGCAAGCTCATTGACGGTGCGGTTCTCGCTGCGCAATAACGCGAGAATTTTGCCGCGCGTCGAAGCAAGCAGCCGTTTGTTCCATTCCATGCGCTGCATACGGCATCTTCTCATAGTCGATATTTCCTTTCCTTCATGTGGGAAATCGAGGATGCCCAATTACACAAGTAATAACAGAAATATATTGACTTAATGTGGCCGCGCGTTCTAACATGATGAGCGTCGTGGGTTCGTTTCAACTCTGAAAGAGAGAAATCCCACCATGAAATCGAGCAAGAATTCCGATCGCCGACCACAAAGGAAACTCTTTTTGTTGGTCGCCGTTCCTCCGGTTGCGTTGACCCTTTTCTGCCCCGCTAAACCCAGCTCGCCTGATCAAGCCAAACGAACCGAGGGAAACTCGGCCCGAGTCAACAGATAAGAATCAAGGAAAAATAAGATGAAAACGTTTCTCACTTCAATCAAAACCACTCCACTCAAAACGATTCTCCTGCTTGCGACGGTGTTATACGGAACCGGGGGATTAATTTGGACACTCTTTGGTGCGGCTTCTCACAACCGAAACAACTTTGATCAAATTATCAAAGACAACAGCGAATCCATGATGAGCGCGGGTCGCCAAACATTTCGTTTTGACACGTTCGGCGATGAAGCGTTCTGGGGGGACACGCTTCAACTTCATCTAGCTATTGAAGGCGAGAATTTCGGTGGTGTAGGTCCAGGGCTGAGCCCCAACGCAGCCTTGTCGCTTGGGCTAAAAGTCGATCTGGACATGTTGTCGCCGAGAATAATTGAGCAGTTGCGCCACAATCGGCTGGATTTGAATGATCCGGCCGTAACGCTCCTGCTGCTAAGGCAAAATGCAGTCGTTGGCCTTGCCGGTTCCTTCAACCAGGACGGATCCCTCCGCTCCGTTGGCATCTCTTGCTCCCTATGCCATTCGACTGTGAATAATTCCTTAACTTTTGGAATCGGTAATCGGCTCGATGGTTGGGCAAACCGCGATTTGAACGTTGGAGCAATTACAGCTCTGTCTCCTAATCTTCAACCGATAGCCGATCTCTTGGGAACGGATGTGCAAACCGTCATAACCGTTCTGAACAGTTGGGGTGCGGGAAAATTTGACGCTGAGCTTTTGCTCGATGGCAAGGCTTTTAATCCTCAACAGGTCACCGATGGCATTGTTACTGGAACGAATGTACCAGGAGCGACGCTCCTTCCGAACGCTTTTGGACTTGCGGGATATAATCAACATACCTGGACTGGCGGATGGGGCACTGTGACGTACTGGAATGCGCTTGTCGCAAACATAGAAATGCATGGCGTGGGGACGTTCTTCGATCCCAGGCTTAATGACCCTGTTAAATACCCCATTGCCGCCCGCGCCGGTTTTGGAAACATACGTACGGATCCGGATAACGATCGCATCACGTCAAAGCTTGGCGCTCTTCAATTCTATCAGCTTGCGATCCCTGCACCAAAGCCAACTCCGGGGGTTGATTTTGATCCAGATGCTGCCGCACGCGGTCATATTCTCTTTCGTGACAGGGCAAGATGCAATGCCTGTCACGTCGAACCGCTCTTGACAGAACCTGGCTGGAACTTGCATCCAGCCGAGGAGATGGGAATCGATAGCTTTCAAGCGGATCGCGCGCCTAATAATGCCTACAAAACGATGAATCTCGCGGGAATCTTCATTCGTGAAGAAGGGCGTTTTATGGATCCTGCCAACAGTGGCCGCTTCTATCACGATGGGCGTTTTCAGACGCTACGGGATGTGGTCAATCACTACAACACCTTGTTCGATCTGGGCCTGACCGACTCTGAGAAGGGCGATTTAATCGAGTACTTGAAATCATTATAGACAAGCATTTGCAGTGGCGGCAAAGGGTCATTTTCTCTTAACAGTTCTAGGATCGACCATTCACTCAGCTGCGCGTCAGCAATCCAGATTATTCGGCCATCGGAATCGAGGGTTGAGACCTGGCCCAAAAGCCGTGCACGAGGGTTCGGGCCTGCGACAACTAAGCCTTTGAGCTCGCAGATTCACTCCAACGGCTTCAGCTCTTCGAGCATGGTCGGGATCAATTCGCTAACTGTCGGATGAATGTGCATGGCGCGCTGGATCACGGTGTATGGCGCGTTGGCGTACATCACGTCGAGGAGCGAATGAATGACTTCATCGCACTCGATCCCCAGAAGCGACGCGCCAAGGATCTTTTTCGTTTCGGCGTCCACCAAAATTTTCATGAATCCTTCGGTCTCGCCTTTCTCTCGCGCACGGCCGACTTGTGTCATCGGGCGTTTTCCAATCAAAGCTTTCCGGCCTGACTCACGCACTTCCGCTTCAGTCATTCCTGCTCTGCCTAACGGCGGATCAATGAAAAGAGCGTAAGCCGTGATCCGGTCGCTCACGCGGCGTTGATCGCCTTCTAAAAGATTGGCGGCAACAATTTCATAGTCGTTGTATGCAGTATGGGTGAAGGCGCCGCGTCCGTTGCAATCGCCCAGCGCATAAATGCCGGGCACATTGGTGCGAAGTTGATCGTCCACCTGGATGTACCCGCGCTGATCGATTTTAATCCCTGCGTTTTCCGCACCGAGGTCGTTGGTGTTCGGCACACGACCGACTGCGAGAAGCACATGCGAGCCGATAACGGTTTTATCGCCGCTGCTGCAATCGACCTGCACGGCCACTTTGTCTCCGCGTTTTTCAAGGCCGATGCATTCAGCGCCCAGGCGGATGGCGATGCCTTCGCCCTCGAGAATTGTTTTGATGGTTTCGGCAACATCTTCGTCTTCTCGGTGTATCAGCCGCGGCCCTCTCTCCACAACCGTCACCTCACTGCCGAAGCGGCGATACATTTGTGCAAACTCCAGTCCCACGTAGCTGCCGCCGATGACGACCAGGTGCTCCGGCAGAAAATCCACGTCCATCATGGTTGAATTGTCCAAATAACTCACCTGATCGATGCCTCTAAACGGAGGAATGGACGCGCGTCCGCCAACGTTGATAAAGATTTTTTCTGCCTCGAGAAGTTCGTTGCCGACACGCACCTGATGCGCGTCCGCAAAGCGGGCCTGGCCTTCAATCACGGTTAAATTCTTTGTATTCTGCAACCAGTTTTTCACGCCTTCGCTGCTTTGATGGACCAATGCGTCCTTGCGCGCTTTTACTTTTTTCATGTCAACACCGATCGTGCTTTGAATCGTCACGCCAAAATCGCCGGCCCGGCGCGCGACATGAGCTGTGCGGGCACTCGCTATGAGCGTCTTCGTTGGAATACAGCCGTTATTGACACAGGTGCCGCCGAAACGCTTACGCTCGATGATCGCCACCTTCATTCCAGTCTCTGCCAGCCGAACCGCAAGAGAGGGCCCTGCCTGGCCAGTGCCAATAACTATTGCGTCATACTTAGTTGCCATCGGGATACCTCCACCCATCTAAAAGTAAGAAGTAAGCGGTAAGAAGTAAGAAGTAAGAAGTAGGAAGTGAGAAATGAAAAATGAGAGACGCTGGACGCTCTCCGAGCGTTGATCTTTTTCACTTCGGCGGTCGGAGGCCGCCGCTGCAGAAGAACTGGGATTCTGTAGCCGCTGGCCTTGACTCGCGAAAGCTTTCGGAGTTACCGCGGCATTGCTTGGGTTGAAAGGGCCGCCGAGTCGACGCCTCCGGCTACAAAGAACCAGGATTATCGCTGCGTCCGGCGAATTTGAAGCGGCAGACCGCTGACAATGATGCGATCTGCCGCCCCTCCAAATTCACGCTGCCTTTTGAGCCGTGGAACGGTTGAGCCACTCTTCGAAGCGCGTCGGAGCAACGCGCGCGTTTTTGCCCGGGACGAGGCTTTGATCGTTCAGCTCCGTGCCGAAGTACAAGGCATGGTCGTCTGTGATCACCTTTCGTGGGTCCTGTGTTACTTTCAAGAAACGCTGCGCGAATTCATCCATTCGGATTGATTCGGGACCTGCAATCTGGACGATACCGTTTAGTGGCTCGGAAAGTGCGAAGCCGGTCACGGCGGTCGCGACGTCATCCGCTGCAATGGGCTGGACGAGAGCTGGTGATAACCGAACGGTTTGCCCTTCGGTGGCCGATTGAACGATGCCCTTCACAAACTCGAAGAACTGCGTCGCGCGAACAATGGTGAATGGAATCCCCGATTTCTTGATCAGATTTTCCTGGGCCACCTTCGCGCGTAGATAACCGTTCGCGGGAAGCCGGTCAGCGCCGACGATTGAAAGCGCCACATGATGCCGAACGCCGGCGGCAGCTTCCGTGGCGAGCAAGGTACGTCCTTCGGTTCGGAAGAATTCCATTACCGCCTTGTTTTCCCACGATGGCGCATTGGCGACATCAACAACAACCTGAGCGCCTGTTAACGCTTTAGCCAGTCCCTCACCCGTAATAGCGTCGATTCCGTTGGAAGGCGACGCAGCAACTACTTCCTGGCCGCGGCGGCGAAGATTGTTCACCACTTTTGTTCCGATGAGCCCGGTGCCTCCGATGACCACGATTTTTATTTTCTTGTCCATATGTTTCCCTTTCTCCTTCTTGATTAATGTACTTCACAATAGGAAATGCCCGCTCGAGGTCAGGGTAACTTAAGTTACCTTTTTCCCGCTCCTTTGCGGATCCCTTTGAGGCTTAATCGGTCGCGCATGTCCAGGCGGACGGATTGCGGCTGCTTCAAAGTTTGCCCAGCTGAGAGGATGGCGAAGCAGTCGGCCACGTTTGCGGGCAGTGAAGCGAAATGACATCCAAGGTGTGGGTGAATTAAGAATTATGAATTAAGAATTAAGAATTAAGAAACGGTGAGCAGAGCCTTTATCAAAGAAGACGTCGATCCTCCTGAGCGTAGCGGACGGAAGCGATCTGCGTCTGGACTGCCGCCGGGAGCAACCAATTATATCACCGCGCGCGGCGCCAACCGTTTGCGCGAGGAACTGGAAACGCTTCGTGCGGAGAACGCGAACAGTGAGCGCATCGTCGAACTGGAACAGATCTTAGCTTCGGCTCATGTGGTGAATGCTCCGAATGCCCCATCGAACAGTGTGACATTCGGCGCAACGGTAACGGTCAAAGATAAAAAAGGTGCGACGGAAAGGTTTACCATCGTCGGGGTCGACGAACTCAATTTTGAAACAGACGCCGTCAGTTGGATTTCTCCGGTCGGTAAGGCGCTGCTGGCTGCGGACTTGGGTGACTGGATTACTCTGGAGGACGGACGAAGTGCGAAAATCGTAAAGATCGAATTTGAAACAGACTCAGATTAACGGGGCGTGATCGTGAATCGTTGGTCGTTGTTGGAGACGGCCCGCCCTCGGGCCGCGTTTAGCAGCGAGACGACCGAAGCGGCGCGAGGGCGCGCCGGCTCCACCGCGCCTTGATGCTGCAGGATACGCTCAGATTACCTCTGCGTTTTTTCGAGCGCGGTGTGGAGTCGTTTGAGGCTTGCTTCGGGCCACAGCTTGCTGGTGTTGTAGTAATTCCGGAACGAAGGCGTTCTTTTCGGCAGCTTGAGCCATTTCGCTTTCCACCGCGTGTAGATATGCGCGTCCGGTTTCAGGGCGCCGGGATTGTCCAACGTTCCGACGCGCACGAACCGGAGATTGGGTCTGCGACCGTAGTTGCTCCAGACCGCGGTCTGACATTTGGGACAGCGGTAAATTTCGTGCGAACCATTCTCACGCGGCACCGGCACGGCTACCGGCTTACCGCGGAGAAGCTTGATCGCCGCAGTCTCGATGATCGCATTGAGTACAAACGCGCTGCCGGTCAGTCGCTGGCAATCGTCGCAATGACAGCAATGGACGAACATTGGTTTGTCGAGCAGTTCGTAGCGAATGGCCCCACACGCGCAGCCGCCGGTGACTTTCTTTGCCATGGTGAACGATCCGGGCAAGCTGAGCGGTTCTTTAGTAGTGCGCGCCGACGTACTCCCACATCTGGTGATGCCAATAAGGCCATTCGTGCCCGCCTTGTTGACCCCAGTCGTCCAGATGATGATTCACGCCGCGGCTGCTCAGGACCTCAGACATCCGGTAGCTCGGCCCACTGTTCTCCCACGGACCGCATCCGGTCGCGAGATGGATGTCGCAACTCCCATATTGATGGAGATACCAGGGGTCACTCTGGTTAGCCATGTAGTCCACCGGGTTATTGAAATAGAAGTTGTCGTCGTACATCCCATCCATGGAATCCCGCATGTCATACACGCCCGACAGCGCGTAGCAGCGCTTCACGTGATCGGGATGCTTGAAGAGAGTGTTGGCCGCATGAAAGGCGCCGAGCGATGCACCCAGCGTGGCAATGCCGATGCCTGGTGTTTGGCACTGTGAATCAATGAAAGGGAAAACTTCGTTTGCCACATAGGCGTCATATTGCGCCTGCATCCAGCTTCGATGGTAGGGGTGGGCCCCCTTGTTTTGGAACGAATCGCTGTTAACGCTGTTGATACAGAAAATTCGGATTCGCCCATCCTCGATGTAGGGGCTGAGCGTGCGAATCATGCCCTGACCTTCCATCTCCCATTCATCGCCACAGCTCGTAGGGAAGGCCAGCAGGGGTGCGCCGTAGTTGCCGTAAATCGCAACGCCCATGTGCCTGTGAAGACGGTCCGAGTACCAAACCTGATGGTCACGATGCATGCCGTGCGAGCATAGCGGATTGATCATTGGGCTCAAGCCCTGAGAAAAATGGGATCACAGGACTACTTGGCATTGACTCGCTGCGGAACGATTGCAGGCCATCGCGATCGCAAAATGCATTTTGAATTTTGCCGGTCGCAGTTTTCGGTATTCGACAGCAAACGCTGCGAACATTCGCCGAAAATGATCGGTTGTGTTCCGCGCAATCCACACGATAGTGGGTGCTTATTGGATTGCTCTGTTTAACTTCACTGCACGGTAGATCGTCAGGTGAGCGTCGCTCATTGGTGGTTTGAAACCCGATTCCCGGGAACGGCTCTGTAGCTGCTTAGTTTTTCCAAATTCAAACACAATGAAACTGTACGTAGGTAACCTCTCTTTTGAGACCACCGAGAACGATCTTCAGGATTTGTTCGAACAACACGGCACCGTCAACGAAGTCCGTCTCATGATGGACCGCATGACGGGGAAATCGCGCGGGTTCGCGTTCATCACCCTCAATGACAACGCGCAGGCCAGTGCTGCGATGAGCGCGCTCAACGGCCATGAACTCAACGGCCGCGCGTTAACTGTAAATGAGGCGCGTCCGCGCGAGGAGCGTCCGCGTCCTTACGGCGGCGGCGGAGGCGGTCGGCGCTCGTTCGCGAATAATCGCCGGTAAATTTAGGAAATTGTAGGGCGACTGTGCCAGTCGCAGGCTCGTGAAGATCAGCGTCTCACAGAGACGCCCTGCAAATCCGACAGCATGGATTCAGAAAAAGCGATCTGTATCGAAGGAACAATCACGTCGGTGCTGCCTGGCACCATGTTTCGAGTCGCGCTGGCGAACGATCATCTCGTGCTCGCGCATATTTCAGGCAAAATGCGCAAGCGTTTCATTCGCCTGACAGTAGGCGATCGCGTGAGGATGCACATGTCGCCCTACGATACTGCCAAAGCGCGCATTGTTTACCGGCTCTGAAATGGCAAGGCGATTTTATTTCGAACCGCCGCAACGGCGACCGAAACCGAAGATCGGCGCCGATCTGAAGAGCTTGTTGGTGCGTTGCCCTTCCACTTCGAAGCTTACCGATACGGGCCGCACCATCGAACAGAAGCTCTGGGCGACGGCAAAAGTGAAGGGGCAAAAATTTACGTGCGCGCACTGTGGCGCTGTCCATAGCTGGACCAAGGCAGACGTTGTGCTGGGAAGACCGGTTGCTTGACCGATTCAACATCAGCCGACATTCCTCCACGTGATTTTCCGTATCCCCATCGATCGTATTAACTGGACGACGAGTGCGTTCTTGATCGGCACTTTTGGTTTAACTCTGACCGCCGTCCCACTCTATCTGTGGCATTTCGGCATCGATTGGTTTCATTTCGCGGTGTTCGCGATTTTACTGATTGCGACGGGGTTCAGTATCACGCTCGGGTATCACCGGCTATTTTCGCATGCCACTTTCCGCGCCCGGCTACCCGTGCGTTTGTTCACGCTCATTTTCGGAGCCGCGGCGTTTGAAAACTCTGTCCTAATGTGGGCGAGCGATCACCGCCGGCATCATAAGCATGTCGACCACGACGAAGACCCGTACGATATCAGCAAAGGATTTTTCCATGCGCATATCGGCTGGCTGCTGTTCAAGCTCCGGCCGCAACCGCCGTTTGATAATGTGGCCGATTTGAAAAAAGATCCGTTGGTGATGTGGCAGCATCGACATATTCATTTGCTGGCTGTGCTGGTGAGTTTTGGTTTGCCGACCTTGCTCGGCGCGCTGTGGGACGGCTGGATCGGCGCGCTCGGTGGTTTTCTTATTGGCGGTGTGGCCAAAGTGGTCGTGCTTCAACACGGCACGTTTCTGATCAACTCAGCCTGTCACACGATTGGCCGTCAGCCGTACTCGACGCGGTGCAGCGCGCGCGACTCATTTTTCATGGCGTTGTTTACGTGCGGCGAAGGCTACCATAACTATCACCACGAATTTCAGCACGATTATCGTAATGGCGTGAAACCATGGCAGTGGGATCCAACGAAATGGTTGATTTGGACTTTCTCCAAGATCGGGCTGACGAGCGACCTGCGCCGCGCGCGGGCAGAAATAATTTCTTCGAGTGAGGCCCAGGTGCGAAAGGCAATCAGGAGCGAGCACGCGACGACCAAAGCCCGAAGACAGGCCCAACAAGCATGATCTCACGGCAAACAACGCAGGAAAAATTGAGTCACTGCGGAGCGATTGCAGGCCGTCGCGCCCTCAAAACATATTTCTGAATCTTGCCGGTCGCGGTTTTCGGTAGCTCTTTGACGAAGGTCACGCTGTGTGGCGCTTTGAAATGCGCGAGGTTCGCCCGCGCAAACTCGCACAGCTCGCGCTCGTTCCCGCTTGCGCCTTCCGTTAGAACAACAAACGCGTGCGGCGCTTCGCCCCAGCGTTCATCCGGGAATCCAACGATCGCCACCTCCTGCACAGCCGGGTGTCTTAGAAGCACGCCTTCAACTTCGACCGAAGAAATGTTTTCGCCTCCGCTGATGATGACGTCTTTCAGGCGGTCGCAAATTTCGACGTAACCATCCGGATGCACGACCGCAGCGTCGCCGGTATGAAACCATCCGCCGTGCAAAGCCCGCTCGGTCGCTTCCGGATCGTTGTAGTAGCCGGCCATGACCACGTTCCCGCGGGCGACGATTTCTCCCTGTGTAACGCCATCAAGCGGCACGTCATTTCCCTGCGCGTCTACTACTCGCAGCTCGCCCGATGTAATTAGCTCCACTCCCTGGCGCGCTTTGATGGCAGCCCGTTCGGTGATCGGGAGAGACGCATGTTCCGAGCGCGACTCGCACACGGTGATGAATGGCGCTGTCTCAGTCAATCCGTAAACATGGGTGACGGTCCAGCCCAATCCTTCTTCGAGTCGTTGGATGGTGGCCGCTGCCGGCGGCGCGCCGGCCGTGATCACATGAATACCTTTCGGCGCGAGACGACGGAGATCTTTTGGCGCGTTTGCCAATGAAATCAAAACCGTCGGCGCTGCGCATAGCGTAGTGACTTGCTCAGCGGCCATTAATTCGAACACGGCGCGCGGCTCGACTTTCCGCAGGCAGATGTGAGTCGCTCCCGCAGCGGTTACGGTCCAGACGAAAGTCCAGCCGTTGGCGTGGAACATCGGCAGCGTCCACAAATAGCGATCAGCACAGGTCATCCGCGCATAAAGCAACGTGCCGATGGAATTCATCCAGGCATTGCGGTGGGTGATCATCACGCCCTTGGGACGCGAGGTAGTGCCGCTGGTATAATTGATGGTGAGCAGATCACTCTCTCGAATGTCTGGACGAACAAATTCAGGTGAACTGCCGTCGACCATTGCCTCATAGTTGAGCCAGCCCTCCGCTTCTCCCGTTAGTGCGACGAAGTGTTCAGCGTGGGGAAGCTGATCACGAATACTATCGATCATTTTAAGATAATCGCGGTCTGCACATACCATCCGCGAACCGCTATGGTTGATCAGGTAAACAAAGTCGTCCGCGGTCAGGCGATAGTTTAAGGGCACCAGCACAGCGCCGGTTTGCGGGACTGCATAAAATGATTTGAGCTGCGCATGCGTGTTTGGTGAGAGATAGGCGACTCGGTCGCCTGGGGTGATTCCAAGTTTCTGCAAAACCGTCGACCAACGATCACATCGATCGAGAAACTGCGCGTAGGTCCAGCGCGAGTCCCCATCGATCACGGCGACACGTTCGGGATAGAGTTTTCGCGCCCGGCGAGCAAATTCGAGAGGCGTCAGCGGTGTTTCCATTAGTCTCGCTTCAAGCGGCGATCACTGAACGTCGAGAATAGAGAGAAAAGACATGGACATAAAGAGAGTTCGTGCGCAAGCGTGTACCATCCTCCTTCGTCGCGGCGACGGCCAGCGGCGCCGAGGCGTTGATTTACGTGAGGGAGGAGAGCGAACAGTTGGCTTGAGACTCAGACGTGTTCGCTCTGGTCCGGCTTTTTCGCCGTAGCTTCTTGTACGTTCGCCGGAGTCGGCAGACCCAGATGTGGAGTCTCTCTGTCTGTGGCGGCGGCTTTGATCGTACTTCCGGTCGAGCGGACAGCCTGCTCGATCTTCTTTTCAGTCGTTGCCAGCGGATCGTAAGAAACGTGCAGAGCACCTTTCTCTATTTTGGTTTTGGTCACTCCGTCCAGCGCTTCGACGGAATCAGTTATCTCCTTTTGGCGCCCAGGGTCTCCGAGTTCCTTAATCTCGATTCTAGCAGCCATGGTTTCGCTTAATGTCGAGTCGGCGTGCTTGGGTGTCTCTTTCATGCCTTCTAAATAAGTTCGTGTGCGGCGTGATGATTTCGTGTATCCGCCAGCAATTGTCGGTAGCTCGCTGCCGGTGCGACTGCGTTTGCCGCCATCTGTTGCATGCTGGGGGCTCTTCTCTCTCCACTCCGGAGAATGTGCGCGTGGCGAATTTCTGAATCCAAATCGCACCCGCACTGCATCTCACACTGCAGAACATCGCGCGCTTATGGAAACACTCCTGCAGGATATTCGCTTCGGTTTTCGTCAACTCATGAAACAACCTGGCTTCGCCGCGCTCGCCATTATTTCGATGGCGCTGGGCATCGGGGCTAACACTTCGATCTTTAGCCTGGTCGATACGGCTTTGCTCCGGCCGCTCGCGGTGAAAGAGCCTTCGCAATTGGTCGAGCTTTACGGCACCATCCACAGTGGCGCGGAATGGTCGCTGCAGTCGTATCCGAACTACAAAGAGTACCGCGATCGCAACAACGTATTGTCGGGCCTTTTTGTTTACCGTGTTGTCGTCAGCGGTCTCACAGTCAACAATTCCAGCCAGCGCGTCTGGGGATATCTTGTTTCCGGAAACTACTTCGATGTTCTTGGCGTAAAGCCGATACTCGGGCGGGCATTTTTACCCGAAGAAGATCAGACACCTGATTCGCATCCCGTTGCGGTGATTAGTTACAGCTGCTGGCAACACCGTTTCGGTGGCGACCCGCACGTCGTGGGAAAGACAGTTCAATTCAACAGCCGTCCGTTCACGATCATCGGCGTCGCGCCGAAAGGATTTATTGGCACCGAGGTTGCCTACGATCCGGAGATGTTCATTCCGGTAATGATGGCGAAGACGATCGAACCCGGGAGCACATGGCTCGACAGGCGCGATTCAAATAATCTCTTTACTGTCGGGCGCCTAATGCCAGGCGTATCGGTCGCCGAGGCCAGGGCTGCGCTGGAGACACTGACCGCGAAACTGGCGCAGGATTATCCGGAAAACGTTGGTCGCGGCATCCGACTTGGCAAACCCGGCTTGTTCATTCCAGATATTGCCAATTCCGTCT
>Ga0081455_10001134_pt1 | contig 33332 bp, 30 predicted proteins | sample TabmetS3T2R1_FD_70207 | JGI IMG/M metagenome (GOLD analysis project Ga0081455, IMG submission 70207) | Tabebuia heterophylla rhizosphere microbial communities from the University of Puerto Rico - S3T2R1 | ecosystem: Host-associated > Plants > Roots > Rhizosphere ...
AAGTTGATTGTCGACCTGACGCCCCTCGATGTTCCGTACCTGCGCAATATCGTCGCGGTCTCTGAAAGATCTCTGCGCGAGGAGTCCCGCATGATCTCGAAGTTCGTCGAGGCCTTATCGGAGGGCATGCTTTTCTATCGTAACAGCGCCAACAAGGAAGAGAACATACGAATCTTGGCTAAGTATCTGCGCGTTCCGCTGGATAAGAACCGGGCGATGGTCGAAGAGGGCTACGAGACGTATCGCGATATGCTCTTGAAAAAGCCCTACGCTGAGCCAAGCGCAATGAAGATCCTCTTGGACGTCATCGCCGAATCCAATCCCAAAGCAAACAATGTAAACCTCACGTCGTTAATCGATTCTTCCTTTGTCGAGCGACTTGACCGGGAAGGGCTCTTCGGCAAATAGGAGATGGCAGCATGTGATTGCAGCACACTAACAAACTATCAGAAGGGAGGATCCAGTATGTTAAAGGAATTCAAAGAATTCATAATGCGCGGCAATGTCATCGATTTGGCCGTAGCTGTCGTGATCGGTGCGGCGTTTGGTAAGATCGTGACGTCTTTTGTCGAGGACATCCTGATGCCACCGATTGGGTTGGCCCTTGGCGGCGTGGATTTTTCCAATTTGTTTATCAATCTTTCCGCTAAAGACTATCCCAGCGTCGCAGCGGCCAAAGCGGCAGGGGCACCGACTTTCAACTATGGTATTTTCTTTAACACCATTCTCAACTTCTTAATTATCGCGTTTGCGATTTTTCTGATCATAAAACAAGTGAACCGCTTTCAAAAACCGGCCCCAGCCCCCGCAACCAAGGACTGCCCCCATTGTCTCTCCGCGATTCCCATCAAGGCGACACGATGCCCGCATTGCACTTCCGAGTTGAAATAGTTCGCGGCAGCGGGAGTGGGATAAGAGAGCCAAGGGCCATGGAACAGGTTGTTTGATTCTCAAATTGTTTGTTTAAAAAAGGAGGATACGATGAAACGCCTCTATGCAGTCGCCAGGGCGACAACGATCGTTCTTTGTCTCTGCGGGACAGGATCACCGGCAGAGCTTTCCACAGAGAATCAAACCAAGCTGATGAAAGGTGTCGATTCATATGCTTCGCGCATGTCGGAGGTGGCACTAAAAATTTGGTCGAAGCCGGAGCTCGGTTATCAAGAGACCCAGACTTCAGCATTGCTCCAGGAGGAGCTAAAGAAAGCCGGCTTCAGAATCGAAACGGGCGTAGCCGGCATTCCGACTGCCTTTGTCGCGCGCGCTGGGACAAGCGACGGTCCGGTGATCGCTATTCTTGCCGAGATCGACGCTCTGCCCGGCATGTCGCAAGCCGCTGTGCCGGAGCGCAAACCGATTCCAGATCAGATCGCCGGTCATGCCTGTGGCCATCATTTATTCGGCTCGGGGTCGGTGGCCGCGGCCATCGCCGTCAAAAACTGGCTGCAGGAGACGGGAATGAAGGGCCAGATTCGCGTCTATGGCACGCCCGCAGAAGAAGGTGGCGGTGGAAAGGTCTATATGGTTCGCGCCGGACTCTTCAAGGACGTGAACGTGACCTTGTACTGGCACCCCAGTGATGTAAACAATGCCTCCCAGGACCGCAATCTCGCAAACACCACCGCAAAGTTTCGTTTTCATGGCCAAGCTTCGCACGCAGCGGTTGCCCCCGAGCGTGGTCGATCCGCGCTCGATGGCGTGGAGGCGATGAACTTCATGGTTAACTATCTGCGCGAGCATGTTCCTCAGGACGTACGCATTCACTACGTGATCACCAACGGTGGCGCGGCGCCGAACATCGTTCCTGAATTTGCCGAGTCCTATTACTACGTGCGCCACCCCGATCCCCAGGTCGTCGCCGAGGTGTTCGAACGCGTAAAGAAGGCCGCCGAAGGCGCGGCGCTCGGCACGGGGACGACTTTTGATTATGAGGTCATCAACGGCGTTTACAGCGTCTTGCCCAACGACGTGCTTGGGCGCGTAGTGGACGCCAATCTTCGTCGCGTCGGCCCGGCTGCGTGGACGGCGGAGGAGATGGCCTTCGCTGAGAAACTTCAGAAGACTCTGCCCGGGAAAAACCTACCGGCGCTGGCTAGCGCAAAGGAGGTCCGCAAATACCAGTTCAATGGACAAAAGTATTCATCCACCGATTCGGGAGACGTGAGTTGGGTTACGCCACTGGCAACGCTCAGTACGGCGACGTGGGTTCCCGGAACAGCGTCCCATACCTGGCAGGCCACGGCTGCAGGCGGCACAAGTATCGGACTCAAAGGAACAGTTGTCGCGGCGAAGACACTGGCGCTCACGGTCGCGGAGCTTTACACCAGCCCAGATCTGATCCAGTCCGCCAGGAGTGAGTTCGACAAGAGCCGCGGTGCCAGTTTCGTCTACAAGCCGCTCATCGGCGATCGGCCACCGCCGCTGGACTATCGCAAGGGAGCAACTTCGGCCGGGACTGAATAAAAGACATACTCGTGTGTCGAATTGGGAGTTTGGTATTCAGAGTTGCTCGTTGGATTGCGCGGGACCAAAAAAAGTGACGGTACTGTCGCTCGCGAATCCGCTCCGCGCGTAGTATCCTGAAAAAGATCCACTTTGTTTTGAACCCTTATGCCGACGATCAGCGTTTTCTATGGCGTTATGATTCAGATGTTTCGAAGGGATCATAGCCCGCCGCACTTCCATGCTCTGTATGCGGAGCACGAAGCGTTGATTGAACTGCGAGACTGTCGTGTCATCCGAGGCTCTTTACCCGAGCGGGAAACGACGTTGGTATTGGAGTGGGCAAGCGAACATCGCGACGAATTGATGGAGAATTGGAACTTATGCAGCGAACTGAAAACCCCGAAAGCGATCGAACCTCTGAAGTAGAACCGGCGATATGGCATACCGTTCCGTGGCGTGTCACGTCTGTGACCGCTTTGCCGGATTCCCGACTCCGCGTGGCTTTTGTGGATGGGGTAGTCGGGGATGTCGATATGCGCTCGTTTTTGAGCGATCCAAGGATCGACGGCACCGTCTTCGAGCCGCTGCGAGATCCTGGAGTCTTTGCTCAAGCCCGAGTCGTTCTGGGGGCGATTCAGTGGGCGAACGGCGCCGACCTCGCGCCGGATGCGATGTATGATGCCATTCGCGAATATAGTGTTTGGGTTCTGGAGTGAGACGGTTGTCGGACCGCAAGGCAGGAGCTCAGCAAAAGATTTAAAAGGACTCCGTACTCTCCCCTTTGATTCAGTCTTGATCTTCATACCATTCTTCATGCGGCGACCAGCGCTGACAGCTTAGGCAAATCGTCCAGCGCCATTGGTGGCCACAACCAGGGCAGAGGCCGCAGGTCGTAAACGTATTCCAAGCCGTGCCGCAACCTTCGAAGAAGTACTCCGGGTATTCGCAATCACCGCAATACCAGCGGCTGGATGGCTTTGGGCGCCACTTACAGAGCGGGCAACGAACCCGGCTGAACTTCTTGGCTTTGTCGCGCGCCGCATCTTTTTTAGTGGTTTCCGCCGGCTTCAATCTCTCTTGGAATAGCCGGAAGACTATCGCGAGATGCAAAAGTTGCAGCAGACGTTTTTGTTGCGGGACCATATCTTCAGCCGTTTAAGAGACGTTCTCCGACAGATGCTTCAAGAAAAAGTTTCTCACCCTGTTTTTGTAATCGGAGGCCAGCTGACCGTGGGCGAACTGCTCGTGGAACCAAAATTCAGCGTTGGGGTTTTTTGCCAGAGCCTGTTGCAACGATCGGGCATGAGAAAAGGGAATCACGGCATCAACCGACGAGTGGATTAAGAGGATAGGAATTTTTGTATTGCGGATTCGATCTGCCGGCGACGCCTCTGTCACGTCGATGCCAAGAAAAAGCTTGGCCCAGACACCGACGAGATACGCAATCGGATAGTTGAGCCCCGGGATTCGAAGCAGCTCGAAAGTCATTTCCGCGAGACTGGCGTAACTTGATTCCGAAATGACCGCTCTGATTTCCGGAGCTTTCTCGATCGTCATCAAAGCCACGGCGCCACCCATAGAAAACCCCCACACGCCTACTTCGCTTACCCCTCTGCTTTTTAGAAATTGAATAGCAGCGAGGAGATCTTCGACCTCCTTAGCTCCGGCCGTCGAATAGCTGCCCTCGCTTTTCCCGAGATAGCGGAAATCAAACAACAAGAGATTGAAATCCTCATGCAGAAACGACAGCGCAGGCAAGATATTTCCTTTATCCGCAGGGTAGCCATGGAGCAGGATCAACGTCTTTTCGGTCCTTTGGGCTGCTGGGATATACCAGGCGCGAAGCGTTAGGCCGTCTGCCGTTCTGAACGAAACGTCTTCATAGTTCATCTTTAAGTCGCGAGGAGTGACTGAAGAAATAATCTTCGGGGGGCGAATCGAAGAATAAAAGCCCCAAAGGCTGATAATGATCAGACCCGAAAAGACGATAAGGACAACGCGGAGGATGGTTGTGTCCACCTTGCGCGCATTGTCACTAACGGGAAAAGGGCTGTCAACTCGAACTGTCTATTCTACTAGCTTCTAACCAAAGATATTCGAAGTTCCAGTAGCTTGGAATGGCAGAAGCCGGAAAAAGGTGACTCCCGCAAAGCATGTCCTGAGAGCAGCAATGTCGAAGGGACGCAAAGCACGCCATGTTCGGAGGAGCGAGAAAATATTTCTTTGCGAGCTTGGCGTCTTAGCGGGATGATATTTTTTTCACTTCAGTTCAGAGCCTAAACAGCGCACAAGCGTTGTCGCGGAAGATCTTTTGCCGAACCTCGGGGGAGAGGCCCTGCTCTTCGATGATCTGCTGCGAATGAGGCCACGTGCTCGCGGGATGGGGATAGTCGGAACCAAACATCACCTTGTCTACATCGAGAATGCTGCCCACCATTTTGACTCCGATCGGGTCATCGACGAAGCTGATCCAGATCTGGCGGTGAAAGTATTCACTCGGGAGCAGCTTTGGGAGGGTAATTGGAGCGTCGCCGGTGAGTCGGCGGCCGTCTCTCGTCCGCTGGTACCAAATATCGAGGCCCTGGATCATGCTCGGTATCCACGTCAGCCCCGCCTCGGCCATTACGATCTTGAGACGTGGATGGCGGTCGAGGACGCCTGTGAAAATGAGGCCGGTCATGGGCTCGAGAAGTTGAATGCCCGGCGGCTCCTGCGCAAAGCGTGACGCTACAGAGACCACAAGATTGGCGGTACCACAGTCGCCGCTATCGAGTCGCGTCTTCTTTACTAAGACGGCGAGGTGAAAACCAATCGGAATGCCGACTTCTTCGGCCAACACCCAGAAGGGCTCCCACGCGTCATCGTAGACGGGCGGATTCGCGCGTGAGGCGAGAACGTTGACATGACGCAATCCGCCACGCTGCGCGAGACGATCAAGCTCGTCACGGGCAAACGCAGGATCCTCCATCGAGAGCTGAGGGACACCGATCAAACGCTCCGGCTTCGCCGCGCAGAAGTCGATCAACCAGTCGTTGTAAGCTTCGTAGCAAAGCCGTCTCAGCTCCGGGTCCGAGATCGGCATTGGATCGGTGGGACCATACATGACGGAAGCGTCGGCGCCGTCGCGGTCCATGTCAATGAGGCGCAGCTCGGCGGTCGTCGGACGCAGCTCGCCTTCCCGCATCACGCCGCCGCGCTCGATCGCCCACATCGCGCCGCTCCCCTGCGCTGCGGTGTAGTAACCATGCGGGCTGAAGGTCTGCCCTTCCCAAGTCCAGAAGGCGCCCTTTTCGTTCTCCACGACGCGCGGGCCGCCCTCGCGCAGGCGGGCAGGCAGCCGCTCGGTCCACAAGTCTTTGGGTAGCCAACGCAGGTCGATGTGGTCGTCGGCGGAGATGAATCGGTATTGCATTTTATTTGCCATAAACACTCTCGATATAGCCGCTTGCCTCGATCTCTTTGAGGATCGAGTTGTCGATAAATTCTCTCGGGTCGGCGTCTTTCGCTTTTGGGATATCTTTGGCGAGAATATCCAGGGTATCTTTGATCGACCGGAAAGATGGAGACGGCGCCTTGAGAAAGTAGGGTCTCATATAATTGTAGCTCTGTTTGAGCAGCTCGCGGTCAGAGATTCTGGTATGTTTGGTTAGCACGCGGAGCGAAAACTCCTCGTCGGTTTTTAGAATCTTTGCCCCCTCGATCATCGCCATGAGAAACTGTTTCGCCTCTAGCCGGTTGGACGCAATCGACGCCTTTTTGACTCCCAGACCCGACGAGACATAATCAACGCCCAAGGTGGTCATATCGAACAAAATTTTGAACCCTGCTTTCTCGGCCACGAACGAGGAAGGAGGTGAGAGGGTGCCCGCATGGACGATCTTCGCCTTCATCGCTGCCACGGTCTCGGCAACCCCGCCCACGCCGCGGATCGCTACATCTTTGTCGGGAACAAGCCCGGTTTCTCGAAGGGCCAGCCGGGTAGCGAAGTCGGTGCTGCCGCCGATGCCGGAGACGCCGATGACCTTCCCCTTGAGATCCTGCATAGAATTGATTTCAGGCGCGCTGTGCAGTGTAAACAGGAGCTTGTCGACGAAGTTGGCGATCAATATCGCGTCCGCTCCTCCCAGCACCGCGGAAGGAACCGTCCGGCTGGAAACCCCCTGGGCGAATTGAACCGAGCCGCCGATGAGAGCCTGGATAGTCCGCGCCCCTGTGAGGACGTAGCGGACATCCATGCCATATTTTTTGAATGCTCCGGCGTCGATAGCGACGAACAGCGGCGCCTGCAACAGCGATACCGCCGGCACCGCCACATTGATTGGCCTCAACGGTTGCTCGGCAGCAAAGGATTGTGCTACGAGCGATTGCAGCAAGGCCATCAAAGAAATAAAGACCATCCATACCACCCATTGTTTCATGGTTCGCTCATTTGCCAAGTTAGTACGACCCAATTACCCCAAGCGGGAGAAAATGTACAGCTTGGTTTTGCAACCATCTCGATCCTTCTTTAAGCGCTGAAATAGAGTGCGATTGTGGGCAATGAAAGACTATTTGCTTATATCTGGCTTTGCTGTCTTGCTATAATAGTTGCCGGCGGTTTTCTTCTTGACGTATTTTCGCTACGAGCGGAGAAGTGCCTAAAACATAAAGAGAAAATAAACCGAGCGAGCGAGGAAGGTCGCGAATGTCAATTGAGAGTCAAGAGAATGAAAAGGCTTGCTTCTCCTCAACGTCAGGATTAGAGCCAATGGCCCGTAACGTCGAAATCAAAGCACGCATCCAGAGTATTGAGGTGTTAGCCGAGAAGATCTCTGCAATCGCGGATGAAGTCCCGATCGAGATGCTCCAGGACGACACTTTCTTCACGTGTGAACGCGGCCGCATCAAGCTCCGTGCCTTGTCCGCGACAGAAGGGCAGCTGATTTTCTATCAACGCCCGAATGAGAAGGGGCCGAAGGAGTCCTCCTACATCATCTCTCCCATCGCCGCACCGGACTCGCTGCGCGAAGCGCTGTCACTTGCGTATGGTCAAGTTGGGCGAGTTCGAAAACACCGAACTCTGTACCTCGTTGGCAGAACTCGTGTGCACCTTGATCGAGTAGAGGGTCTGGGTCAATTCGTTGAGCTAGAAGTCGTTCTCCGCGAGGGCGAAGATACGACGCCGGGCATCGAGGAGGCGCAATGCCTCATGGCTTTGCTCGGCATATCCTCCACACAGCTTCTCGATGGAGCATACGTTGATCTCCTTATATCTGGATAAACTGATATCTGGATAAACTGCCAAGATAGCAGCGTTTACCAGATTAGGATTCTTGACGAGATCAATTGGTTTGCTCTTATGGAATCGAAAAGAGAACACGTGATATACCGCCGGACATTCGGGGATAAGACATGATCTACATGGTGGAGATGACGCTGCTCGAAACCGCGCGGCGTGCTGAGTGGGATCTCTGGTACGCCGCTCACCAACACCGGTTGCTGTCCATCCCGGGATTCCGCGCCAGCCAGCGCTTCGAGGCGATCCACGCAGCGGAATCGCCCTTCGTGGCGCTGCATGAGGTTGACTCGGCGGAACTCTTCACCAGCCCCTTTTATCGTGCGAGAGGGGGACCGAGCAACACGGGCGAGTGGCAGGCGAAGATGGGTCACTGGCATCGTAACCTGTTCGCCGTGGATCACACCCCGGATGTGCCCATGGACGCACGTCTGGTGGTCGTCGAGGAGGGGCTCGGCTCGGGGGTGCCAGATCACGTGCCGGTGCGGTGGATGGAGGCAGTCGGGCTCGATCGCAGCGTGGCACGGCGCGGGCTCGCGGTGATGCCGCCTGCGACGGCGGACCGGCTCGTCGGCACGCCGGGCATTCGCGTGCTGAAACCGATCGGCGCGCGCCTCTGCGGCGAAAGTTGACGCAGGCAAAGGAGCACGCGATGGGCGGAATCTTCGAGGCGGTACAATACAGGGCCATCGATCACCCCTCGCCCTGCGCCGCCTCAAGGGTGTATGTTTGTAGAGCTTGGAGACGCGGCGCAGATCGATAACGTGAGCGTGCGAATGCTGGCTACAGCAGAAACCATCGCGACCATTGCGGACCATTGGCTTGCGGAGTTCGAGAGGGCTCTTGCGGAACGCGATGACGTCTTGCTCAAGAGTCTGTTTCATCCTGACAGCCATTGGCGCGATCTACTGGCCTTGACTTGGCGCATCAAGACAGTCAACGGTCTGGACTCCATTCTCAGAGTTCTGAAAGCGCATATCGGCCGAGCCAACCCAATTGGTTTCAGGACGGATCCCGATCGCACTCCGCCCCGCTATGTAACGCGCGCGGGCACCAAGGCGATCGAAGCGATCTTCAAATTTGAAACTACCGATGGCCGCGGCAGCGGAGTCCTACGGCTGACCCCCGATGCCAACGATGGCAACACGCTGAGAGCGTGGACTTTGCTCACTGCGCTCGACGAAATAAAGGGATTCGAGGAACAGGTCGGGAGATCGCGTCCCAAAGGTGAGTCCTATTCGCGCAATTTTCGCGGTCCCAACTGGCTTGATCAAAAGAAATCCGCGGCTGAGTATGTCGAGAGAGATCCGGTTGTGCTGGTTGTCGGCGGGGGGCAGGCCGGGCTTTCGATCGCCGCACGCCTGCGTCAATTAAAGATCGATACATTGATCGTCGATCGTTGGCAGCGCATCGGTGACAACTGGCGCAAACGCTATCACGCGCTTACGCTGCACAACCAGGTGCACGTCAACCACCTTCCGTATATGCCTTTTCCACCCAGCTGGCCGACCTACATTCCCAAAGACAAACTGGCAGGCTGGTTCGAGGCCTATGTGGAGGGCATGGAGCTCAACTACTGGACGGCTACCGAATTCGAAGGCGGCGCGTACAACGAAAGCGAAGAACGATGGTCCGTTGTGCTCCGTCGGGCGGACGGCACGAAACGGGAAATGCACCCGCGACATGTCGTGATGGCCACCGGAGTTAGCGGCATTCCGAACCTTCCCGATATCCCGACGTTGCGCAACTTCGGCGGCAAGATTCTACACTCCAGCCAATACGACGACGGCGAGGCCTGGAAGGGCAAGAACATCCTTGTCATCGGTACCGGGAACAGCGGCCATGATATTGCGCAGGACCTGTACTCGAGCGGGGCAAAGGTGACTCTCGTTCAACGCAATTCGACCTTGATCGTCAATATCGAACCGAGCGCGCAACTTCCCTACGCGTTGTATGACGAAGGACCTCCTCTGGAGGACTGCGACCTCATCACCACGTCCATTCCGCTTCCACTATTAAGAAAAACCCACATCCTCTTGACCGAACGAGCGAAGAATCTGGACCGGGAACTTCTCGATGGGCTGGAGCGTGCGGGGTTCAAGCTTGATTTTGGGGAAGACGGAACGGGCTGGCAATTCAAGTACCTCACCCGCGGCGGTGGCTATTACTTCAATGTCGGCTGTTCCGATTTGATCGTTGAAGGCAAGATAGCATTGGTGCAATTCACCGATATTGCTGAGTTCGTCGCAGAGGGAGCGCGGATGCGCACCGGCGATACGCTTGCCGCCGATCTGATTGTGTTAGCGACCGGCTACAAGGGCCAGGAATATTTGGTTCGCAAGCTGTTTGGCAACGATGTTGCCGGCCGCGTTGGAGCGATCTGGGGATTCGGCGATGAACTGGAGCTGCGCAACATGTTCACGGGCACCGCGCAGCCGGGCCTCTGGTTTATCGCCGGCAGTCTGGCGCAGTGCCGCATCTACTCCAAGTATCTTGCGCTGCAGATAAAGGCCTGCGAGATAGGCCTGCTACCCCGAGTTCGGGCCCTTCCGGACATCCAAGGAGTTCGCCCTAACTCGGTGGCGGGTGAAGGCCAGCGTTCGGCATCAGGAAACGACGTCAGGTTCTCCACACCAGATGATTCTGTCTGACTGGGCAGTTTGATCTTTCCCGAGTCGACTGAGAGAGATAGTTGTGGAAGCACTCAAGGCGAAGATTAAAGTGTGCATGTTCGACCAGTACGGCACGGTGGTGGACATGCAGAATGGTCTGACGGAGGTGGTGACTCCCTATTTGCGAGAGAAAGAGTGGAGTGGGCGGCCAGATGAGTTTGTGACCTGGTGGCGGCGCACCCACTTCGAGAACTCGATGATCGACGCGCTGCTCCATAAAGAGCACACGCCCTACAGGGAGATTGGGCACCGAGCCGTCGCTTACACGCTTCAGCGCGCCGGAATTCCATACACGACCGACGAAGTTCACTTCCTGGTGGCGCAGATCGAGCGGCTCAAACCGTTCCCAGATGTGCCTGACGCGCTGGCCCGGCTAAAGACCCGATACAAGATCGCCGTGCTCTCAAACGGCGATCCCGACATGCTGGAGGCCGCCAAGGCCTTCCATCAGATTCCGTTCGACGCAGTGATCTCGGTTGCTGTTGCCAACTCATTCAAACCCCACGTAGCAACATACACCAAGGCCGCCGAGATCATGGGCGTGAGAATAGACGAAGTCCTCTTCGTCGCCAGCCACGCCTTCGATTGCATCGGGGCCAAGTCCGCGGGCATGCATTCGGCATTCATCGACCGTCGCAAGCTGCGCTTCGGCGACACCCCGCATCAGCCTGACATTATTGCGCCGGACATGAAGAGCCTCGCCGACGTGATGGTGTAAAGTGCAACCGCCAGGGATTTTATAGAAGTTGACACCGAACAACGGAAACGTTAGACGGCACGTTGGGAGAGATATGAACGTTTGGAGGAGACATTTATGAAGATCGACGGCGGATGCCATTGCGGCAATATTACTTATGTTGCGGAAATCGATCCTGACAAGGTCGGGTTATGCCATTGCACGGATTGCCAGACCCTCTCGGGTTCCGCTTTTCGCATCAGTGTCCCCGCAGCACGGAACACATTTAGCTTAAGCGGCGGACAACCAAAGGTTTATGTAAAAACTGCCGAAAGCGGCGCCAAGCGCGCTCAGGCCTTCTGCCCGGAGTGCGGCACGCCGATCTATGCGGCAGCCGCAACCGACCCTCAAATATTCAATATCCGCGTGGGCACTGTACGCCAGCGAGCCGAGCTACGGCCGAGAGCACAAGGGTGGTGCCGATCCGCGCGCGACTGGGTTATGGATCTGCATTCTATAACACAGTTTGCCAAACAACGGAGCAGTTAAGCAGGCTTTGGGCCAGTAAAAGTCCTTGAGTTCCCAGAAGAGAGTCTACTGAAAACCTCCGTTCATCCTTCGAGACCCTCAGGACGAACGGAGGAGTGGTTGGGCATGATTGGAGATTTTCCGTTCATGCTGAGCCGAGTCGAAGCATTCTTAGGGTTTTTCAGAAGAATCAAAAGACACGCCTAACCGCCCGGGCGTTAGTGCTGTGTCGTGGGGTCGCGTCTCGGGGGCAATCCCGTTCCAAATGCAGCGCAATGGCGCGTTGTTTGAGAAGAGGCATTCCCTCGATATGAGGCTACCGTGGGCTTTTGGTCGAAAGTCTGGCCTAACCGCGGTACACCGGTTTGGGCTGGGTGAAGAACGCGTGCAGGATGTGGTAGACGCTGCGGTAGTTCTTCTGCTGAAAGCTCGCGTGCGAGATGCCGGCCATCACCGCGAACTGCTTGTCCGGATGCGGCAGCCGCTTGAAAAATTCAATGAGATCGTCGAAGCCGGCGATGCCGTCGAACTCGCCGCGCATAATGATCGTCGGCACGGTGATCTTCGCCGGGTCGACCAGCGGCAGTTTCGAGCACATATCGACGTAAGTCCCGGTCGGCACCGAGTCATCGAGCGCGAGGATCGCGTCCGAGAAGGCGTTGATCGTTGCCTCGTCCGCCGTGCCCGGATGGTCGCGATTGAAAATGCTGTGCACAAAGGCGCGGTCGATGGGGCGGCGGTGCTTGGATTGAAACTCAGGCAGCCTCTTCCGCCGTTCGGCCAAGGTCGGGCTGCCCTCGCCGGTCCACACGAAGGCGTCGAGCGCGAGGCGCACCACTCGCTCCGGATGCTGCGCGGTGAAGAGCGCAGCTTTCAGCGCTCCCGACGAGATCCCGTAAACCAGGAGCTTTGAAGCGCCGGTCGTTTGCAGGATGTATTCGGTGCCCGCCGCGAGGTCGTCGGCGCCGTTGGCGATGTCGCAGTTGATCGGGCGCTGCTTATCCGAGCGTCCGTAGCCCTCGTTGTCCATGCACCAGGCGTCAAAGCCGCGTGCCGCGAACCAGTCCATCGCCGACGAATCGGGCCGGCCGGGCACACGCAGATCGAATGTGGGCTGAGACGCCATCGACGAGCCGTGGACAAACAGAATCGTCTCCTTAGCATCACGCGGTTCAACGTTGCTCTTGCGCCACAGGAATAACCGCACGTCGCCTTTGCGTGTCCAATGTTCGGTGCCCTGCACAGTTACTTCGCTCATCTTAACCTCGATTACTCAGACTTTCTCGGTGGGTTTCTCTTACATTTCCTTCATATTCTTCGTCAGCCAACGCTTCGATCAACCGCTCTGCCGACTCCCTCCCGCGTGGAAATGGCGCGACGATGACACGGGTACAACCGGCGGTGAAATAGTTCTCGAGAGCGCGCCGGATATCAGCACCGTTGCCCGCAGCAATGAAAGAAGTTGCCAGCGGCTCGCTCACTCGATCTCGAGCTCGCTCGATTTCGCCACGCCTTATCAGGTCTCTTAACGCAACAAGTTCATCGCGATATTCCGGACGCTGGGTTTCGATCATTCGGTCCGGATTGCTACGAAAGCGTTGCATGAAGGTAGCGCGTGCATAGCCTAGGGCGACTGAGCGATCGTCATGGGCGCAGCATGTGGCGATCGCCGTCAATTCCAATTGGTTCGCATCGCGTCCGGCTCTGTGGGCCGCGTCATGGAACTGCTGCGCCGTGAAGTTAGCGATGTAATAGGGCGACACAACGTTTGTCAGCAAGCCATCGGCCACCTCGCCGGCCAGGGCCACCATGCGTGGCCGGGTAGCGCCAATGTAAATCGGCAGATCAGGCCGCGGCTGGCTAACCCCTAGTTTGCTATTGACGCCGGAAAAGAAGCGCCCATCGTGGGTGAATCGCTTGCCGCTGAGCGCTTTGCGGATGAATTGGACATATTCCCGCAGTCGGGCCAACGGCGCTTCCAAAGGAATGCCGTGCGCTAGATCGTTCCAGGGATGATGGCCGACACTTAATCCCAGGCGCGCGCGGCCCTGAGAGAGGTCGTCGAGGGTCGCCGCCGCCATGGCGATCTGAAATGCTGAGCGGGTGTACACGTTAACGATCGCGGTGCCGACGCCGATGGACTTGGTGGTTGCCGATATGGCCGCCAGCATGGCGATCGAGTCCCGGCCGATATCCTCATTGAGCCACATGCTTTCGAAGCCGGCCGCCTCAGCTTGGCGCGCCAGATCGAGGACATCGCGCGCGGACAACTCACTGCCAGTTCCTTCGTCTTTAAAATCGATGCCGATGCGGCGTTTTGTGTTCATAGCCGGCCCGGGTGGCGTTACCTTCGATCCATTTAGTTTGTTTATTTAACAAGCCTCTTAGCGAAATCGAGCTCAGATGTCCAGTTGTGCCCTCAAGCGAAGAGCAACTTGACATGAGCTATTACCGTGCCTGCGCGATGATGGTGCTATACCGAGATCAACGTCGGCTTCCGTTGCTTTCCGCCCGTTGCCTTTCCTGCAAATCTGCCCTAATTTACGCGCAACATGAAGCTGCTTACTTACGACGCTGCGAACGGGCCGCGCACCGGCGTGGTCCTTGACGGGCGAGTACTGGATATTGCAACTTTGCTTAAAGAGCAGGATGACCTACGCGACGTCCGTGCCCTGCTGGAACTGCCGAACGAACCGCTAACACGGCTCAAGTCAGCTCTGAGTTCAGCGCGCGCCACGCCGGGTGTACCGCTGGGCAGCGTTCGCTTGCGTGCGCCGGTCTTACAGCCGCCAACGGTACGCGACTTCATGGTATACGAGGGACATGCCAGCGCGGGAGGGACGCGGCAACTCTCCGACGCCTGGTACCGGCTGCCGATTTTCTACTTCTCCAACCCGCTATGCATTTTCGGTCCAGAAGATGCTGTGCCCTACCCATCCGCTTCAGACCAGCTCGACTACGAGCTCGAGCTGGCCGCAGTCATCGGCCGGGAAGCCCGCAACGTTGCCGAAGCGGACGCTTTCTCGTACATCGCCGGCTTTACCATCTTTAACGACTGGAGCTGTCGCGATCTCCAGCGCGACGAGATGGAAGCGCGTCTCGGGCCCGCCAAAGGGAAAGACTCCGCTAGCTCGCTGGGCCCCTGGATCGTGACGACAGATGAGCTAGCACCGTTCATCCGCGATAGCCGCCTGCACGTACGCTGTACGTTGAAAGTGAACGGCGTCCAGTGGATGGAGAACAATGCCGGGATCATGTATCACAGCTGGGGCGCAATGATCGAGCGTGCCTCACGGGATAGCCGAATGGTTCCTGGCGACGTTCTTGGCGGAGGCACGGTCACCGGTGGCTCGATCGGCGAGGCGATACGCAACGGATTCTCGGCGCGCTATCTCGAACCAGGGGACGTCGTGGAGATCGAGGTCGAAGGGATCGGCGTTCTGCGAAACACGATCGCGCCAAAAGCGACCCTAGACTCCAACTATCGTTTCAAGGCCCCGCCGCCGGGTGCTCCTGCTCGATCGCGTTAGAAGAAAATCAGACTTTTGTGATTTGGGTTTCTTGGTTTTTCGCACCTCAGAAGCACAAAACTAAAATCATCAAAGCCTAACAAGGTCACCACCACGCCCTGAGGCAACCCGAAACCGCCTCAGCTCGACTCACGACCCATGTTCGCCGCCGACGCCAAAACTATTACATTTGAATCCCTGCGCGAGGGCCGCATGGGAGATAAGTATCGTTTGATGATGACCTATGACCCCAATGATACAGTGGACTCTATTGCGAAGTAGTTGTGCAAGGTTAAGTATGATGAGAGTATTTAGCTGAGTTGGATTATTGGTGTTTGTAGAGTTCAGCTAGGTACGACCGGGTTTCTTGTCTGCGTTATATTTCCGTACCGGGGGGCAGTCCGAACATGACCCGGCCGTAGGTCGAGCCCGCCACGTCCCAACTGAGGGCTATGTGCTGGCCTGCCGCGTGAATGTCGCGGAGCAGACGCTGCGCTTCGCTATCTAGATAAATATTTGTGCCACCAGCCGACGCGAAAAGACGATCCAGCGCGCGCGTGCATTGATAAGCCACGTAGGCGATATCACGCCGATTCCGCGCCCGCTGTTCGATCGTCAAGCACTGGCCTCGCTGGACAATCTCCATGGCCTCGCGGCAGTCCCGGAGCATCAATGCGCGCGCGGCGTCAATCTCAGCGGCCGAGTTCGCAACACGCATGTGGATGGCGCCTTCCTGGGCCGCCCTGCGGTCGCCAGACGGCCTGTCCCGCATGCTTTGTACAAAAATCTGCACCGCCCGTTCTGCGATACCAATCAGAGGAGCAGCTAGCGAGAACGGCACGGTTGCATGGCGGGGCAGACGGTACAGCGCACCGCCATTGAATTCACTGCCCGGTCCAGTTCCATTCGTCAGGTCCTTATTGCTTAAAGCGCGGTGTTCAGGCACGAAGACTTCGTCTTTGATCTGGAAGTCCTTGCTGCCCGTGCCACTCATCCCCATCACGAACCAGTTGTCGATGATCGTGTAGTCTGTCTTAGGCACGAGGAACATGTAAAGCTCAGCCGAGTCCGTATCCACAGCCGCTGGAACAAAGCTACGGACCAACGCCCAATCGGCGTAGTCGCAGCCGCTGGAAAACGGCCATCGCCCACTCAGCCGGTAGCCGCCCTCTACCCGGGCGACTTTCCCGGTGGGCATAAAGCCGGAGGAGATCAAACTGTCGGGCGATCCGCCCCACACGTCCTTTTGGGCCTGGCCGTCAAACATCCCCAGCGTGGCACAGTGGTCGGTATAGATACCTTGGACCCACCCGGTAGAACCGCATCCTTCTGCCACTGTAGCGGTGATCAGGACGGCTTCGTCGAGCGGCAGTTCATACCCGCCTAAAACGGCCGGCTGCAGCGTACGCAGCAGGCCAGCCTTACGTAAGTCGTCGATGCTTTCCGGCGGGATGCGTCGCAATTTTTCGGCTTCGACCGCTCGCTTGCGAAACGTCGGCACTAGCTCCCGCGCGCGAGAGAGAAGTTCCGCGCCTTTAGATGTGAATGCTGTTGTCACGTCAGACATCAAGTCCCTACTAGGCTTTCGTTTACTTCAAAGGAAGTGAAACTGTCAATCTATTCCTCGAAGCTGGCCTCAAGTAGAGTCTCGGGCAGACTGGTTCAGGTTGATTTAAGGCGAGTTCGGGTCCGACACATCTTTTCATGGTGCGTGATTTGTGTTAGCGGGCGGCGACGCTGTCTAGAGCTAGCGGCAGGGGTTTGGATAGAGAAATAACGAGAATCTGAGTTTTCTTCCCCTTTCCGATATCGTTGCTCGCAGCATCGTATCTGCCGTCTTCGCAGCCGAAGTCATTGTCGTTGGAGGCGGCGATGGTATGCCGGTCGAGCAATGCGATTCCTTCGATCTTCTCGGGCATGTCGGAAAGAGAACTCAAATCGAGCACAAGCGACTTGGGTAGAATGCGTACTTGCGCCCGCGCCGGGTCGTGGAGAGCTTCAAGAGCGGGAGCCGTCTTCGCGTCGTCCCATTTAGTGTTAAGAATGTTCGTAGCTTTACTGATGTCCACGCTGTAAAGTTTCGCTACGCGGTCCGTCCGCTCAAGCACGAGAAGTGTGGTTGGGTTGAGAAAGGCTACTCCCGAGAGCTTCATCTCATCAGGGCTGTTCCAGGGATTAGCGTCGAATTCGCTCGACACGTCGAATCGATAGGCATATTCGGCTGTGACTTTCTCGCTGACGATGTCGAACACAAGCACTCGCGTGTTGCGCGAAGCATTTCCGGTCTCTGTGTCCGGATTAAGCAGCGGGCTTTGAAGCACGATAAAGAGAGTCTTCTCATCGTTGCTCAGCGCCAGCCCCTCGAAGCCTCGGTTAATCTTTCTCCTCCCGTAGATCGCCGGCAACACGTTGGCGACAGGATAGTCCGTATCCTCGAGCTTGAGCCCCTCGGGAATGTAGCGTTTCAACACCTTGCCGGTTCGATCCACATGTACAAGGGACGGGCCATACTCTTCAGCGATCCAGAAGTCACCGGCGGTCGTGCGCACGAGCCCTTCAGTGTCAAGGCCGTTGGGATGAAATTTAGCAGTTCCTGAGCTGAGTAGTTGTATGGCGTCTCGTTCATCCCTTTCAAATTCGGCAATCCAGTCACGGGCTTCCCTGATTGGCCGACGATTGGAAAGGCTTCCAAAATACGGACCTCTTTGTCCTGTGTTTTGACTCTGAGGATCATCGGATTGAATTCCGGTACCCAAAAAGTACGGCGGTTCGTCCCATCCACTTCTACCTGACCGTTAGGTCCGCGGTCGGTCACCATCCAAAATTCGTCGTGCGGATCTTTCGGTCCGTGCCACAGATCGCTGCCGACCGACCCCAGAAGAAATTGGCGATCGTCGGCGACACTGCCGGGAAGCACCTTGTTGTGAAACTCTTTGATCGGGATGTTCGGAAGCGTGTAGATGTCAGTAACTTTGTCCTCAGTGAAAGCCGGCGTCGCGATTAATAGGGCAATCCACGCAAGCTGGACTCCTACGGTGATGTTTTTTGGCTTTTTGCTCGTGGATTTACAGCTCGGCATTCTTATGCCTCCGAATTTTGTTTAGGAATTCTTAGAAAACGATTTAACGTGTCTTCGTCATGGGCACTGCATATCGCTTTATTTGATAATCCTTAGTTTGCTCCGTACTTCTGGCTACTCCCAGGATGGCGAAGGGACACAGATAAGCATAAGAACAATAATTCCTTGAACAGAGTTTGTCTTGACATTGCGTGACATTCGATTGACAGATTCGACCAAGGTCTTGGTTCAACTCGTTGTCGAGCTGGTGCTCGTCCCTGAGCTTTGACCTTTGGGCGTCAAAAGCAGGCAATGCGCGCCCTCGACCGGAAGCTGACTTGCGACGCCCACCGGGAGGGGTGAACTAAGGGGGTCAGTGAACTAAAGAGGCAAATCCACTTTTGGCTCTATATTCCTCGGAGCACGAAATCTTATTAAGGAGTTCATAAGTATGTAGACAACTTCGGTTTTGAGAACCAAGGGACGAGCCCTTCCAAGCGCGGGCAATAGGCCTGTGACGTGTAGGCCCCGCCCGATCCGCTCCAAGGGTGGTTATTCCGACGGCTAGGGCCTGAACGCTTTCTTTAGATTCGAGTGCCCGCGCTTTCCACGGCTCATCCCTTAGTTGTCTATGTTTCCTACTCCTTAATAACTGCGACCTACTTTGTGCTTGTATCTTTAAGGCCGCTAGATCGTCAACTCCAGGATGTACAGCCCGCCCTTGAGCCGGTCGACCGCGTAAAGGATCCGGTTCTCGTCGACGTACACGTCATTGATTGAGTTGGCACGTGCTGTGGGAGGCACCTCAGGCACGAAGTGAGCAACCTCCTTGGGTTGAAAGGGGTTCTTCGTGTCATAGACTCGCACTCCAGCGTTGAAGAAAGCTCCGAATACCAGTTCGTCGGATTGGAAGGAGAGCGGCACAGGCTGGTTTTCGTGAACATTGTGCGCACCGAACCGGCCGGGTCGGTTACCGAAGTCCTCTTTATCGGGCAGCGGTAAACTGCTGATCATCACCGGGTTCGATTCCACCCGCGCATCCACCACCCAGGCGAGCTTGGGATAATCCTCGCAATGTTCGAAACCAGGGTTGGCCTCATCGGTGACGATTAACAGGTCTCGGCTGAAGAGAGGCAAGACCGTGTGAGTGAACCCCGCAAACGGTGGATGGTGATCGATCTGGCTGATCACTTTGGGGCGCGACTTGTCCGCTACATCGAGAATAAAAAATCCCGAGTCCAGCCAGCCGGCGTAGGCGCGATCGGGGCGCTCGGGGTAGACATTGGTGTTGTGGACGCGATGGCCGCTGTCGAAGCGCGGATGGCGCACGGGCGGGGGTGCCTCGTCACCTTCGCGGATGCCGGGAATCCACCAACGCCCCACCTCATTAGGATGCACGGGATTTTTCATGTCGACGATCATATAGAACTGGTCGTCTAGCGGGTGGCGCGGCTGAAAATCGGCCGCGCCGGTAGAAAGATGGGCGTACTCGCCGTCGACAAACCAGAGACAGTGAACGCCGCGAGAGTAGGGACCGGAGGTGTCGAAAAAAGTGATGCGCTTGGGATCAGATGGGTTACTGATATCGTAGACGCCCATGCCAACAGCCGGTAGCCCCGGCTTGTTCGACTGGTAGGCTACGAGCAGCAAGTCGCCGAGCACGGCAAGAGAATTCGAGCGCAGGTAGGGGTAGGTCAGATCGGTCTGTAGCACGATCTTCGGATTGGCGAGATCGCTCACGTCCAAGGCGGTCACATCTTTCGGCGCGCTTTCGTGCGCGATCCAAAAGATCCGGCGACCATCGGGGAGCTGCTGGAGAGCGACTCCTTCGCCGGCGTTGCCAAATCCGTTCAAGTCGTGATGGGAGATGAGCTTCATGTTTTTGATTTCCTGATTGTAGGTCGTCATCGTGCCTCCTTACATAGGAAAAACCGTTCCAAATCGTTCCAGTCGTTCCAAAACGTTCAAGCTATCAAAATCCGAAATCCGAATATCGAAATCCGAAACAAACCGAAACCGACAAAATTCAAAATCCGAAACGGGCGCGTTTAGAATTCTCTGCTTTTTGAACATTTGAATTTGTTTCGAATTTAGGATTTCGATTTTTAATTCTAACTATCTTTGGTTAGCCCTCGATGATGGTTCTCTTGCCGATGGCCGGTTCCAGATGCCCCAATCCGGGAAGCTCCCACGCCCCTGCACCGCCGGGGTTCGCATCGCCCTGGATGTTCGCGTCGATGACGCACGGCGCATGCGCCTTGATCGCTGCCTCCAACGCTTCGCCCAAATCCTTTGCTGTGTCGACTCGGACGCCGTTGATGCCGGCGGAGCCGGCCATGGCGGCAAAGTCGGGGTTGTAGGGCGCGTTGGCATCTGGCTGCTTGAAATCGGTGACCAACTCCCGTCCTTCGAGATAGCCACGTTGCAACCCGCGGATCGATGCGAATGCGTAGTTATTCCAGACGACCCAGATGGCCGGAATTTTATACTCGACCGCTGTGGCCATGACGCTCGCGTGCATGAGAAAGGCGCCGTCGCCGCAGACCGAGATGCAAGGTCTGGACGGCGCGGCGATCGCTGCGCCGAGCACTCCTGCCACACCGAAGCCCATCGCGCCAAAACCCATCGAGCCGATCAGCGAATGAGAATTCTTCGGACGGCAAAACTGCAGCAACCAGTTGTGATGCACTCCCACGTCGCTTACCAGAATCGCATCATTCGGAAGGGCTTTGTCGATTTCATGCGCGGCGCGTTGGGGATGGATCGGCGTGGTATCGGCGCGGTAGCCGGGAGCTGTCCACTCCTTCCATTCTCTGCGCCAGCGCTCGATGTCGCCGAGCCATGACGCACGCACGGCCTGCGCTTGCGCCTGGCGTGTGTCTAACTCTTCGTTCAGTTGGCGCAGGAAAGTTCTTACATCGGCCATGAGCCCAAGCGCTACGGGATAGTTACGCGCGATCTCGTCCGGATCGATATCCACGTGAATCAGTTTAGTCGGCGGAATATTGAATGAATACCCGGGGAGCCAGCTGCTCGACGTGCGGTCGTCGAACCTGACTCCGAGGGCCAGCAATACATCCGCCTGCCGGGCGGCATGGTTTGCGGGATAGCTTCCGTTGCGAGCGATGAGTCCGAGCGCGAGCGGGTGATTTGCGTCGATCGCACCCATACCGCTCGATGAACAAACCACCGGGATATGCAACCGCTCTGCCAATCGGACCAATTCCGCCATCGCTCCTGCGTATTTGACTCCCTGGCCTACCATGATAATCGGGCGCTTGGCCTCGAGTAGCATGTCGACCGCTTTACGAACCCCTTCGGGATCGGCGCCGCAGCGGCACGAGATGTTGGCGTTCCAATCTTTTGCCTGGGGCATTTCCATATCGGCTTCTTCCTTGAAAATATCGAACGGCACGTCGAGCACGACCGGTCCGGGGCGGCCAGTGACCATGGTTTTCCAGGCCTGGCGCATGAAGGGTGGCACTTGCTCGGCCCGCGTGGGCTGGAACACTCGCTTGCAGAAGGGCCTCACGGCCGACGGAAAATCCGCCTGGTAGTGGCGGTAAGTTTCCTGAAAGGCGCCGCGGTTGAACTGGCTCGTCGGGACATTTCCGGTAATCGCGAGGTAGGGAACCGAGTCGAAGTAGGCGTTCGCTAGACAGACGGGAATATTTGCGGAGCCGGGGCCGCACGAAGTAAATGTCATGGCCGGCCGGCCAGCAACCCGATAGTAGACGTCCGCCATGAATCCCGCCACCGACTCGTGGCGGACAGAATAGGAAGTAATTTCTCCGGATCGCTCATAGAGCGCGTCGATGAAACTGATGTTGCCATGGCCGCAGAGGCCGAACGCATACGCAACGTGTTCCTGGATCAAATAGTCAACGATAATCTGGCCGCCGTTCATCCGAGTCAAAGCATCATTCCTTTATGGCTCAAGATCCAGAGTAGACTACCACAATGCCCCAGCGCAGCGGAGCCGCAACCCAAGAGAAAAATTTTTTTGCCCGATCCTCTCTTTTGGAGCGAGAAATATCCGCTGTGGGGTACTATGTCAATCGCTTGGAGTAAGAGCCGTCTAGTGGTAGGTTGGGCGCGGGTATGGAATTGACATGACTGCGGATAGGAGATTCACCAATGAATTGTCGGTTGAAAAGGAACTGGTGAGGAGATATTTCCATGAGGTTCTTGACCACGGAAAGGTAGAGCTCGTTGATGAGCTTTTTCACCAGCACTGTGTGATGCATCGTCCCGGCGGAACCGTCGTGGGAATTGACAGCGTCCGCGGTGTGGCGGTGCGACGTAAGGAAACCTTTTCGGAGTTTGAAACGCAAATACACGACATTTTTGGATCCGGAGATCGCTTGGTGGCCCGGCTCACTCACCGCGGAGTCGGGAGCGGCTTGTGGCGGTCCCGTATCGGCAGTTACGATATTAGCGGCAAAACGGTGAGCTGGAATGCGATTGCGATTTTCCGTTTTGAGGATCAAAGAATTATCGAAGAGTGGGTCACCCGAGACGAATTGGGGATGATGCTACAATTCGGACTGTTGGAGCCGGCGCACGACTTGCGCTAGTCCTCTGCATTGATAACGAAGGGAGGAGTCCATGGGACAGATACTTGGTTTAGGTATCACTCATTATCCGGGCCTTTCGATCCAAGGGAATTTAAGCCGGCGCATCAAGATATGCTTGGCCGACCCGGCTCTGCCGGAGCGTTTGCGTTCGGTGGATAACTGGCCGGAGACTATGCGCCGCCAGTGGGGAACCGATGAAGGTCAGGCGCATTCCGACGCGCATCGCAACGACATGATCGAAGGCTTTCGCCGAGCGCGCCGGGAGCTGGATAGGTTCCAGCCCGATTTCTGCGTGATCTGGGGCGACGACCAATATGAGAACTATCGGGATGACTGTGTGCCCGCATTTTCGGTTCTCGCCTACGATTCGTCGGAGGTTCAGCCATGGCTGCATAATCAGCGAGGTGTTAACTCTTGGAATGAACCCAAAGAAAAGAGTTTCACAATCCGTGGCCATCGAAACGGCGGCAAGCATCTCGCCGCTTCCCTGTTGAACGAGGGCTTTGACATCGCCTATGGCTACAAGCCGTTGCACAGCGGCTTAGGACACGCGTTCGTCAACTCTGTGCTCTACCTTGACTGGGACCGAAACGGATTTCCGTATCCCGTCGTGCCGTTCACCGTCAACGCCTACGGGCGCTATCTGACAGTCACCGAAGCGGTCTCTCCGACGCCCTCGAAAGGAAAGAGCCTGGAGGACGCCGATGAAGACCCGCCGGGACCTCAGCCGTGGCGCTGTTTTCAGATCGGTGCCGCGACTGCGCGGGCCATCTCGAACTCTCCGTGGAAAGTCGCTTTGATCGCATCATCAAGTTGGTCGCATTCGTTTTTGACTGCGAAGCACGCCCGCATGTATCCGGATATAGAATCGGACAGGCGATACTTTGAAGCGCTGCGCGCTGGCGAGTGGAAAACGTGGCGTGATACGAATCTGGAACAGGCAGAAAACCGTGGTCACCATGAGCTTCTAAATTGGTTCTGCCTGGCGGGAGCGATGGCGGAACTCAAACGAAAACCCGACGAAGCGGAATTTCTCGAATCGTGGATAACTAATTCTGACAAGGTCTTTGCGGTATTTCGGCCGCCGCTCAGCGGGGCAGAAAACTCGAGATAGAGGAGGTGCATTATGGTGGTCTTACATGTGACCGTCCAGGTAAAACCGGAGCACGTGAAAGAATTCTTGGAGGTCGTCCGTTACGACGCGGAGCATTCGGAGAAGGACGAGCCTGGCTGCTTGCGCTTCGACGTGATCCAGGACAAGGACGATCCGAACCGTTTTTATTTCTACGAGGTCTACCGGGACGATGCGGCGCTGGAGGCCCATCGGCAGACGCCGCATTTCAAGCACTATTTTGAGAAGAGCCGGTCTTTGCTTGCGGCTCCGCCCGAACGCCGCATCGGTAAAAACCTGGTGCCCTCCGATAATGCCTGGCGTTAGAAATTACCTCCCGGTTCCGTGGCGACAAAGTTAGATTCGCAACTTCTCTTTTCCGAGGAGAGGCTTTTCTCTCAGGGTATGAGGGCGGGTGAATTCGCTTTCTCGGCACAAGACGCCCGGCGCTCCAACGGGGAGCTGCACGAAACGAGCGCGAAGGATCAGACTCTTCGGACATTGGAAAACCTGGACCTTGCCCTGAAAGCTGCGGAACTCGGTCTCGGGCAGCTTGTCAGTCTCATGATTTATTTGCCCGACTACTCGCATGCTTCGCAGGTCGCGCAAGTATTGGAGGCGAGCCTCGGAAAGAGTCCCGGGAGCTATCCGGCCACGACCCTCGTGGGCGTAGCGGGTCTTGAAGGAGGCTGCTGTGTGAGGATGGATGGGATAGCAACATCGAGTCTGGACCGCGAAGCATTCCGGCTGATGGATCTACCGCTGCCTCTGGGCAGTGGTTGCCACGGGGTTCGCGTCGGGAATTTCCTATTCTTATCAGGGGTCGATGCGGCTGACGGCGAGGACCACGTCATTTCGCCGGCCACGATCGAGTCTCAGACACCAGAAGTGTTCGGCAGAATCAACGCGATCTTGAATACCCAAGGGCTTTCACTCGGCGACCTATGCCGTACGTTCATGTTCATGCCCAGCACGGATTATCGCCAAGGATACGGTGAAGCGCGCAAAAAGGTTTACAAAGGCATTTTCGCGGAAGATGAATTTCCACCAAATTCCGGTATTTACATCCGTGACTTGGGACCGGACATTCTGCTGCGCTCCGTGGCCATCGCCTATCGGGGAGCGAAATCAGTCGTCGCCAGTCCCAAGGTGAGAACGGCACCGGGTTCTTTTTCGCAATCCGTGCGCGTGGGCGATTGGTTGTTGCTTGCCGGCCAGGACGCGGTTGGCTTCAACCGCCAGGTGGAGGCCGAGGGCGATCTCGCGGGACAAACCGAAGTGACACTGCAGCACACAAAGGACATTCTGGAGGAGGCCGGCGGGACGCTGGACGACATCGTGAAAACGACAGTCTACCTGGTCGCCGGGCAAGACCGTTCGAAATGCGCGGTTGCTTATAGGAAATTTTTCAATCGATACAGTCGCTCTTCGAGAATGCCAGCGGGGCTGACCGTGGAAGTTCGCGAGCTTGCGCCGCGCTGTCTAGTGGAGATCGATGCTCTGGCGTATTTCGGCGATTAACCTATTGCCGGAATTGCGCTTTTGAGGTCATTAAGCCCCCCGCGACGGCACGGGCTGCCCAACCACCGGCGGCAGGTTTAAAATGATCGATGGCACGGTGGCCGCCTCCAACGACTACAACCTCACCGTGATTTTTGCCGCTTCCTCTCCTAAAGCCAACACTCTTCACCGCTCTGAGCTGGCGGAGTTTCTCCATTTAGACGCCTTCTTACAAGATCGCCCCGAGACGTTTATCACATTGCCTTGCCGCCGGCCGTGGTAGCGTTGAGCGGAACGATTTGTTCGGGGACAGGATTCAAATAATCTTCCGCTGCGGATCAGCTTGACGCCCGCATGAGCCGAGTGGTAATAGACGCGCAGCTGCAGGCCTGGTCTTCACGTTGACCTCACAATCTGGTTAGGGAGGACTACTTATGCGGAAAAAAATTTTTCTCGCAGCGGCGGCAGTAGCCCTATTTCTCACCGCTTCTGATCTTATCAGAGCGGATGGATCGCCCGGTGTGGCGTTGAGCGGTCAGGTCACCTCCACGGAAGAAGGCCCGATGGAAGGTGTGCTGGTCAGCGCAAAGAAGGCTGACGCCACGGTCACGATCACCGTGGTTAGCGATGACAAGGGCCGTTACAGTTTTCCCTCGGCGAAATTGACACCGGGTCAGTATTCTCTCGCCGTCCGGGCCGTTGGATACGAACTCGACGGCGCTGGTGCAGTGGAAATTACCCTGGAAAAAGCTGCCACAGCCGATTTAAAACTCCATAAGACAAAAAGACTCGCATCGCAGCTCACAAATGCGGAATGGATCGCGAGCGTTCCCGGCAGCCAGCAGCAGAAGATTACGCTGCTCAGTTGCGTCGGGTGCCACACTCTAGAGCGGATCGTGCGCTCGCAACACAACGCCACAGAGTTTGTGCAGGTCTTGCAACGCATGGCTAACTACGCCAATCAGAGCACGCCGTTGCATCCGCAACTACGGCTCGGTGCGCGTGACACGGCGTTAGTCGGCGAGGAACAGGCGCGGGTCCAGCGCACCCAAGCGGAATGGTTAAACGCCATCAATTTGAGCTCATCTTCGACGTGGGAATTCCCCCTCAAGACATTTCCTCGCCCCAAGGGCAAAGCCACGCGGGTTGTCATAACGGAGTACGACTTACCGCGCCCGACGATAGAGCCTCATGACGTGATCGTCGATGCGGAAGGAATCGCCTGGTATTCCAATTTCGGCGAGCAGATGCTGGGAAAACTCGATCCCAAAACTGGCAAGCACATGGAATACCCCGTACCGGAGCCGAAAAAAGGCTCCCCGACCGGCGCGCTTTCTGTGCGTTTCGACAAAGAGCAGAACTTGTGGCTGGGCATGATGTACCAGGCGGGTATCGCGAAGTTTGATAAGAAGAGCGAAACATTTCAGGTCTGGACCATTCCTCCAGATCTGAATAAGGCCAATACGCAAATCAATATGACGAGCCCCATGCATATCGGCGTGGATGGCAAGGTCTGGACCCAAAACAACGGATTCGCTGGCGTGCACCGCATCGATCTTAAATCCGGCAAATGGGAAACGTGGGATCCGTTCAAGGAGTCGCCCAGGGGGCACAACATCTATGACGTGATCGCCGACTCCCAGAACAACGCGTATTTCACCGACATCGGCAGGGAGCATATCGGCAGAATTGATGCGAAGACCGGCAAGGTCACGATGTTCGAGACTCCCACCAAGAGCTCGGGACCGCGGCGTGGCATGATGGACGCGCAGGACCGCCTCTGGTTCGGTGAATACCGAGGCAACCGGATTGGTATGTTCGACACCAGGACCGAAAAATTCCAGGAGTGGGAACTTCCAACGCCGTGGTCGAACCCCTACGATGTTTCCATAGACAAAAACGGCGAAGCCTGGACCGGATCGATGCTCAACGATCGCATCGTGCGGCTCGACCCCAAGAGTGGCCAATTCACCGAATATCTCCTGCCCAAGTCTACGAACATTCGCAGAGTGTTTGTGGACAGTTCAACGACGCCGGTGACGTTCTGGGTAGGCAGCAACCACGGCGCCTCGATCATCAAACTAGAGCCGCTGGATTAGGCATCGTATTGGCCACGTCGTATCAATCGTGGACCGTCGAGTTTTATCACTGGATCCTCGAAGGAAAGTAAATCAAAAGGCGAGTAGCATCAGGTTTTTCTTCGGGTGCAATCCGCTAGGAGGAAATGATGAAACATTGATGGGTTTTTCTGATTGTCGTTTTGCAAGTTGCTCTCATCTCCATCGCCGTGGCGCAGCAAGCTCCATTTGACACCGTAATTCGGGGAGGGCGTCTTTTGGACGGGACGGGCGCTCCCTGGATCCGTGCCGACATTGCCATTCGAGGGGACGAATTGCTGCTATCGGCGGCCTCGATGGGGTAGCGGCTCGCCGCACCATTGACGCTCGAAACCGTATTGTAGCCCCTGGGTTTATTGACATGCACAGCCATTCCGATTTCACGTTACTGGTGGATGGCCATGCCCAAAGCAAAATTCGCCAGGGCGTTACGACCGAGGTGATCGGCGAAACTGAATCCGCTGGGCCAGTGTTGGGTGCGGCGGTGGAAGTAAGGAAAAACGCTTTGGCGCCGCTCGGCCTTCAGCTCGATTGGCAGGACTTCGCAGGATATTTCTCGCGGCTGGAAAAGCAAGGCATTTCGGTAAACGTGCTCTCTTTTGTCGGCGCCGGCCAGCTACGCGCAACGGTTGTTGGCTTGGAAAACCGGCCACCCTCTACTGCGGAAGTCGAACGCATGAAGGCCCTCCTCCGGGAAGCCATGGCACAGGGAGCCTTCGGTCTTTCGAGCGGACTCATTTACCCACCCAATAGCTATATGACTATTGATGAGCTTGTCGAGCTCGCCGCGTTGCCGGACAAGGTGGCGGGATCTATATCTCTCACCTCCGCGATGAAGGGGCCGGGCTCGTAGAAGCAGTGCAGGAAGCCATCACGATCGGGGAACGGGCGGGTCTTCCGGCGGAGATCTTTCACTTCAAAGCCGTCGGCTCAATGCGGGGAAGGATTCTCGAAGCAGTGCGACTTATCGAGGATGCACGGTCTCGCGGGATTGAGGTCGCGGCGAACCAGTACCCATATGTGGCGAGTTCGACGGGGTTGGCAGCACGAGGCATTCCACCTTGGGTCCAAGAAGGCGGGCGACAAAAAATGATTGAGCGGTTAAAGGATCCGAAAGTGCGCGAGCGCATCCGGGCCGAAATGGCGTTTGGATTACCGGGGTGGGAATCCATAAATGACTTGGGTGGCTTCGAAAATATCCGTGTGTCGAGGGTTCGTAGCGAGCGCAACAAGAAATATGAAGGTCAGTCCGTTGCGGCTATCGCTAAAGACCGTGGCACGGCTCCCGAGGATACCCTGATGGATTTGCTGGTCGAGGAAGAGAGCAATGTCAGCGCCGTTTACTTCATCATGACTGAAGAAGACGTAAAGGAAGCTATGAAACTTCCGTGGGTCAGCATCGGATCGGATGGCACTGCGGTACGTCCAGACGGAGTGCTCGGTCAGGGGAGGCCACACCCGCGCTGGTACGGCACGTTTCCCCGCGTCCTGGGCAAGTACGTGCGTGAGGAGAAGGTGCTTACGCTAGAAGAGGCCATCCGCAAGATGACCTCTCTGCCAGCCGCTCAACTGCGCCTCGCCGATAGAGGCTTGCTGAAAGTTGGCATGGCTGCTGATGTCGTCGTATTCGATCCCGCTCGCGTAACTGACCAAGCGACCTTTGAGGACCCGCACCGCTATGCCGAAGGAATTGACATAGTCATCGTCAATGGAGAAGTAGTCGTTGACGAAGGCCGCCACACCGGAGCCACCTCCGGACGCGTGCTACGGGGTCCCGGCTACAAAGACCCAGCACTCGCGTCTCGTTGAACTGGGAAGATGGTTCATCTACGGCGAGATTTGCGACGTACGAACCGATGTAATAATCGTCGGTGACACTCATACGTCGTGCATCGTGACGTTGTCCTGTCAACACGAGTGACAGCCACGGAACAGCACTATCGGCCCAGAAAAGTTAACGTTTGATTATCGGTAAAGCGCGTCGATGAAACCGCTAGCCTGCATTTGGCGGACGAAGGAGTCGTCGAAGAATCGTCTCGGGTCCACCTCCTTGGCCTTGGGATTTCTCGCCCCAAGTTCTTCTAGCACTGGTTTCAATGCCTCGACCGTGGGTAGCGGAACTTTCAGCAAATATTTCTGAACATAAATCTCGTAAGTCTCCGACAGCAACTCTGTGTCGGTCGTTCTCAAGTACTTGCCCATGACCGACATCGCGAGATTTTTGTCTCGTTTGGCGCGGGCAATGGCTTCCACTTGAGCCATCATGTAGCGCTGGACGAGATCCGGATCTTCCCGGATAAGCCGCGCGCGGGTGGTCATGCCGGTAGACGCATAAGGAATGCCGAGGGATGCAATATCCAAGAGCGTGTGGTTTCCTAATTTCTTGGCCCGACCAATCGATGGGTAGGATAGAATGCCGGCCTGAACCCGATTGCCCTGCAAGGCGGCGACGATGGATTCGATGCTGCCGATCTGCACGATAGCGACATCCTTCTCGGGTACGAGGCCAAAATGGCGTACTGCAATCCGGGCGCCGGTGTCGATGGAGGTGCCGAAACGGCTGATGCCCAACGATTTGCCCTTCAGTTGCTCCGGATTTTGGATCTCGGGACGCGCCATCAGATGCTGCACCAAGGTATCGATGGTCGTCCCGATGATCATGACATCCGCGCCGCCCAAAGCTGCGCTCGCCGTAGTGCTGCCGGCGATTTGCAGAAATTGAACTTCACCGGCGATCAAAGCATTCATGCCTTCGACGCCGCTGGGTGTGGCGATGACTTCGACATCGAGGCCGTGTTTGGCGAAAATTCCCGCGGAGCGCGCCATCCATGGCGGGATCATCGATCCGGATAGGGAAGTAAACGCCATCCGGAGTTTGCGCGGCGATCCGGAGTCGGTGGCGTAGGAGCGACTTTGCGCTGAGATGCAAACCAACAGACAAATAGTCAGCAGGACGGCGAGGCAAAGTCTCATGTCACTGCCAGCCGTAAAAACGCTTCGCGTTCTCGCCCAAGACCCTGGCTTTGGCCTGCTCGGAAATATCTTGTCGGCCGCGAATAGTGGAGACGACATAGGGAAACATGCCGTCCCAGTGGGGATAGTCCGAGGCGAAAAGGATTTTGTCGTCGCCGATGCGTTCGATCACGTAGGGGAGAGTTTCTTCCTCCGGCTCCGTCGCGAAGAACCAGTTGCCATGTTTGATATACTCGCTGGGTTTTTTCTTGCAAAGCGGCGCTTCCACCTTTCCCCGCTTCTCCCATTCCTCATCCATGCGCTCGATCCAATAGGGAACCCAACCGACGCCGCATTCAAGAAAGGCGACCCGCAGGTCAGGAAAACGATCCGCGACGCCGCCATACATCAACCCCGCAAACTGGATGAAAGTCTCCACCGGACGGCCGATGGTATGCATGAATATGAAACTGTCGAAACGTTTTTCTCCGGCTGGCCCTTCGCGCCGGTTGTGAACGCAGAGCGGAACGTTGAGCCGCTGGAGCTCGTCATAGATCGGCCAGAAGACCTGCGATCCCAGGTGTTCCTTCATGCCCTGGGTCGCGACAGCAATCGCTGAGAGACCGAGTTTGGTGATCGCGCGGTTGGCTTCTTGTACGGCCGCCGCAGGGTCTTGAAACGGTAGCAAGGCAATTCCCTTGAGCCGTGGAGACTGTCGGCATACCTCGGCGATAAAGTCGTTATAGGCGCGGGCATAGGCTACCGCGTAGTCGCGCTCGATGAAACTATTGACCGCAAAACTGCTGGTAGGAAACAGGACCGAAACGTCGATTCCTTCTTTGTCCATGTCTTTAAGCCGGGTCGGAATGTCGACATGCTCCATGCCTCCGACAAGCCCTCCCATATTCGTATCCATTCCATCGGAGGGCAACAGGGGACCGCGTTTGGAGTGTGGTTCCGGCAGATGTTTCCGAACGTCGGCATCCTTTTCGACAATATGACCATCCGCATCGATCGTGTTCATCGTGACCTCCTGAGAAAAAAATCAGCTAACGACCCAAAGCGGAGCTTATTTACTCAAATGATTCGTGTCAATCGGAATGCTACGGTTTATTTTTCGGGTAGAAATGTAATGGCAATTTCGTTCGTCGTGGAGCATTGCACTCCACCAGAACAATTCTTGCCATTCTCCTAACAAGGCTCGCTGTCCCTTACCGAGAGCGAGAGAAATTTTCCACAGGGAAGAATTGTAACCCGGGAAGTGTCCAGGTCGTGTGGATGGCGATAGTCAAGTTTGGCAACTACAACATCGAAGTATCAAGAAAGGCCTGTTCCTTCGCGTTTCGGACGGTTTCGCTGACCTGCACTAGTTAATCCTTTAGTCCTTCACATTTCATTTTCTTTTCAGTCGAGGGGTTCCAACGCGTTTTCTTTTGGCTTCGCGATGCGGGAGCCGGGTTTGTCTACAATCCGGACAACGGTCGCCTGCGGGCCATTCTCTCCCTCTTCTTCGCTCCACCTTACTCCTGTCCCAATCTCTAAGCGATTAAACTCGGCTGCTGGCAAACTGTTTTTGTGAAAATAAATTTCGCGACCTTCGAGACTATTGATAAATCCGTATCCTTCATTGCGAAACAGTCGTATCACAAATCCGCCTACTGCTTGCTCGGGATGACTCTTTACCTTTCCGCGCTGTCTTTCTGCTAGTTTCTTGAGCTGTCGCTGCGTAGCATCGAAGGCTTGCCGCACAACCGTAGGCAAGCGCTGGTGAAGATCGCCTTCGCCGGCGTTGCGAATGGTCACTAATTCATGCTCCGGCGGCACCGTGACGTCGACCCGCACACGGAAAGGATTCCCGCTCTTTTGGTGCGCTTGCGGTTTCTCAACGGAAATACGGCAGCTCACCAGATGAGAACAAACGCGTTCAAGCTTTGCGGCCTGTTTCCGGATGAGTGCCTCAAGTGACGTGCTTTTGGTAACATTGCGAAACGTCATCGTTAAAGGAACCTGCATAGGCTGACCTCCAAACCATAGAATGATTTTTTCGCGGGGCGGCTGTAGTGCAAAACATCCAATCGCTAGTCAGTCCGTTAGGGTTAGTATGAGCGCGCGTAGACTGATAGAAGGCCTGCTTGTTGTAGAATACTTTGGCAAACTAGCAACATTTTCCGCAAGGTTTGTGCCATGCTTTGTAACGCGCGTCCATATCTATCTTCAGTGACAGATTCACTCCAGAATTTGCCCAAATACAGCTGCCATTATAAGTAAAAAACACGTTTAAGCTTTTCTTCGATTGTCAAAAAATCATTGAAAAAAACCAATATTGGAAACGGGCTCGCCAGAGATTCGCGGAGACTGTCCTGTCTTGCATCAGCGTAGTACGGTCGTGCAGTGAATTTCAGACAGTCGCTAGTGAGTATTGATTACAATGTATGTATTTCGCGCCCGCGATAGATTAAGATGGTTGTAGAATATTTATCGTAGCATTCTCTAAAGGTGAATTTGAAAGCAAAATCCTGTCCTCTTTTCAGGACACATTTCTTCCTGTCAAAACGCCCCTAGTGGCATGCGCCTTGCTCGAGATTCTCATAGGCACAAGACGTAAGATCAGTGAATTTCCTCTTGTGGTGCTCTGGGAGTTTCCCTAACGAATCTCTATTACCTGGGCCTAACCAAAGATATTTTTTCTTCCTGGAAGGAGAGAATTATGCGCAATGGCGTAATAGTATTCACACTGTTTTTCATAACAAGTATTGGACTTGGCTGTTCCGGTAGAAATACAGACGATTCGAAAGGTTTTTTGGCAAGGAGTAATGCAGCATCGTCGAGGAATTCGCCGGACTTTGTTGCGCTTGCAAAAAAGCTCCAACCTATCGTTGTTAATGTATCAACAACGCAAATGGCGGCTGGGC